>ENA-OPBF01001160-OPBF01001160.1-human-gut-metagenome-genome-assembly--contig:-NODE-1160-length-18036-cov-2.577832_pt1 | contig 18036 bp, 17 predicted proteins | sample MGYA00241067_ERZ501450 | MGnify/ENA primary metagenome ERZ501450 (study PRJEB25962, sample SAMEA2042516) | human gut metagenome | biome: human gut; feature: human-associated habitat; material: faeces... | reverse complement strand
TCGAGAGCGCCTTTTTGACCGCACCCGTCCCCTTTGCGCGGCACAGGCAGTGGCGCACGGGAATATCCGCCGCACCGACGATGAACATGCGGTGCTTCATGATGAGGTCATAGACCTCAGAGACACTGCCGGCATCGGAATTTTCGACCGGCACCACGCCGTAATCGCCCGCGCCGTTATGGACAGCTTCAAAAACATCGCGGAAGCCGGGTAAAAAGATCGGCTTCTGCCCCGGAAACAGGCGCAGGGCGGCGCTGTGGGAAAACGCGCCCGCCGCGCCCTGACAAATGACACGCGGGTCAGCTTTTAATGTCTTTGGGGAATTTTGCTCGAGGTCGCGCAATACCCCGCCGCTTTTCAGCATATTGTGCTGGCGGGCGCGACTGATGCTCATGATGGCGCTGTAAAGCGCGACGGCGCTGTCGCCGTACTCACCGGCTTCTTTTTTAACGCGGTCTAAAATGACCTGCTCGCGGGCGGCATTTAAGACGGGAATGCCCGCCTTGCGCTTGATCTCCGCGACGCGCTCCGCGCACTGCATGCGCTCCGTGAAAAGCTTTAAAAGCTCTTTATCAATGCGGTCTATATCGTTGCGAACCGGCAAAAGCAGTTCATCAAAGGACTTATTTTCACTCATTTTGCTCGCTCCTTTCTATTCTCTTTAACGCAGCAAGTCCATCAGCGCCAAGGCTGCCGCAGCTTCCGCCACAGGGATGGCGCGCGGGACGATACACGGGTCGTGGCGGCCGTGGATGGTTAAATCGGCGTTTGTTTTCGTGGTGAGATCGACCGTGTGCTGTTCACGACCGATGGACGGCGTGGGCTTGACGGCGATGCGGAATAGAATCGGCATGCCCGTTGTGATGCCGCCCAAAATGCCGCCCGCGTTGTTCGTTTTCGTGCGGATGAGACCATTTTCGTCGTAGTAAAACGCGTCGTTATTTTCGCTGCCACGCATACAGGCAACATCAAATCCCGCGCCGAACTCCACGCCTTTGACGGCGGGGATGCCGTATAAAATCGATGCAAAGACGTTTTCGATGCCGCCGAACATAGGACTGCCGATGCCTGCCGGGACACCGACTGCGGCGCACTCGATGATGCCGCCGATGCTGTCTGCGTCCAATCGCGCGGCTTCGATCTCGGCGCGCATTTTTTCTTCGGCCTTGGGGGAATTGACCGCAAAAAAGCGGGTATTTAAGGTATTTAAGTCTTCTTTTGAGACGTTTACGGGATCGAACGGGGTATCTTTTGCGCTGCCGACCGCATAAGCATGCGCACCGATCGTGATGCCGCGGCGCTCTAATATCTGGCGGCAGACGGCGCCTGCAAACACGAGGCATGCGGTGAGACGACCCGAAAAATGCCCGCCGCCGCGAATGTCGTTTGCGCCGTTGTAGCGGACAGACGCGGTGTAATCGGCATGGCCGGGACGCGGGTGAATTTTTAAATCGGAATAATCCTTCGAACGCGTATTGGTGTTCGCGATGATAGCCGCGAGCGGCGCGCCTGTTGTGACGCCGTTGAAGAGGCCCGAGAGCACCTGCGGCTCATCGGCCTCAAGGCGCGTGGTGGCGGTCTTGTCCTTGCCCGGCGCACGACGCGCCATCTGCACGCGAATTTTTTCCATGTCTATTTTTTCGTTCGGCGGGAGATTATCGAGCACCACGCCGATTGCTTCCGTATGGCTGCCGCCGAAAATGGACAGCTTGATGTTTTCACCCCAGGTCGATGCCATCGGCGATCCCTCCTAAATGTTTATGATCCCGGAAAAACCCGGGGTAGGATTTTTTGATGCTTTCCGCGTCCGTGACGGTGACTGTGCACGCACAACCGGCGGCAGCGAGCGCCATGACGACGCGATGGTCGTTCATGCCCTCGGCTTTGCCGCCCGTAAGCGCGGGCTTGCCGTGAATGATAAGGCCGTCCGGCACGGCTTTAATGTCTGCACCGAGGTTTTTGAGCGCCGCTTCCATGGCCAGCAGACGGTCACACTCCTTTAAGTGCAATCGCTCCGCATGGGAAATGACGGTCTCGCCCTCCGCGAACGCGGCCGTGACGGCGAGCGCAGGCACCATATCGGGAATTTGCGCGGCGTTAATCGCGATGCCGTGCAGGCCGCGGTAGGGCTTATCTATATTTTTGTTTTCGGCAACATAAACGCCGTTTTCTTCGGTGACAGAAAGCCCGAACTGCCGCCAGAGATGGACGCAGGCTTTATCGCCTTGCAGAGAGGTTTCGGAAAGGCCGAGCAGGCGGATAGGGCCGCCGGAGACAGCGGCTTCCGAGAGAAAAAACGCGGCCTGCGACCAATCACCCTCGACGGTATAGCGCTCTGCACGATACGTCTGCCCGCCGGAGATGTGCCAGCCGGTCTCGGTCTCCTCAATTTTAACACCGAAGCCCGCGAGCACCTCTATCGTCAAATTGATATAGCCTTTGGATTCGAGCGGAGTGGTCAGCGTGACGGTGGAGTCATTTTTGAGCAGCGGCAAAGCGAATAATAAACCGGTTATAAACTGAGAACTGATGTTGCCCGGCACGCGGAAATCGCCGCTTTGAAGCTTGCCCGTGATGTGAAACGGCAGACCGCCGGCAGTCTCGACCGTTACGCCGTGCTGCGGCAGAAGGTCTGTGTAAACGCCGATAGGGCGCTCGGGAAGTCTGCCGTGACCGACAAACGTCGCTTCGATGCCGAGGGCGGCGAAAACGGGGATGAGAAAGCGCAGCGTGGAACCGGATTCACCGCAATCGACCGTGACGCTTTGGGGTGCCGTGCCCGGCGCGATGCACAGCACGCCGTTTTCTTCCGCTTTCACCGTGCCGCCCATGGCACACACGCCGTTTAACGTAGCTTCCATATCCGCGCTGTGGTCAATGGGCCCGACACGGCACGGCGTTTTGCACAGCGCCGCCGAAAGCAATGCGCGGTGCGCGGCACTTTTGCTTGGGGGAATGCGCACTTCGCCCTTAACGTGGGCGGGGCGGTAGGTCACCTCTGCCATAGTATCACCTTGTTTCTACATAAATTTATCTCTCTATATTTGACATAAGGCAGCACGATGAGAATGATGCTGCCTTCCTAAAAATCAATTCAATTTTCTGCGGCGGTTCTGCTCGGCGGCGAGCTTATAGCGCAGTACGAGGTAGTTTCTGTCCACCGGGTGAATAACGCTTTCGCCGATCTGCTTTAAGAGGATCAGGTTGAGCGTTTTTCCAAAGCTCTTTTTATCGAGCGCGGTTGCTTCCACAACTTTGGCGAAATCAAACGCGGACTCGGTGGGCATGCCGTAGCTTTCCAGCACGCGGCGGATACGCGCAGCGGTGCCTTTTTCCGTGACACCGAGACTTTCACCCACTTCGCCCGCCATGACCATACCGATGCCGACGGCAAGGCCGTGCGAAAGCGACGAGAAGCCCGTAAGCTTTTCGAGCGCGTGGCCGAATGTGTGGCCGAAGTTTAAAATCATACGCCGGCCTTTGTCGTTCGTGTCTTCCTCGACAAAGTGCTTTTTGCACAGCACGCAGCGGCAGATGGTTTCCTCCAAATGGTCGATGACTTGTCCCTGCTCCAATTTATCGAACAGCGCGGCGTCTGCGATGCAGCCGTATTTGATGACCTCGCCCATGCCGTCCGTGAAATAGGCATCGGGCAGCGTGGAGAGCGTTTGGGGATCGGCGAGGACGAGGCGCGGCTGATGGAACGCGCCGACGAGGTTTTTACCGAACGGCAAATCGACACCCGTTTTGCCGCCGACACTGGCATCTACCTGCGCCAAAAGGGACGTGGGCACCTGCACGAAATCAATGCCGCGCAGGAACGTTGCCGCCGCGAAGCCACCCATATCGCCCGCTACGCCGCCGCCGAGCGTGACAATGATGTCGCTGCGCGTGAAATCGTTTTCCGCAAGCGCTTCGTAAATCTGCATGACGGTGGAAAGCTGCTTCTGCGGCTCGCCGGCTTCAAAGACGAACTCCGCCGTGTGGATACCCGCTTTTTCAAGCGAAGCTTTTAGACGCTCGCCGTATATCGGGAAGACGTTTGTCTCGCTGACAATCATGGCGCGGCTGCCGGGGCGGACGAGCGGAGCGATTTTTTCGCCCGCGCGGTCCAAAACGCCGTCTTCCACAATAACTTCATACGGTTTATCTGTTTTAATTTCGATCACCATTATCCGAATTTCTCCTTTTTTTCACGTGCGGAGGAAAGCAGCGCCACGAGCTCTGCCCGATCGTTTTTCGCCACCGCAGCGCGTATACGTTCTATATTGCGCACGAGTTCTTCCGTCTCGTCCGCTAATTCCTCACGGTTTGCAAGGAAAAGGTCTGCCCACAGCTCCGCGTTGATGCGCGCCACACGCGAAACGTCGCGGTAGCTGCCGGCGGAAAAGCCGCTGTGCTCATCGCAGCGCGGGCTCATGACATAAGCGCACGCCAAAACGTGCGGAATCTGGGACGTATAGGCGATCATACGGTCGTGCTTTTGCTGCGTGCAGTATTTGATGGTGCCAAAGCCCATGCTTTTTGCGAGCGACACGAGGGTATCTGTGGCGCTTTGCGGAGCTTCGCCGGGCACGAGAATATAGGAAGCGTTATAAAAGAGGCTTGCCTCACTGGCATCGAACCCGCTGCGCTCCTTGCCCGCCATGGGGTGGCCGCCGACGTAAACGAATGGGTAGTTTTTGGCGATCTCCGTTAATTTGCCGCAGACCTGATTTTTGATGCCGCACACATCCGTGACAATGCAGCCTTCTTTAAAATGCGGTGCGTTTTCCTCGACGAAGCGCACGACATCTGCGGGATACAGACAGACGTACACGACGTCCGCGTTTTCGAGCAATGACGTGCTGCCGACGGAATCGATGGCGCCGAGGGAAAGTGCGTCGAGCAGGGTATTTTCGTCACGGTCAAAGCCGATGACGGTGTGCTCTGTATTTTCTTTGAGGGCCTTTGCGAGCGAACCGCCGATGAGACCCAGACCAATGATTGCGATTTGCATATCGTTCTCCCTTTCGGGTAAATTTTTACAGGCTCTTCACCGTTTCGGTGACCTTCTGCACTTTCTTTGCGAGCACGTCGAACTGATCCGGCGTGAGGGACTGTGCGCCGTCGCACAGGGCGCGGCTGGGGTCATTATGCACCTCGATGATGAGGCCGTCTGCGCCGACGGCTGCCGCCGCCATGGCAAGCGGACAAGCCAGTTGATGCCGCTGGCGTGGCTGGGGTCTACGATGACGGGCAGGTGGGAAAGGCGCTTTAAGATCGGCACGGCGGAAATATCGAGCGTATTGCGGGTGAATGTCTCATACGTGCGGATGCCGCGCTCGCACAGGATGACTTGCTCGTTGCCGCCCGCCATGATATACTCGGCACTCATGAGAAGTTCTTCGATGGTGTTGGCAAGGCCGCGCTTTAAAAGAATCGGCTTATGCACGTGACCCAGCTCCTTTAAAAGCTCGAAGTTCTGCATGTTTCTTGCGCCGACCTGAATGACATCGACATCTTCGAACAGGTCGAGGTGGCCGATGCTCATAATCTCGGTGACGATGGGCAGGCCGGTTCTTTCCTTGGCTTTTTTGAGAAGCTCGAGGCCCTCTGCCTTAAGACCCTGGAACGCATACGGCGAGGTGCGGGGCTTGAATGCGCCGCCGCGCAGGAACGTAGCGCCTGCGGCCTTGACGCGCTCTGCGACACAGCAGATCTGCGCTTCGCTTTCGACGGAGCACGGACCCGCGATGAGCGCAAGGGAACCGTCGCCGATCACCTGACCGGTAGGAAGCTTGATGACCGTATCTTCCGGATGGAACTTACGGTTTGCCTTTTTATACGGCTCCTGAACGCGCTTAACGCTTTCTACAATATCCTGTGCGGCGATGTACTCGCTGTCTACCGCAGCGGTATCGCCGATAAGGCCGAGCACGGTGGAATGTGTGCCGACCCATGTGTTAACACTGACGTCATAACGGTCGGTGAGATTCGAAATGAAATTTTTGACCTGTTCTTCACTGCGGTTGGCTTTGAGTACGATGATCATGTTTTTTCCCTTACCTTTCTTTTATAGGAGCCGTGCCCCGCTGCCGCTCTCGGCACAAAAAAAGCGAAGCCCATTGGCTCCGCTTGGTTTTATACTGCTCAGAATACTTCAAATTCCTCCGCGCAGAAATTTTCCGCGCGTTTTCAAGCGTTGCCCGGTATATTCACATACGACGAAAAGCACACGGTATAAAATCGTGCGCTAAAATACTTTGTAAATCGTCTTGTGAATAAAACGGACTGCATAGTTTGAACCATCCTATATGTGACTCTTGCTTTGCGATTTGCAGGTTTACTTTATCCATCCTGCATCGCCGTGTTAAAATCATACCGCCGCGCGGGCGCTTTGTCAAGAGTTTTCTTGCGGTGTTCCGGGAGAAGTTCCTTTTTTGCGTCTTCTTCTGCGGAAGCGCTTCTTTTGAGACTGCTCCTTTTCGGAGGTATTTCCCGGCTTTTTGCGCTTCGCTTTTTCAATGGGCTCGCCGCGCAGGGCGCAAATGCGCTCTACAACGACAACCGTGGGCGCGCCGGCGTCGACGATGACGTCCGCGCTTGCGAGGTATTTCGGGCGGCGCTCGTTTAAAAGGCGCTCAATCACCGCGCGGCGGTCCGGCGTCTGCAGAAGCGGGCGGCGTTTATCGTTTTTGAGGCGCTCCTGCAAGGCGGCCAGCGGTACGTCGAGATAATAGATGGTACCGCCGCCTTGATGGAAGCCCTCTACGTTCTGCGGCTGCATCAGCGTGCCGCCGCCTGTGGCGATGACGAAATGATTACTTTGCGCAAGCTCCTTTACGGTCTCGGTCTCGAGCGCGCGAAAATGCAGTTCGCCGTATTCTGCGAAAATCTCCTTGACCGTCATGCCGGTCTTCTTTTCTATGTACAAGTCCATATCGACAAACTGCATATCGAGCGCGGCGGCCAAGCGACGGCCGACCGTGGTCTTACCGCTGCCCATGAAGCCGCTTAAAACAATATTGCCCGATTTTATGATTTCACCTTTTACTTTTTTGTCCATTTCCCGTTCCCCGTTTCTTTCGGTTCGTTATGCGCGGAAAAGCCGTGCCGTTTCCGCTTCCGCATCGCAGATGAGCTGTTCGATATCGCTGTCCTTAAACGATGCGCCGTACCAGAGCTCGTGCGCGGCGACCGCCTGACAGACGAGCATGCCCATGCCGCCGACAGTTTTGAGTCCGCAGTTTGCGGCAAGCGTTAAAAATTTCGTTTTGCCGGGGTTATAGACGGCGTCGAACGCGGCTTTGCAGCGGGAGAGCACGTCTTCCCCGACGGCACTGACACCGGTTTTGGGGTACATACCGAGGCTTGTGGTGTTGAGCACGAGATCGTAGTGCTCGGTTTCCTTTGCGAGCTCGTCATAAGACAGCACGCGGAACACGCCGGTTTTGCTGCGCGTGCGGCAGAGCTCCGCGAGTTCATCGCTGAGCACCTGTGCTTTTTCGAGCGAGCTTTCGCGGCAGACGATATCAAGATGCGGTGCATCGGCCGTGAGCACGGCTTCAAATGCGATGGCACGCGCCGCACCGCCGCGGCCGAGCAGAAGAAGCTCGCCATTAAAATCGAGCCCATAGCGCGCAAGGGCCTTTTTGCAGCCGACACCGTCCGTTGTGTAGCCGGTCATTTTGCCGTCTTCGACACGCACGGTGTTGACGGATCCGAAAAGCTTCGCTTTTTCGTCGATACCGTCGAGCAGGGGAATGATGTCGCTTTTGTGGGGGATGGTGATATTGAAGCCGTCGAGCGTGCGCAATGCGGGCAGCGCCTGTGTAAGGGACGGTACATCCAGCACGGAATATTCCGGCTTATGGCCTGTGAGGGAGAAGAGGCGATCATGGATAAACGGCGACATCGTGTGCCCGATGGGGTGCCCGATGACGGCAAAACGGCGAAGCTGCATTTTAAGGCTCTCCTTTAAAAACAGAAAAATTTAGCACGGAATGCGGAATTGCTATTGACAAATAAGCCGTGCATCCATACAATGTATGTGAAGTACACCCCGATTGTATCATGCCTGCGGCGTTTTGTCCATACGGCAGACGGTGCAGTACTTGACAAATACTACACGATAGGAGGAAAATTAAATGGTTCTGGAGAAAGTTATCGATATTATTGCTGAGGAGCTCAGCGTAGATCCCTCCGAGATCACCGAGGATTCCAACCTAGTTGAGGATCTGGACGCAGATTCCCTTGCTGTTGTTGATCTTGTCATGTCCATCGAAGATGCTTTCAACGTAGAAATTCCGGATACGGAAGTTGAAAACCTCAAGACGGTTGGCGAAATCGTTCAGTTCATCGAAGAACATCAGGGTCAGTAATTTTTGCGCTCTGCGTGAAATTTTTCGCCTTGTGCAAAACGATATGAAAACACCGGGAGCGGCTTTCTGGCTGTTCCCGGTGTTTTTTTCGCTGATTTAATTTATTCCGATGGACAGCTGTTTTGTTGGTGCTCTGTTTCTGTAAATTATTATTTATGTATAAGTATCTTTGGTACAAATTGCACCGAATAGTACAAGGAAAGAAGAAACGAACCTTCTTTTCTGTTTTTTTAAATAAAATCTTAGGCGGCCCGCACAAAGATGGCTGCCGCTCTTGCTTTTCAGGAAAATTCCCTGTATAATAAGAAACAATATGCCCGCTTTGGGCCCGGCGGCACAGCGTTTGCCGCACGAATCGTGAAAGGACTGAATTTCTTGGCGAATCAGAAGAAGATGGTCAACGACATCACTTCCATGGACGTTGACTTTTCCAAATGGTACACCGATATTGTTAAAAAAGCCGAGCTGATGGATTACTCCAGCGTAAAAGGCTGCATGATCATCGAGCCGTACGGCTACGCGATCTGGGAAAACATTCAGCATGAACTGGACGATCGCTTTAAGGCGACGGGTCACCAGAACGTTTACATGCCGCTGTTCATCCCGGAATCCCTCCTGCAGAAGGAAAAAGACCACGTAAAGGGCTTTGCGCCTGAAGTGGCCTGGGTAACGGAAGGCGGCAGCGAGAAGCTGAGTGAGCGCCTGTGCGTACGCCCGACGAGTGAGATTCTCTTCTGCGAGCATTATCAGAAGATCATCAACTCTTATCGCGACCTGCCGAAGCTCTACAACCAGTGGTGCTCCGTTGTGCGCTGGGAAAAAACGACGCGTCCGTTCCTGCGCTCCTCCGAGTTCCTGTGGCAGGAAGGCCACACCATGCACGAAACCGCAGAAGAGGCCATGGAAGAGACCATGCGCATGCTGCACACCTACGAGGAGTTCTACAAGAACGTGCTCGCCATTCCGGCTGTGACCGGCCAGAAGACCGAGAAAGAAAAGTTTGCGGGCGCTGTAGCGACCTACACCATTGAGCCGATGATGCACAACGGCGTTGCTTTGCAGGGCGGCACAAGCCACTACTTCGGCGACGGTTGGGCAAAGAACTTCGGCATTACGTTCACGGGACGCGACAATACCCTGCAGCACCCGCACCAGACCTCCTGGGGCGTTTCCACCCGCATGATCGGCGCCATCATCATGGTACACGGCGACGACAACGGTCTTGTACTGCCGCCGAAGGTCGCGCCGATCCAGCTGGCAATCATCCCGATTGCACAGCATAAGCCCGGCGTGCTCGACAAGGCAAACGCGCTGTATGAATCCCTGAAGACGAAGTTCCGCGTGAAGCTGGACGACACCGACAACTCCCCCGGTTGGAAGTTCAGCCAGTATGAGATGCAGGGCGTGCCGCTGCGTTTGGAGATCGGTCCGAAGGACATTGAGCAGAACCAGTGCGTGCTCGTCCGCCGCGACACGAGAGAGAAGATTTTCGTTTCACTCGATAACCTTGAGGGCGAGATTGAAAAAGCCTTGCAGGCTGTGCATGACGGTCTTTATGAGCGTGCGCTGAAGAACCTTAAAGAAAAGACCTTCACGGCGACAACGTATGAGGAGTTCCTCGACATTGCGGAGAACAAGCCCGGCTTCATCAAGGCCATGTGGTGCGGCGACAGCGCGTGCGAGGACAAGCTGAAGGACGCGACCGGTGGCGTGAAGTCCCGCTGCATTCCGTTTAAGGAAGAGCCCCTCTCTGATGTTTGCGTTTGCTGCGGCAAGCCGGCAAAGCACATGGTCTACTGGGGCAGACAGTACTGATTTTTCTGCTTTGCGTAGCGCTATATCAAATCGGCATACGTGTTTTACACGGTTTTAACTGTGTTTTTATAAGCAGAATGTTGTAAGAATACTTTAGGGTACACCGTATTTTTTGCGGTGTGCCTCTTTTTTTGCTCTTTTTTATGAAATGCACGGCTGATTTTTGGACGCGCAGGCAACAAAGCAAAAGTTTTTATGCAAATGATACAAGCAAAATAGAAAAAGCTTGTGCAAATCCGCTTTTTTCACAAAAAGGGCTTTACATTTGCTTTGGAATGGTCTAAAATACAAGCAGAAATAAATCGTTAGGAGTCCGTATGGACTTCGGCGTAAATTTAGGAGGAGAATTCCAATGGCAAATGTAAGAGTTGGCTTTATCGGCTGCGGCGGTATCGCAAACGGCAAGCACTTCCCGGGCATGGCCCAGCAGGAAGGCGTAGATATGTGTGCATTCTGCGACCTCATTCTTGAGAGAGCAGAAAAGGCTGCTAAAGAGTACGGCACCCCGGACGCTAAGGTTTACACCGATTATCATGAGCTTCTGGCAGACCCGACGATCGACGCTGTTCACGTTCTGACCCCGAACGTTGCACACTGCGAGATCACCGTTGCTGCTCTTGAGGCTGGCAAGCACGTTCTGTGCGAGAAGCCGATGGCTGCTACCCCGGCTGACGCTAAGAAGATGCTTGAAGCAAGAGACAGAACCGGCAAGATGCTGACGATCGGCTATCAGTATCGTCACTTCCCGGAGAACCAGGTTGCTAAGAAGGTTGTCGATTCCGGCGTTCTTGGCGATGTTTACTATGCAGAGGCTACATACCTCCGCCGCCGTGGCGTTCCGACCTGGGGCGTATTCACGGATAAGGCAAAGCAGGGCGGCGGTCCGCTGATCGACATCGGTACGCATGCTCTTGACCTCACACTGTTCCTCATGAACAACTACGATGTTGACTATGTTTGCGGCACTTCCTTCGAGAAGCTCGGCCACACGCTCGATGCTAAGCATCAGGGTCAGGTCAACTACCGCGGTGAGTTCGATACCTGGAACAACGAGACCTACGACGTTGAAGACTCCGCTGTTGGCTTCATCAAGATGAAGAACGGCGCTACGATTGTTCTGCGCGCTGCTTGGGCTATCAACATGGCTGAAGACTACGCTGCAAACGGCGAAGCTTACACGATGCTGGCTGGTACCGAGGGCGGCCTCGATACGAAGGAAGGCCGTGTCCGTCTGAACCATGTTGTTGCTGAGTACCCGACCATTTCTTGGGTTGGCAACAAGGTCAGCGGTTTCATCCCGGGCTTCTCTCAGGGTCCGGCACCGAAGTCCAAGGAAGCTGAGATCTGGGTCAAGGCTCTGAAGGGCGAAGGCGAGCTGTTTGTTACGGCTGATCAGGCTTATGTCGTCACGAGAATCCTCGATGCGATCTATGAGTCCAACAGAACCGGCAAGCCTGTTTACTTCGACTAATTTTAATCAGTACATTTTGTGTGCGGCGGCATTTCGTGTCGCCGCACATTTTTTAAGACGGAGTTTCCGCAAACGTTATAATTTTCAGAAAGGTGTTTTTTCCCATGGAAAATATCAATGTCCAGGTTTATTCCCTGGTTTCCGAGCCGATTAGTCCGATTGAGAAGCTGAAGACCATTGCAAAGCTTGGTTTTGCAGGCGCAGAGTTCACTGCGGACTTCACGGAAGTGCCGGTTGAAGAAATGAAGAAGGTTCTCGCAGAGAACAATTTGAAGGTCGATTCCGCTCACGTCGGTCTGGATCAGATTGAAGGCGTTCTCCCCTACTTTGCAGAGCTGGGCGCAAAGCTTGTCATCTGCCCGATGACAAATTTCTGCAACAAGGCAGAAGCTGAAGAAGTTGCAGCAGAACTCAACCGCCTCGGCAACATTGCGAAGCAGTACGGCATCAAGATCGGCTACCACAACCACACCGACGAGTTCTATGTGGACGAGGGCAAGTATCTTTATGACTGGCTCATCGATGCATGTGACCCGGAAGTTACAGCTTTCCAGCTTGACTGCGGCTGGTGCAGCGCAGCAGGCGTAAACCCGGTAGACTTCATCAACAGCCACGCAGGCCGTATTGCAAGTATCCACATTAAGGAAAACGGCGGCGTTATCGGCGCGAACAAGCCGCAGTCCCGCCACGACACCACCCCGCGCTTCAAGTTTGAGAAAGACGCTGACGGCAAGCCGATCTTCCCGCCGGAGTTCCTCAAGATGAAGGAAGAGCACGACAAGCTGAACGTGCCGCAGGGCCAGGGCATTGTGGACTGGAAGGCTGTTAAGGCAGCTGCCGACGCACAGTGCGACAACGTCATTTACGTTGTTGAGCGTGAAGCCAGCTACAACGACCCGCAGGATCGCGTAGCTTGCCTTGCTGAAGACATTGCATGGCTGAAGGCTAACCTGTAATTTAATTTAATGCAAAATGAGCCGAGCACAGAAGTTGTGTTCGGCTTTTTTGTTGCGCAAAAAAAGAAGCTTGCGGGGAACATAGCGTAGCGACACTAAAAATTTCGCCCGCCTTTTCAAAGGCAGAGGGGACTTGGGGCAGTGCCCCAAGTCCCCTCAAGTTTTCTCGAAGAAAGTTTAAATCAAAGCCTTTATTCGTTCGCTTTCACAGGCAAATGCGAAGCGCTTAGTGCTGGATCTGCTGCTCTTCCTCGTCATCGTTATGGCTCCACGGCGAGGGGGCCAATTTTTTATGCAGCGCAACAAGCTCGTGGTCGTAGTTATGTCTGACTTCACACTTTTTGTCGAAAATCATAGTCGCTTCGTCGTCTGCGGTGCAAGCCGGCCACTCCGGCAAATCTTCGCTGGACGGTTTGCCGTCACGCGCGAAGTTGAGCCACGCGTCGCACATTTGCTTTTCGAGCAAGTCAGTCACGCCGGGCTCGTTATACGCGGCGACGAGGCTCGTGTTATGGAACACAAACGGGATCTCGCTGCAATGCCATGCGATATGCCCACCGTCATACGGGAAGGTGTAGGTCATCATATACGAATACGTGCCGCTTTCCGGGTGCTGCGCTTTTTTCAAGATGAAATCGGTAGACGGCGCGCGGAAGATGGAATCCATGAACAGCACGTCGCTGACGTCCTTATCCGGGTAAACCTTGGCGAACATCTCCTTGAGCTTTTTGCCCTCTGCGCCGTAGCGTTTTTCGATCATAGAATCGATGAGTGCAGCATCGGCCTTTTCCTCTTCGCTTAATGCCGGCATGAACGAGAACTCACCGAGCACGGTGCCAACCATGACCGGGATGGCCTTTGCGTGCTCCGTGAAACCGACCTCGAGCGGATCGCCGAGGTACCAATCGTTTGCGAGCGGGTTGCCGCCGACGTATGCGCCCGTCTTTGCGACCTCCGGCGCGACCTTGTTGTACGCCGCCGCGAGCTGTGCGTACGGGATGGTCTCCAGTGCTTTGACATCATCGAGCTTCAATTCTGCCAGAAGCGCCGTGACGATGGCTTTGCCGTTTTGCTCCGTGGAATTGCCGGAGACGAAGTGATCGATACAGCCGCTCTGCACGACGCCCTTATGGAACAAGCCGTCCGCCGCAGGGGTCTGCATCAGCGTCCAGACCTTCATACCGCCGCCGGACTGGCCGAACAGCGTGACGTTTTCCGGGTCACCGCCGAAGTTTGCGATATTTTCGTGAATCCACTGCAAAGCTGCGACCATATCGGCGTTGCCGGCGTTGCCGGAATTCTTATATTCCTCGCCGAACGGGGAAAGGTCGAGATAGCCGAGGATATTGAGGCGGTGGTTGAGTGAAATGACGACGACATCGCCGTATTTGCTCATGTTTTCGCCCTCGTAGGCGATGTGCTCAATGGAGGAGCCCGCCGCGAATCCGCCGCCGTGCAGCCAAACGAGCACGGGCTTTTTGGCGTTCGGGTCAAGATGCTGCGTCCAGATATTGAGGTACTGGCAGTTCTCATCGAGCGGCCAATAGCGGTGCGGCACCATCAGCTCGTTGCTGGGCTGATCCTGCTGCAGCATAGGGCACACGTAGCCGTAAGCCAGCGCGTTTTTGATGCCCTCCCACGGCTCTACCGGGGTCGGCTGGTGGAAACGCTTTGCATCGGCGTATTTTACGCCGTGGAACACATATGTGCCGTCAAGCTGAAAACCGCGCAGCTTACCGGCTTTGGTCTCAACGACCGGGTCTGTTTTGGTGCACATGAAATTTCTTGCCATATATCACAACTCCTTAAAAATTTGACAAGTAAAAAATAACCTTGCAATGTTAATTGTAAGGTTATTTCTCATAAATGTCAATATTCTAATTTTTGATTTTATGTGCAATTTACAAGAACAGGTCTTTTAAAAGCTGCTTGCCGGTCTTTGTGCGGAAGATGTTCTCGTACACCTTTTCGGCGGCTTCATGGGTCATGCCGCTCTCGAAAATGTTTACGAGGAAATCGGCTTCAACCAAAATCTGATAATCGATGCCGTTGATGTTCGTGTACGTGTGGTGGTGGCCGATGAGATAGCAGATGCGCTCCGTCTGCCCACGGGTATAACCGCACGCGGGCAGCATTTCGAGTGCGATGGGCGGGCCTTCCACCTCCTGGTGAGGGCCGTTGCAGTTGCCGTATTTTTCAAAGCACACACGGATGCCGATGTCATGCGTAATGGCGGCGGCTTCCAAAATTTCTTTTGTCTCATCGTCCACGTCTTCGCCCTCCGCGATGGTCTTTGCGAACGCGAACACCTTCAAAAAGTGGTTGACGCGCTCGACACAGCCGCCCTCGTACTCCGTCATTTTCAAAACGAGCTTGCTAAAATTTGTCATGTTTTTCACTTCTTTCTTTCAAATCGTCTGCGCAGGTGATGAGCGCCTTCTGCAAACCTATGGCGTGTGCGATAGGCAACGCGAGCGCACGCTGCATTTTGGCGTAGCCCCTGCGGCGTTCGCGGACGCAATGGGCACGATGCGCTCTGCACCCCAATCCGCAAGATACGCTTTATACTGCGCTTCCGTAATCTGCTCGGGTAAAATGAGCTTCATTGAAATTTCTCCTGCTATTTTGCCATGACGGCCTCGATGTCTTCGATGGTGCGCGGCACGGACGCAGAGAGGTTCTCTGCGCCGGTCGGCGTGACAAGGCAGTTATCCTCCACACGGAAGCCGATGCCGAGATCTTCGGCGTAAATGCCGATATCAACGCAGAAGACCATGTTCGGCGCGATAGGCTTGCCGAGTGCATCGACAACATCGTGCACGTCGTAGCCGACATGGTGCGCACCGCCGTGCCACATGTATTTGCCAATCTCATCGTAAGAGGACAGCAGACCGATCTTTTTCAGCTGCTCACAGCAATAGCGGCGGGCGGTCTTATCCACATCGTCCATGAGCATACCGGGCTTGATGATGGAGAACATGTAGTTCGACGTATTGAGGGCACACTCATACAGCATGCGCTGCTCTTTCGAGTATTTGCCGTTGCACGGCCAGCCGCGGGAGACATCGTTGCACTCGCCGTCCCACTGCGCGCCAACGTCATTCAAGATCATATCGCCGTCTTTGGCTTGTCCCATGTAGCTGTCGTAATGGATGCAGAAGTTGTTTTCGCCGGCGGAAATGATGGAGTGGAACGCGGGCTCAAGCACGCCGGCGCCGGTGAGGGCATAGTCGAACTCGGCTTTATACTCGTACTCATACATGCCGGGGTGCGAAGCGCGCATCATGCGCAGAATGCCTTCGCGCGTAACGGTCATGGCGCGGCGCATGGCGTCAATCTCGCACGGAGCCTTCAGGGTACGCAGGCGCTTTAAGATGGGCAGGATATTTTCAACCGTGAGGAACGGGTAGCCGGTCTTAATGGTCTGCGCGAAGCGGTGGGCTTCATCTAAGCCCTCGTCCGGCGTATGGCGGTAGAGATCGAGGTAGACGCGCTGCACGTTGCCGCTGTTCAAAACACGGTGGATATCGTTTTCAAAGTTCTCAACGAAGCGGATATCCGTGATACCGGACTGCGCTATAACTTCATCGGCTTTCGGTCTGCGGCCTGTCCAGCGCTCTTTCATGAGATCCGGCGGGAGGATATAGATGGATTCCTGCACATTGCCGCCGATTTTTGTGGCGACCAACACGAGCCCCGCGAATTTAATGCCCGTTAAATACAGGAAATTGCGGTTCGTGAAGAATGTATAGTACGCATCGGCGCTCTGACGCGGTGCGCTGCCGGAAAAGAACACGACTGCGCTGCCGTCTTTCATTTCGGCGTACAGGCGCTGACGGTTTGCCTTGTGGAATTCTGCTGTCATGATAATCCCTCCGAATCTTCTTTGCTTTTATCTATTTCTAAAGGCTTGCTGAGCAAGCCTTTTAAGAAACCCCTTGATAGGGTTTCTTACATCAAATCGTCCACCGGACGATTTGACTATCTTCCTGATCTTTAGGTAGGCAAAAGAGTTTCGAGCTCTGCGGAGCTCGACTTGGGGCGTTGCCCCAAGTCCCCACCAACTTTTTGAAAAAAGTTGGATCAAAAACTTTATTCGCCGCTCCGCTGTGGAAAACGTTAGCTTACTTCAGCTTTGCAGCCAAGGCGACCCAGCCTCTTTCCTCTTTGCGGTCGATGATCTCGAATTTATCCGCGAGGCACGCCAAAACGTCGTCTTCCCTTGTATCGATGATACCGCTCATGATATAGACGGTATCGGGTTTCATGAAGCGCGGAGCGTCTTTTGTGAGCAAAATCACGACGTCTGCGACGATATTCGCGACAACGACATCGAATGTGCCGGTAACCTTATCCGCCAGATTGCCGCAGATGCCGGTGAACTTATCGCCGACGTGGTTGATCTCTGCGTTTGCGACGGCGGTCTTGACGGCGAGAGCATCAATATCGACGCCAACGGCGCTGCCTGCGCCGAGCAGCAGACCGGCGACGGACAAAATACCGCTGCCGCAGCCCATATCAAGCATGGTATCGCCCGGCTTTACATACTTTTCGAGCAGTTCCATGCAAAGGCGGGTCGTTTCATGCGTGCCGGTACCGAACGCGAGGCCCGGCTCCAGATGCAGCACGACGCGGTCACCTGCTTCGTACTCGTCCTCCCACATGGGACGCACAAGCAAGCGGTTGCCGACGGGGATGGGCTTAAAATACTTTTTCCAGTTGTTGATCCAATCCTCCTCCACGCAGGCTGCTGTGGAGATGGTGTGTGGAATCCGCGCAGTTGGCGGCGGTGATGGTGTTCTCAATGCCGACGGCTTCAAAACGCTCTTTGAGGAAAGAAATGGCTTCCGCCGGGTTTTCCTCCGGGCTGATATACACATGGATGATGCTTTTGGTGCGGTCTTTTTTGAGAAGGTCTTCGTCGATGAGGTCGATATGCGCGATCTCCATCGCTTCCTCTTCTAAATGCGAATAGTCTTCAATATAAATGCCGTAGGGCACGACCATCTGCGCAATGTCGCCCGCGCGGTCCGTATCCGCCGCGGGAATGGTGACCTGTAATTCGGTCCAGTCTGCGTTTACCTGATCTGTCATACTTTTTAACTCCTGTTCTCTTTTTATAAAATGCAGAAAATTATCTATACATTTCTCATATAAGCTGATTATACAACGCGTCCGGAAAACTTGCAATAGGAGGCCCTGCGACAATCATGACAAAACGCAAATTTCTGCTGCAAGGCATCGCTTTAACGGCATTTTCACTGTTTTTCCGCATTACGAATATCGGCTACCGTGCGTATTTATCGGGCAAAATCGGCGCGGAGGGCATGGGGCTTTACCAGCTCATCTTCTCCGTGTTCCTGCTCGCCATCACGCTTTCCACTTCCGGCATCAGCTTGGCCGTGACGCGCATGGTAACGGCAGCCATTGC
>ENA-OPBF01001137-OPBF01001137.1-human-gut-metagenome-genome-assembly--contig:-NODE-1137-length-18245-cov-2.323859_pt1 | contig 18245 bp, 7 predicted proteins | sample MGYA00241067_ERZ501450 | MGnify/ENA primary metagenome ERZ501450 (study PRJEB25962, sample SAMEA2042516) | human gut metagenome | biome: human gut; feature: human-associated habitat; material: faeces... | reverse complement strand
TTATCATCTATATGTTCTTTATTATGAATATAAATAAATTCACCATCTCTATCCAGCATCTTATTAATTCCGTATACTGTCTTCTTGTATATAACATAGTCTCCCCATCCAAATATCATTTTATCTCTATCCACTTCTGATCCTCCTTCACATACCTATATCGCCTTGCTATTTTACCATTTTCGATCTTTGTTATCAGTGCATTATCATATTTTACTCCGCCTTTTTTTAAGTTCCATTCTGGTATGACTTTACCATTTTCCGATCCCGTAAATCCATTTCTCGTACATGGATTTTCATCTACATTACTACCTCCAAATTCTTTTCCGTATGTATTGTCCAAATTAATCTTCTCCAAATTTCCTGATGTAGTCTTAAATTCTATCTTCCAGTATGACTTGTCTGTTAAGTGATATGGTGTGCCTTTGTAATTCAGACGAAATGTTTCAAAAATATCCTTAAAATTTCCAACATCATTATAATCTTCCGCCCTTGATATATACCCCATTATGGCATTATAGTCTCCACTTACATACTTTTCTGCATCTTCCGGCTTAATATATTTTCTAAGCAGTGTATTCTTATTTATCGTAAACTTTTCCCTTATAGACTTAATTATCTCCTTCTCTCTTCCTGTGTATTTTTCACCCTTTAACGGCTTAAGCTTCAATTCCTGAAATTTATCTATGCTTATTTCATTCTCCTTAAGCCCACGACACAGTGTCCTGCTTAATGACAGGGTGTTTTTGTTTTTCAACAGCGTCACCGCATCATCAGGGTAATCTATCATCAACTGAATGCCCTTCTTTTCATCAGTTTCCGGCAGACTGTTGATTACGTCAATTACATCGTGAATGTTGCCATTTTCTTCATATCTCTTTATTAATGCCTGCCCGTCTTTTCCAAACGGTTCCAACTCGCGGGCAGTCATTTCCCCATACCTGTCCTTTATGTCATCCCAGTAATCATCAATGGCATTGTTTCCACCCGTGCCTTCTTCTCCCGGATTTGGATTCTCCTTGCCGGGTTCCGGGATTTCCTTACCTGGCTCCGGGATTTCCTTTCCGGGTTCCGGGATTTCCTTGCCGGGTTCCGGATTTTCCTTACCTGGCTCCGGGATTTCCTTTCCGGGTTCCGGATTTTCCCTGCCCGTGCCTGTGTCTCCTGTTCCCGTTCCGCCGGTGCCTGAATCTCCCCCTGAACCCGAGTCTTCTCCTCCCGGTTTGTTCTCTCCTGGTTTTTCCGGATTCACGTCCGGATCCTTTGGATCCACCTTCGGATTCTCCGGATTCACCTTCGGATCCTCCCTTCCCGGTTTTGGTGGATTAACGTCATCTCCTATTTCCAGTATAGTCTTTCCGCCATATTTTTTTGATATGAACCTGAAAAATCCTGATTCATCATATTTTATGTTTTTCATTATTTTAGGCAATGCATGCTCAAATATGAGAAGCATCACAGTAGCTTCCAACGCCTTGCCAAGTATCTCCCGGCCCGTCTGATAATCAGCATTCTTCATGTATTCAATTGTCTTTTCCCCAACATCCGCAGCCTCAGTCACCGAGAAATATGCTCCCGTTATTCCAAGTATCACCACGCATATGTCCAGAATGCTTATTCCGTACTCCATTGACAACAGCACGTTCACAAGTGCTTCCATTGCACATAAAGCAAAATATTCATATGTTGCTATTGTAAACACGGCAGCAACTGCCACCAGCACGGTGAACATCACAAAGCCAAGTTCAGATGAACTTTGTCCTCCGCATAAACCACCTGCAATCATGTAAGAAGCTGCACCATTTTCGGTATTTAATACAATATAACCGGTTCCCCGCCAATCGTAGTAAGATATTTCTTTCTCTGGTACTATTACTAGTTTACCATTATTTAGTGCCTTTTGAATTTCCTTTTTGGTATTTTCGTTAATTGAAAGACTATTTAACTTATCCGTATCTTCCTTTGACAAAGTAAGAACGTCTATACCTCTTTCCTTTGCCTCCTCAATAACTGATATGGAAGATATTCCCTGAGTGTCCGTTGCTTCACCTATTACATATCCCTCTAAATACGAACCTATCGCTCCACTTAGCATCATAAAATTCTTTACGTCTGCATTTTCTCTGATAGCTTCATCTTTGTTTTCAGATTCATCCTGCTTCGGTGCAACCCCTAATGTATCAGTATCCACGTCAATATACAATGAGCCGTCACTAATGGCAACAGGCATTCCCATCATCCTGCTTACCTTCGGCGTATAACCTACTATGCATTGGCTGATACACCTTGCCCACTGAACCTCAGACACCTTTGCTGAAAACTGTGTGTATAAATCAAGATATCCAAAATACTCCTGACCCACAGTACATGTCAAGGTTTCCATTGCCTGAGTCAAACTTCTTTTTCCACTTTTAACCTCATCAACACAGGACTGAAGCTCTTCATATTTTGTGTCAAAATAAGTGCTGTTTATGGTATTGTAATCAAATACAATTCCATAAATTCCACCTGAAACAAGAGGATTTTCCACCTTTACTTCATCAATTCCTGCCTCAGCTATATTCATTACAAGGTTCGTGTATGTACCCGGAATCTGTGAATTACCTTCAAGAACCTTTTGCTCATCTACCTTTATTACCGGCTTCACTCTTACCAGATATGATGGTGTTGAAAATAAATCACCATACCTGTCTATTATTTTTTCATCCTCATCGGTTGCAGGCTCATAACTTAATGTTACATTATGTCCATATAAATCCGCCGTATAAAATGTAATGCTTGCATCCGCAGTTTCAGCAAAGGTTTCCCCGTACAGTGCATTATTAACTGCCAATGTGATTTTATCCATAAAATCATCTGTAAGGTAATTTTCTTCATACGTTATGCTTACTACATGGTAAGGAAGACTGTTAGGCAGATATCCGGTTTCTACCTTCTTTATATTTCTTATCCCTACTGCATCAGCAACTTCCTTTAATTCTATATCATTATTATTTATAAAGTCCTTAAGTTCACTTTGCTTTTGTGATACTTCATTTTCGCTATTTTGAATTTCTCCATTGAATATATCCTTGTAATCTGAATTGATTAGTGCTTCTTCCAATTTTTCTGTACTAGAAGAAGTAACGTTTTTTTCTGTATCTCCACACAAAAATTCCTCTACCCTGTTATCTTCCACCTCTTCTTCATACTGCTTAAAGGACGGGTCAACATCTACCCATACCTTTTCTCCACTAACTTTTCCTGCACCCCTGTATGAATCATACGGAACCAGCACCTTTACCCAGGCATGTTCTATTCTCAATTTAGTAATCTTGCCTTTTCCATTAATCCCATAATTAGTTGAGACTCCCAGCATTGACATTGCATTAACGGCTGCTTTTTCTGTCTTAACTCCAAGCCAGTTCATTACCTTATTTATTTCAATATCAACATTACCTGTTACAAACCTTGCTTCATATCCCTTATATCTTAATAATGCAATCAGTAACGCCGCCTGATCCAGATCATTTCCTGCTTTTTGCTCATATGTTCCTATGGCACCAAGTCTTAAACCGGTATACTGCCTATATTGAATATTGTTTCTGACATATTCATATATTTCTGCCGGTGTTTCCAATGAATCGGCAGTCTTTTTCATGTTTTCATTAATTTTAAGATATGACTCGTTAGCAGCTTCCGTAGAATCAGCACTATAATTTATGTAATCAGACTTAACCATCTGCTCACCAATTATTTTTTCTGATTCATACCCCGTTGCCATTCCATGAGCCTCATCGTTATTATCCACCTTTGGCTCATCATACTTTTGCATGTCTTCTATTTCAGATTTTATTGATGCAATCTCAACATTAACTTCTTTTTCCGAAACAGTACCTGATTTCATTTTTTCAGACAGCTTTTCAATTTTTTCTGAAACCCTGTTAAGACCATTCATTGCCAGTTTCTCATAGCTGTCGGCTCTTTTTATTATTTCCTCTGACGTTGTGTTTTTCTTTGCGTTCCTAACTTCCTTTTTTACTGTTTCCTCTGTATCCTTTATTAGCTTTCCAAGATTATTCAGTGTGTCTTTTTGTTTTTCTCCCTCTGTTGAACCTTCTAATTCTTCCATCACTTGTGAAATATCGCTATATTTCTTTGCTGAAGCCACCCTTATCTGTGGTTTTTCCCCCTTCACCTCATTACATGTAATTGTCTTATCCGACTTACTTTCTCCCGGCAAAATGTCCGGTGCATAAGTAGATACTACCATTATTGCAACAATAAGTGACACTGCTATTATTGTATTATATAATTTATTTTTAAACATGCTTAATGACATTACTGTACCCCTTCTTGTTCTTTCCTGTTGTTTTTCTTCAATGCTACGCAAATGATAATTAAGGCTATGCATTGTATCAGAATCATTATCCTAATACTATCCCTGGTAATAAAATCACCTGTTATAGGACTTAATATGGACTTACCGTTTTCCATATATTTCGCGGACTCTGACTCTTTTTCTTCCTTAACACTTCTGTTATCTATACATGAAACATTGTTTTTTGCTTTGTTACTATGATTTAAATCCGTCTTAGAACCACCCTTTTTATTGGCAGTTCCTTCTTTGTTTTTGTTATCTTTGACAGTATTTTTATCATCCGTACCCCTATCCACATTTTTCTCCTTCACAAACACTGCCTTTATTCTTACGTCTTTATCCGGCATAACTATGTTTATTTGTGAACTGTTTACCTGATTAATGTCCAATGATATATCTTCACTTACCCACTTATCAAATACATATCCCTTATTGGCTTTAGCATTTAAGGTGACTACTTCGTTCTTCTTGTATTCCCCACTTTTATCCTCTACATTTCCTCCTGTTCCTGCCGTAACTTTCAATATATATCTGTGTTCCAAAACATCTATTCCTGCCACGTCAAGGGCTGTCATTTCTCCATTAATCTCCGCCATATATATGGCAATATAACTTCCCTCTTCATAGCTCTTAGTTTTAACAGTCATCTTTTCACTAGCTTCGTTACTACCTGCAAGTTCCATCTCACCGTCAGTTATGTAAATTCTGTTGGCATCATCCTTATTGATTAATACAATTCTTGTATTTGTTTTTTTCTTTTCTAAATTGTTATAATCAGTTAAATTAATATCTGCCGTAATATCATCCCCAACATATACTCTATTGTCAGATAATGACATTTTTCCTGTGACCTGTCCCTTATTTTCATCCATTATTGTTTCTTCCGGTTTATTGTGGGACAATATACTGTTTCCTTCTTTTTTCTCGATTTTAACAGTGCTCTCATCCTCACTTTCATCTTCATTTTTTATATCCAATATAGCTGAACTTTTATTGTTTGAAACACCAATCTTTATGTTATCTAAGTTAATTTCTATGTTCTCATCATTTTCATCAACGTAAGAAAATTTTATGTCTTTAATTAAATTTATATCTTTCTCAAAGAACATATTTGAGATGTCATATTTAATGCCTAAATTCCAGTCCTCTCCCACTCTTAAATAATTTCTATTGTAGATTACTGTTGTTGTACCATCTTCATTTTTTATCACTTCATCAGGTTGATTATCAAAACTTATTTTTGAAAACGGAATATCATTTTCCAATGTCATGGAAAGTTTCACATTTCTTCCTGCCATTTTGAAAATATCTCCCAGTAATTCCCTAACACTACTGATAATTTCGCCGTTACCCTTTGAATTAACCCAGCGTCCTCCACCTACTTCTGTGATACACCGCATTGTTTCCCTTGCTTCTTCGATTTTTTCCATCGAATAATCATTTTCCAGATAAACACCATAAATATTAATATTCTTTTCTCTGATTTTATCTTCATCAAGTGTCTTGCTATCTATCCCGGAACTTCTTGTTCCATCCGTAAATAAATATATTACCCTGTCTCTGTCATCCTCATCAAAAAAATCCGAAAAATAATTTATGGCATAATACGTGAATGTTCCACCGTTCGGTTCTTTGCCATAGGCTCTCTCAAGCCCCCAATTTATTTCCTTTTCATTATTTGTAAAATCTCCAATGTATCTGTTCAAAGTAACATCAAACATTGCCACTCTGTCTTCCGGCTGCTTGTTATCTATTATTAATTTCGCACCATCTACCGCTTTCTTCCAATCCTCTTTTGACATACTTCCGGAACTGTCAAGTATTATCATTATATCCATTGGTTTTCTTTTAATTGTTTCCGATAAACCTTTTCCTGATAATGAAAAATCAACATTTATGTTGTCCGTTGTGGTGTCAATGAAGTTACTGCTAACCTTATAATCTATGTCAACTCTATTTTCGTCTGTAGATGAATATATCTTCACATAATTATTTTTGGTCTTTTGCTCCACACCTTTTCTTAATATTTTCGTTTGAACCCTGACAATGGTTGTATCTTTTATATCCGGAATATATGTAAAATCATCAAAAATAACTTCCTTTAAATTCTCTCCACCAATTTTTTTATTTTCCGCCTTGTATAAAACCTTTTCATTGTCCCCAATAATACTTACCTCTGCGGTTATTTCATCACTTACATTTGATAAAACATATGCTGACGGCTGTATTATTATTTTTTTACCTGAATTAATTTTATATGCTTTTGGAGAAATATTACTATTAACAGATTGAACTTCAAATGTTTCTAATACTTCAACAGCCTTTAACCTGCTTGCTATAACCTCTCCTTTGATGTTATCAACTATTGAAACTAAAACTTCAAAAGTTCCAATATTATTTTCCGTATTCCATAAATATGTATTGTTCCCTTCTGTATTCAACATTTGTGAATAACCTTCTTTTCCTGATACAACAACAATCACCTTATAATTGTCCTTCATTCCTATAATATCAGGTGTTATTTTGACTTCTGAATAGGCGCCTATTCTTTCCTTATCAGAACTTATCTTTATTCCTTTTATTAATACATTACCTGTATTTAGCTTTCCGGCTGCTGCTTCATACTCATTTACCAGACTAATGTAAAGACTTGTAAGTTCTGCATCTTCAAATAAACTGCCATCCTCAGCCAGTTCATTTGAGATAACTGAAATTCTGTTTAATGTATCATCATTATCTTCCACAAGTGCTAATGAACACATAAGGGAATTTTTTATTGTTTCATTATCAATTCCCCACAATGTATTATCTTTTTCGTTACTATCTATGTACTCTCTACATTTCTTTAATACTTCTTTTCCTACTTTATTAAATGAAGCTGTATTTCCCTTAATAACCCTGTATACCAAAGCTGTAAGGTAACTGCTGGATTTTTCTCCCGAAAAAGCAAATCCGCCATCTTCATTTTGGCAAAGATTAAGATAATTTACGGCTTTAGTTATTTTTTCACTATTATCTTTTTCGCTTTTCTCCATACACTCCACTGCAAGAATGGTGTCTAAAACATCACTTTTATAATCTTTTGAAATTCCAAACCCGCCATCTTTATTTTGGAGCTCTGCAAACTCTATTTCTTCCTGATTTTTATTTACTAATTTATTATTTTGGGTAATTGCTAAGAATTTTCTGAATATGTCATCGTTACTTTTAGTTTCAGATTTTTTAAGCCATTGTAACGCCTTCTCTTTTTCATCTGCTAAGCTTTCCTCATAAGCTAAGTTTTCCAATATTTGGGATGTTTCATAAAGTTGAATGTTATCACCAAAACTTCCATCCCGGTTTTGTTCTTTTTTAATCCACTTAACTGACTGACATTTTAATCTGTCCATTTCAGCTAATGATATCGTTTCAATTGAAAAAGCACTTATATTTATGTTCATGACTGCCAGTTCCACAATCATCATAAATACAAGTGCATGTGCTAAAAATTTTAATGCTTTGGTATTCATTGGATAAGTCCTCCCCTTTGTTTTTCGAATAAAAACATTATAGAATTTATAAAAACATTTTTCAAGCTTTTCCAGTAACTTTGTATAATACTTCCAATAATACCATATTATTACTATTACATTACAGGCAATTTAGCATAAAAAATATCCGGCAGGATTTCCTGCCGGATAAAAAAATCATATTATATTATTTTATCATCTGAAAACTTATTCAAAATAAACTGTTATCTTGTCTATTTCACCGTTTCTTACAGCTTCAGCCTTTTCTCCCACAATCTTTGGTTCTGTTGAAACAACTTCTCCATTGATTTCAATCTTAGATACCTTAGCTGCATCCTTTCCAAATGTATTCTTGCCTGTGTTATTTACATATGTAACATCGCATGTTGAAAGCAATCTGAAGGTTGCCTTTCCTTCATCAAATAACCAGTTAGCAAGTTTTGGTTCAAAATTAAGAACTAACTTTCCATCTTCGTATGTAAATACCTTGTCACCTATAAACATTTCAATCCACATAGAAATCATTTCTGTTGTAGAACCTGAAAGTCTTGCAACAAATCCTCTTCCATGAACATCCGGATTAGGATTTGCACTTGATGCAAGGAAAGAAGAATTTTCTAACGTGCTTCTTCCATACATATTCGGATCAAGGAACGGTATAAGTGCTCTTGTTATTGTGTCATAATATTCATCATATAAGCCTGCCTTAAGCATAGCAAGAATATATTTATATTCCATATGAAGGAATACATTTTCTCTCTCCTGCCATCCCGGTGTAAATGCACGGCAACGACCATTTTCCATGGAGCATCCTTCAATTGATGCAGATGTTTTGTACATGGCAAGTTTCTTGTCATAAAGATCTGTTTTCTTTACCTTGTCGAACATATCTCTTGCTGTGTCAACATCAACATATCCCATCATTCTTGCAGGGCCTTCAAGGAAATACGGAAGAGGAACCGCTTTAAATGCCTTAACCTTTGCCTTCTGTAATCCGTAATGACTAATAACCGGCTCACCATTTTCATCTACTACAGGTTCAAAATCTACGGCTTTATGAGTAAAGTATGTAGGAACAAGACCATTTCCAATTTCTACAGCCTTCTCAATACCCTTTTCAATCTTCTCTGCAAATGCTTCAAAAACTTCAACGATGTGTGCCTTAGATACTGAATCCTTATCTCCACTAAATTCCAGCTTAGTTGCAGCTCTGTAAGCTTCTCTCACTGATGCAACAGCATCCCAATATTCAAAGTCATTAAGGGTTCCTGCATTATATTTGTCCAGCTCTGCCTTAACTGCATCTAAATATTTTGATATTTCAACAGGCATTACTACAAATCCGTCACCACCGAAATTATCTGTAATAAACTTAACAAGTCTCTTCAGTTCAAAAGTTTCAGGTGTTCCTGAACCAAACAATCCCGGAAGTCCATTCATTGCATCGTTCCAGCCAGGCTTTCCACCTTCCATTTCAACACCAATTCCATCCATATCCATCTGGGCGAACTTGCTAAGTGCCAAAATAATCATCTTAACTGCAAGGGTTGTATGAACAGTCTTGCCGTCCTTTTCCTTTAACCAGTTAGTTGCCCACTTGTTAAATCCTTCTCTTGCAAGTTTCTCCTCATCTTCAACTTCCATGCCGTACTGACGTACATCACCTTTTTTGTTAATTACATATTTCTCATCTCTTGGAACAACATATGCAACGCTGTCATAGAATTTATATGTATCATCTCCAAACAGGAACTGATCCTTTTTGTCAGGGAATACTGATAAATAATTATCCACAAGATCCATATTATAATCCCAATGGTCACTCCAGTATCCTTCGCCAAAACCGGCTTCTATATTCTGATTGCAGTTATTTAAAATATTGGCAATAAATTCGCCATCATCTACTTTAAGATTTAACTGTAATCTTGCGATTGTATTGGAAATCTGTCCCGGTGTAAATTTACCTTCCACTATTTTAACAATGGCAGATGCATCACCATCAATGCTTTCCTTTACATATGCCTTAACTTCTTCCTCTTTTCCTTCAATAACATTGAAAAGACTTGGACGTACCTCTAACGGATTGTATCCGTCTGCCTGAACTAAACTAAAGAAAGTCTTTACGTTAAAGTCCCCAACATCTTTATTAAAGAACACGTCATTTCTTCTATTCTGTGAAACATCACGGAAGTTACCATTACCCTGAGAATAATACTCTGCTGCAATTGAGAAGAAATTGTAATCTCTTTCAGGATCACCATGTTTACGGCTAAACAGGTGAATAATTGATTTATTTCCGTCTTTATTAAGTACATATGGATATCCTCCACGAAGGAAGTTATCTAAATAGCACTGCTCAATATACTGGTCAAACTTGCCTGCTGCAGTATGTGTTTTAACATCTGAAGTAAAGCTTTCAGCTAACTCTTCCGCTTCCACAAATTTGTCCTGTAAATATCCTTCTTTACAGAATGTGTCTATCTTTGCGTTAATCTGATCTACAGAACCTGCAAAGCCCATCATTGTATCAAAGGAGAATTCTTCTCCGTCATCTAACTGTGTCTTAAATGGTGTAAAACCACAAGGTACCTTGTTAGCAAAGCACTGTTCTTTTCCAAGAACATTATCAATGCCACCATCAATAAATCTTACCGGTGTCATAAGGGATAAATCATAACCAAACACTGTATCAACGTCGTAAATTACATTCTGTAATTTTCCGTCCTTAACTGTAAGATAATAGTAACCACCCTCTACATCTGATACCTCAGCTGAATCCTTTGTTGAAGCTCTAAGTGTATAATAAGGAACTTTGTTATCAATATTTTTGATATATGCCCAGCTTTTAAATAAGTTTGACATTTCCTTAAATTCACCATTAGAAATACCATATGTAATAATCTTTGGAAGTCCGTCAATTATCTCTATGTTCTTTTTCTGTCCACTTATGTTTTTAATTGAAACCTGTCTTACTAATGCTCCAATGCTTTCGTTTGGTAAAACATAGTAATTAACTGTTATTTCAATTCCGTATTTTTCATTTCTTTCGATTACTTTAAAACTATTCTTATTCATACGAATCTGACGTTTTGCATCATCTTCATATTTGAAGAATGGTTCATAATATTCTCCGTCTATGGTTAAGAATGTTCTAAAGCCTTTTACTGTTGTATTTTCAAACGCTGTATTTGCTGAATTGAACTCCATAATGGCATTTCCTTTATTGTCAATACCAAAACTGTTCATTCCCTGACCTCTGTTGGTGTAAAAAGTCCACATTGGAATACCTTTCACACCTGCAAGACCAGGAAGAAAACTTGAGAATGCAGGTAATCTGTCATAATCATCAATTACAAAAGTCTTACCTTCAAGTCTGTAATTTTCCATTATAATCTCCTTACGAATATATCTATTTTTTACTTGTTACACTTTCCACATGAGCTTCTATAGACCATCTTTGGAGAAAGCTTAGTTACAGTACCACTCTTATCTCCCTCATCATTTAATAATCTGAAAAGTTCATTGGCACTGGCACTGCCCATTTCTGTAATCGGATTGTGAACTGTTGTAAGTGGAACTCCGTAATAAGCACTTAATGTGCTGTCATCATAACCTATTACGCTTACCTGTTCCGGAACTTTAATTCCCACATCCTGCAATGCCTGTATACATCCCCATGCCATTTCATCGTTGGCACAGAACATTGCGTCCGGCAGTTCTACACCGCTAGAAAGCAATGAGCGCATTTCACTATACGCTAAAGATTCCTCATAATAACCTCTTAAAACAATGTTTTCGTCTATAGGGAGATTGTTCTTTTCCATCATTTCAACGTAACCTTCGTAACGATGCTTGTCATCTCCCGATTCATTTCCATGCATATATCCGATTCTCTTGTGACCAAGTTTAATTAAGTGATCAACAGCCATTGTTGCACCTAACTTATCATCTGATAACACACCTGAAATATTTCTTCCTTTGCTGGCCCTGTCAAGGAATACCATAGGAATATTAACTGTAGCTATTCTCTTAACATAATCACCTGCTAAATCTTCATGATAGATAATTGCCCCTGCTACTCCTGATGCAATAATCATTCTATAGATTTCGTCCGGTGAGTTTCCGTTACTTACATAAATATTTAACATATAGTTATTTAATTTACACTGTAAGTGAACAGCCTGTATTAATACCTTATAGAAGTCTCCCTGCAAACTTGTTAAAAAGAGGCCTATTGTATTTTTTCTGTTAGACTTAAGTAATTTTGCATTCATATTTGGAATGTAATGCAATTTTTCTACTGCCAATAATACCTTCTGCTTTGTTTCCTCACTTACGATATCAGCTCTGTTAAAAACATTTGAAACTGTTGAGATTGCCACTCCTGCTTCCTTGGCAACATCTTTTATTGTAACCATACAATAACCTCCATTTTTTCTTTAAACATATTTTCTATCCGGCAAAGAGTTTTCCTTCTCTTCGCCGGACAAATCTTTTATTGTTTTACTGGTATACCCTTACATAGTCAACATACATATAATCCTGGTATGTTTGTCTTATTCCTGAATTTGTATTGTATTCATTAATCTTTGTCCAGTACTTCGGTGTTACCTTTCCACCAAGAACTCCACCTATAGCACAGTTAATGATAAGGTAGAAATCTTTATTATATGGCCATATTGCAGGAACGTTTATCCCCTTTCCTGTAGCAACGTACATATCCGGATCATAAGTCCATGTTATTTTCCCGTCAAGGGTAAATGTAACTGAATCCGGTGTCCATACAATACCATATGTATGGTATGCACTTGTTGCATCCTTTACAATAGCATTTTTGTACTTATTTCCTGAACTTGTTGGCATTCCGTTAAACCTCTGACAATGGATAGACTGTGGTATGGTTGTTTTTGTTTCATCTTTAGTTGATTCAAAAACGTCTATCTCACCACACATCGGCCATTTTCCATATCCTAACATCCAGCCTGCTGCCCATGTTCCCTGACCTTTTGGTAATTTAGCTCTAAACTCAACTTTACCATACTTTAATGAATACATATCCTTAGTCCATATTTTAGTTGAATAATAACGATTAGGTACACATGATTTAGTTTCAGGATTATACTCAAACTGTGGCTTAATAATCAGATTTCCATCTTTTACTTCACTAAATCTCATTTGATAGTTCTGAAGTTCCTCGTTTCCGTATCCGCCGGCACCTGTTGCACCATTATTATTCCATTTTGTTGTGTCAAGCTCTGTTCCTTTAAATTCATCATTCCAAACCATTTTACGAACCTTATCGCTTACAACTCCTGAATATTTGGCACTGGTGTATATTTTCTTACCAACCTTTGAGTATGCCTTGACTTTAAAATAATATGTTTTGCCTACTGTTAAATTGTCAACCTTTGCTCTGCTTACATTACCAACTTTTACAGACTTAAAACCGCTTTTAGCGTTTGTGGAGTAATATACATAATAACCTGTTATATACCTGTTACCTGATTTTTCCCACACTACTTCAATACCCTTGTCTGAAGCATTTTTTGCCTTGTCAATTGTAATGTTTGGTGGTGTAACAGTTACAGGAACACTTTTCTTGCTTTTTCCAACTTTAACCACAATTTTACATGCTCCGGGTCTTTTGGCTGTTACTTTTCCCTTTTTAGTTACAGTTGCAATTTTCTTATTGCTTGATGTGAATTTTGCACCTTTTTGTTTTACCTTAATTGTTGTTTTTTTGCCTACGGTTAAAGCAATCTTCTTTCCGGACTTAATAGTTACTTTAGCACTTGCGTCTACCGGATTTACAGCAATAATCGTGGCCACCATGGCTACTGCCATTACAATTGAAGTGATCTGCTTAAAAATCTTCATATTTTTTTGCCCTTTCATTAATATTAATATAGTTATGGGAAAGGTCACATGCATGACCTCTTCCCTGTTGCTTTATTCACCTGTAATACCGGTGTTTTCAATACCCTCGATAAACTGTTTCTGAACGAGAGCATATAATACTAATAATGGTGCTATTGCCATAAGTGTGGCTGCCATTCGGTTAGCTTCATTTACCACATTTCCCGTACCACTTGCAGCACCGTTATCAAACAATGCCAGTTTTCCAGGAAGTAATTCTAATGCATCACCCAACATAATATTTGTTGTGTAAGTTTCATTCCAGTTAAATACGAATGAAAACAGGAATACAACAAGTATAGTTGATATTGATAATCTGATTGCTACGTGATAGAACACCTTAAATGAGCCGGCTCCATCAATCATTGCTGCTTCATCTAATGATTTTGGAATCATGTTGAAGAAGTTATAAAATATCAAAATTAACATTGTGGAATAAGTTCCCTGGCCTAACAAAGCCATTAATATCTGAGGAATAGCTGTGTTAATCATCTTAATTCCAATTGCACTTTCTAATGTTCCAAATAACATAATTCTTGGAACTGTTAAAAGTGGAACCGGAAGAATGAATGCTAATATAAGCATTACGAACCAGAAATTATGTCCCTTAAATGTATATCTTGATAATGCAAATCCTGTCATTGCCGACACCGCTGTCTGTGCTATGGCAAGCACTGCTGAAAACAAAATCGAGTTAATCAGTGACGTTGGTATGTTAAGTGTTGATATTGCATTTTTAAAGTTATCCAGTGTAGCATGTTTAGGTATCCAGCTTATTGCCGGGTCAATTAAATCCTTAGATGTCATAATTGCTTTTGAAATCATCTCAAAAATCGGCTCTAAGAAAATAAATCCTATACATATAAGTACAAAATATATTGCTACTTTAGAGATAATTGCAACACCTTTTAATTTCTTTAATTTGGCAAAGTTGATTTTCTTTATAGCTGACAAATCAATTTTCTTTGCACTTGTATCTTTATTTGCCATATAACTTTGCCTCCTTTGCCTGATGTCTCTTTTGAGCTGCAAGTCTTCTCTTCTGCTGTTTGTCTAACTTCTTTAATTTCTTTTCCTGTCTCTTTCTCGCCTTTATATCCTTTGGCTTTCGCTCTCTGAATAATAAGAATACAATTCCTACGATAATCAAAACAATTACAGTGTATATCCATGCGTAGGTTGCCGCATAACCTAATCCGCTTCCCGTTTCACCGGTCTTTTCTTCAATCAGTTCATACAACGGGTTAATTGAATTAAACATACCAAGCTGAATAACTGTAAATATCGTGATAATAAGTCCAATCTGCTTTAACATCGGAATTGTTATCTTCCACATTATCTGCCATGCATTAGCAGAATCAATTCTTGCTGCTTCATAAATGCTTGTATTGATTTTCTGTAAACCGTTTATAAACAGTACAATAGGAATACCTGTAAACCATAAAATTATTGATAACTGGTCAAATATTCCTGCCAATGCTGATGCTAAAGCCGGTGAATAACTGTCAATAATCTGCATTATGAAAATGTTTGAATAAGCATTTGCCTTTTCCACTGCCGCATTGATTTTATCTGCTGCTGTTGCCTCTGCACTTTGAACCTGCATAATCTGTGTCATAACCGGTCCTGACATAATTACAACCGGAAGGAAATAAATTGTTCTAAGTATTCCCTTACCTGTAGTAATCTTGCAAAGGAGATAAGCAATGATAAATGATAATACTACTACAATAAATGTATACGGTACAATCATCTGTAAATACTTAATCAGTGCCGGAAGGAAATCCGTACTTCCTACAAAGGCTTCAATGTAATTGTTTATGCCTGTAAAATGGATTTCATATCCTAATGTTGTCTTTTTAACATTGTTAAAACTTAAGTAAATTGTAAATATGAACGGAAAAAGCGTAAATGCCAGAAATCCGATAATCCATGGAGCCATGAACATATAACCTGTTCTGTCCTGTCTCTGCTGATATGTACGCATTTTCTTTCTTTTCTTAGGTTTTGCCTGTGTCTTAGGAGTTGTTGTTGACTTAATCTTTTCTTCTGCCATTATTTAACACCTCCCTCTATAACTTTTGCACTCATGGCTGCTACTGTTGTATTTCCTACAGTAACATCTTCATCAGTGTAATTTATAACAATACTCTTTTGGCTGCCATCCTTTGAATAGCTGTTTTCTATTACACCATCCTGTAATACTTTTCTTCCATCCCAGTTGTATCCTGCAACCTGTGATAAAGGCTCGTTTACAACCTTATAAATATTCTGAATCAACTCTTCATACTGTTCAAACTCTGTTGAATAGTAATCTGAAGATGTAGTTGATGCTAATAAGTAAGATGGCTGCTTAGTTAAAACAAATGACGGTGAAATGTTATAATCAATCATTCTTAACTGGTCTGTTGCTGAGTAGAATGAGAAGTTAGCATATGGTGCGTAAACTTCCATTGTACCGTGAAGTACCATTTGTAAGAATGGAACCGTATCAGTTTCGTAAACATACTGTGATGTTCCAACCGGTGACTGTAAATATCTGTCCGCATACTTCCATAAGTAAAGATTTGGATTTACAAGATTAACCTTTGTTCCTTTCTTTGTTATGTTTTCAATTGTATCCTGATATAACTTTACAGCCTGAGATACTGTTGTTTCAGCTCCATCACTGTTATATGTGCTGATTAATACATTTGAAGCACCTTCTATTGTAAATGACGGGCTTAAATCTCCCAAATCATCATACAAATCCTGAATCCACTGCGCAGTCTTTTTAGGTGCTGCGTATCCGTATTCCGTTACCGGAACATTCTTTGGAAGAACTTCTGATTTATCCAGTTCAAGATACCGTGTATTCAAATGCTTTGCTGCATTGTTATAGTAACTTACCATATCTTCATTAATTGTAGTAAATTCTCTTGAGAATGAAATATCTACATTCTTCTTGTTAAAGTCTGACATAAGGCTTTCAAAAGCACCCTTCTTTCCAATTGAGCCAGAGAACTTAGTGCTGTTTGGTTTTGCCAGCGTCTGTCCGCCACTTTGCCATCCTATTAATCCTGAATTAATGTTGCTTATTCCATCATCTAAAATTTTGTCCAAGATACTTCTTACATCATCAACTGTTGTAACATCAACTTCCTGTGTTGAGAATACACCCTTCTTAGAATCTGACATAAGGAAGTCAATTCTAATTGGAATATTTCCATCTGCTGTTTTTTCAGTTAATGTTCCATTGTCAATTAAATGCTGTCTGTATGCCTTAGCCATTCCTGTATAGTCTGCTGCCGGCTTTCCGTCGCTGCCGTCACCACTTAAAAACTGATATGTCATTGATATATCAAACTTGTTTGGCTCATCCTGAGTCTTTCTGTATGACTCACCTGCCTGATTTATAACCTGATAAAATTCAGAGTTGAATTTGAAGCTAGGGTATGCATATGTATATCTTACTTCACCTTCTCCTGATGATGAAGGTGTTGCATTAATTGACATATATTCATCACCACTGTCCGCATAAGCTACAAATGCTGCCTGGGTTCCGTCACCATGGGAAATACCAAATACCGGCATTGTAGGATTCTTTACAGGAACTGTATCTCCTAATGAATCATAATATGTAAGCTGTGTTGCAGGGTCTTCCCCATAAACCTTACCTTTATAATCACTGAATTTTGTCTTGTTGTCTTCAAATCTTACCAATGCACCGCTTCCATCAGGAATTAATGCATAACCCGGTGTAATTTCTTTTCCCTTAAGAGTTACCCAGTCCTGCTCATCTTTGTCATATGCTAATGTTGCACCACCACTTGTTCCTAAGAACGGTGTAATAACAATGTTGCATATTTTATCAATGGCTTTTCCTGTAATTTCTTTATAAGGAATGTTGTATTTTATGTTTCCGTCATCTCCAAAAGTAATATATACATTAATGCCTAAATCTTCTTTCTCAATTTTAAATAAGCATTTTAATACATATTCACCTTTTTCCTTGTCTACTGCTTCAAGTCCTGAATTGCCTTCATCTTCATCATATGATGCTGATGAAACTCTTGAAGTCTTCATAGCCTTACCTGAGCCTGTGTAGTACTCAACAGTAAGAAGTGAGTTTGCATATGCACCATAACGGTCATTAGTAAAGGATGAATCCTTTGGTGTATTGGCAATTGTCTTTACATCTGCCACACTAATTCCCAAATCATCTGCATAATCTTTAATTTCTGACGGGTCATTATCTTCCTTGGCACTGTTTACCACATCAAGAGCTTCTTCTATCTCTGATGGAAGTGCTATGTCAACACCTGTTTTCCAGATATAACCTGTGTTCTTGTTTTCAATTAAGATAATATCCCTGTCATCTCTGAAATAATATCTGTAATCTCCTTTTTCACAAAGAAGTTCATAAGCATTTGTTTTTTTGCACCAGCTACCACCAAAGATAGTGCCCGTGGAGAATTCTA
>ENA-OPBF01001134-OPBF01001134.1-human-gut-metagenome-genome-assembly--contig:-NODE-1134-length-18271-cov-2.120169_pt1 | contig 18271 bp, 16 predicted proteins | sample MGYA00241067_ERZ501450 | MGnify/ENA primary metagenome ERZ501450 (study PRJEB25962, sample SAMEA2042516) | human gut metagenome | biome: human gut; feature: human-associated habitat; material: faeces... | reverse complement strand
CGGCACATGGCTTTCAAACAATCCCATGATGATCGGAGTCGTAATGTAATACGGAAGATTTGCAACGACCTTGATCGGTTTCCCGTTATTTTTTTCTTCCGCAAGTTTTGAAATATTTACTTTTAAAATATCTTCATTCAATACATCCACATTATTATATTCCGCAAGCGTATCTTTTAGAATCGGAATCAGATTGGTATCTATTTCCACTGCCACTACCGCGCGTGCCGCCTCACAGAGATATTGTGTCATGGTTCCGATTCCCGGACCGATTTCCAGCACAAAATCATCCTTTGTGATCTGCGCAGCTTCTATAATTTCCTCTAAAATTCCTGTATCAATCAAAAAATTCTGTCCAAATTTTTTCTGAAAATTAAACTGGTATTTCTGCAATACTGCAATCGTATTCTTAGGATTTCCTAATGTAGCCATGTTATTCCTCTCTTTCTATAATCGAAAAAGAGCTGCCTCCGTGGTTTAAGAGACAGCTCTTCGTTTCGTTTTATTATGTGATTAGCCCTGAGCGATTGCTCCAGTTGGGCAAACACCAGCACATGTACCACAATCAACACAACTATTTGCATCGATCTCGTACTGAGAAGCACCTGCAGAGATTGCTCCTACAGGACACTCGCCTGCACATGTACCACAGCTAACGCATGAATCAGAAATAACGTATGCCATAATAAAATCCTCCTTATGAATAATGATCATTATTGCCTTATTGGCTTAATGGTATTCTAGTACAAACCCGTCCAAAGCGCAAGCATTTCGGCAAATGTATTTAATTTGATGCATGATCATAAGAAAAATTTTATCGTTCCAGATTTGCAAACTTCGTGTATTCCGGCAGCCATGCGAGGTTCACCGTACCGATCGGACCATTACGCTGTTTGGCGATAATGATTTCTGAAATTCCTTTCAGTTCAGTATCCTTGTTATAATAATCATCACGATAAATAAACATCACGACATCGGCATCCTGCTCGATCGCTCCGGATTCTCGCAGATCGGAGAGCATCGGACGATGATCCGGTCTCTGCTCTACTGCACGGGAAAGCTGGGACAAAGCAAGCACCGGTACATTCAGTTCACGGGCAAGTGCTTTCAGGGAACGGGAGATGTCCGAAATCTCCTGCTGCCGGCTGTCTGTACTCCTGCCGGACCCAGACATCAACTGCAGATAGTCAATGATGATAAGTTTCAGATCATGCTCCAGCTTATATTTACGGCATTTACTGCGCATCTCGGAAATACTGATTCCTGGCGTATCATCAATGATCAGTTCGGAATCCCCTATGATTCCGGCTCCTTCGACGAGTTTCGCCCAGTCAGCATCCGACAGATTACCGGTACGAAGTGCCTGTGCATCTACACGGGATTCCAGGGAGAACAGTCGGTTTACCAGCTGCTCCTTCGACATTTCCAATGAAAATATCGCCGTGCACATGTTTTCATGAAATGCCACATACTGTGCAATGTTTAAAACAAACGCTGTCTTTCCCATAGACGGACGGGCTGCAATCAATACCAGATCCGATGGCTGTAATCCCGCTGTCCGGTAATCCAAATCAATAAACCCTGTCGGTATTCCCGTAACATTTCCGTCCTGCTGTGACGCTTTTTCAATCTTTTCCAGTGCGTTCATGACAACCTGACGAATCGGCACATAGTCTCCACCGGTACGGCTTGACAACAATGCAAAAATATCATGTTCGGTCTTATCCAGAACACTTTCGAGCGATTCTTTGCCCGCATAGCACTCATTCTCTATCTCTTCCGTGACCCGGATGAGTTTCCGCTTCATGGAATTTTCTTTTACAATATTACAATAATATTTGACATTCGCGGATGTCGGAACCGCACGCACCAATTCTCCAACGAATTCCAGACTGGAGACTTCCTGTGGTACATCCTTTTCCTTGAGTTTATTCTGCAGTGTAACCAGATCCACCGGCTGTCCGCTGCTGTACAATTCGATCATCGCATCAAAGAGAATTCCATACTGCTTGTGATAAAAATCTTCCTGCAGAAGGATCTCCATGGCTGTGACAATGGCATCCTGATCCATGATCATGGAACCAATGACCGACTGCTCGGCTTCCAGACTGTTCGGCATCACCCGCTTGATCAGCGTTTCTTCCAAGCGAACTTCCTCCTATTCCTCAACAACCTGAACACGCAGTGTTGCGGTTACCTTTGGATGAAGCTTCACCGGAATCTCATAAGTTCCAAGAGCCTTGATGGATTCGCCCAGCTGCATCTTCTTTTTATCCAGATCCAGCCCTGCCTGCTCTTTTGCAGCCTGTGCAATTTCCTTGGTGGAAACAGACCCGAAAATACGTCCGCCCTCACCGGATTTGATCTCTACAACAACTTTCTTTGTTCCGATCTCTTCCGCCAGTTCCTTTGCGTGCTCTAAATTTTCAGCTGCCACTTTGTCTGCATGCTGATTCTGCAATTTGAGGTCATTCAGATTCTTTGTCGTTGCCTCTACTCCAAGTTTCTTCGGCAGAATTGCATTGCGTGCATAACCGTCACTCACATTTACGATTTCGCCCTTTTTCCCAAGAGCTTTCACATCCTGTAATAAAATTACTTTCATTCCTGTATATCTCCTTCTTCAAGCATTTCATCAATGGTCCGCATAATGGCATGTTTTGCCTCGGAAATCGTACATCCCGTCAACTGTGCACCAGCCACATTCAAATGACCGCCGCCACCCATTCGTTCCATGATTAACTGTACATTGATCTCATCAATGGAACGCGAACTGATGTATATTTTTCCTGCGTACTCTGTCAGCACAAAAGATGCCTTGATTCCTATAATATTGAGCAGCTCATTTGCTGCCTGCGCGCCGACAATCGTCGGACTTTCCACGTCCTCACTCGGACAGACAGAAATTGCAAATGCCCCACGGTATACTTCCGCATGACGCACTGCCTCCGCACGGGCTTTATAGCATGCCATATCATTTCGCAGCATTTTACGCACACGGGTCACTTCTGCCCCGGAGCGTCTGAGATATGCTGCCGCCTCAAATGTACGGACACCTGTTTTGGTCATAAAGTTATTGGTATCAATCAAAATACCTGCATAAATGCAGTCTGCCTCTGCCGGAGAAAGCTTGAATCCCTCCTGGAAGTACTGTAAAACTTCTGCTACCATCTCACAGGCAGAAGACGCATACGGCTCAATATAGGACAGAAGCGGATTTTCAATCACTTCGCTGCCCTGACGGTGATGATCAAACACAACGATCGTATCTGTGCGCGTGAGCAGTTCCGGGCACTCCGTATAACTTGGCCGGTTGGTGTCTACCACCATAACCAGGGAATTACGGCTCACTTCTTCAATTGCAATCTCACTGTTGATAAACATGTCTTCCGGATAGCCTTTTTCCGGAGCGAAACATTCCATAAGCGGCCGAATCGAAGTTGTTGGCTCATTGATCACGATCTGTGCCTTTTTCCCGAGCACACGGGCTGCGCAGAAAATACCAATTCCCGCACCAAGGGAATCGACATCTGTCAGGCTGTGCCCCATGATAATCACGTTCTCACGGCTCTCAATAATTTCATGCAGCGCATGTGCCTTAACTCTCGCTTTCACGCGGGTGTTGCGCTCCACCTGTTTTGCCTTGCCTCCAAAATATGCAATGTCCTCACCATTTTTGACAACGACCTGATCGCCGCCCCGTCCGAGTGCCAGATCAATCGCTGCACGTGCCTGCTCATAGTTTTCGTTATAAGAAGTCCCCTTGATCCCGACACCGATACTCAGCGTGACCGCCATCTCATTGCCCACTTTGACCGTCTTGACATCTTCAAGTACACTGAACCGGTCATCCATAAGCTTCTGTAAATATTTATACTTAAATACCACAAAATACTTGTCTTTTTCAATTTTGCGGACAAGCGCATCCATCTTTGAAAAATACTGGTTCACTTTTCGATCGACAAGCGCAATCAGAAGCGAACGCTTCACATCCTCGATACTGTCAAGCGCTTCGTCATAGTTATCAATATAAACAAGTGCCGATACCTGCTTCTGATCCAGATTTTCCTGCTTGCAATGCTGCAGTTCGGTCTCATCAAACAGATACAGTGCCGTCAGGAATTCATCGGAATCCTTCACGTCAATTTCCTTGCTCTCCTCCATGATATCATCAAAATAAATACGATTCAGGGAAATCCGGAAAATGCGCTCCTTTTTTTCAATCGTAATATTCTGTGCATCCTCATGTTTCTGAAGAAACTCACGGGTAATATTGGAAAAAAGGGTTGTAATTGATTTATGATAGTTTCTCCCCACTCCCGTCAGCTCGGAAAAGCGTTCATTCACCCAAAGAATTTTTCCTGTATAGTCCAGCAGCGCATATGGAATTTCAAACTCATTCAAAAGTTTTTTCTGTACCGTTGCATACTGTGTGGCAAAATTGATAATCTCATTTGCAAGCCGCGGTCTGGTATTATAATACAGTCCCAGTTCCAGTACAAAATAGACAGCAATAAATACCGTCAGCAAAAAGCCTGCCGTCACATCGTAAAAATAAAGCCCCACATCTGCGATTGTCATCGGGATCGTCAGCCACAATGGCCAGCAGAGATACGATCTCAGCTTTCCCCTAAATCGAACCTTTGATTTCATTTACGCTCCTGTTCTTTCCACATCCATCGCCCAACTGTGGAATATGCTCCCGCATCAATAATCTATAGTATAACATTTTCCCTGTGCAAAATAAAGACCTTACTGAGATAACAAAAACTGCCCCATTTTCATGGAGCAGTTTCGTCCAATGCATCACAGATGTATCTGTGTTATCCGTTTTCTTTTGCAATTTCCACAATGGATTTGCTCAGTCCTGCAATCCCCTGAATATCCGATGGGATAATAATCTTGGTTGCCTGACCGTCTGCTGCCTTGGCAAATGCCTCCAGACTCTTAATCTGAAGTACCGCATTATCCGGAGCAGCTTCTTTGAGCATACGGAGACCATCTGCATTGGCCTGCTGGATCTTTAATGTAGCCTCTGCCTGACCTTCGGCTTCCTTGATGGTTGCTTCCTTCTGTGCCTCGGCACGCAGGATTGCAGCCTGTTTTTCAGCCTCTGCATCGAGAATTGCAGACTCCTTATTTCCTTCTGCAACCAGAATTGTAGATTTTTTCTCACCTTCTGCACGCAGAATGGCTTCACGCCGCTCGCGCTCTGCCTTCATCTGTTTCTCCATGGCATCCTGAATTGCCTTTGGTGGAATAATGTTCTTTAACTCCACACGATTTACTTTGATACCCCACGGATCTGTTGCCACATCCAGCGTTGCACGCATCTTGGTGTTGATGGTCTCACGTGATGTCAATGTCTCATCCAGTTCCAGATCACCAATGATATTACGAAGCGTCGTAGCAGTCAGATTTTCAATTGCCATGATTGGATTTTCCACACCGTATGCATACAGCTTTGGATCCGTGATCTGAAAATATACAACCGTATCAATCTGCATTGTTACGTTATCTTTTGTGATTACCGGCTGTGGTGGGAAATCAACCACCTGTTCCTTCAACAATACTCTTTTTGCAATACGGTCAATAAACGGCACCTTAAAATGCAGCCCTACTGACCATGTGGTAAGATACCCTCCAAGTCTCTCCACAACTACCGCATGCGCCTGTGGAACAATTTTCACACAGTTCACAATAACGACCAATGCAATGATCACTACAATGAGAATTACAACAGGCATAACTTTTTCCTCCTTTACCTATACCTTTTCTACTATAAGTTTGACACCACTGATTGCCAGAATTTTTGCTTCTTCTCCCGGTTCAATGATCTCATTATCATTACGGGTACGCACCGTCCACTCCTGTCCATGAACAACTGCCATCCCGGTCTGATCCATATTACTGACGCGCTCGGAAATCCGTATATTTTCCCCAATCAGGCTATCCGCGTTTGTTCTTTGCATTTTAGCATTTACATATTTACGCGCCCACGGTCTTGTCGCAGCAAGCAAAAGAATGGATACCACGAAAAATACCAGAAACTGCACCACCGGATTTATCCCTGCCATTGCCATAACCAGTGCCGCAAGTGCACCTGCGGCAAACCATATGCACGTTAGTCCGATTGTTGCAAGTTCTCCCAGAACAAACACAATCAAAAGTACCATCCAAAGCAATTCATACGGATCCATCGCTCTTATAATTATCATAGACTCTCCCTCTTTTCTTCCACTTTTTTATTTTAGCGGATGCACAGAATACATACCGGCATTTTCCATCCGGATCACAAATGCTTTTGCAAATCCGGCTGCTTTTGCATAATGCTGAATCTGTGGCTGTTGCACCAGTTTTAAGTCCCATCCGTGCATCTGCACGATTTTTGACACGATGGAAAGTCCAAGTCCGTTTCTCCCATCGCTTACCCGCGCTTTGTCCCCACGCGTAAAAGGATCAAACAAATGCTGCGCCTGTTCCTCCGGAATCAGAATTCCGCTGTCTGCCACCAATACATAAATCCGCTCCAGCTCCCTATAAGCAAACAGTCCGATTCTTGTTCCCTTTGGATTGTGCTGCATGGCATTTGTCAGAAGGTTTGTCACTACACGGGATAACTGAAGTTCATCCGCCCAGACCGGTATCGTTTCCTCCGGAATATCTGCCGTCAGTGTCATTCCGTTTTCTTCCATCTCTGCATACAGCATTGCCGCATTTTCTCTGAGAAGTTCACACAAATCAAGTGTTTTTCCATTTAATGCAAACCCTTCACTATCCAGTTTTACATATTCAAACAGCAAATTGATCAGATTTCCGATCCGAACCGATTTATTCTGGATGGCGTTCAGATATTCCTGCTGTTTTTCCGGTTCCTGTACCATATGATCCGCCAATGCTTTTGCGTAACCGGATACGGTCGTGACCGGTGTCCGAAGATCATGTGCGATATCGGAAAGCATCAGATTCCGCTTGCGGTCAAACTCTCTCTGCTGCTGTTCGCGCTCCTCCTGGATCTGATGAAACTCCGCCATCACAATCCGCGCGAACGTTATCGCACCCAAAATATAAGGAAGCAGCATACACACCATTAACAGCAGAAGAACCACAAACAGCAGGATGGCTTTCCATCCTTCCATCTCCTGTACGACGACGGAACTCCTTGTCGCCGGAAGTGCATTGCCCAGCCAGTCCTGTAACCTTTCCCCTGTCCACTGCATCATTCCCTGCAGCGGTGATGGCAAAAGCATCCGGACGGCATTTACTATCAGCAATAACAGAACACATATGATAAAAATAAACAGATCCGTCTTTCCAACGGATGACTGCCTCTGGTAATCCGGGAAAAAAACTTTCATCACCACAGGCATAACCGCCTGGCTGATCAAAAAACTGATCAGCGACTGTGCAACTGTCACCAGTACAAGGATATAAATAAACCGTTTGATCAAAAATGCCTGTAAATCACGCATTGCTATTTCTCCAGCCGATAGCCCAATCCGCGGATGGTTCGAATATAAGCTGCCGGGTCTTCATCAAGTTTTGCCCTCAGCTTGCTGATGCAGACCATAATATTATTGTCTGCAACCACATAAGTGTCACCCCATCCCTGTTCATAGATCTGTTGTTTGGTAAACACTTTTCCCGGATGCTTCATAAATAACTCCATGATCCGGTACTCTACCGAAGTCAGTTCAATCGGTTCTCCATTTTTTTTGAGTACGCAGCCTTCCGGATCCAGTTCCAGATCCCGGACGGTTAGTATATTGGATGACAGTTCCGCTGTCCCCAGCGCATAAAACCGACGGATATTTGAATTGACACGTGCTACTGCCTCCAAAGGATTGAACGGTTTTGCCAGATAATCATCTGCCCCGAGATTTAACCCCAGAATCTTCTCGGAATCCGCATCCTTTGCCGAAAGTATCATAACGGGAATATTGCTTGTTTTACGTAATTCCTGCAACACATGGTATCCGTCCATCTCCGGCATCATAATATCCAGCAGACACAGATCCACATGTTCTTTCTTCAGCAGTTCCAGTGCCTGCTTCCCGTTTTCTGCCTCAATAATCTGATAATTTTCATTTTCCAGATACAGCCGGAGAAGCGTTCGTATCTCCGGCTCATCATCTGCAATTAAAATCGTATAATTCATACATTCTCCTGCCGGAAAGGTGAATTCACCGGATCCTCCTGCTGTGTAAATCCGTTTGAACCAGCCGGGTTTGCATAGCACAGTGCCTCATACAGTGCGGCATGTGTTGCATTCACATATGGTGACACATAAAAGATTGCAAGAATTCCAAGTGTCAGTCCGGATAAAATGTACCATCCGATAAAGGACAGATCCAAAACAAATGCTTTCCATTTCTGTCCCTGCATCATACGCTTGCTTTCCGCAAATGCCTGCTCTTTGGTCATCTGCGGGTTATCTGCCAGAAGGTACGGAATCATCATATATTCATATGCTTTTACAATACCCGGAATGATAAAAAGCAATGACCATAAAACCGTAAACAGATCACGGAAAAACATTGTCTTTGCAACATTCCTGTAATTATTGTCAAATCCATATCCAATGTTCCCAATCTGTGCCGGCTCGTTTAAGTTGCGGATAAAGAATCTCCTGCATCCAACCTCCAACGGATTTATGATAAATACATCAACCAGAAGTATAAGGACAAAAATCACCAGAAAAACAACTATGAGTATGCCGATGGCGATCGCTGCTGCGACCATACCGCCCATCATTCCCCTGTTTCCTGCTTTCAGTCCGTCCTTAAAGCCTTCTTCAAGCCCAGCCTCAAAATCGCGTAGTGAACCATCATCACTGTCATAACTGCTGTCATAATCATAGGAACTGCCTGCCTGATTATCCGATCCATGTAAGGAACCGGTTGCACTGCTGATGTTGCCCGAAGCAGCTCCGCTTCCCCCTGCAATCAGTGTCAGCAACAGGCTGATCAGAATACATTTCCAATAATTTCGTTTAAATGTTGCTTTCGCCCTTCCCTTTAATTGTGCGCGACTCCACATATCAAATTCCTCCATTTCCTTTTGATGATATCATCATAACACCAAATCCTTATCTTAAAAATCGCTGCACCTTAACGTTACCTTAACAACGTGTATTTAATTTGCCTGTTTCTTCTTCGGCAAAAGAAGGCTCAACAGAAGGGAAACAACAAACACTCCTGCGTAACCAGTCCGACATTCTGGCTGAACAATGTCAGTGGCAGGCATCCAAAACATCCGGAAATTGCACTGGAAAATCCATCCACGGCAAGTGAGCCCTGAAGTTCCTCCATTTTAAGGTCACGTCCAAGTGCTCCGGTACACACAGCAGTTGTCGCGCCAGTTGTCTCTGCTGCTGAAACCAGAAAGACAATCGCAATGGTTAAAAAGGATCCAAGGTTAAATACCGGCTTATGGCTGGTGAAAAACACAAGTTTTGGAATGCTGAAAAATCCTACCTGGTCAATGGTCTCCTGAATTCCGGAAAAATCCACCATAGGTGCAATCCCTGCAACCGTAAATATAATAGAAAGAATATATCCGAAAATAAGTCCCACCAGAATATTCAGATTCTTATAAACACCCTTTAACACATATCTGGCCACCAGACACACGATAAGTGTCAGAACACCTACCAGCAGATGATACCATGCCCCGAACCAGAGCTGCACTGCAGACGATCAGTATGGGTGCCAGATTTGCTACAAACATGGCAAGCACATGTTGAAGGCCAAACGGAATTGCTTTTCTCATGTATAGACAAAGACAGTTTATCATCTTATTGCCCATAGTGTCAAACAGGATTTCCCGGTTGCGGTATAATTATCATCTGTGCTATACTATGAACAATTAGCGTGTGAAAGCGTACAAAAGAGGAGGATTTATTTATGACATCTGCACAAATATGCATCATGATTGCCATTATCGTATACCTTATTGGTATGATCTATATTGGTTTCCGATGTTCCAAGAAAAACAACAGTACTGACGATTTCTATCTGGGTGGCAGAAAACTCGGTCCTTTCGTAACCGCGATGAGTGCCGAAGCTTCCGACATGAGCAGCTGGCTTCTGATGGGACTTCCGGGCGTTGCTTACCTCACCGGAATTTCAGATGCCGGATGGACAGCAATCGGACTGGCTGTTGGTACATACATTAACTGGCTGATCGTTGCCAAACGTATCCGCCGCTATACGCACACCTGCAACAATTCCATTACCATCCCATCGTTCTTCAGCAACCGCTATCGCGATGAAAAAAAGATGCTGCAGGTCATTGCTGCTATTTTTATTGTTATCTTTTTTATTCCTTATACTGCCTCTGGATTTGCCGCATGCGGAAAACTTTTTTCCAGCTTTTTCGGGGTAAATTACCTGACCGCCATGATTATCAGTGCTATCGTAATTGTGGCATACACAACACTTGGCGGATTTCTTGCTGCTTCCACAACGGACTTTATCCAGAGTATCATCATGTCGGTTGCTCTGATTGTAGTTCTGATCTTTGGTGTAGAAACTGCTGGCGGTATCGGTGCCGTTATCCACAACGCCTCCGAGCTTCCGGGATATCTCTCCATGACACTTTCCTATGATGTAAACACCGGAAAGGCCGCTCCTTACAGTGCCCTGACCATTGTTTCCACTGCCGCATGGGGACTTGGATATTTCGGTATGCCGCATATCCTGCTCCGCTTTATGGCAATCGAGGATGAGAAAAAACTGAAACTGTCCCGCCGCGTTGCAACCATCTGGGTCGTAATCTCCCTGTTCGTTGCCGTCTTTATCGGTGTGATCGGTTATACCATGAGCAAAGTCGGCGCACTAGAGATGCTGACCGGATCGAATTCCGAAACCATTATCGTAAAAATTTCCGCCCTGCTCTCCCAGCACGGTGTGATATTTGCCCTGCTTGCGGGTGTGATTCTCGCCGGCATTTTAGCTTCCACCATGTCCACTTCGGACTCGCAGCTGCTGGCTGCATCTTCTGCGGTTTCTTCCGACATTCTCGGTGCTTTCCGCAAAGATTCTTCCAACAAAAACGGAAGCATGGCAGCCGCAAGAATTACACTCCTTGTAATTTCTGTCGTTGCCGCATTCATTGCCAGAAATCCGGACAGTTCCGTATTTGCCATTGTTTCTTTCGCCTGGGCTGGATTCGGTGCCGCATTCGGACCGGTTGTTCTGTTTTCCCTGTTCTGGAAACGTACCAGCAAATGGGGCGCACTTGCCGGTATGGTCTGCGGGGGTTCCATGGTATTTATCTGGAAATACCTGATCCGCCCGCTCGGTGGTATCTGGAACATCTATGAACTGCTTCCTGCATTCCTGATTGCCTGCGCTGCGATCGTAATCGTCAGTCTGCTGACACCAAAACCTTCCAAAGAAATCGAAGAGGAATTTGACCGGGTCGCACAGATGAAATAAATCTTTTAACTTTGTATACCAAAAATGTCGGTAGATATCTGACAGATATCTACCGACATTTTTAATTCTTATTTTCAATTATGCTTTGATCCTAGCGGCGGATCTTTACAGACTTCACACTGCTGTATGGACTGTAATACTTTGTTCCATCTACAGTAACATAGCTGCGGATCTTGTAATAATACGTTCCTTTGGTGAGTTTTGCCCTTGTATAAGACTGCATCTCACCATCTTTTGTAGCCGCAATCTTCTTGTATCCATAATCATATGCTCCCTTGGAGCGGTAGATTTCATAGCCGGTAACGGAAGTACCTGGCAGCCATGTGATACGGACTTTTGATCCGTGTGCACGCAATCTTGTGATAACCGGCTTCTCCGGCTTAATAATAAAGCTTGTCTTTGCAGATCCCGTATAATTACCGGTTCCCACTACCATAACAGCAGCTTTTCCCGGTGCACCATTGTCACTATAATTCAGATAGTAATCCGAACCTTCTTTTAAAACAATGTTATTTAATGTAACGGTAACTTCCGGTTTTACGGAAGATCCCGTATAACTTTGTGTTGCAATTTTGCTGATCACTGCATTTGCAAGATTATTGGATGAAACCGTTGTATTTCCGTTTCCATGATTTACAATACGGAAATAAACTGTTCTGCTTCCATAATAATTTCCGATTCCGTTAATTGTTACGGATGCAGTACCGATATTGCGGTTGTTGCTGTAAGTAAGTGTATAATCTCTTCCCTCGTACAGATAGCCGCCATTCAGCCATACCGATACAGACGGACGAATATCATATCCGGTGTATGTCTGATCAACGATTGTACCTACCGAAGCATTTGGAATATAGTACGAATATGTATTATTGCTGTTATTGGTTCCTGTTACCTGAACCGGAATCTGCAGAGGAATTCTTCCATCCGGACGATTCAGTGTCAGTGTTGTGGAACCTGCAGTATTTGCGATCAGTTTTGTTCCGCTGATATAGGCAACCGCAGTATTGGATACATACATATTCAGTCCCTGTACAATCGGACAGTTTGCATTGCTTGGCCAGTGATTAGATACTTTAATGTTTTCATAGCATCCAGATAAATCAATGGTCTGACCCGCAGACATCTGAATGTAATTTCCAATGGATGACGGAACAACAATCTGATCTGAGGTAATATTGCTTTCCGCAATCTGAATATTGTTTACCGTTGTCGTCTGGTTGTTCGGTGTTGTATAGGATGTTCTGGTTACCGTGTTGGCAAATTCCTCTACCCAGTAATGGTAGCCATTGTAATATACATGTCCGATTCCGACAGCTGTAAACTGGCTGTTTAACATATTTCTACGCTGTTCCTGTCCAGAATAATTTGCATTGTCTTCCCGCATTGCGTTGTGAAGTGCAGATGCTGAAGAATAATTCACACCGATATTCTCTGCATAAACTCCCGCATAGACACCGTTTTCACTGTAAGCAGTATAATAATTTGTGCCATTTGGTCTGGTGTGTGAATACGAAAGTGCAATCTCTGCTGCACGTTTCATGGCTACCTGCTCCAGTGCATAGTCGTAAGTAAGCGGCTGCAGATTATTACAATATGTCTTCGTGTAATTGTTTGCATCCCAGTACCATGCATCGGATGAATTTCTGCGCATACTGTTGATCATGCCATAGACATTTCTGGCATCCGTCTGTCCGTATGTAACCTGAATACTTACGTTCCGTGTACCGGTTGTTGCAGCCATCACATTGCCCGCATACCCCAGTGGAAGCAGTGAAACAATCAGGACAAACGCAAGCAGACGCCTGAGTACATTGTGCGTTTTGGTTTTTCTCATAATCTTGATCCCTTCCTTTATTTTAAAATTTTGTTATCCCTATTGTACGCTTTTTAGCGGCTTCCCGCAATGATAATTTCATAAAGTTTGCTTGACAAGCATAACAGAAAAGCTATACTCTAATTAGCAAACAGGTGGGTGCGCAACTCGTTTCTGCGGGCTGTCGTTTTGTCGGGGACACCGTTCGCAATTTCTAGTCTGCCTAAGAGGGAATCTTCGAAACGTTTATTACGCCCACTCCCCATTTGTCTTGATATTTACTTTATTTTCAATATGTCACTCTGTGACTGCGCAAATAGAACCGTGGGCATGCTTATTCGAAGCTTCCCTCTAAGGCAGACACAAAATCGCTCAGACGGTGTCCCCGACAAAACGACAGCCCGCAGAAACGAGTTGCGCAATCACCAATCTAATTAGCAGATGGAGAAGGGAGAAATAACAGAATATGACCTATCAGGAATTAGTTTCAAAATTAAAAGATACTTATCAGGAGAAAGATGCTTCCAAAATCAGCGAACATCTTGCCATCCAATTTAACATACAGGGAGAAGCCGAAGGTGCCCTGTATCTGGAAATTGCAAACGGACAGCTTCATGTTGAACCATATGAATATTACGACCGTGACATTTTAGTCACAACTTCAGCTGCTGATCTGCTTGCACTCGCGCAGGGCAGCCTTGACATTCTCGAAGCTTACCAGAGTGGGAAAATTTCTGCGGAAGGAAATCTTGCAAAAGCATTGCTGTTAAATGAAATTGTCACCGGTTCATCCGAAGCTCCGTCACCAGCGGAATCTGCTCCTGTGGAAACTTCGGCATCAGCGGAATCTGCTCCTGTGGAAGCTCCGGCACCGGCTGAATCTGCTCCTGTGGAAACTCCAGCTGGCGAAAATACTCCGGCTGCAAAACCATCCGTTAAAGCATCACGCATGTCCCGGAAGAAAAACAGAAAAAGACATAAATAATCTGTAAACTTCCTTGTGTTTTTCAGACAGCATGTTATGATAATTCATAACATAAGGTTTTTGATATAGGAAAGGAGTGAAATATATGTCTTTTTTAAACAACTTAGGACAAAAGATCAGTGATGTGAGCCAGACTACCATTAAAAAAACAAAAGATCTGGCAGATACTGCAAAATTAAACTTAAATATCTCCGAGGAAGAACGCAAGATTGATACTGCATACGAACAGATTGGAAAATGGTATGTGGAAAAACATCGCGAAGATGCCGAAGAAGATGTAAAAACCTGGCTGGATGCGATTGCCGTTTCCGAAGCCAGAATTAAGGAATGCCGTGAAAGCATTCACCAGATGAAAGGTGTAGCGATCTGCCCATCCTGCGGTGCAAGCGTGGATGCCGATGCTGCATTCTGCAGTGCCTGTGGACAGAAAATGCCGGAAAAGCCAAAACCGGAACCGGTTAAGGAAGAGGACGTCGAGGTGATTCCTCCGGAACAGCCGTCTGAGGAACCAGCTTCTGAGACCGTGTCGGAAAATGCTTCCGAAACCCAGACCGAAGCACCTGCATCTGATTCTTCAACCGAAGCTTAAAAACAGACATGGAAAACAAAAGGAGCTGTCGTGCCGCTGATATTCGCTGGTGCGATAGCTCCTTTTCTAATTTTATTAAAACGAGCTGCGCAATCTCTACTGTTTATACAAACGGGTTATAAAACCGGCTGCCATCATGATAGGTAATCACAAGTGCAACCACGGCAAATCCAAGCACCAGCGCAATACACAGATAATCATTGCGCTGTAACTTTCTTCCCATATACCAGGTACGCTTTCTGTGTTTCCCATATCCACGCAGCTCCATTGCGTTACTGATCGTGTCAATACGGCCGATACTTGTAAAAATGAGCGGGAAAATGATAGAGGCTGTACTCTTAATCCGACTCATCAACTTCGCTTTTCCAGACATCTCGATTCCACGCGCTTCCTGCGCATTTTTAATTTTGTGGAAATCATCCTGCACATCCGGAATATAACGCAGTGCAATTGCCACCGCATATCCGATGTTGTAACTGATTCCAATACGATTTAACGACGCTGCAAACTCCGACGGATTGGTGGTCACGACAAAAATGAACACCGCCGGGATAATTGTAAAATATTTCAAAATAATGTTCAGCTCATAAAACAACTGCTCAGCGGTAATCGGATAATGCGCCGAAAGCTGCCAGAGTACATGCTTTGTACCATAAATTTTTGTTCCCTGATCCGGTGCAAAAATAAAAATGGCAAGCACATTGATGACCAGAAAGAACATAATGAACTTAAAAATAGAACCGACCTGTTTCCACTCTGTTTTTGAAATCTTAAACAGGATCAGACTAAGAACCAGCATCACGGCGAGTACACGGGTATCATAAGTAAGCATGCTTGTGATGGACCATGCCAGAAAATAGATCAGCTTTGTGACACCACACAGCCGGTCCATCCAGGTATCTTTTTGCTCATAGGTCAATAACTTTGCCATTACCGCACCGCCCTTTCGTAATTGATAAACCGCTGCACGAACTGGGAAGGATCTTCAATTCCACATTTGACCGCCATCTCATAGAGAGATGTCTGCTTGAGATATGCCGGAGCCGTGATGGTTTCATCCGTCAGCACTTTCGCCGGCGTATCAATCGTCAGCAGCTGTCCATCCGCCACAACAATGGCGCGGTTGGTATATTCCAGCATCAGATGCATATCATGCGTAATCATGATAATGGTCGTTCCCTGTGTCTCATTGATCGTCTTTAAAAACTCCATAATTTCCGTATAATGGCGGTAATCCTGCCCCGCTGTCGGCTCATCCAGAATCAGGATCTCCGGCTTCATGACAAGAATGGATGCAATCGTCACACGCTTCTTCTGCCCGAAACTCAATGCTGAAACCGGCCAGTTCCGGAACTGATACAAACCACAGATTTTCAGTGTCTCGTACACACGCTCACGAATTTCTTCTTCCGGAACCCCACGCACCGTCAGACCAAGCGCCACTTCCTCATAAATCATGGGTTTTGAAATCATCTGATTCGGATTCTGCATGACGATTCCGATATGCTCCCCACGCTCTTTGACCGAAAGCGGTGAGATATCTTTTCCATTCAGTTCGATTTTTCCGTTGCTTGGCTCGAGGAACCCACAGATCAGATTGGAAAGGGTTGTCTTTCCGGCACCGTTTTTCCCGACAATGCTGATCATTTCCCCTTTTTTCACATCAAAGCTGATATCCGAAAGAATCGCCTTTCCCGGCTGATAAGAAAAATGCAGATGATCCACGTTGAGCACCTTTTCCTCTGCTTCCTGTTTCTGCGGAATCTTCGTTGTCTCAAACCATTCCCGGACCTGCGCTCTGTACGGCTCAAAATTCATGGTCTCCACATGCTGTGGATGATCTTCTGCCGCAATCGTACATCCGGCATGTTTCAGTGCCGTGACATAAAGCGGCTCGCGGATTCCCTGTTCCTTCAGGATATTTCCAGCCAGCAGATCATCCGGCTTCATATCCGCCACAATCGTTCCCTCGCCTACCACAACGATACGGTCCACGTCTTTATAAAGCACATCCTCAAGACGATGCTCGATGATCACGATGGTCTTCTTCTGTTCCTTCTGGATTCGGTCGATCAATGCAATGGCTTTCTTTCCGGTCGCCGGATCGAGATTGGCCAGCGGCTCGTCAAACAGCAGAATATCCACATCATCGATCATAACCCCCGCCATGGAAACTCTCTGTTTCTGTCCGCCGGACATCTCCGATGGTGCATGATGCAACAGTTCTTTTACCTCTACAGTCTCTGCCACACCGTCTACTTTGCGAAACATCTCTTCCTGTGCCATACAGTCATTTTCCAGCACGAAAGCAATATCTTCCGCAACCGTCAGACCGATAAACTGTCCGTCCGTATCCTGCAACACGGTTCCAACCATCTTGGAAAGCCCAAAAATCCCAAGTTTTTTCGGATCTTTTCCCTCGATTCTCAGCGTCCCGGTACTATCTCCCTCATACGAAAAAGGGATCAGTCCGTTGATACAATTTGATAATGTCGACTTCCCTGATCCCGATGGTCCAATGATGAGCACCTTCTCTCCGGGATAAATTTTCAAATTGATATCCCGGAGTGTCGGCTCCATCTGTGACCGATATTTAAATGTAAAGTTTTCAAATTCAATAATCGGTTCCATACGTTTTTAGTCTTCCTTTGTAAGACTTGATGATTTTGCTCCAATCTTTGTATATCCCAGTCCGAGTAATGAACCAAGTACACCCACAATGATGATATTGGCTACAAACGCAAATACGCCCTGTGAGAATACTTTCTTTGCAGGCTCTGCATAAATGAGAATATCAAGCACCGGTGCAACAACGATCCATGCAATTGCATTTGCAACCACCTGAACGACATTAAAAAGAACTACTTTCTTCTTATTAAATCCACCGGCCTTAATCTCAAAGCTCTTTGCGAATAAACCAACTAAAATTCCAAAGATCGCATCTGGGAATACCCAGCTCCACCATACACCACCGTAAAACAGTGCATCACCGAGTGCATGTCCCAGCAGACCAATGATTCCTCCGACAACCGGTCCAAACACTGCTGCAAGAAATGCCAGCACTGCTGCACGTGGCTGCATGGATGTATTCGGGATAATTCCCAGCGGAATCTGCACTTCTGTCAAAACAATGAACAATGCGGTTCCAATACCAGTTGCTACAACTTCTTTGATTCCAAATTTTTTCATAACAAGTTCCTCCTTTGTTTTTTCAGTACCTTATTATTTATGATAAACGCACAAATGTCAAGTTTTTCGCCCTTTTTCTTTCCAGCTTCCCCTAACTTTTTGCACCTTCTCCGGCAAAGTATTCCTTCACCAGTTTTACAACCACTCCGGAAAGCAAAAATACTGCAATCAGGTTCGGAATTGCCATGAGTCCGTTAAATGTTTCCGCAATGCTCCACATTCAGGCAGATAGCCGCACCAATGACAACAATCCA
>ENA-OPBF01001133-OPBF01001133.1-human-gut-metagenome-genome-assembly--contig:-NODE-1133-length-18273-cov-2.368262_pt1 | contig 18273 bp, 17 predicted proteins | sample MGYA00241067_ERZ501450 | MGnify/ENA primary metagenome ERZ501450 (study PRJEB25962, sample SAMEA2042516) | human gut metagenome | biome: human gut; feature: human-associated habitat; material: faeces... | reverse complement strand
CCTAAGTCGCCATTCGCAAATGGCGAAATCTTTTTGCATTCAAAAAATCAGGACGGGAACTTTAACAGTCCGGTGGACTGTTAAAGTGTGGGAGACCCAATTAGGGGGTCTCCCAATGAACTTGCAGCGCAAGTTCATAAAAGCTAAACGGTAGCACAAAAACGCCCGAAAATCGAAGCCTTTTAGAAAGAACCCGCTTCCATCCCCGCAACCTCCTGGTTATACGCCGCCATACAGCGGATGACATATACCCGCGCGGCTATGCTGCACAGGCTGCCCGGGATGAGGATCCACGCGTTCAACACGAAAAACGCAATCATCGCGGCGGCATCACAGAAAATCGAAAATCCCTGCAAAGCGAGCGCGTATCCCGGCAGCTTTTTCGGCAGCACGCCCACCTGTATCGCGCGCTGCAAGCTTGTCCACACGCCGAGCATTTTGATGCTGTACAAAAGCAGCAGGACACTCAACACCAAACCGACCACAAAAGCAATACCCACTATCAAAATAGCGATATTGTCCGGCAAGCCGGTGTAATTTGTCACGTTCGGGGCGCCACTCGATGCGAGGAGCACCAAAAGACCGATGAGCAGCAACATCCCGCAAAAAATACCGCACCCAACGATCTGGAGAATTTCCGTCACTTTAAACAGCGTGACGCCCGCTGTGCTCATGAACGGCGTGTCCGTCTTCTTCGCGGAGGCGTACAGCAGCCAAAGCCCGATAAGCACCAGAATATTTTGAACGGGCACAATGTTTACGTTAAACTCTACGTTGAAATTCGTGCCTATGGGCGTGCGTTCCAGCAGATACGCTTGATTTTGCAGCACCGTGAACACCTCAATCACCGATGAGACCGCCGACACGACCATCTGCACCGTAAAAAGCAGCGCGCACATGAAAAACAGCTTTGACGACGCAAACCGTTTTAACATCCCGTGTACCGGCGTAACTGGGCGCACGGGCGGCTGCACCGGGTACTGCACCGGCGGCTGCGCGTAATGCTGCGGCGGCGTCTGAAAATTCTGCGTCGGCTGCGTGTTGAAATTCCCGTTCTGCGCCCCGCAAATGCAAGGCGAACCGTCCTCCGGGAGCTTCCTCCCGCAATTCGTGCAATACATAACCAAACCTCCTTTTAAATACGTCTAAACTTTCACTTTATCGGCGATTTTATTAAATTTAACGGTGCAGGCGGCAAATAAAGCGCTCAACGCCGCTTTGCATATGAGCGGTAAAAACACCCATAACTTGCCGATATCGTCGATTTTAAAAGTCGGAACCATAACCACGACCACAACGAGCATCACCGGCACGATCAGCTTCGCGCAAAGTAAATACATACAAGTCGCAAAGCGCGGGATCGTCCGCAGCGCGCCGTCCCCGCGCACGGCTTTTTCCGAGTTGTGCAGCGACCGCACCATCATAAAACAGCAAACGGCTGATAACGCACTTACGATGCCGCCGATAAACATAATGCCGTATCCTAAATATCCGAAAAGGTAATCGACTATATCTGCGGTCGGGCTCGGCCCTGTGGTGATCTCATATACGATAAATTCGACTATGATACCAAACAGCGCAGCTGCCGTCACAGCAAACGCCGCCGCGCGGCAAAGCAAAGCGATCTTCATTGTCTTAAAGCCCGTACCGCAAAGCTTCCGTTTTTTGGCGCCAATATACAGAAGCCAAAAGACTGCCGCCGTTACTGTGCCGAATATACCCGAAAGCACCGCCGACAATACAGGATACGCAGGTATCCCCGTGTAACCTTTTCCCGTAAAGATTATCTGAAACGCCCACGAAGTAAACGTCACGGCACCGCCGTATACATCGCCGAATCCGTTCATACCGCTGATGATCACCGAAATAACGGCGTTCAGTGTGACCAATACCGCACACATGAAGAACAGCGGCGAAGAAAGTATGTCCCGCAAAATTTCCTCCGCGCGCTTTTCCTGCTGCTCTGCCGACTCCGCTTTGGTGATATATGTTGTATTTTCCACCATACTTTCATGTCCCCTAAAAGCAAAACCCGCTTCCGCGCAGCGGAACTACACCGTCCCGCCGCGGCCGGGAGCGGGTCGCGTTCACTTATTTTGTTTTATCGAGCCATGCCTGCGTTCTTCAGCATCTTATTAAACTGCAGAATAAGCAGACCGTAAAGCACGTTGAGCGCAACGCTCGTCAGGCCGAGCGGAACACGGATCCAGCCGTACAGTACCGCATCGCCGAAAACGGAGAAGAACGACACCGCCGCCGAAATGAAGCAGATGACCGCCACAAACACGGAAGCCTTATTCGGAACCATGCCCGTCAGCATCGCGTTCTTCGCGCTGTTCAGCATCTTTATGACCTTTGCTTCGTAAATGATCTCAAAAATGAGCACAACAAAGCCGATGATGCAGGCCGCAATGAGTATGATGAAGAAACCGCTCATCATCTCATCCATGTAGCCGTAGTCATTGCCGGCAAGGGCAACACCGAAGATTACGGCAAGAACAACGCACAGCACCTCCGCAAGGCTCAACACAACAAGACTGATGATGCTGAACACCTTCATGATAGTGAGGCCGGCCGTTTTTGCCGCCGGAACACTCGGGCTTTTCGCAGATATGTACGTGATCCAGTACGCGGCAGCCATTAAGCCGCCTGTGATAAGCATACCGATGACCGTACCGATCGTGGTGCCGCTCTGCGCATCCGAAAGCGCACTGTACAGGTCGCCCGGCGAAATGATAAACTGCATTTCATACGGCAGGTTGCTGTAAATCTGATTTACAATATACGCCGGATCCTGCGGGAACAGGCTTGCGATGATCTGAAACAGCAAATTCACCGAAAAGAGAATCGCCGTAATGAGGAACAGCGGAGACGCGAAAAAGCTTTTCAGCACACCGTGCACGGGCGTAACCGGTAAAACCGGCCGCTGCACCGGGTATTGCACCGGCGGCTGCGCGTAATACTGCGGCGGCATCTGAAAATTCTGCGTGGGTGCGCCGTAGTTTTGCTGCAGCTGCACCGGCTGTGTGTACGTCTGCTGCTCGGGCTGCCGCCGGCAAACGCACGGCGAGCCGTCTTCGGGGAGCTTTCTTCCGCAATTTGTGCAATACATATTTTCTTTCCTTTCTGTTCTTCCCTAATTCTATCCTCATGCCCCGCCGTCAAGGCCGCACGGCAAAGGCAAAAGCATCAGTGGTAAACCGCGACAATCTCGAGGTTCTCATCGAGCACAACAAGGTCTGCGCGCTTGCCGGGTGCAAGGCTGCCGATCTCGTTTTCCATGCCGATCTCCTTCGCCGGGGTCAGCGTCATGGCGCGCACGGCGGTCTCCAGCGGAATGCCCCAGGAAACGAGGTTCTTGAGTTCCGCGTGCAGGTTTGTAACAGAGCCTGCAATGGTGCCGTCCGGCAATGTCGCCTTGCCGTCCTTTACGGTGACCATATTCACACCCAGCATGCCTTGGCCGCCGTCTTCCACGCCGCTCAAACGCATCGCGTCGCTGATGACGCACACGCGCTCCGGCATGAGCTTAAACGTCGTGCGCACCACAGCCGGGTGAATGTGGATGCCGTCACAGATGAGCTCACCGCAGACGTTTTCGTTGTCGAACACCGCGCCCACGACACCCGGTGCACGGTGTGCAAGGCCGGACATCGCGTTATACAGGTGCGTCGCATGGGTTACGCCCTTTTTGAACGCGTCCACCGCGCCGTCGTAATCCGTTGCGGTGTGCGCAATGGAAACGGTGCAGAGCTTCGAGGCTTTCTCTACAAAATCGCCGCGCACGTCGCACTCGGGCGCAATGTCCACAAGCTTGATGATGCCGCCGCAGGAATCGTAATACTTCTTAAACACGTCGTAATCCGGCGCCTGAATGAACTCGTCGCCTTGCGCGCCCTTTTTCTTCGGCGAGATGAACGGGCCCTCAAGGTTCACGCCGACAATCTTCGCGCCTTCCTTGTCGTCCATGCAGGAGCGAATCGTCTCAAGCGCTTTCAAGATCTCCGCATCGGAAACGGTCATCGTGGTCGGGCAGAAGGACGTGACACCCTTCGTCAGCAGGAACTTCGCCATATTGCGCAGACCCTCTACGTCGCCGTCGCTGGAATCTGCACCCGCGCCGCCGTGCACGTGAACGTCCACAAAGCCCGGCACAATGGTGTAGCCCGCGCAGTCCACAACGAGGTCTTCCTCTTTGTACGGCAAAGAATCCTCAAGGCGCACGATCTTGCCGTCTTCGATCTCGATATCCGCCTTGCGCAGGCAGAATTTGCCGTCCAGTACGTTTGCGTTGATCAGAAACATGTTAAAAACTCCTCTCCGCTGCGGCAAAACCACAGTTTTCTTTTCAATACATTTATACGTTTACAGCAGGCTCAGCAAAACGAGCAGCGTCACGCCCGGCACGCCAAGCACAGCGGATACCGCCACGCTGAGCCGGCTGACGGGAATATACACGCCGGTGTACGGCGCCGTAAAATACAAAACCGCCAGCGCCAGAACGCCCAACATTGCCGAGCCGATGAGCCTTTTGATTCCCCGCATACGCTCTCCCCCATTTTTATCCTGTCGGAAAAGCTTATGATGCAGGGGAATTTTTCATACCTTAAATGTCGAGTTTCTCTTTATCCGGCACGAAGTCTACCTTGCCGGTCGCAACGTAGGCGGAAGCCACGATAATCGGCAGCGGCGTGCCGATGGTCAATTCGCGCTTCGGACTGCGCTGTGTGATAAGGCCGTCGTACACAAAATCCTCGCCCTCGAACGCGTCGAGCGAAACAAAGCCCTCTACGCTGTTTTCGAGGCGCACAAACACACCGCGCATCGTCACACCGCTCACGGTGCCTTCAAAGTGCTCGCCGATGTGCTGACTCATGTACTCTGCCATGTAGCAGTCCTCGGCGTCACGCTCGGCGATGAGCGCGCGAATTTCATTGCGGGAGGATTCCGTCGCAGAGGTCTCGCAGAACTGCGCGTAGCGGCGGCGCACCTCTTCTGCCGGCATGCCTTCCACAAATGCGGAAAGCACGCGGTGAATGGACGTATCCGGGTAACGGCGGATCGGCGAAGTGTAGTGGCTGTAATCGGAAAGCGCCAGGCCAAAGTGGCCGGTCTCCTCCGTCGAATATCTCGCTTTTTCCATCGTGCGCAGCAAACGCTGAGAAACAAGCGTCTCGCACGGCAGGCCGCGCACGCGGTCGAGGATCGCGGCGAAATCCTGCGTTTCGGGGTTCGGCTTTACGATCTCCTTGCACGGAACGCCCACGAGCTGCAACAGCGTCACAAGCTCCTCTACGCGCTTCGGGTCCGGGGTGCCGTGCACACGGTAGAGGAACGGCAATTTATGGTCGAGCGAGAATTTCGCCGCCGCAATGTTCGCCGTCACCATCATCTGCTCGATGAGCTGCTCCGCTTCGCCGGAAACGCGCGGCATGATGTCGATACAAATGCCGTTTTCATCAAGAATGAATTTCGATTCGCCGCTGTCCAGCTCCATGGTGCCGCGGGCTGCGGAGTTCGCCTTCAAAATATCGGCAAGCTCCTTCGCCGACATCAAGGACTCCATGACGGGCGCGTATTTGTTCAAAATCTCCTCCGATGCCGTGCCGTCCAGAATTTCGTTGACCTCGCTGTACACACCGCGCACCTTGGAATTGATGATCGTCTTTTTAAAATCGTATTTTGTGATGTGGCCCTCTTTGTCGAGCTCGATAAGCGCGGAGAAGGCCAGCTTGTCCGTGCCCGCGTTCAGGGAGCACGCGCCGTTTGAAAGCACTTCCGGCAGCATCGGAATCACGCGGTCGGCAAAATACACAGACGTGCCGCGGTTGATCGCCTCTTCATCGATGGCAGAGCCCTCTTTCACATAGTGGGAAACGTCCGCAATATGCACGCCCAGTGTGTAACCGAAGTCCGTGCGCTTCACGGAGATGGCGTCGTCGAGGTCCTTTGCATCCTTGCTGTCGATGGTGAAGATTGGCTCGCCGCGCAGGTCAAGGCGCTTTGCGTATTCTTCGTCGCTGATGGGCTCGTTGCCGATGCGCTCGGCTTCATCGAGCACTTCCTGCGGGAAAACATGCGGAATGCCGTACTGCTCTACAATGGCGTCGGCGCAGACACGCGCCGTGCGGCCGCTGCCGAAGACCTTCTTCACGCTTGCATATGCCCAGTCACCGCGGTAATCCTGCTCCAAAGATGCCATGACCTTGTCGCCGTTTTTCGCGCCGTTCAAATCGCGCTCGCGCATACGTAAATTATAGCGAATGGCATTGTCCGGGATGAACTCAATGCCCTCATCGGTGATACTCACCGTGCCGGTCGTCTGCGCGGGCTTGTGCTCTACGATGCGGCGCACACGGCCGGAGGGGCCGCGGTCGTCCTTGCGAATGTCGCCGACGATGATCTTGTCGCCGACGAGCGCCCCCTGCAAAGCGCTGCCGTGAATAAAAATGTCGTCACCGCCGCCATCGGGGCGCGCAAAGCCGAAGTTCTTCGAGAGCGAAACGAGCGTCGCTTCCACGTCTTCGCCGACCGGAATAAGCTTCGCGTTGTGCTCGCGATCAAGTAAAATCATGCGGCGGTCTTTTAAAGAACGCAGTGCATCGTAAAAAGCAAGCTTGTCGAGCACACCTGTCTTTTTCAAAAGCTGGCGTGCGCTCCAGTCGTGAATTTCCTCGCTGCGCATGGTCGCCAAAATCGTCTCTTCCATGCGGTTCAGGGGCGTATCGCGAATGTCGCGGCGGCGGTCGGAACGACCGTTTCTGCCCTGAAAGCCCTTGTTTCTGTCATTTCCCTTGTTATACTGTTTCATTATACCTATCCAATCTTCCACAATCACGCCCCGCCCGGTCCAAGGCGAAGCGGCGCCGAGTGCGCAAATTTCTTGTTTTGTTGATCTTTCTCGCCGAGCTACTGTTATGCACAGTGCCGAGACAAATAAATTTTTCCGAGCTCTGCGGAGCTCGACCAAAGGTTTCACCTTTGGAATCTGATAAACTTTCTGAAGAAAGTTTAATCAAAGACTTTTGCGTCCGCTTTCACGTCAGTTTTTGCTTACTTCAGTGCTTTCACTTCTTCTCTGTAAATATCACCGCGCACGGCAAAGCTCTTGTACATATCAAAGCCCGTTGCGGCGGGGCACAGAGATACCACATCGCCCGGCTCTGCACTTTCTCTTGCAAGGCGCACGGCATCTTTCATGTTGTTTGCGTGCAGAATCACCGGCGCGCCGTCCTTATAGTTTTCGGCACCGCGCACCGCAGCTTCGATCTTCCCCGCGGCCGGCGTTTTAAAGCCCTCAAGCGGTTTTTCGGGCGCGAGCAGCACGAGTGTCTTCACCTTGTCACAAATGACCTTGCCCAGCTCGTCAAACGGCACCTTTTTATCCGCACCGCCCGCAATCATAACGATCTTGAAATCATACAGCGAAAGCGTGCCGATCATTGCGCGGGACGGACTCGTTGCGATGGAGTCGTTATACCATCTCACGCCGTCCAGCTCGCGCACGAACTCCATGCGGTGCTCGACGCCGTTGAATTCTTTCGCGACAGTCCTGATAACCTCTTTCGAGGCATCGCCCCACACGGCAGAAATCGCCGCAAGGTAGTTTTCGACGTTGTGCTTGCCGGGAATGCGAATGTCGCTTTCCTCCATAATATATTCGTCGCCGAAGTAGATTTTGCCGTCCGCGCTGCACCACGCGCCGTTCGTCTTCTCTCTGCGGGAGAACATGTACGTCATGCCGCGCGTGTCAGCGGCACAGGCCGCCGTCAGGGCGTTATCCGCGTTCAAAACCGTGCGGCCGAACGCATTCTGGTGCAAAAGTACGTTCTTCTTTGCGTTCACGTACTCGTCCATATCCTTGTGCACGTCGAGGTGGTTCGGCGACAGATTCGTGATGACCGCGACATTCGGGCTGCGGCGCATGGAGATGAGCTGGAAGCTCGAAAGCTCCACCACCGCCACATCCTCGGGCTTTACATCACGGATCTCCGGCAGAAGCGGGCGGCCGATGTTGCCGCCGAGGTGCACGGTTTTGCCTGCCGCTTTCAGCATTTCGGCAATGACGGACGTTGTGGTCGTCTTGCCGTCGCTGCCCGTCACGGCGTAAATTTTGCACGGACACAGGTCGAAAAAGACTTCCATTTCGCTCGTCACGGCAACACCGTTTGCACGGGCCTTTTGCAGCTCGGGCAGCAGATACGGCACGCCGGGCGCGCGGAACAGCATGTCTTCGTCGATACTTTCAAGGTAGTCTTCGCCGCAGATAAGCTTTGCGCCGAGCTTTTTCAGCGCTTCGCCGTCTTCGCCCAGCGCCGCTTCGCTGCGCTTATCGCGCACCGAAACGGCTGCACCGTGGGCTTTAAACTGCTCAATGAGCGGCAGATTGGAGCGCCCCACGCCGACAAACGTGATGCGCTTGCCGGAAAGAGACGCGTAAAATTCGTTTGCTGTCATAATTCGGAACTTTCTCCTTTATTTTAAAAAGGTGCGATAATCCTCCAGATTCTTGCGGAGCAATTCGGGGGTGTTTAAGGTATACGGACATTTCTTCATGCACTGGCCGCAGTGCTTGCAGTTTTCAATCAGCTCCATTTTCGCCTGCCACTCGGGCGTCAGCCATGCGGCGGACGGAGCGCGGCGCAGCATAAGCGACATGCGCGCGCACTGATTGATCTCAATCCCGGCCGGGCAGGGCAGACAGTAGCCGCAGCCGCGGCAGAAATCGCCCGCGAGGGACTCGTGCTCTTTTTCGATGAACGCCGCAAGCTCGTCCGTCATCACCGGCGGGTTATCATTGTAGGAAAGAAACTCGTCAAGCTCTTTCTCGCGCTGTACACCCCAAATGGGCAACGTGTTCTCATACTGCGCAAGGTACGCATACGCCGCATCGCTGCGCGTGATGAGACCGCCGGAAAGCGCCTTCATGCAGATGAAGCCGACGTTCTTCTCCTTACATAGGTTCACGAGCTCAATGTCCTTTTCGCTCGCAAGGTAGCAGAACGGGAACTGCAGCGTTTCATACAAGCCGGATTCCACGGCTTCGCGCGCCACATGCAGGCGATGATTCGTGATGCCGATGTGACGGATCTTGCCCTGCGCTTTCGCTTCCAGCATCGCCTCATAAAGGCCTGTACCGTCGCCGGGCTTCGGGCAGAAGGACGGCGTGTGGAACTGGTAAATATCCACGTGGTCGGTCTTCAGCATAGAAAGGCTCGTCTCGAGGTCTTTCCAAAAGCCTTCAACGGTTGTCGAGGCCGTTTTCGTCGCGATGATGATGTCGTCGCGCACATCGGCAAGTGCCTGACCGATCTTATATTCGCTATCCGAATACGCGCGTGCGGTGTCGAAAAAGCGGATGCCGTTATCGTATGCTTTGCGCAGCAGCTTGCCCGCTTCTTCAACGGAAATGCGCTGAATGGGCAGCGCGCCGAAGCCGTTGCGATTGACCGTGATGCCGGTATTGCCGAGTGTCACTGTTTTCATAGTTTTCCCGTCCTTTCAAAATATACATACCCGAAAATTTCCTTTGGGCTTTATTCCGTGTCCGCCGTCATTTCCTGATAGCTTTTATATAAGTCAAAGTAAATGCCCTTTTTCTTCATAAGCTCCTGATGCGTACCGGCTTCTTCAATGCCCTTATCCGTCAGCACCAGAATTTTCGTCGCGTTCTTGATGGTCGTCAAACGGTGCGCAATCGTGAACGTCGTTCTGCCCTTCGCGAGCTTTTCAAGCGACGCCTGCACGATACGCTCGCTTTCGTTATCGAGCGCACTCGTCGCTTCGTCTAAAATCAAAATCGGCGGGTTCTTTAAAAACGCACGCGCAATGGAAATGCGTTGCTTCTGGCCGCCGGAAAGCTTCACGCCGCGCTCGCCGACGTATGTATCGTAGCCGTTTGAAAGCCCCTCGATAAATTCATGCGCGCCCGCCATTTTGGAGGCCGCAATGACTTCTTCTTTCGACGCGCCCGGCTTGCCGTACTGAATGTTCTCAAACACCGAGCCGGAGAACAGGTACACGTCCTGCTGCACAAAGCCGATGCGGTCGCGCAGGGATTTCAGCGTCACCGTACGGATATCCTTGCCGTCGATGCGGATGGTGCCGGCAGTCGTATCGTAAAAACGCGGAATGAGGTTGCACAGCGTCGTTTTACCGCCGCCCGAAGGGCCGACAAGCGCGATGTTCTCGCCCGCCTTTACGTCGAGGTCGATGTCAGAAAGCACCTCGGTGCCGTCGTCGTTATACTTGAAGCTTACGTGGTCGAACGTCACGTCGCCCTTGACAATGCCGATGTCTTTGGCGTCCGGCGCGTCGCTGATCTCGATGGGCGCGTCCATAACCTGAAAGAAGCGCTCCACGCCGCTCATGCCGCTTTGGAACTGCTCCGTAAACTGCACGATACGGTGAATGGAATTGATGAGCGTTGTGATATACAAAAGGTACGCCACAAGCTGCGAGGGGTCGATGGCGCCGTTCATCATGAAGATGGCGCCCGCAATGACGACCACGATATACATGAGACCGTCAAAGAATTTATTGGAGGCTTCAAAGCCGCCCATATACATGTAGCGCAGACGCTTGATGTTGTAAAAGCGCTGGTTGCCCTCTTCAAACTTCTTTTCTTCAAGCGGCTCGTTCGCGAAGGATTTCACCACGCGCACGCCAAGCAGGCTGTCTTCCACCTGCGCGTTGATCTCGCCGAGCTGTTGGCGCTGGCTGCGGAACTGCGCCTGCATTCTCTTATTGAAGAACATGGCAGCCGCCAGCATAAACGGCAGCACCGCAAAGATAATCAGCGTCAGCGGCACACTCATCGTGCACAAAATCACAAATGCGCCGATGATCTTGATGCCCGCAATGAAAAATTCCTCCGGACAGTGATGCGCAAACTCCGTGATGTCAAACAGGTCAGTCGTGATGCGGGACATGAGCTGACCGATCTTCGTGTTGTCAAAATACGAGAACGAGAGCTTCTGCAGGTGTGCGAACATGTCGCGGCGCATGTCGGTCTCGATCTTTGTGCCCATGATGTGGCCGATAGACGCCATGAAGAACGTCGCGCCCACGTCGACAAGCTTTAAGAAAATGTACAGCCCTCCGATGCGCAGAATATAACTGAGCGTCAAAGACGCCAGGTCATTGATGCCGCGGTTCGTAATCTGCTGCACGATGATTGGCAGCGCCAGCTCGCATACGGTCGTCAGCGCCGCGCAGAACAGGTCGAAAATGAGGATCCACAGATACTTTTTAAAGTACGGCGCAAAACGGCGTATAAGACCCTTTTTGCCTTTATTTGTCACAGTTGCTTCCACAATACCCATCCTTTCTTTCGTCGGCGCAAAATCGTTTTCCGCACCGCGAAATTCCCCAAAAACTTATAATTTTATTTTATCACAGGCACATGGCCTTTACAAGACAGGAAGTTACTTCAAATGCAGTTTATCCGCCAGTTTTTCACCCTTCGGCAGCTGCACGATCTCCTCGCGCGTGATGGCTTTGGTAAACACCGCCGCCACGAGGTAAACGAGGATTGCAAGCAGAATAACCGGAATGACCGCGAACTTCTCACTCATAAAGCGCGTGAGCAGCAGATATACGGGGTACGAGACCGCGCCCATAATGACAGAAGCAAGGAGTGGACGAATGCCCATGCGCACCACGCTCGGAATTTCCGGCAGCATACGGTGCAGCGCGATAAGATTCAGAATAATCATAACAAGATACGAAACGAACGTACCGACAGCAGAGCCCATGGCGTTGATCTCCGGAATACCGCACAGCACATACACAACGCCGATGCGTACCACCGTACCGACAATCATGTTGATGACCGGCACGTATACCTTGCCGACTGCCTGAATCATCGAGTTCGTAGTGTAAAGTAAGCTCGCCGTGATGACCGCCGGTGCCATAACAGCGAGCAGCGGCGCGGTATTTGCCGCAAACTCCGGGCGGCTGTAAAGCAACAGGGAGCAAATGGGTTTTGCAAAAATGCACAAGCCCGCGGCAGACGGGATGGCTACCATGAGTGTCATGCGCAGGGAGAGCGTGGAAATACGGTTGATTTCGCGCTTTTCTTTTTTTGCGATCGCACCGGAAAGCATCGGCAGCACGATGGTAGAGATGGGCACGATGACGGCGTTCGGCAGGTCGAAATACTTGCGCGCCGTGCCGAGCCAGCCCTTCATAGCGATGGCGGAGTTCGCGTCCACACCGGCAGCGCCCTGCAAACGATACATCATCACGGAGGAATCCACAATGTCGAGCGCGCTCAAAAACGCAGAGCCGATGATGACCGGCACCGCAAAGGTCAGGATAGATTTCAAAATTTCACCAACACTCGAAACCTTCGGCTCAAAAGGTGAATAGCGCGTATCGCGCGATTTGCGGAAGTAGTACAGAAGAATGTACAAAACTGCGAAGAACGAGCCGATGGAAACACCGAGGATCGCGCCTGCCGCGCCAAGCTCCGGCAAGCCGGTGGTCTTCAGGAAATACAGTGCCAGCGCAATACCGACGAACAGTTTAATGAGCGACTCCAAAACCTGCGAGACCGCCGTCGGCGTCATGTTGGAACGCCCTTGGAAATAGCCGCGCAAACACGACGAAAGGGACATGAAAAAGCACATCGGTGCCAAGGCTGCAATGGCGTACATGGAGCGGTCATTTTGGTTCATGAGCATCGCGAACTGACGGGAAAACACCGCCATGACGATGCAGCCGACAAGACCGATGCCGGAGAACAGTGTGAATGCCACGCGGAAAATTTTATCCGCTTCGCGCTTGCGGTTCTGTGCATACGCCACGCTGACAAGGCGCGAAATGGCGACCGGTGTGCCGGAAGATGCCAAAACACTGAAAAATACAAAAATGTCATACGCCGTGTTGAAATGCCCCATGCCCTCATCATCGAGGAAATTCGCAAGTGGAATAGAGAAAAATATATTGATGAATTTGACGATAAACGTCGCTGCCGTCAAAATTGCGGTACCCTTTAGAAAGCTCTGTCCTTTCTGTTCCGTCTTCTGAGACAAATTGAAATCACTCCTATATCAAAATCGTAAATTGCCGCATTGAAACGCATTTAGGAAGCCTAAACAGCACACAAAATACGTACAAAATAGTATACCATACTTTCCCCCTGTTTCGCAAGGAAACGGGCTTAAAATGTGCGCGATGAAAGCAAAGATCCCCTGTGCAAAACGCACAGAGGATCCAAAATCACCCGATCAGCATTCTGCCCTCCGGCAGAACGGAACCGCTTTTCTTTTTGCGCATTAAAATCGCCACACCGAATGAGACAGGGCCTACGCGACCGATGAACATCGTCAGCGTCAGGGCAAGCTTTGCAAGCGGATGCAGCGTCGGGGTCAGGCTTGCGCTGAGGCCGACCGTCGCAAAGGCGGAAACGGCTTCGATCATCGCATCCAATATGGAAACACCGTGGTGCAGCGCTAAAATAAGACTCACGTTCAAAACGGAGACCACAAGGGCGAACGCCACGACCGTAAGGGACTTATACACCATACCGGGGTCAAAACGGTGGCGTAGGAACGTAGTGGTGTCTTCGCCGCAAAGAGTGGATTTCACCGCCGCAAACAGCACCACAAGCGTCGTCACCTTAATGCCGCCCGCCGTGGAGCCCGGGCAGCCGCCGATGAACATCAAGAACGACGTGAGGAGCTTTGCACCATCCGTTTCCTGCTTAATGCTGACGGAAGCAAAGCCCGCCGTGCGCGTGTTCACCGACTGAAAAAACGCCGCGTTCAGCTTTTCAAAGAAGTTTAAATCACGGTACGTATTGTTGTACTCAAGGATAAACAGCATCACCGTACCGAAAACCAGAAGCGTCAAAGATGCACGCAGGCAGACCTGCGCGTGAAAGCTCAGCTTTTCCACATGCTGCCGGTGCAGGCGCGTCGAGATTTTCTTGCGGTAAATATCCTGAAACACCACAAAGCCCGTGGAGCCGATGATGATAAGCGTGGAAATCGTCAGCGTGACGAGCGGGTCGCCGTTAAAGGCCGATAAACTCGAATTGCCGGGGATGAAGCTTAAAATATCGAAGCCGGCGTTGCAGAACGCCGAGACGGAGACGAACACCGAGGCCCATGCGCCGAGCCCGCCATAAAGCGGCACGAAGCGAACCATGAGCAGAAGCGCGCCGAGAGCTTCCACCGCAAACGTAAACGCAACCACGATGCGCAGCAGCGAGATGACATCCAAATTGCTGCCGCCGGCGCTTTCGCGGGCGAGTACAAGGTGGCGAATGCCGATGCGGCGGCGGACGAGCAGCGTGAGACCCGTTGCAAACGCGGCAAGGCCGAGACCGCCGCACTGAATGAGCACAAGCAGAACGCCCTGCCCGAAATACGACCAGTGTATAAACGTGTCATACACGGAAAGGCCCGTGACACACGTGGCGGAGGTCGCCGTGAAAAGCGCGTCCACAGGGTTTGTGAACCGCCCGCTTTTCGCCGAGATCGGCAGCGTGAGCAACACGGTGCCGATAAAAATAAGTATCAAAAAGCTGACGACGAACATGCGCGTGGGTGACGTACGCTTTACTATTTTTTGTAATCTGCTCGTTTTCATAAACTCCGACCGACTTTCTCCGGGCGTGCCCGGAACAGATTTACGCCAACATGAGTTCGCTGATCTTCGTGCGGCGCAGCGCCATCATCAGCGGCACGCCGAGCACATAGCAGACGATGAGCTCGCCGATGCCGACCGAAACGGCACCCGCGATGAAGCCTGCAAGGGAGAGATTGCCGAAAGCAAACGTGCCGTTATCCGCAAGGCAAGCCACTTCAAAGCCGACGATGATGGCGTTGAAAATGACCGGCGGCAGCGGCGCCAAAACCGGGATCTCCTTCCAGCGAATGTTGCGTACAAGGTAAGAAAAAATGCCCGCGAGCAGCGTTGCAAGCGTGCCGAACACCCAGTCTACGACGCCGAGCGGACTTGCAAGGTTCGAGATGAGGCAGCCGACGGCAAGCCCGGGAATGGCGGCCGGCGTAAAGGCCGGGAGCACCGTTAAGGCTTCCGAAAAGCGGAACTGCACCGCGCCAAACGCCAGATTCATGGCGGCAGCGGCGTAAGTGAGGACAGCATACAGCGCCGCAATCACGGCGCTGAGCGCCAGAAAGCGGACTTTTGAGGTTTTCTTATTCATTTCAGCATTCCTTTCCGCGGTCCGGGAGCCGCCCCGGCCGCGCTAGTTTTGTTTAAGGTCAGGATGTCACGACTGACCGTGCTGCACAAATGGGCGTACAGCAACAGAATATAGCATAAGCAATTTAGGACGAAAAGTCAAGCGTTTCGGGGATATTCTACCGATTATTGAAAAATGGCGGATTTGTAATCGAAATTTGTTTGTTTTTGAGCATGGACAGGCGGTTTTCATGGACATTGTTGATTACATAAACGAAGTTGACCGCAGTAATCGTGAACAGGAAGCCGCTTACCATGTGACGCTTTATAAGCGGGACTTTCGGATTCGCTGTGTGTTTTATGCTCGCCCCTCTTTTACGCCGCAGCTTGCTTCATTTATACCACATCACGGGGGATTACAACGAAAATATACACTTTTGTGGGTTATCACAGAAACGGAGCGTTTCCTATATGCAAAAAGCCCCTGTCCGCAGTGAAACGCGGGTAGGAGCTTTGTTTTGCTGAATTTACTTTAAATTACTCTTTGGAGATGTCGGTGCCGAAGTATTTTTCGGAGAGAGCGGTAAGGGTGCCGTCCTCGCTCATTTCCTTCAGCGCGTCGTTAACGGCTGCGAGCAGCGTTGCGGTGTCGTCGCCCTTGCGGATCGGAATGGCGACCTTTTCGACTTCATCGGAGAACGTAGCAATCTTGATGTTCGCTTCCGGGTGCTCCTTTACGTAGTCTGCGAATACGACTTCTGCGTTCAGGGTCGCATCGATACGGCCGGAGAGCAGAAGCTCGATGGTCTGGTTGAGGTCGTCCACGCCCGTGACCGTTGCGCCGTGGGCTTCTGCCTGCGTTGCGTAGGTGCTGGAAATGGTATTGGCGGTCGTTTTGCCCTCGAGATCTTCCATGGAGTTAATCTCATCGTAATCGCCGCGCACGATAACAGCGGTGCGGTTATATGCATACGGGGTAGAGAAGTTGTACTTTTCCGCGCGCTCTTCCGTGACGCCTACGCCGTTGACCATGATGTCATAACGACCGTCATCAAGACCGGCAAGCAGGCCGTCCCACTCGCCCTCGACAAAGTTGACCTCTACGCCGAGCTTTTCTGCGATGTTCTGCGCAACTTCTACGTCATAGCCGACAAGGTTATCATCGGTATCGTGGTATGTCCACGGCGCCCAAGTGCCTTCCATCGCGACCGTGATGGTGCCCTTTTCCTTGATCTGCGCGAGCAGGTCGTTTTCTTCCGCTGCGGAAGACTCGCTTTCCGCTTCGCTCGATGCAGAGGAAGCATCGCTGCTGCTTGCCGCACCGGACGTTGTGCCGCCCGAGGTGCACCCCGTAAGCACGACTGCCGTGAGCATCAGCACAGCCATAAGTAAAGAAAGTGTTCTTTTCATGTTCTCTTACTCCTTTGCTTAAGTAGGATAAATATGGATAACGGACTGACAAAAATCAATCCATGTCTCCCTGAATGGTGCGCAGGAACGCTTTTGTGCGTTCCTCCTTCGGGTTCTCGAAAAATTCTTTCGAGGAGCCTTGCTCGACGATAACGCCGTCTTCCATAAAGATGACCTTGTTTGAGACCGTGCGGGCAAAGCCCATTTCATGTGTGACGACGAGCATCGTCATGCCCTCATTTGCGAGGTCGCGCATGACGGAAAGCACTTCGCCGGTGAGCTCCGGGTCAAGCGCGCTCGTCGGCTCGTCGAAGAAGATAATCTCCGGGTTTGTCGCAATGGCGCGGGCAATGGCAACGCGCTGCTGCTGGCCGCCGGAAAGCTGCGAGGGGTAATAATCGTAACGGTCGGAAAGACCGACCTTGTCGAGCGCTTTTTTGCCGATCTCAACGGCTTCCGCCTTGTGCATTTTGCGGGCGACGATGAGACCCTCTGTGACGTTTTGCAACGCTGTTTTGTTCAAAAACAGGTTGTAGTTTTGGAACACGAACGCCGTTTTGCGGCGCAGGCGCGCAATCTCTTTTTTGGTGATCTTATCGAATTCGAATTTTTCGTTATCAAAAATCAAGGTGCCGCTGTCGGCTTTTTCGAGGAAGTTTATGCAGCGCAGGAGGGTTGTTTTACCGGAGCCGGACGGGCCGATGATGGCAACCACATCGCCCTGCTCCACGTCGAGATCGACGCCGCGCAGCACATGCAGCTCGCCGAAGGATTTTTTAATGTCCAGAATTTGCAGCATAACTCAGCCCTCCTTGTGTCCGTAAGACGCGAGCTTCTTTTCGCCAAAGCGCTGCACCCAAGTGAGCACCGTGGAGAAAATGAGGTATATAAGGCCGACCTCAAGGTATAAAAGCAGCGGCTCATACGTGCGCGCCACGATGCGCTGTGTGACCATGAACATTTCCGTTACGGTGATGTTCGCCGCAAGGGAGGTGTCCTTGACCATGGAGATGAGCGAGTTGGAAAGCGGCGGGAACGCCGTACGCATGGCCTGCGGCAGCACGATGCGGAAAATGGTCTGGAGGTAGGTAAGCCCCACGCACTGACCGGCTTCAAGCTAACCCTTCGGCACGGATTCAAGCGCAGCGCGGATGGTCTCGGCACAATATGCGCCCTCATTTAAGGAGAACACGATAACTGCCGCCGGAAACGGATCGAGCAAAATGCCGATGCGGGAAAGGCCGAAGAACACAACAAACAACTGCACAAGCAGCGGTGTGCCGCGGAAGATCCAAATGTAAAAACGCGCAATCTGCTTTAAAACCTTCACGTTTGCGAACTGCACCAGCGCCATAATGACCGCGATAATGAGTGCAAAGGTGAACGAAATGACAGTGAGCGGAATGGTGACCGTCAGGCCGGGGATGAGAATTTTCGGAAAGGAGTCTATAAAGAGCTCCCATAAACGTCCGCTGAACATAGCTTTTGTTCTTCCCTCTTTCTGAAAACGAATATCAATACAAATATACGCCCTGTACTTTACTTGAAGTTTAGTATACCCGTGATGGGTTAAAATGTCAAATACTTATAATGGATTGAACCACATGCTTTTCGGGCATAGTATACCTTTTTCGTATGGTTTCAAATGCAACTGAAAAATATTGAAAGTTTTTGATCGACCTTTTTTCAAAAAGGTCGTGGGGTCTT
>ENA-OPBF01001127-OPBF01001127.1-human-gut-metagenome-genome-assembly--contig:-NODE-1127-length-18407-cov-3.713819_pt1 | contig 18407 bp, 9 predicted proteins | sample MGYA00241067_ERZ501450 | MGnify/ENA primary metagenome ERZ501450 (study PRJEB25962, sample SAMEA2042516) | human gut metagenome | biome: human gut; feature: human-associated habitat; material: faeces... | reverse complement strand
ATTTGCAAACAATAAGGAACAGCAAGACAGAAATATAATAAACTATTATGAAAACGATTTAATTAATTATTGTCTATTTGAAAATGAAGAAAATTTTAAAATAAATCATAATGATTTAGAATTTAATTATTGCAAATTCAAAAATATAAATATGCAAAATGAAAAATCTACAAAATTAACCTTTAAAGATGTTATATTTGATAATTGCAATTTTTCTAATACATCTTTTAGTGATTCTACATTTATCAGCTGTGAATTTAATAATTGTAAAATAGCTGGTTGTGATTTTTCTGATAGTAGCTTATATAATATATCTTTTTTTAATTGCAATGCTAATTATATAAATTTATCTATGGCAATTTTAGAAAAAGTTTTGTTTGATAATACATTATTAAGAAATAGTTTTTTTAATGAAGTAAAATTAAAAAATATATTTTTTGAAAAAGCTGATTTAACTCAATCTCAATTTTTTAAAACCTCTTTAAATAATATTGATTTATCAACTTCAAATATAGAAAACTTTTCTGTATCTCTAACTGATATAAAGGGTGCAACTATAAATCAATTTCAATCAATTGATTTAATATATTTATTAGGTGTAAAAATAAAATAATTTGTATTTTTATATATTTTTTATATAATAAAATTTTCTATACCTTATTTATAAATTACCTACAAAATCTTTTTTAAAATTTCATCTAAACTATCAGTTCAATCCAACATTTTCCATTTGACAAATTGTCATTTTGCGTATAAAATTAAAGTGGCTGAAAGCCAAGAAATATGTACAATAAAGGAGATTTTGTCATGAATGAAATTTTACATGTTGGATTGGATGTTGGATCAACAACTGTTAAAATAGTTGTCATGGATAGTAATAAAAATACAATATATAAAGATTATCAAAGACATTTTTCAGATACAAAAAATACTGTATGTAATGTCTTAGAAAATTTACTTTTAAAATACCCATCAAATACTTATACATTAGCACTTACTGGGTCTGGAGCTATGTCGGCTGCAAAATTTTTAGGAGTAGATTTTATTCAAGAAGTTGTTTCTTGTAAAAGAGCAGTTGAAAAGTATATTCCTCAAACTGATGTTGTTATTGAATTAGGTGGAGAAGATGCTAAAATCATCTATTTTGATAATTCAATAGAACAAAGAATGAATGGAACTTGTGCGGGTGGTACTGGAGCATTTTTAGACCAAATGGCTTCTTTACTTCATACAGATACAGCAGGATTAAATGAACTTGCAAAAGGATATCAAACAATATACCCTATTGCTTCTCGTTGTGGTGTTTTTGCTAAGACAGATATTCAACCGTTAATAAATGAAGGAGCGGCTAAAGAAGATATTGCAGCTTCAATATTCCAAGCAGTTGTTAATCAAACTATTAGTGGACTTGCTTGTGGTAGACCTATTAGAGGTAATGTTGCATTCTTGGGAGGACCTTTAAGTTATTTATCTGAATTGCGTAAGAGATTTATTGAAACATTACAATTAAAAGATGAAGAAATAATAGTTCCTGAAGAGGCCCATTTGTTAGTCGCAAAAGGTGCTGCTTTGGATTCTTACCATACTGAGGAAATAACTCCAAATGAATTAGAACAAAAAATTGAAAATTTAAAACAATCACACGATAATACAACACATCCTCTTGATCCTTTATTTAAAAATGATGACGAATATAAATCTTTTAAAGAAAGACATAACAAGGCTAAGGTAAATAGAACAGATTTATCTACATATGAAGGTGATTGCTACTTAGGGATAGACGCTGGTTCTACAACTACTAAACTTGTTTTAATTGATAAAGATGGTAATTTGCTTTATTCCCTATATGGAAGCAATGAAGGTAACCCTTTAAATAGTGTTACAAATATGTTAAAAAACTTATATAAAGAATTACCTGAAAAAGCTATATTAAGATATAGTGGTGTTACTGGTTACGGAGAAAAATTAATTCAAACAGCTTTAAATGTTGACTTAAATGAAATAGAAACAATAGCACATTACACAGCAGCTAAAACTTTTGAACCTGATGTAACAAGTATTGTAGACATTGGTGGTCAAGATATGAAATACATTAGAATGAAAAATGGTTCAATAGATAATATTATGCTAAATGAAGCTTGTTCTTCTGGTTGTGGTTCTTTTATAGAAACTTTTGCAAAAAGTTTAAATATTGAAATATCTGAATTTGTAAAAGAAGCTATTAAAGCCAAAAGACCTGTTGATTTAGGTTCAAGATGTACGGTGTTTATGAATTCAAAAATAAAACAAGCTCAAAAAGAAGGATATTCAGTTGGAGATATTTCTAGTGGTCTTTCATATTCTGTTATAAAAAATGCTATACAAAAAGTTATGAAAGTTAGAGATGTTTCAAGTTTAGGAGACCATATAGTTGTTCAAGGTGGTACTTTCTATAACGACGCTGTCCTTAGAGCTTTTGAACTTATAGTTGGAAAAAATGTTGTTAGACCAGATATTTCTGGATTAATGGGAGCCTACGGAATGGCTTTACTTTCAAAAGAACAATATGAAGCAAATTTAGATATGGAATATAAATCTAAAATTTTAAAAGAAGATGAATTAGATAAGTTAGAAGTAAAAATTACACACACACATTGTAATAATTGTGAAAATCATTGCAAATTAACAATAAATAAATTTAATAATGGTGCAATTCATGTAACAGGAAACCGTTGTGAAAAAGGTGCTGGTGTAGTTTCTAAAACAAAAAACTTGCCTAACTTAGTTCAATATAAATATGAAAGATTATTTAATTATAAGCCTTTGGAGGAAAAAGATGCACCTAGAGGAGTAATTGGAATCCCTAGAGTTTTAAATATGTATGAAGATTATCCTTTCTGGTTTACATTCCTTACAAGCCTAGGTTTTAGAGTAATTTTATCAGAAAAAAGTACAAGAAAAACTTATGAAAAAGGAATGGAATCAATGCCATCTGAATCTGTATGCTATCCAGCAAAACTTTCTCATGGTCATATTGAAAGTCTTTTAGAACAAGGTATTAAAACAATATTTTATCCTTGTATGCCATATTCAAGAAAAGAATATGAAAAAGCAGATAATCACTATAATTGCCCGATTGTTATTTCATATTCAGAAGTATTAAGAAATAATGTCGAAGGCTTAAAAGATGAAAAAATAAAATTCATAAATCCATTCTTACCTTTTGATAAGAAAAACTTAGTTAAAAAAGTATTAGAACTAGATGAATTTAAAGAATATAATTTCACAAAATCAGAATTAAATGAAGCAGCAACTAAAGCAGAAGAAGAATATCAAAAATGCAAAGAAGATATTAGAAAAAAAGGTGCTGAAGCAGTAAAATATATAGAAGAAAATCACTTAAAAGGAATTGTATTAGCTGGTAGACCATATCATGTAGACCCTGAAATCAATCATGGTATTGATACATTAATTACATCCTTAGGGCTATGCGTACTTACAGAAGACAGTGTTTCTGATAAAACAGAAGTAAAAAGACCTATAAGAGTAGTTGACCAATGGGTTTTCCATGCTAGGCTTTATGCCGCAGCTGACTTTGTTGGAAAGCATGATTCCCTAGAATTAATTCAACTAAACTCTTTTGGATGTGGTGTTGATGCTGTAACAACAGACCAAGTTGAAGAAATTCTTTCAAGTTATAACAAAATGTACACACTTATAAAAATAGATGAAGTTAATAACTTAGGAGCTGTAAGGATTCGTATTCGTTCACTACTTGCTAGTATGAATAAGCGTGAACAAGAAAAACTTGAAAGCAGTGAAAATGGAGATTATGAAATACATAAAAAAATATTCACTAAAGATATGAGGAAAGATTACACAATATTAATCCCTCAAATGGCACCAATACATTTTGAACTATTAGAAACAGCTGTTAAGTCAAGTGGATATAATGTAGAATTATTAAGAAATTGTACACAAAAAACAGTAGAAACAGGATTAAAATATGTAAATAACGATGCTTGTTATCCATCTATATTAACTACTGGTCAAATGATAGAAGCACTACAATCTGGAAAATATGACTTAAACAAAACTGCTCTAATCATGTCTCAAACAGGTGGAGGATGTAGGGCTACAAACTATATAGGATTTATAAGAAAAGCTCTTAAAGACGCCGGATTTGGAAATGTACCAGTAATATCATTTAATATTGTTGGAATGGAAAAAATGCCAGGATTTAAAATAACAGTCCCATTAATGGAAAAACTATTAAAAACTGTTATATATGGTGATTTATTACAAAAAATGCTAACAAAAAATAGAGCATATGAAGTTAACAAAGGAGAAACTCAAAAATTATTCGATTCTTGGATGAAAAAATGTAAAGAATTGTTAGTAAAATCTAATAGCAAAGAATTCAAACAAAGCATTTATGATATAGTAAATGACTTTGAAAAAATAGAATTAGATACAAGTATTGAAAAGCCAAAAGTTGGAATAGTTGGAGAAGTTTTAATTAAATATCACCCTTTTGGAAATAACTTTGTAGCTAACCTTTTAGAAAAAGAAGGAGCCGAAGTAATTCTTCCAGACTTTATGGGATTTGTTAAATTTATGGCAACACATAAAATAACCTTTAATAATCTATTAAATACAAATAAAACATCTTCAAAAATTATGAAAGCAGCTATACATTTAATAGATATTTTAGAAAAGGATTTAAAAATAGCTCTAGCTAACTCAAAGAAAAATTATTTACCACCATGCGATATTTGGCATTTGGAAGATAAAGTAAAAGATGTTTTATCTATTGGTAACCAAACAGGTGAAGGCTGGTTCTTGACAGCTGAAATGATTGAATATATTGAACATGATATTCCTAATATTATATGTGTTCAACCATTTGCTTGTTTACCTAATCATGTAGTTGGTAAAGGTGTAATTAAGACAATTAGAGAAAAATATCCAGATGCAAATATTTCTCCTGTTGATTATGATCCTGGTGCAAGTGAGACTAATCAGGCTAATAGGATTAAATTGTTGATGACTGTTGCTAAGGATAATTTGGAGAATAAGCATAATAGGATTAGGGCTTTGGAAAATGAAAATTTGAATAACAATGATGATAGTACACTAAAAGTATAATAAAAAAGATATTTGTTTGTACACTAATTTGCAGACAAATATCTTTTTTTATTATTCAAGCTAAATTTATTTATCAGAAAAATTTATTTTTAAACAATCTAATAAAAAATAAATTTAATCTACAATAAATTATATAATTGGGACAATAACTTTTTTTATAAAACTTTTAATATTATGTATTACAAACTATATTTATTTATATTTTTTATGTTATAATATTAATTAAAATAATAAACTGATTTGAAGGGTCCTGATATAATGAACAAAAATTACTATGATATTTTACAAATAAATAAAAATGCTTCTCCAGAAATAATTGAAAAAGCTTATAAAACATTAGCCAAAAAATATCACCCTGATTTGCAACCTGAAGAAAATAAAAAACAAGCCGAAGAAATTTTAAAAGATATTAATGAAGCATATGAAGTTTTATCAAATCCCATTTCTAAAGCTAACTACGATAATTCTTTGCAAGAAAATTATATTTCCGAAGAAGATTATGAAAATTTATATAATCAAAATGAAGTTTTAAAAAGTAAATTAAATAATATTTATCAGCAAGAAAAAAATATTTATAATAAAAATATAAATTATCAGAAAAATAATATTAATAATAATTACATGAACCAAGAAGAACTTTTCGCCAAACAACAGGCTGAAAATTTAAAGTATCAAGAAGAATTGCAAAGAGCTAGAGAAAAAGCTTATCATGATGCTTATATTCAGGATTTAAAAAATAGAGGTTATAAAATTAAATATAAAAAAACTTTTAGGGATTATTTAAGAGGCTTTATTTCTATTGTAATTGTTATTTTAGTTTTAATTGCTTTGTGGCATATTCCTTTTGTTCATAAATTTTTCATAAATCTCTTTAATAACAATCCTTTATTACAATCCATTATAGATTCTATTTAATATACAAAATTCTATAAAAAAATAATGACTTAACAAATTGTTAAGTCATTATTTTTTTATAGAACTTATTTTAGTTACTACTAAAAGATATAACAAAATCATCTTTATCTAATAGCTTCATTATCATTGTAAAACTTTTAATTGAAGAATCATTATTTTTATCTTTAATTACTACATCAACCATATATACATCTTTTTCTTCTGAAATCCTATTATATTCAAAATCATTATTTTCATAAAAATTATCATTAACATATTCTATAAATAACTCTAAATTATTAAATTTATTTTTTTTAAAATTTTCATCAAGTTTATTGTAAATATACATATAATCTTTTTCATTTAATGCATCTAAAATTTTTTCTAAATTCATTAAAACTTTTTGTTTCTCATTAGATTTTTTATATTCATCAATAAATTGTTGTATATTTACTGAGTGCATATCCAAAATAGTTTCATAATTTATTACATCATTTATATAAAAAATATAATATTTTCCTAAATTGTCAAGACATACATACTGTGTATATTCTTTATAAACAGTTTTCTGATATTTTTCTATTTCCATTGATACTATTCTTTTTCCATTTTGCTCTAAATATTTTTCAAATGTTTCATATGTAGGAAATCTTTTTTCCTTATATTCCATATTTAATTGCTCATATGCTAACGGCTTATTATAAATTAAATTTTGTTTATATTGATCAAATATATCTTTTATATATTGTTCATCACTAATAATTTCATATTCAAATATGTTATTATTATTTTTATTTTCTATACTTGAAAATTCATCAAATTGCACACTATCTCCTATTTTTATATTTTCATATTCCCTTTCAGAAAAATCTTGTGGTATTATTTTAAATGTCTTGTTTAACATATCCATTTTCACAATATTATAAAAATCAATTTGTTCATTATTAATTCTATCATTAAAATATCCATATACAAAATATACTGCAACATTAGGCGTTCTTTGGCTTACATACATTTTTCTTATTTGAATATCTGAATAATTTATTTTAGGCAATCTATTTAGTATATTTTCTTCTGTAATATTTTTAAATGATATATATTTATTATCCAGCATATCGTATAATACTTTATTATTGCTATTTGACTGTTCCTCATCAACAATATATTTATTATTTAACTTTCCTGTAGTTTCAAAATAATAATTATAAAATTTGTTCATACATAATTTTACGGCATAAAAATTATTTCTTATTTTTACATTTTGGACCGATGAATCAAACTTATTTATTCCTAATTCTCCTTGTGTGTCATCATATTCATCTATATTGTATTGTGGAGATTTCTTTATTAGGAAAATAACTATTAAAATAATACTTATTATAACTATTAAAGAAATACATGAAATTTTAATTATCTTCTTATACTTATCCATTTTTTTACCTTTCATTTATTAATTTGGAGCTCTTAATCCCATATTCATTGATGCAATACTTTTTGTCTGAGGTGATGCACTTCTTATTGCATTACCACTTCCAGCATTATAAACTGTTCCATCTCCAGCATATATTTCTATATGTCCACTATAAGACAAAATATCTCCTGGCTGAAGTTGAGAAGCATCCGTAATTACTGTAAACCCTTTCTGAATTAATAAACTTGATAAAGCATCCGCATTATCAGTATGTTCTTCTGGAGTAATATATCCCGCTTCTTGTAAAACCCATGATACATATGTAGCACAACATGTATTAGTATACCCTGTTTTTGACTCTTCAAAGGTTCTATTTAGTCCATGTGCTTTTCCAAAAGTTCCACACTCTTCATATGAATTACCTCCATATACACAATAAGTATAATTATTAGCTTCCATATATTCATGTATTGCTTTAGCACATTCTATAATAGTTCCACCCATTCCTCCTTCTGAATGCCATTTATCAAGCACATCATAATATCCTGTTTGAAATAACGTCCATTCTGATTTTCTTCTTCTCTCAAGTCCAGGCATATATCCATAATTAATTGCTGTAACCGGTTTTGCCATATATTGTGTATATAAACTATGTGAAAAATTTGCATTTGTATTTTTTGCTTCAAATTGATCATCACTTTCCTTCCAATATGAATTGTATGAATCCACAAAATTCATTGGCGGACTTCCTCTATTAGTTGTAACAGCCCCTCCAACACCACAGTTATATGCTCTTGACACCAATGCATTTAGTTGATATCCTGTTAGATTTAATCCAGACGTCAATGATTTAATTGAATCCATACATTCTTGTATTTCCCTTTTTTCTAGGTTATCTACAAATTCCTTATCTACTTCTCCTCCTATATTAGTAGGATATCCTGCCTGTCTGAATTCTTCAGCAAACCCTCCATTAAATATATCTACACCATATCCTACAACCGCATTTCCAGCGCCATCGTTTTCAATAATATACTTTGTTCCATCTGCACTTGTAGGTGGTGGTGATGAGTGTTCCCAATAATGAATATATTCTATTAATAGTCCCATTTGGCTTCCCGAACCATTTATATTATTAAATCTAAACATATCTTCAAAATCAAATTCTGTAACTCCGTAATCAGTATTAGAAGCTAAAAACATCAAATACTTAGTTAAATCTAATAAATTCGCTGTTTTTTCATTGTTTTCTAGAATATCAAAAAAGAATTCTTCTTTTAATCTATCATTCATCTTTTCTTTTATATATAAATTTACATATTTATTAGTTAATTCTTCTACTTTCATATCACCGGTTGTATCATATGTGTTTCGTATACTATCACTAGTAGTTAATGTTCTATTTAAAATATCATAGCTATATGTTATTGGATTTCCATTGCTATCTTTCTTTCCTGTTTCTTTATTACCACTCTCTACTATTACTTCATTTCCCAATGTTGCTTGGTCTTTAATTTCTGTCACTTTTCCTGGAACATTTACAATTATTTCTTCTTTGTCTTCCATATTTAAAACTTTTCTACTGTAACTATTATCTTTATATACTTTTACACACCACGTTTCTATATATGTAATATCAATTTTTGTACTACAATTTTCAGTTATTTCATCACTTTGCGTTCCAATAGAATTCCAGTCCTTTGATGAACCTTTTGGAGAATTTTCACCTGCAACTACCTTCTGTTGAGTTTCAACCACAGTATGTGTTGTGGTAACATTATCTTGTAAAGCAATAACTATTTCACTATTTATTACTATATCAGCTAATTCTTCAGAAAATTTTCTATATCCTGTATCAAAATAGTAGTATAGTAAATATTCATATGGCATTGTATATTTTTGTAATGCTGTTCTAAAGTCCATCGGTGGATTTTCTTTTATTTCAATACTTCCGTCACCTTTTCTACTCCAAGATAATGTTATTAATTTATTATCCTCGTTTAAAGAAAAATATTTTATTGCTTCTTCTACTGATTTTTCTTTTAATTTATTAAATTCTTCTAATGGCAAATACTTCATATTCATTATCTTAGATTCAATACTTGCTGTTTCAACAGTTTCTCCTGGTGCATATGAACTATAACCTGAATGATCTGCTTCTAAATATTCTTTAATTCCTTTTACAATACCTTCTGCATACTTATCTGTTCCACCATTTCTTATCACCTCTGCGTCTACAGTATTTGTTAAAAATCCTCCTTCTGTTACAACAGAAGGGAATTTAGTATGTGCTGCATTCTCTATTATTCCTAAACTTCCTACTGCACATTTTTCCAAGTCTGTTCCAGCCTTTCTATCTTCAAGTTCCATTTCTTGAGATATTGTTTTTGATAGAATTTCTGCTAATTGCTGTGAAATTCCATCTCCATCTTTATATATTGCTTCTACTCCTTTTGCATCTGGACTTTCTGCTGCATTAAAATGTATTTGTATACATAAATCTGGCTTCGCATCTCTTGCTAATTTAGTTCTATCTTCTACTTTTATTCCTCCAGGATTACTTGAAGTACTTCCTGTTTGAACAACTTTTACATTCTTATAGCGTTCATTTACTAATTCTTCTACTTTTTCTGCAACTTTTATTGTCAATTCTTCTTCTATTAAGTCCCCTGAACTTGCACCTTTATCATCAACATTATTATGTCCTGCTGCAATAGCAACTGTATATTTTTTATCTTTATTTCCAACAACAATCTTTTCTTCTTTATCTTTTGCTCTTGAACTGGTTTTCTTATCTTTATCCTTTTTAGAATCTTCTTTCTTATTTTCTTTATCCTCTTTATCTTTTGAATTTTCTTCTTTATCTTCTTTGTCTTTTGAAGATTCTTCTTTATCATCTTTTTTTTCTTCCTCTGATTCATCAGTCATTCTAAGATTTATATTTGATGATCTTATATATCCTTCAACTTCTTTTCCTTTTGTATCTTTTCCTTTTATTTCTACATATATAATCGTCGTCTTATTTAATTTGTCTTCACTTACTTCATATTTTCCTTTATATGTAATATCACTTGATTTTTTTAATTTGATTTTAGTCTTTGAGTTTTCATATTCTTTTTGTATCCATTTTCCCTTTACCTTTTCATATACATATGCATCACTATATATCTCAATTTTTTTTCCTTCTTTCCAAGTTTTTATATGTTCTTCTTTTGGTGTTATTTGTGAATCATTATATGAACTTTCTGGTTCTAGTACATTTGTATCATCTTTTCCAGTGTTTTTCATTTCTCCAACTTTTTTATTAGGCGTAACCCTTTTTATATCTATTACTCCTTGAAAACCACTAGAACCCTTTGGTGGAGTTCCTCCTAAATCAGGAAACTTTGTTACAACTTCTGCCTGAATTAACTTTTTAAGAAACTTCTTATCCTTTGGTACATTATGATATTCTCCACTAGTATTTATTGTTTCAATTAATGCATCAAGTTTTTCATCAATCCCATCTATAAAATCTAAATAATATCCTCCATTATTCTCTTTTATTTGAATTAATTCAGCAACATCTTCAATTTCTAGTTGATTATAAATTTCTTCTGGAGTATTTTCAGCTGTAAATAGTTCAACTACCCAATCAACTATACTGACAGCTGTAACAACAACTAATAAAATAGGTATAATTTTAATAGCAAGTGCTAATCCTAATGTAGCTAATTTGGCTTTTACCATATTTTTTGCTTTATTTTTTACCTTTTCTTTTGCTTTATTTTTCATAAAATTAAAAGCACCCATATTTTCACCTCTTTTCTAGCCTTATAATTCCATCTCTATTTTTTCTCGTTGCTCATCATTCTTATTATAATTAATTATAATATCATTAAATACTATCTTATTTATCACGATTCCTTCTCTATATGTGTCACTAAACTTAATGTTTACTTTTTTAGTTTCATATGGCTCTAAAGTCATTTCTTCTTCTGTATTTTCATGCAATAGCGCACTATATCTATTTCCTTTTTTATCTACTACATAAATATTATCTGTTTCTTCTCTAGAATCTATTTTTATTACACTATCTGTTATATTTTTAATTTCAAATTCATATATTTCATAATCCATAAAAACTTGAGATTTTTTTACTTTCACTTCTAAAAAATCATTCTTATAAGTCTGATTTATATTTTTTATTCCTATTAAACTATTTATGTTCAATTTATACTCACCTTGTTCTGGTGAAATCGTAACAAAGTCTTGATAGTATATATCATTAGATTTTCCCGTTGATAGCATATTATCAAATATTTTAACCTGATAAATATATAATTTTCCTGAGCTTATCCAAGACTGAAAAGAAAATTGCTTGTCCCCTTTAAATTTTTCTGAATAATATAAATCTTCAAACAATTGTTCTGTTGGGTATAAATTTTTCTTTGTTTCCTCTGAAACTAAATTATATGCTAATTCAGGTTGATGTTCTATGCAATAAGTGAAAAATTGATCTATTAAGTCTCCAAAATCATTTCTATATTCTTCTGGTACTTTATCTTTCGATACAATTGGTTTGCTTTCATTATCATAAGAAACAACATTTTTAGATGTTGTTTCTTCTTTAATTTCCTTATTTTGTTCTTTTAATTTATTTGAAGCAAAAATATTCATCACTTGTATTATTGCAATTATAAATATAATTCCTAAAATTGTTGCCCATACTTTTATTCTATTTTGATAATAAAATCTTATCAATTTATGCATTATATTTCCTCCATAATAAATTATTGATTTGGTCTATTCATTCTAGGTCTTTGTTCTTGTTGTGGATTATTAGTTCTTGTTGTTCTTCTTCCTTGGCTAGATGGTGAAGTTATTATTGATCTTCCGGCTCTTTGATGTTCTTCATATCTACCTTTCTCTCCTAATAAATCTGCCATTTTTGTCATAACTTCGTTTTGAACATTTGGATTTTTTATGGTATGTTGAACTCTTTCCTCTATTTTTCTCATTTTCTCTTCATCTCTAATATCCTCTTTAGTAAATCCTCCATCACTAATGTATCCAGCTATATCTAGGTATTCCTTAGTAGTTTTTCCATTTATGCTTCCACTTTCTTTGTATGATGCTTTTATAGAATTATCTATTAGTTTTTCATCTGTTATACCGGCTTTATAAAATTCTGCTTTAGTTTCCATTAAATCTCTTATGTTTCCATCATATCCTATTTTTCCTGCCAAGTCTTTTGCTTTTGCTCTTTCTTCTTTACTACTTAAGTATTGTTTCATCCTTGCATTATTTTCTCTTTCTAATCTTTTATTTCTTGCATAATCATATCCTTTTGTTTTCTCGTTATAAGTATCTTGTAATGAGTTCTTGGCATTCATAGCTGATGAATACATTCTGCCTGATGCATTTGCTAAATTTTTTCCCATATTATCACCAGCCATTGCTCCAGTAGCTGCAAATGAAAGTGCTTTTGACATATCTCCAGTTGTAATTCCTGCTGCAAGTCCAACTGTCGCCCCTCCCATAATTCCTGCTGTTCTTGCCATTGTTCTTGCTGTAAATTTTCCTGCACTTTTTAATTTTACTCCTACCGGAGAAGTAGAAAATTTAGAGATTTTCCTTCTTGCAGTTCCTGCTGTATTTTTAACTTTATTCCACATACTAGTATTCTCTTGTTTGTCTGATATTTCAGGTGTTTCTCTTTGTACTCCACTTACTAGTTGATTTCCCATTTCTCTATCGATATCTTCATCTATAAAAGCTAATTGTTGTCTAGCTTCTTCTCTGTCTAAATCTGAAGCATTTTCATCATTTGCCATTCTTTCCCATTCATCTCTATCATCATATAATCCATTTAATCTAGAATTTCCATTTCCGGCAATTCTTTCTCTATGTAAAGGATTTTCACTTTGTTCATTTCTTTCATTAAAAGAACTCAAATCTCCAGCTGATGAATTTGTTTTTGGAAATCTAATTTTTTCATTGCCGTCTACTTTACCACTTCCTATTTCTCCAGAAGATTTTCCAGATTTTCCTTTTCCTAAATTAGATAGTGTCTGCAATCCTTTCATTGCTATTGCACCACCCGCAAAAGAACCAAATCCACTTGGGCTTTCTGCTTTGTCCAAGCCAAACATTTTCTTTATAAACTTCTCTGCTGGAATTAAAAATGCTATTGCTACAACTGCATATATAGGACTATCTACTGCCAAGTCGATTGCTGAAGAAACAAAAACTGAATATAATATTAAATGAACTGGCTGTATAATCGCATTCATTGTATATTCTTTAAACCATATATTAAACGCTTGTGCTTTTCCATCTCCAACTTTATCAATTGGATATGTTAATGCTACCAATGGTGCTATCATTGTAAAAAATGCCATATATAAAAATCTTTTAAAATACATAAAAGTAAATATACATGTATATATTACTAAAGCTAAATAAATTATTGTATATGCTGTAGCATCTTGCCATTGATCTGCTTGGGCCTTAAATCTAGCCAATCCAATTAAATTAGTTTTAAATTTAAATGTTTTTCCTGCTTCTAATTTTGATTCATCACTATGTGTAGCTTCTACTACAATTCCTTTGTCTATTTCCGATGAAAATAGTGCATTAAAATTCTCCGTAATCATTAGTATTCCAGACATAATAAAATGTATTACAAATACTAAGCATAACGCTATAAACCAATTATATATAGACTCTTTATACTTTGCTTTATCTGCTGCTGTTGAACTTAATAATATTCTAATTCCTAAATATACTAATACTGATAGTAAAGCAACAATTGCGATATTTCTAAAAGATTTATACCATGAAGATATTGTGACTTTTAAGCTTTCTCCCGCTGCTGATTGAGCCATTTTATCAGCTTGTTGATCACCTTCAATTATAGATGTATATGTATTAGGATTTAAAAAATTTATGTCTAACAGAGCTATATTATTTGCAAATATATTTTCAGGAGAATATAACATATTTGGTACTTTATATATAGACGCATCTAATAAAAAGGTTTTTTCATCCATATATTCTGCCTCAATTACTTCGTCAGCAGCTCTATCAATGCCTTCAACTAGCCATGAACCTGACCCTTCTTCCAAATTATGATCATCTTGATCAAGCATAGCTGAAAAAAACTCATCTGACCCTAACATGAATTTATTTAAGGCTCCCATTACAACATCTCCTATAGATGCAAATAACTGAACTACTTCTTTTAATAAAGAACCAACTACACCATTTCCTTCATCATCTCCGTCAGCAAATGAATATTGTGGTATTACAAAGCTAAATAATAATATAATAAGTATTAAAGCAAATATTGTCTTTCGTAACATATTTTTTATTGTACTATTTTTCATTTTCTCCTCCTATATCTTATCATATCCTCTTTCTCATTTGTACTAATTTATTTAAGTTTGTCTCAACAAATTCAAATTCCTTAGCCGTAGGAGTAATTTGTAATATAGCTGTATCTCCACCTACTTTTAAAAGTCCTTCTCCCTTTAAGCAAGTTATTAAAAAATTTGCTTCTCCTTCACTTAACTTAAATACTTGTTTTAAATACTCTATTTCAGATTTATCTTGTGCTAAAAATAACTTTGTATCTGATGAAGTTAAAACTGCTTGCGCTTCTGGTCTTTCATAAAAGTCTTGAAACCTTTGTGAAATAATAGCTAAAGAAACATTTCTTTTTCTTGCACGTCTTGCCATTGTATTTAAAAAATCTACTGCTTCTGGATATGGTAATAACATCCATGCCTCATCTACTAAAACTCTCTTTTTTCTCGCCTTTGTTCTATCTTCACTATTTTTCTTAACATATTTTTCCCAAATCCAAGATAATAAAATTTGCTGTGCTAATGGTCTTGCAAACCTTTCTTCTAATTGTGAAATATCTAAATTAATAAATGGTGCTCCATCTAATAATTCAAATGTAGATTGTCCATCAAAATATGCCATTTGACCATTAAATTCTCTTATATATTGTTTCATAACTTTTAATAAATAACTATAATGATATTGATAGTCCACATTTTTATTCTGTTTTGCTTTTTCTTCAATTCTTTTATACCAAGACCCTATTGTTGGCATCTCTTTTTTATCTCTATATAATCTATCTCCTTTCTGGAAATTTTCTCCAGATTTATATATACTCATTGGGTTATTAGTAATTCCTAAACTAGCATATTCTTCAGCTACTGATTCTGCAATTACTTGTTTTGTCAATTCATTTACTTCTTGACTTCTTGTACTACCTCTTGCCATTGTAAGTAAAGCTTGTGTAACGTCTTCTACTTTATTTTCAACATTCAAAACAGTTCTTTCTCTACCTGTAATTTCATCTTTTATATTTTCTGGTTCTATATCAAATAAATTTATAACTGTTTTTGAATTTGGACTTAATACTACATTAATTCCCCCTAAACTTTCAGCAACAATTGTATACTCTCCTTCTGCGTCAAGTGCTAAACTTTCTATTCCCATTAATACTGAAGATCTCGAAATTAATGTTTTCATAGTTACAGATTTTCCTGCTCCAGATTTAGCAAATATAACCATATTATAATTAGTTAAAGATGGATGGAAATTATCAAAAAGTATTGGTGTTCCTGTTTGCTTGTTAAATCCTAATGGTACTCCAGTAGGATGTCCTACTTCTGAAGTTGTAAAAGGGAATACTGTTCCCATAGATCTACTATCAAAAGAATTTATTTTTTTTATTTTATCATTCATTAATGGTAAATTTGATTTAAATGCCTCCTCTTGAATTGCCCATGCACTCTTTACTCCTACTAATGATTTTGACATTTCTGCTGCTAACATTTTTGTTAATCTATCTAAATCTTCTAAACTATATGAAAATAAGGTAGCAATAACTGAAGCATCATACATTTTATTAAATCCTGCTGATATTTCATCTCTTAATTGTTCTGCTTCTAATCTTTTTTGAGTTAATTTACTTTCTCTGTTTATATTTCCACTATCTGCCGCAACAATTCTTTCTGTTTCCAATTCATTTATGACTTTGTTTAATTCATTTTGTGATCTAGATTCAGATATTGGTGTAATATATATAGAAGTATTTACATCTCCAAAAAAATATAAATCCCTAAATAAATCTGGAAATGTACACATACGTGGTAAAGCTGATATGAAAAAGCTTCTTGCATATCTAGTAACATTTGAAATAATTTCTAAATGATCTATTTTTGATGCATCTATTCCTGATGGAGCAATCAATTCTTTTATAGTTTTTTTCTTTAATCTTCCTGGTTGCTCTTCTTCTCTAATTAACTGTCTTCTTTTTTCTTCCTCTTGTAGTTTTTTTCTTGATTTCTTCATTTGAATTTCCTCCTTCTTCTTTTTTGATCTCTTCAATTGCTTCTTCTGCAATATCTTCTCCGACATATCTTCTATTCTCTTCAATAACCATCGCGGCCATTTTTCTAATTAACTCATCTAAGTTATCTTCTTTACTTTTTGCTACTTTTTGAGGTCTTGATTTCACTTTTTCAATTTTTTCATTTGCTAAATCTATTGCTCTATTCCTTATTATTTCATCTAGCTCTTTTACTTTCTTTTCATAAACATCTGGTGCAGTTGAATATAATTCTTCATATCCGGCTTGCATTGCTTTATTTACTCCATATACTTCAGATTCATCTCTATTGTATGCTACATACAATAAATCTACTAGTTCTCTTGACGTTAAGATTTTTCCATTTACAGAACATGAAGATAAAGTTCTTATTATTGATTGTGATTTTGTATATAACTCAGAAAAAGCCATATTTCTAATTTCTTCTTTATCATATTTTTCCCCATTAGTTTCTTCTGCAAAATAAGGAATAACTATATAATATTTTTTATTTAATATGTTTTTATTTAAACTCATTTTTTCTGTGTTTGTAACAATATCTCTTCCGTATTCTAACAAGTTTCTTTGTTTTGTTACTTCAAACCAGTAACTTTCTAGTTCTTGTTGATTATATTCATCTGAATTTTTAATAGCATTGTATCTAAAAAGCATTTGATTATATTTGTCTTCTATTTCTTTTACCTTTGATTTATATTTTGATATACTATCATCTAAATTAACTGTTCTTGTTTGTATATAGATTTGTATAGGATGTCTCAATGTATTTAAAAATTGTTGAAACCCTTCTTCTACTCCTATCTTTTCCATTTTTGACATTAAATCATAATTTACCCCTTGACATTCAACTACCATTAAAAATCTTTTTCCATTTTTTTGTATAATCATATTATCTTCTATTTTATCAAATTCCATAAAATCAAATATTGACTGTTTATTATATTCCAATTTACTATTTTTAGCTTTTTCAACATTACTTTCTATATTTATATTTTTATTTGTCTTTTTTTCTTGTCTCTTCTTTACATCTTTTATTTTTAAAATGGCCAATACTGCTATTAATATTACTAAACAAAATACTAAAATCCCTAACACCATTATTAGTATTTGTGAAAGTGCATTTCCATCAATATTATTCATCTTTTGTATCCTCCTCTATCATATTAGTATCTTTGTACATATAAATTTTATTTTTTTGTAATTTAAATTTAATAAATCTTTTTATTACCTCATCTATATTTTCTCCTCCTGTCTTTTTGGTTATTTCAAAAGCATTTGAATCTGGCATTTTAAATGTACCTATTATAAATCCTATCAATCCTAAAATTCCCATAATAGCAATACCCACTACTGATAAATTCATTATGCTAAATATCAAATAAAATATGAATCCTATTCCTGCTCCAAAAAAAGTATACATCAATGCTTTTGCCGAAAATATAAACAAAATTCTTCCCTCACCTTTAACATTCCTTGGCAAATTATATGTTCCCATACTTTTTCTCCTTTCAAAATATACATTATTACTTATATTTGATTATAACAAAAAAACTCAAAAATTGTAATATTTTTGAGTAAAAAATTAGA
>ENA-OPBF01001120-OPBF01001120.1-human-gut-metagenome-genome-assembly--contig:-NODE-1120-length-18535-cov-1.893074_pt1 | contig 18535 bp, 20 predicted proteins | sample MGYA00241067_ERZ501450 | MGnify/ENA primary metagenome ERZ501450 (study PRJEB25962, sample SAMEA2042516) | human gut metagenome | biome: human gut; feature: human-associated habitat; material: faeces... | reverse complement strand
ATCAAACAGCAGGTGAAAAGAGTGCATAAGCCTGTGAAAAATGCACTCCACAAAATAAAAAGAAAGATCATTAAAAAGTGACAGGAGGATTTTTATGAAATATGATTATTTGAAAATAACACATTCTCATACTTGGGGTGTTTTGATGTCCCAAGAGAGTCCACTTTCTCAACTTGAATACATCACTGCTGATGATCTACGTCAAGTATCATTGTTATGTCCTTCACAGGAACTGGTTAAAAATGAAATTGCTGGATGGGTTGGTGGTAATCAAAGGAAATTAAATATTGTTGGAACTTATAATTTTCCTTTTGCTTTATCTTCGCTTGTGAAAGAAAGTCATCTTTATGCTTTATGTTTTGAACAGAGTTTTGATGATGCAATGGATAATGTCTGTTTTCGACCACTTACACCAGCAATAGAAGAAAACATGGTATTTATTTGGCGTAAATATCAGGTATTTTCTAAACCTATTGAAATCTTTATGAATATGCTGAAAGAAAAAGTACAGAAATGAGTTGGACTCTTCTGTACTTTTTATGTCTTTAGTTTAAATCTTCACCATTGGTTGCGATACATTTTTGATACCAGTAAAATGAATCCTTACGGCTTCTATCGTAAGTTCCATTTCCAGCATCATCTTTATCAACATAGATAAAACCATAACGCTTTCTCATTTCACCTGTTCCAGCTGATACAAGATCAATACATCCCCAAGTTGTATACCCAATTAAATTGACACCATTGTCAATAGCTTTGCTCATTTCCATAATATGTTCTCTTAAATAATCAATACGATATGAATCATGAATGTTACCATCTGCTTCAACTGTATCAAAAGCACCTAATCCATTTTCAACGACCATTAATGGTCGTTCATAACGATCATAAATCATCTCTAGATAATAACGCAGTCCTTGAGGATCAAATGCCCATCCCCAATCTGAATATTGTAAATATGGATTTTTTGCACCAGCCGCAAAGTTTCCAGAAACCATTTCATCTGCTTCATGCGTTGTTTCAAGTGATGACATATAATATGAGAATGTATACATATCGACAGTTCCATTCTTTAATTCAATCAAATCCTGATTCGTGATATCTAAATGAACTTCATGCTCCTTCCATAAACGTGTTGCATAGGTTGGATATTTACCCTTGCACTGTACATCTCCACAATAGAAGATAGATTTTGCCCACATATGGCGATTTGCTAAAATATCACGAGGATCACACGTTCCTGGATAGAATGTAATCCCACAAATCATACAACCAATCATATTGTCTGAATCAATTTCATGTCCAATTTGTACAGCTCTTGCACTGGCTACAAACTGATAATGTAATTGCTGATATCCTTCCTGATGTTCTTTTGAACCAGCTTGATTCCCAAATAAATTCAACATCATAATTGTATTATTGATTTCATTAAATGTTAACCAATATTTAACCAGTCCTTTATATTCAGTAAAACATGTTCTGGCATATCTTTCATAAAAATCAATTAGTTTTCGATTGTTCCATCCACCATAATGTTCTTCTAAATAAAGTGGTGTATCAAAATGCCAGATAGTCACCAATGGCTCAATCCCATATTTTTGACACTCTTTAAACACATGACGATAAAACTCAATGCCTTTTTGATTTGGTATTTCTTCATCTCCATGCGGATATAAACGACTCCATGAAATAGAGAGTCTAAACATCTTAAATCCCATTTCTGCAAACAATGCAATATCTTCTTTGTAGTGATGATAGAAGTCAATACCATCATGATTGGGGTAATAGTAATCATCTAAAACTGCATATTTTGCCCCATCAGGAATAGGCTGACCATTCCTGACTTTACCAGGATTCCCATCCTGATCAATAAATGTCACATAACGAGGTTCTTTAACTGAGCCTCCCGTTGTTACATCAGTCTTGGCTGGTCCTCTTCCATCTTTATTCCAAGCTCCTTCAGCTTGATTGGCAGCAATTGCTCCACCCCATAAAAAATCTTTTTGAAATGCCATCTTTCTTTCCTCCTTGATTCTATTGTAACAAATTTTATGTTTGTATATAAAAACAATTTGTTATGATTTATACAATAAAAATAACGATAACAGTATAGACAATCAATGTCACAACCATATTTAATGAAATCAGTGCAGCTGTATAACTGTTATCTTCTTCACTTTTAAACAGTGGTGATATTTGCATTGGTAAAGCAAATCCAGTTGGACACATAAAATAGATAAGCACTGCCAACATATAAATCTTATCAGCCATTAAATGTGGGAAGAATACAAAGAACCCTACAATGACAAAGGCAAATAGAACAATTCTCACAATTAATAATTTCAATAGCGAACCTAGTGTGTCCATATTGATTTTTAAGTTATAGCCAATAATGAATAAGATCATACCAATAATTGGACCTGTAATCATATTGATTGTATTTGTATAAACATCAATAAATGGTGTTTGTGCTAACATATTGTAAACACCTAATAAATTCAATCCTAAACCTAAGATAACTGCAATCACAAATGAATTCGTAAAAATTGTTTTGGCCAATTCTTTTGGACTTGTTTGTCCTGCATTCAGTTTAGCGACCATGATTGGGATAAGCACAAAGGCAATTAAAGTTCCTGCTAAGTCAAAGATAACTGTATTGCTGGCATATGCAACACCAACAATAGAAGTATAAAGCGGTAATGCAACATTTCCACCTTCACATGTTGTTAACATGAAATAAGAAATGTGAGAAAATCTTTCACCTGTGAACTTTGTGAAAAGTTTTCCAATGAACATTGTCAAAACAAATGCGATAAAAACATAAACAACAATCAAAATTGCTGATGATTCTATTTTTGAAGTTAATAAAATATTAAAGATTAAGATTGGAAACAAAACATTAAAGACAATATTGTTGGCTCCTTCTTTTTGTTCTGGTGTAACAAATCCCTTAATTCTTGATATAATCCCTAAAAGTACCATAAAGAATACGGGAAATAAAGTTGATAATGCTGCCATAAATTCCTCCTATTTATTTGTATATTTATATTTTCAATTGTTTTCAAAAAATGAATAATAAATTGTTTCATCTTTTGATGTTTTTATTCTAATATATAAATAAAAAGAATACAAACGCCTATAAATTATAGATTTCTATACCTAAAAGGCATATAAAAAAACTTATACCAGTTAAATGATATAAGTTATCGTAAAGGAATATATAAATCCAACTCAGAATCAGGATGATCATAGCCTAGAAATCTTTCGTCTAAAACTTCAAATGTTTCTCGTGAATCTATTTCTTCTTTGGTAGAAAGAAGCCATGTTCCCCAAATATAATTTATTGTTTGTGGTAATGTCTTAAAACAGCCATGATGTGTAAAAACAACATAACGGCCTCCTGGTATGACTTTTTTGATAAAATATGATACCATATTTTCAAAAGAATCAACCTCTATACCAACCACTTCATTAAATATCGTCTCTTCTCCAACAATAAAATGAACATCACTTAAAGATGATTCATAAATACCAAATTTACGATGCTCTTGATAAGAATAAGGAGCCTTTTCTTCAAGACTATAAAACTCTTCCCAAAGTTTTTTAATCTCCTTGGTTCTTAATTGAGTCTGTCTTCTGATTCCAACAACCTTAATTTCAGGCAATATGACAATTTGAGGATGAACAGTAACATGATGAACTAAGTGTTCTAACAAATCAGAATTTAAATTTTCTTTATTGGAAGTTAATGTTTGTATTCGATTCTCTCGATATTTTTGTGGACTCACTTTATAAATCAATTTAAAAGCACGACTAAAAGACTCAGCTGATTCAAAATTATTTTTTATGGCAATATCAATAATTTTATGATGCGTATATAAAAGTTGGTGAGCAGCATTGGCAAGTCGTCGTTTTTTTATATAATTACCAACACTCTCTCCAATCAATGCTTGAAATTGTCTATTAAAATGAAAGTATGAATAACCAACAGAATGAGCAACTTCTTCAACTCTGATATCTTCTTCTAAATGATTTTCAATGTAGATAATAGCATCTTCTAAAGCCTTTTGATAGTTCATGTTTTTATATCCTTTCTATAATGATTGCCAATCAAACAATCCTTTTTGAACATCATCAATATGAATTTCAATTTCTGATGTTTGATTATCAAATGGTTGAGATAAATGATACAGATTCCAGCCATTCTCATGTCTCCCACCCCAGCATAACTCGATTGTCCCATCAATCGGTGAAATAATCATACTTTTGGTTGTACCAAAACTTTCTTTATAATTATGAAAACAAAGTCCATCAGGATATTTATCTAATAACATTTCTTTGAGTTTTTCTCTTGTGACTGTTGTTTCTTGCTCCAACTCTTTTTGTATATACTGATAGCGACCAATACTATGTGTAAAAACTTGTTTTTCTAAATGTACGAATTCAGATAATATAGAATGATTTGTTGCATGAATCATCTGTTGAGAACTATAAACATCAATTTCTCGAAATGCTTTTTGACCATCCATCGTTTGGACAAGTGCCCCATGACCTGTCTTATCTAATAAAATGATATTCATATTAAAAACAATTGGCATATCTTTTAAATAAGCTAATGCCTCTTTTGTATTTTTACAGTTATCAAGCAGTGCTCTCACAACAACCCAATATTGTAAACCTTGAAATTGTGGTTTTTGCATATGAGGTAAGTTAGCAACAGGAAGACCACATGAACTGATTGTGACAGCTAAACCCTGATCATTGAAACCATCATCCCGTCCAAATTGTAACATAGATGTTCCAATATGTGTATAATTGCCTTTTGCCACTGTTCTCATCAGACAAAAATCTTCAAGTTCACAAGAAAATTCATAATTTCTTGCAAGTAATGGCTTCTTTTCAGCCGTCATACTTGGAAGCAATGCAATATGACTACAGCGAGGAATATAACAAGTCATATTATAGAAGAATAATGATTCTAATGATACATTCAAAGCATCAGCAAAGCCATTGATTTCATCAGTTAATCCTGGACACCATTTATCAAGTAATTGATTGGTTTCTTGAATCTGATAAAGAGTCATTTCTGGTTTTACAATATATTTTGATTTTAATAATAAATTTGTCTCAATCATCTTTCCTAATTGATAACCAATTTCATAATGGGTTCCACTGACCTCAATAGTACGTGTCTGTATAGTTAACATATTATAACACCTTTCCTTTCACTATTGTTTGTTTAATCTGGAAATTATCATCAAAGAAAATAATATCTGCAAAATTCCCTACTTTTATTTCTCCCATTTTATCAATACCTAAACTTTTCGCTGGATTATAACTTGCTAAAGAAACAGCTTCATTCAAAGTTAATCCTAAATGCTGATATACATTTTTGACGCATTGATTCATATCAGCCTGACTCCCTGCTAGAGTTCCATTTAATAATCTGACTTGATGATTGTTGATACGAACTGTTCCCATTGATGACTCATAAATACCATCTGGTAATCCTGCGGTTTCTACAGAATCAGTTATCAAAACCACCTTGTCTTTTCCTTTCGTTTTTAAGAGGATTTTAGCAGCTGGATAAGAAACATGTATTCCATCTAATACCAATTCAGCATATACATTTTGATTTATCATCACAGTTCCTGTAACACCCACTTCCCTATGGGTTAGAGGTGTCATTGCATTATAAGTGTGGGTTGCTGATGTAGCACCTAAGTCAATTGCTCTTTGTGCTTCTTGATAGGTCGCATTGGTATGACCCAATGAGACAATAATACCTTTCTCACATAAATAGGGTATCAATTCAGTAGCCCCTTCTAATTCTGGAGCAAGTGATACTTTTTTGACGATATCTTCATTATTATTGACAATAGAAACAAAGTTTTGAATAGTAGGATGGATCATATATTCTTCCGGTTGTGCTCCTTTGTAAACTTTACTGAAAAATGGTCCTTCCATATGAACGCCTAAAATTTGTGCTCCTTCAACTTTTTCTTTATTTTTGACAACATTTTCAATCGCATGTGAAATAGATTCAATAGGCATTGTGACTGTGCTTACAAGAAAAGAAGTCACACCTGTTTGTAAAGATGCTTTTGAAATGGCATTGAGACTTTCGAAAGTTGAATCCATCACTTGATATCCACCTCTACCATGAGTATGAATATCAATAAACCCTGGACTCACATATAACTCTTTGGCATTTATGATGTCTTCTTTTTCTGGTTTCCTCTCACTAATTTCTACAACCTTATCTCCCTCTATAAAAACATTTTTAGTAACAATTTCATCATGTAGAATAACTTTTCCATTGATTATGCACTTTTTCATAATATTTCGTATACTTCCTTTCTCTCATTTCCTTCATTTTATCAAAGTTTGTTATTGTCTTCATGATATTTTCTGCTATAAACATCTAAAAAAAGACATCATGTGATGCCTTCATCTATTAAAAGAATTTCTTTCCATTTAAAATATTAATATGATATTCTTTAGTTACAGTTATTATCTGTTTTTTCAACGGTATTTTGTCTATAATGTTTGGCATGTGAGCCCATAATAATAACAGTTGGCACATCCTTCACTGATAGAATAACAGCCATGCAAGGTGCTTCATCAGCACTTACTGCAAATGATGCATAAAGTCCATTCCTATCTCCCCAAATTGGCACTAATCCTAACTATTCTGTATAATAATCATAACATGCTTCATAGTCTTTTCTAACCAATATGTGAATGGTTATTTCATTTTTCTATTACCACTCTTCCTATGTACTATTATAAGATAAGTTGTTTCATGGATTATTGTAAGAAATAGACACAGAAAATTGATCACTTCACTCTTTTATAAACTTTCATAAGAAAATTTTAATGCTATTTTATGATTATATACACTTTAAGAATGATATTGATTTTTTCTCTTGAATACTTTTTAATAAGTCATTTTATTTTTTAACTTCGCTTTTTAACCTAATATAATAAATAATTGCTCCTATAAAATAAGGAATATTCATCTCCATTAAAAACACCTTCATCCCCACTTCGAAATTCACCAGCTTCTACTTCTAAAAACTTTTCCATAACACCATGAACTCTTTTCAAATCTTTTAAACTGAATGGATCTATCTCTTGTATCATGTCATAGGCTTCAATTGAATAGGGTGGTTTATAATCCTTCATTTTATCACCTCATCTTGCTTATTATCTTGGTTACTTTCATAAAAAACAAATTTAATCAATCAACTCTAAGACATTTTGATGTTTAGCAAACAACTGATCATCTTCCATACTATTTACTTTTAAACCTTTATCAATTATGAATCTAACAAATCATTCAAACTCATTAGCTTACAGCCTTTACTCTCATAATAATGAAGCATTTCATCAATCTTCTTTTTATCATAACTTGTAATACAATCAGATAAGACATTGACTTGATAATCTGCCTTGCGTAAATTATAAGTCGTTGATTTCACACAAGCAACAGCATCTGCACCTGTAATATAAAACTCACCTATTTGATTTTCAGTTATAAAGTTTGCAAATTCCTCACTTGTTAATGCATTTCCTTTAGATTTTATAAAAATATGATCTGATACTATTTTTAAATCAGAAACCAATTCAGATCCAGGTGTATTAGGTTTGAATGTTCTTGTTCCTGCTGATAAATTATAATGTCTTATGTAAACAACATACATATCATTTTTAACTGCCCAATCTATTGAACGATTAATATTATCAATAATTTCCTTATAATTCTTTGTAATATCGTTTTGAATATCTATAACTACTAAAGCTTTTTCCATTGTACGCTCTCTCCTTCTTATAAATAGATACTATCATCACATCATTATTAATGTGTTGAGTTCTTGAATCATTAACATATTGAATTGTATAATGCTTATTCAATTTTAGTTTCTATTCTTGCAAAACAATAGAAAATTAATTGAGCCTTCATTCCCCTACTTTCTTCCTATACTTTGTTCTGACTAAAATAGCCAATTTATCTATAAAGCATTTTACATTGAATATGTTAATACTATCATATCATTTATAACTTGCAACAGCGTGTCATGTTCTATATTTTTCTTGGATTTTTTTAGCTCTTTCAAATATAATATTACGAATACTTTGAGGAGCAATCACTTCTACTTTATCCCCACAAGATAATATATAACTAAAGAGAAGTTCATTATTTGGCATGAGTGTTTCTACCAATAAACTTCCATCTTTGTTTTTAGTGACCTCATCATCAAATTTCTCATAAACTTGAACTGACATACTTTTATCAAACAAAAGTGTGACTTGAATCATTTCCATTTCAAATTTTTCTGCTCTTGTAAAAATCTCATTTGGTATATTACGAATATATTCATCATCTGTCATCTCTAAATCTCGAATACGTATTAATTTGAAAAAACGGTAATCATTTCGCATACAACAATATCCATATAAATACCAATCATAAGACTTGAAAACCAGTTTCAGTGGTTCAACAGTACGCTGAATGCATTCACCTTTACCATTATAGTAATTAAACATAACTTTCTTATTCTTAAAAATTGCACTTTGTAACAAATGAAAAACTTCTTTCCTTGCACCACTTTTTGTCCAACTTGAAAAATCAAATTCAAACCAATCTGTGTTTTGTTTTTGAAATACACTACTCAGTTTTGATAAAAGAGCACTCGTATCTCCTTCTTCTATGATTCTAATCCCTTGTAAAGCCATCAATATTTGTTTCTGTTCCTCTTCACTTAGAAGAGATTTATTAAGCACAAAATTCTCTTGAATAAAGATACCTCCACCTTTACCCTGTGTAGCATATACAGGTATTCCTGCTAAACTCAATATGTCAATATCCCTATAAATAGTTCTTACTGAAACCTCAAAATGTTCAGCTAATTCTGGTGCAGTCATATGCCCTTTTTGCAGCAAAAGATACACCATTTGAAAATATCTATTGTCTTTCATAATATCCCACCTCTTGCTCATTATATTAAACATGACATCGATAATCTTGTTTTCATTGTGTTTTCATAAGATTTAAAAAACCCAAATATATTTTAATAACTTTTTTAATCAAAACAGAACTTAAATCATTTATTACTTCCCACTTATTTAACTCTTTTTGATAAAAAAACTCAGTCATTAACCACATTGTAGAATCAGCCATATTCTATCAAAATTTTTATTTTTTAAATCCTGTTTTCGTATCCAAAAATAAATGTGACCACAATCACCAAACATATACTCCATATCTTCTGTTTCAATCGTTCCCATTTGAAATAAAAGTATCCAATCTTTACTATTGATTTTAACTTGTTCTAATATATCATCTGGAATAACAGCAAAATCTTCTGGAGATCCTAACCTATATCCTCTAGTTACTATCTCACATTCTTCTTCCATAGATGATTGAATTGTATCAGAATAACCAAGAAGTTTTGTCACTTCCCCATATTCATCACATGGATATCCATATTCAATGCGGCATTCATCATAATCTTCCCATTCTATTTCCATATCTGTAATTTCAGCAGATAAATCACCATATTCAGGAAAACTGATATGACTTTCAAAAGTTATGGCTAATTCTGGCATAATTGCCTCTTCATCCATATCCTTAGGAATATTCATAGGAATTAGATGATCTTTTGTGGGAAAATAGTATACCTTGGCTGATCCGTTATCTTTAGGATCAAATCCCCATGGCATACTTATTTGCTCATAAAAGAAACTTAATATGCCAGTCTTGGGTAATAAATTTTCAGTATCATCATTTTTTACATCTTCAAGATTAATTTGAGCCATAAATGATAAAGGTCGTTCCTTTGTCTTACCATCAAATGATTCACCTAAAAATCTAGGCCATACAAAATCATTGGGAACTGCTGGTCTACCTCCAATTTTGCTACTGCAAGCAGTAAGTATTTCATCTGCCTTTTTATATGATATCCGTATTTCATTTCTTGCTAACGCTGTTAATATCACTTTTAACTTATCTTTATTATATCCGCTCATATCGTTACTCTACATATCTTTCATCATAACTAAGATTTATCTATTGCTTTTTTATTTTATATTTAATTTACCATATCTAAATTGAAATATCTTGTTCATAATTTTATATTTTTATCTTCTCTAATCAACAATCTTTTATCTCTATAAATCAATTAATAATATCTAAAAATTCACTTTAAACTCTTAAGTGATCCTTCTATTTTTTTCATTTGTTTTCCTCCAACATTACCCAAATTATACCATTTTATTTTATACTAATGAATAAAAAATCACCTTGTCATAAAACAAATAAAACCTAAATAAAACATTTCTCTTCCTGTTTATAAATAATCTCTTTTCTTACAATTTTTCAATATATTTCTGAACATTGTACACTTCTTGTACAATTTGTATTTGGTTTTTCTGTTTCTTAGCAGTATTTCTTTTTTAGCCATTTAATTATTCTTCATACAAATCATTCACATCTTTATCAACTCATTTAGTGTATTTGTCAAGCTGTCTACTTGTCAGTAAACTTGCGTATAATATTTCTTACTCCTCTTTCATATACATTCATTTTCTTCTTCCATATTTTGATTGGTTCACCTTTGAATATTTGGAGGACAAAGTCACATTTGTTTCCTCCCTATATTTAAAATCATTATTCAAATCTATTGGCAACACTTGGCTTTATGTCTCACGTTCTCATCCTATGAATCAATATACCAACTCATGTAAAATTCTGCATCTTTATCCTCAATTTATTAAATCAAAATAAAAAAGAGAAGACTGTAAGAAATAAATAGTTTTTAACTATTGAAAAGGCATAGTTCCTTTTTCATTGGACGACTAAGTTCTTCCATTTAAGTTATCCGAAATCTCCCCATAGTACCATGAACTATAAAAATCAATCCATAAGAAAACTTGTGGTAACATATACCCCTAGTTTCTTAATAACTTTCAAACTCATAAACATTCATTTTTTTAGAAAATATCAAAATCAAAAGAAGAAGTCTATAAAAGAAAAAATAATCAAACAAAAATCTAGACACCTCAAACACAAAAAGGGGCATTACTAAAAAATTTTTTTCGATTAACTCATAATGTGTTGGTTAACTCCTAAAATTAACCATCTAAAAATAATTTGGTAATCCAAGCTCCTTCAAATTAAAAAGACAGGCGTACCTGTCTCATGTTATTTCATATTCATTTTTGCAAGTTGCTTCACTTGATCTCGTTTTGCATAAACAACACCAGTTATTTGAACAGTCATTCTTGCTTCATCAATCCAAAAATACACGATAAAGTTTTTAATTATCATTTTATGAATGCCTTCTGAATGCCAAGGCTCTTCATCAACTAAAACAATACGTTGTGGTAATTGTGATAAGGAATAGATTTCATTTTCCAAAAGATCAAGAATACGCATTGCACAATCATGATCATTTAACTCATTTGCAATATAGTGACTTATTTCTTTTAATTGACCCTCTGCATACTTTGTAATATTAACTAAATACTTATCCATTATTCTGCGAGTTCCTGTCTTAGATCATTAAATACACTTTTTGCTGAACGAGAATTTCCTGCTTTCGCATCAGTTAATCCTTTTTGCATCATGAGTTCAAATTCTTCTTCATTCATTTCATCAAGTGTCTGAAATGAATTAGAAACTGATAAAGAAAAAGGAATACTCTTCGTCATGATAATTTGTTTATATAGCATATTGATCACAACAGAGGCAGGCACTCCTAGTTGTGCCATAATACCTTCCGCCTTTGCTTTAATATCAGGCTCTACGCGAGCAAGTACATTTGCTGTTTTTGTTGCCATAATCATCACCTCTCTCTATAAATTAATTATATTCTAATGTATAACGATTAGCAATACATTTTTATTATTGACTATACTCTAATTTTTATTCAGGGTATTAGGGCAACACCCTAACAAGTGAATTGTGGGGTCATAATCCAGTACTTGCTGCATTACAAGACTTAGGAATTCTATCTTAAAAACTTGATATTTCAATCAATCTCAAACTTCTAGCTTGGATAAATATTTTCTGATTTCATTATTTAATAGTTTGAATTTCTCATTAATTTTATATGTTCTATTATAATCATCATTTGTTAATTTTCCTTTTTCATCTAAAATATATTATTATTCTTTTGTTTTTAAATAACTACCAAAATGATTATACTCAAAATATACTCATATAAAGTATGTGTTAATATCTTTTTTTATTATATATAAAATTTGAAATCATCCAAGATATAGTAAAAGTGATTACTGCCACAACGAATAATATTTGAATAAACAAATGTGAATAGTCCATCAAATGAATTCCTAATAACTGAAGAATTTTAGTAGAGATATAAACTAATCCAAATGAAATGAATCCACTAACTATCATTGAAACTTCCATTTTTTCACCTTTATTATAATAAGTTACAGGAATAAAGAATGATGCAAAACCTAACGCTACTGCTATACCCATTTCGATACCTTGAAGTATTGTAAAGTTTTTACCTAAAGATTCTACACCCAAGAAAATTTGAACACCATATCCATAAACAATTGAAATAAGTAAGCCAATACCAATAAAGGACAAAAATGAAATATATCTAGAAGCAACTATTTTATTAGGTAATATTGGTAATATCTTATAATAGTCATACCATTTCTTTTGGGCATCTTGTTGTATACACCCCAAAATACTTAATCCAAAAAATGTAGGTAAGACAATAATTAGAATTGCTCCAAACCCTTTTGATGTAGAAAACCACCCAATGATTAGGACTGATAAGAATAATACTTTCCAACTCGTACCTAGATAATATAAATCTTTTTTTATAAGTCCAAGCATAACTACGCTCCTTTCACATACAGTGTCATAATATCATCGACCTTTGCAGGATCAACAATGCACTTTGTATATTTCTTTGCCATTTTTTCTCTATCTCTAATTAAAATTTCAACCTCATAAGTTTTTTTACGATATCGTATAATGTCTTCTTTATCAATGAATTGAAACTCATCATCTCTGCATTTCATAATGCCATATTCATAAATAAGTTCATCTTTTGAAGATGATAGAATTAACTTACCCTCGTGTATAAATGTAATATAGTCAGCAATCTTTTCCAAATCACTTGAGATATGTGATGATAATAATATTGCATGATTTTCATCCTGTACAAACTCCATAAAAACATCCAATATTTCATCACGCATAATAGGATCTAGCCCACTTGTTGCCTCATCCAATATAAGTAATTTAGGTTGATGAGATAAAGCAATTGATATTGCTAACTTCATTTTCATTCCTCTACTGAAATCTTTTACTAACTTATTTTTTGGTAAATCAAACTTTTCCATATAGTTATAAAATGTTTTTTTATCCCATTTCTTGTAAATATCCTTAAGAATATTTTCTGTTTGCAGAATATTATAATTATCATAAAACTCGCTTACATCAAACACAACTCCAATATCTTCCTTTAACCTCAAATTATTTTTTTCATTTGTTTGTCCCAATATTGAAATAGTTCCAGAATCTTTCTCTATTGTATCCAAAATACAATTTATAATCGTTGATTTACCTGCACCGTTTTCACCGATTAAACCCATTATATTTCCACAAGGCAAAATAAATGATATATTCTCTAGATGAAAATCTCCATAATTTTTTGTAATATTTTTTATTTCTAATGCATTCATAACAACACACCTTTCTTTTTATTATTCACCTTCATAAAACATCGTTAATATCTCACATAACTTGTCTAGTTGAATCCCATTCGTTCGTCCAATGTCAGCCACTTCCTGTAATTTTTCTTCAGCTAATCGCATTTGTTCTTCCAGTATAAATTCTTTATTTGGCGAAGAAACAAACGTTCCCTTTCCAGCAGCACTCTCAATAAAGCCTGCTCTTTGTAATTCTTCATAAGCCTTTTGCGTTGTTATCACACTAATATGCAAATCCTTTGCTAACATTCTCATTGATGGCAATGAATCTCCACACTTGAGTTCCCCACTCATGATAGCATTTTTTATTTGAGTGATAATCTGCTCATATATTGGTTTTGTAGTATTATTACTGATTAGTATTTGCACAACCATTCCTCCAATGTATATAAATGTATATATCGTACATGTACAATATATTACATTAATAATTTTTTGTCAAGAGTTAAAAAATAATTATATTTAATTTTATATCGCTAAAGATCTATTACTGCTAACTTATTTGGTACTCAAACGAAATGAAAAAGTCCGTAAAACCTTATAGAATAAGGCTCTATGGACTTTATTTTTTTATTCGCACTTTTCATGACCGATTAAATACTAAACTTTTTTGTTATCACTAAAAGTGGAGCTGATAAAGATACGAGGTTTAAATGCTATACTTTGTTCTCCCATTCCTGTTATTTTAATTAAGAAAAATTATATCCATTCCGTAAATTCTCATTTAATAATCTTATTTAAGATTACTTTTATTTACATGATAGACCATATATAAATATTCTGAAAAACCTCTTTGCTTAGGATATTTAACTTTTTCACGTCTAACTTCTTTGAAGTCTTTTTTTCTATAACACGCTATCGCTTTATTATTGATATTTGTTACAGAAAGAAGATATGAAGAATATTCATAATTATTAAATACATAATCAATTAAAGAACTTGCTATACCCTTATGTTGATATTCTTTACACACACCAACTATATCTATATATGCCATTCCCTTATCTAATGAAATTCCTTTTTCCATATCATTCTTCATAGCCATGCCTACCATATATCCTTTGAAAAAGCCGAATTCTTTTTGAAAATCTTTTATAGGTATATGAAATGCTCTAACTTCATCAGTCATCAAGGCTATAAAAGCAACAACCCTTTCATCACATACTGCCACAATATAATTATTTAGAATATGCCCATTCCTTAATGCTCTTGCCATTTTTTCAGTATCTGTAGAGAGTTGTTTCCAATCATCTGAAAAAGCATCTGCATAAATGAAGGCTATATCATTCCTATCTAATTCTGTCGCTTTTCTTATCTCCATAAATACCTCCTCAAATTTATATTTGTAGGATTATAATATGAGCCTCTATTACTATATGGTCCACAAAATTTATTGATATTAAAACTTGAAATTCTCATAAAGCACCTCCTACTTTCCTAGTATAATATTTTTTACAGAGACCCAAGAGTTTATTCTTACATATTCTATTTTCTATAAACATCTCTACAAATCCAACTTTTGTTAATTTAATTGTATCATTTATAAACAAACAAATATAGAAAAACAGCATATAAAAAAGTGATTGTTGTCGCAAAGTAAATAAATACAATAACAATGTAACGAGCACACATTGAATAAAAAAAGAGTCAAAACCCTTCAAATAAAGGATTTTAACTCATTTGATACTATTCCCATTCAATTGTCGCACATGGTTTTGGTGACATGTCATAACATACACGATTGACATGAGGCACTTCAGCCAAGATACGATCAGTAATCTTCATCAAGATAGGCCAATCAATTTGTTCAATCGTTGCCGTCATAGCATCCACAGTATTCACAGCACGAATAATGACTGGATAATCATAACTACGCGCATTGTTTTTGACACCAACTGATTTAAAATCAGGGACAACTGTAAAATATTGCCATACTTTTTTATCTAAACCAGCTTTAGCAAATTCATCTCTTAAAATAGCATCACTTTCTCTCACTGCTTCTAAACGATCTCTTGTGATTGCCCCTAAGCAACGTACACCAAGCCCTGGACCTGGGAATGGTTGTCTATAAACCATTTCATATGGTAAACCAAGTTCCACTCCACAAGCACGAACTTCATCTTTAAATAATTGGAATAAAGGTTCAACCAATTCAAATTGTAAATCTTCTGGTAACCCACCAACATTATGATGTGATTTGACCATCTTAGCAGTCTTTGTTCCAGATTCAATAATATCAGGATAGATAGTTCCTTGAGCTAAGAACTCAATACCATCTAACTTTCTCGCTTCTTCTTCAAATACTCTAATAAACTCAGCACCAATAATCTTACGTTTTTGTTCAGGATCAGCAATATTTTCTAACTTAGTTAAGAAACGTTCTGTTGCATCAACATACACTAAGTTTGCATCTAATTGATTTTGGAAAACTTCCACAACATCTTCAGATTCACCCTTACGCATTAAACCATGATTCACATGTACACAATACAATTGTTTTCCAATTGCTTTCACTAATAAAGCAGCAACTACTGATGAATCAACACCACCTGATAAAGCAAGTAAAACTTTTTTATCACCAACTTGATTTCTAATAATCTCAACCTGATCATTAATAAAGTTTTTCATATTCCAATTCTTTTCAGCATGACATTCATTGAAAACAAATTCAGATAAAATATCTTTTAATTCATCTTCATTAGCAGGATATGTTCTATTATCTACTTGAGCCAATCTATGTTCAAATGCAAGAATAGGATATCCAGCAGTATATAGTTCACTAACAACATCAATCTCTTGTCCATCAATAATATTATTAGGACCACCATTAATAATAATACCCTTCACATTTGATAAAGTATTTAATTCATCAACAGTAATATCATGTGGCTTAATTTCACTATAAACACCCAAATCTCTTATACAACGTGCAATTGTTGTATTTTCGTGACTACCTAAATCTAAAATGACAATCATGTCTTGTTTCATCTTTCTTCTCCTTAATCTGTGAAATTATCAAAATAACCTTGAACCAATACAATTGGAGTTCCTTTATCTCCAGAACCACTTGTTAAATCACATAATGAACCAATTAAATCAGTTAATTGTCTTGGTGTTGTTCCTTGAGAAGCCATATTGCCAACCAAATTATCTTCTTTTTCTTTAATACTCTTTGCAATAGCATCTCTTAATTCCTTACCACTTAAATCCTTAAAATCATTATCAGCTAAATATTTTAACTTTAATTCATTAGGCGTTCCAATTAATCCCTTTGTATAAGCAGGTGAAACAACAGGATCAGCTAATTCCCAAATCTTTCCTTGAGGATCTTTAAAAGCACCATCTCCATAAACCATAACTTCCACATGTTTATCAGTTAATTGTAAAATTTCTTTTTGAATATTTTCAACCAAATCCTGACATTCTCTTGGGAATAACTTAATCTTATCTTCAGTAGATTTATTAGAACCTAATAAACCATATTTATCATTATATCCACTACCATTAACAGATGCAGTTAAAATATCATCCAAACCACAGACAGCTTTTGCTCCTGCTTCTTTTAATAAACGTTTTGTTCTTGCACGTGTATGTATATCACAAGTTAAAACACAATCAGTATATTTCACAATTTCCTGAGCTCTATTTGCAAAAATAATTTCCACTTCTGCACCAGCTTCAGTAATAATATCTGAATAATATTGGACATAGTCAACACCTGTAAATTCATGTTTGTTTTCTCCAAACAATCCACGATATTTTTCTAATGTTAAAACATCACTATAGGGATTGATTCCAGCATCATCTAATTGATCATAAGTTAATAATGCATTTCCAACTTCATCACTAGGATAGCTTAACATCAATACAACTTTTTTAGCTCCCATAGCAATTCCTTTTAAACAAATCGCAAAACGATTACGTGATAAAATCGGGAAAATAACTCCAATTGTTCCTCCACCTAATTTTGCTTTCACATCATCAGCAATATCTTGAATTGATGCATAATTTCCTTGTGCTCTAGCTACAATTGATTCAGTTAAAGAAATAACATCCTGATCTCTTAAGCCAAATCCTTCACTATATGTTGCTTCCATAACACTATCCACAACAATTTTACATAAGTCGTCTCCTTCTCTAATGATTGGACAACGAATTCCTCTTGAAATAGTTCCTACTCTTCTATCCATATAAGTACCTTCCTGACTTTCATATTAATATACAGTGCTATTATAATATAATTCGCCTCATTACGCTATTATTTTTTATCATAATGCCTAGAATTTGTCTTATAATCGACATTTTTTTATTTCCAAGTTATTCCATGTAAAAAAAGAGTTAATAAAATACTAACTCCTTGTCTTGAAAAGATTCTCTATGACATTGGTTTTAAGTTCTTTTCTAAACGCTCTATCATCCAAGTTAAACGTTTAACACGACCAGCATCAGTTTTGGCATCAAAATATGCTCTTGTATAAGTCTTTTTCACAGACGGAGACATGTTTAAAAAATTGGTATATGCCAATTTATTATCCTTAAGAAGTTCAGATACGATGTCAATTTGCTCATCAGTAATATCAGATGGTTTTGTAGCAAGATCCCACTGACCATTTTTCTTTGCTTCTTCAATTTTTATTCTCCCAAAATCAGTCATTAATCCACGTGATTCTAAACTTTCAACAAGTTCCTTATTTTTTATAGACCACTTGCTGTTAGCTTTACGTGCTGCAAAATACTTCTTATAAGAAGTATCATCAATTTTCTTCATTAAGCCATC
>ENA-OPBF01001116-OPBF01001116.1-human-gut-metagenome-genome-assembly--contig:-NODE-1116-length-18547-cov-4.574843_pt1 | contig 18547 bp, 17 predicted proteins | sample MGYA00241067_ERZ501450 | MGnify/ENA primary metagenome ERZ501450 (study PRJEB25962, sample SAMEA2042516) | human gut metagenome | biome: human gut; feature: human-associated habitat; material: faeces... | reverse complement strand
TAGAAAATAACTTATTTTTAATATTTTTGTAATATATATGTAATAATAAAAATGATTTTTTTATTATTACATATATATTACAAATAAAAGACCATTTTTTACTGTTTAAATTGTAAAAAATGGTCTTTATATTTAAATATATAATGTTATAATTATTTAGCTTGTTGTATTCCACTGAAAAATGTGTATATAACATTTGCAAATACTGATGCTGTAAAGATTAATGCAGCACCTACTATATAAGGAATCATCGTCTTTTTATATTCTGCTTTTTCTTCTGCACTACCCATCATATATTTTATACCAATGATTATTAAAACAACAACTGATAATACTATACCAACAGTTTGTAATATTCCAACTATACTTTTTCCCAAACTTGTTATTTCTGCTGAACCGGTTACATTTGAATCTCCTGTTATTTCACTTGGAGATAATGCAAAACAAGTCATTGAAATAGATATAAACATCATTGCTATTAAAATAATAGACATACCTCTTGCTACAGTTTTATTCATATTTTTCCCTCCTTTTCAATTTTTTATAAGACATTTATAAACTTATCATTACATATTATATCATAAAGTATATTTTTTTTGCAACATCTATATAGTTTTTTAAAAAATTTATATTGATTGCATTATCTTAAATATAATATTGGGTATCATTGTCCCTGTAAACAATACAAATGTCCCTATTATATATGGCTTTAATGATGATTTATATTCTGCTTTTTCTTCAACACTACCTACCATATATTTTATTCCTATTGCTATTAACATTACTACCGAAATAACCACCCCTATTACTTGGATTACTCCTAAAATTTTTCCAGCTTTTGATACTAATGCATTTGACGTTGCATTTGTTCCTTTATAATCATCTAAATTTCCCAACCCAAAGTCACTACTACTTGATGAACTTGCATCTATATCTTGAACTTGTGTAGCAAAAACTGTTGAATTTATTACAATAATTATTAAACTTATTATAATTCCAAAAATAATTCTTTTCTTCATATATTCCTCCTATATATTTTGCAAAATTGTAACTACTAATTTCCAAATAGCAAATCCCCCAAATACAACTGCACATCCTACTACATATGGTACCAATAATTTTTTTGCTTCTACTTTTTCTTCTATTGAAGATGTCATAAGTTTTATTCCTATTATAGCTCCTACAATTACAGCCACAGCTACACCTACTGCTAACAATATATTATACATCGTCTTTGAAAAATTACTTAATGCATCTTGATTTAATTTTAATTCCCCTCCAGCTATAAATTTATCCGCATCGTTTACCATATCTTCTAAACTTTGTTCTGAACTTCCAGTTGTATTTTGCGCTCTCGATGGATATTTATATATAGTATCTCCTTTTCCACTTGACCCATTACGTACTGCATAAAAAATATTATTATCTGGATCATCTTCTTTAGGATAACCATCTTCTTTCAAAGTTACATTCCATGCATCAATAACTTCTTGACTTTCATCTATCTTTCCAATTGTTCCCTTTGATACTCCATCATTATTTTTATATAAACTACCTACATATTCTTTAATTTCTTTAGCTGTAAATTTTTTCTTTTTTTCATCTGAATATTTTTTCTTTTTCTCTGCCTCTTCCTTCTTCTTTTTTTCTTCTTCCTTCTTCTTTTCTTCTTCTTTATCTTGCTGTATTTGTTCACCTGGAGCATACGGATTATTTGTAAGTCCACCATTTGGTAACTGAACATGTGGATTTGAATCTTGAGCCCCAGCTGCTTTAACTATGTAATTTTCACCATATATAATAGTCATAGTAATTAATACTGTTATAATTGCTATTTTTATTTTTTTCATAATATCACCCTCTTTTATATGATTATTATTTTATAACTTAATACTTAAAATAATTATACTATATATTTTTTTTAAATTCAATATCTGACTTATTCAAATTTAAATGTATAACATCTATACTCTTCCAGTCTATTTTTAAATCTATTATATCATTCTTATTTCTTAATGTAAAAATAGGATATAGTAACTTTAATAAAAAGAACTATATCCTATTTTTGGCGGAGATGAGAGGGTTCGAACCTCCGCGCCGATTTCTCGACCTAACTGTTTAGCAAACAGTCCCCTTCACCACTTGGGTACATCTCCATTTATAAACTAAAAGTTAGATATAATAATGATATCTAACTTTTATATCATTGGCGGAGAGGGTGGGATTCGAACCCACGGTACGCTACAAACGCACGCCAATTTTCAAGACTGGTGCCATAAACCAACTCGACCACCTCTCCATGTCTCACGACATTACTAATATTACCATACTTTCATGTCGCTTGTCAATAGTTTTAATTAAAAATTTTTAAAAGTTAATTTTCTTCTTATAATTACAAGATTTAATTATTTTAATAAATCTAAAATTCTTTCTAAATCTGAATTTCCATTATATTCAATAATTATCTTTCCTTTTCTTTTTCCTTGGTCTAATTTTACTTTTGTTCCAAAAAATCCTTGAAATCTATCTTCAATATCATCATATAACATCTTATACTTTGGATCTAAATATTTTTCTTTCTTAGCTCTTAAATTCTTTTGTTCTGCTTGTCTTACAGATTCTCCTCTTTCTATCATTCTTATAGCCATTTCATATTGTCTTTTTTGATCTGTTATAGCAGCTAATGCTTTACAATGTCCTTCTGATAATTTTCCCTCTTTTACAAGTTCTAATACATCTGGTGCTAAGTTTAAAATTCTAACAGTGTTTGATACTGCACTTCTACTTTTTCCTATTCTTTTTGAAACTTCTTCTTGTGTTAAACCATATTTATCCATTAAATTTCTAATTCCTAATGCTTTCTCATATGGATTTAAATCTTCTCTCTGGATATTTTCAATCAATGCAATTTCTCTGTTTTTTTGTTCATCATCTTCTCTTATTATAGCTGGAATCTCTTCTAATCCTGCTAATTTAGCAGCTCTCCATCTTCTTTCTCCTGCAACAATTCCATAATATCCATCTTGTTTTGTTACTACTATTGGTTGAATTATTCCATATGTTTTTATTGATTCTGCTAAATCTTCTAATGCTTCTTGCTTAAATTGTTTTCTTGGTTGATCTCTGTTTGGTTCAACTTCAGTTATTTTTAATGATTTTAAATTATCATTTATTTCACTTTTTTCTTCAACAACAGTTTCTTGTGGTTGTTCATTTATTGATACTCCTCCAAAAAGAGCATCTAAACCTTTTCCTAATCCTGTTTTTTTTGTTTGTGCCATTTTATTGCCTCCTTATTATTATGTAAACTAGCTTTTGTGATTAATTATTTTTTAATAATTCTTTTGCAAATTTTTCATAAGCTTTTGCACCTTTTGATCTTGGATCATATACTGTTATTGGCATTCCATAACTTGGTGCTTCACTCAATCTAACATTTCTTGGAATAACTGTCTTATAGACTTTATCTTCAAAATATTTTTTTACTTCTTTTACTACTTGATTTGAAAGATTTGTTCTTGCATCATACATTGTAAGCAAAGCTCCTTCTATTTCAAGATTTTTGTTTAAATGCTTCTTGACTAAATTTACTGTATTTAATAATTGTCCCAATCCTTCAAGTGCAAAATATTCACATTGTACTGGAATTAATACACTATCAGACGCTGTAAATGCGTTTAATGTTACTAATCCTAATGATGGTGGACAATCAATTAATATATAATCATATTGATCTTTTATTTTGTCTAACTTTGTTTTTAACCTTTGCTCTCTTGACATCATTGAAACTAATTGGACCTCTGCCCCTGCTAAACTAATATTTGATGGACATACTTTTAAGTTTTTTATTGCTGTTTCTTGTAATGTTTCATCAAATTCTGTATCTCCAATTAATATATCATATACTGATAGTTCTACATCTTTTGAAACACCTAGTCCACTTGTTGCATTTCCTTGTGGATCAGTATCTATTAATAAGACTTTTTTTCCTTTTTTGGCTAAAATAGTACTCAAATTAACTGTTGTTGTTGTTTTTCCAACTCCCCCTTTTTGGTTTGCTACTGATATTATTTTTCCCATTTTCTACATTTCCCTTCTTTCTTATGTCTTTCTTCAATATTTTTCCTAGCACTATAATAATATAAAAAATTTGATAATAAGTCAATGTTTTTTGTATAAATTTCACAAAAAAAATTACCCCACATTTTATGTGGAGCATTTATCTTTTAATAAATTTTATTTTATTGGCTCTTTACTTGGTGTTCCAGCTTTTCTTGGATATTTAGTTGGTGTTTTTTTTGCTTTTTCTATTGTTATAATTGTTCTTCCTATATCACTTTGTGGTAAATCAAAAGTTTCTACATTTTTTATTGTTCCACCAAGAACATTTATTGCCTTTTTGGCCTGTTCAATTTCTTCTTCTGCTTCAGATGCTTTCATACATATTATTTTTCCATTTTCTTTTACTAATGGTATTAAATATTCTGACAATGTTGATAAATTTGCAACTGCTCTTGATGTAGAAATATCAAATTTTTCTCTATATTTCTTATTTTGTCCAAATTCTTCAGCTCTTGCATGAACTAATTCAACATTTTTTAAATTTAATTCATTTATTACTTCTTGTAGAAAAATTAATCTCTTATTTAATGAATCAACTAAAGTAACTTTTAATGATTCGTTCATTATTGCTAATGGTATACCAGGAAAACCTGCTCCTGTTCCAACATCAACAACACTTGATTTATTAGGAATGTCTTTATATATTGTAAGTGAATCTATAAAATGCTTCAAAATTATCTCATTTGGTTCAATTATTGCTGTTAAATTGATTTTTTCATTCCATTCAATTAACATATTCATATATTTATAAAACTTTGAAATTTGCTCCACAGAAAAATCAAACCCTAAAATCTTTGATTTTTCCTGCATTTTCTCTTTAAATTCATTTTCTTCCATGCTTTTCTCTTTATATCTCCTTTTTTTATTTTTTTGCTTTAATTGTTTGTAAATAAACTAATAATACAGATATATCTGCTGGTGAAACTCCTGAAATTCTAGATGCTTGTCCTATTGAATGTGGTCTATGTTTATTTAATTTTTGTCTTGCTTCTAGACAAATACCTTTAACTTCATCATAATTTATATCATCTGGTATTAATTTTTTCTCCATTTTTTTAAATTTTTCAACTTGCATTTCTTGTAGCTTAATATATCCATCATATTTTACTTGAATTTCAACTTCTTCTTTAACTTGTTCTGGTAATTCTGGTCTATTTTCATCAATTTCTGCAAGTGAAGCATACGTTATTTCTGTTCTTTTCAATAATTCTGCTAACTTTGATCCTGTTGTTAATTCTGATGTACCTTGTTCTTTTAAATAATTATTTACTTTTTCTGTTGGTTTTACTATTGTTTTTTGTAATCTTTCCTTTTCTTTTTCTATTAATTCTTTCTTTTCAATAAATTTTTTATATCTTTCATCAGAAATTAGTCCAATTTCATGTCCTTTTTCAGTTAAACGCAAATCTGCATTGTCTTGTCTCAATAATAATCTATATTCAGCTCTTGATGTCATCATTCTATATGGCTCATTTGTTCCTTTTGTAACAATATCATCTATTAATACTCCAATATATGCCTCTGTTCTATCTAGAATTAATGGTTCTTTTCCCTTAATCTTCTGTGAAGCATTTATTCCTGCAATTAACCCTTGACAAGCAGCTTCTTCATATCCAGAAGTTCCATTAGTTTGTCCTGCAAAGAATAAACCATCAATTGTTTTATATTCTAATGATAATTTTAAATCTGCTGGATCTATACAATCATATTCAATTGCATATGCAGGTCTTGTAAATTCACAATGTTCTAATCCTGGAATAGTCCTATACATTGCAATTTGAACATCTTCTGGTAATGATGAACTCATTCCCTGTATATACATTTCATCTGTATCTATACCAATTGGCTCCACAAATATCTGATGTCTTTCTTTATCTGCAAATCTAACTACTTTATCTTCTATTGATGGACAATATCTTGGTCCAGTTCCTTCTATTACACCTGCATATAAAGGTGATCTATGTAAATTTTCTCTAATAATTTTATGTGTTTCTGCATTTGTATATGTTAAATAACAATCAACCTGATCAAAATCTACTGTTTTATCTTCAAATGAAAATGGTATAATTCCATTTTCACCTTTTTGGACTTCCATTTTTGAAAAATCTATACTTTTTCTATTTATTCTTGCTGGTGTTCCTGTTTTAAATCTTACCAATTTTACACCATTATTTTTTAAAGATTCAGAAAGTTTATTAGCTGGAAATACACCATCTGGGCCACTTTCCTTTGAATATTCTCCAATAAATATTTTTCCTCTAAGATATGTTCCACTTGCAACAATTAATGTTTTTACATTATAAATTGCCCCAATATCTGTTTCAATTGATTTAATTTTATTTTTTTCTATTTTTATGTCAACTATTTCTGCTTGTTTTATATCTAAATTCTCTTGTTTTTCTAAAGTATGCTTCATTTCCATTTGATATCTTTTTCTATCAGCCTGTGCCCTCAAAGAGTAGACAGCTGGCCCTTTTGAAGTATTTAACATTTTTATTTGTATCATTGTTTTATCTATATTTCTAGCCATTTCTCCACCAAGAGCATCTATTTCTCTTACCAAATGTCCCTTTGAGCTTCCTCCAATATGTGGATTACATGGCATATTAGCTACTGCCTCTAAACTTATTGAAAATACTATTGTTTTCATCCCTAATCTAGCCGCTGCAAGTGCTGCCTCACATCCAGCATGTCCAGCTCCAATTACAGCAACATCATAATCTCCTGCGTAATAACTCATTTTTCTTCTCCTCTCTCTTACTTTCCTAAACAAAATTTAGAAAAAATCTCATTTATTATATCTTCAGTTACACAATCTCCTGTTATTTCTCCTAAATCGTCTAAAATCTGTTTTATATATATAGTAATGATATCTATAGGCATTCCGTTTAAAAGTGCCTCATTTGCCATTTTAACGTTTTGAATTGCTTTTTCAATTATATTTTTATGTCTTACATTTGTTATTAATAATTCATTATCCAAATTTATTTCATTCAAATTAAACATTTCAGTTATCTTATTATATAATTCTTCTAATCCTGTTTTATTTAATGCTGAAATTTTTAATATATTTTCTGATGCATTTTTTATTTTTTCATTATTTTCATCAATAACATTTTTTAAATCATTTTTATTTAATAATATTATTGATTTTTTATTTTTTATTAATTTTAATATTTCATAATCTTCTTCATCTAATTCTTTTGAACTATCAAATATTGCAATAATTAAATCAGCATCATTTGCTTCTTCTATTGATTTTTGAATTCCTATTTTTTCTACAGAATCCTTTGCCTCTCTAATTCCTGCTGTATCAATAAGTTTCAAAGCTATTCCGTTTATCGTAACGTACTCCTCTATAGTATCTCTTGTCGTTCCTGCTATATCTGTTACAATTGCTCTATCCTCTTTCAAAATAGCATTTAACAAAGATGATTTTCCTGCATTTGGTTTGCCTATTATCGCTGTTTTTATACCATCTTTTATTATTTTACCATTATCAAATGATTTTTCCAATTTTTCTAATTTATTTTCTACTTTATTTAACATATTTTTTAGTTCATTTTCTTGAACCTCTGGTGTATCATATTCTGGATAATCAATTGTTACTTCAATATTTACTAAAACATCTAAAATATCTTGTTTTATTTGGTTTATTTCTGTTGATAAAAAACCTTCCAATTGTTTAATTCCACTTTTGGCTTCTCTTTCTGATTTTGCATTTATAACATCAATTACTGATTCTGCTTGTGCTAAATCAATTCTTCCATTTAAAAATGCTCTTTTTGTAAATTCACCTGGCCCAGCCATTTCAGCTCCATTAGCCAAGCATAATTCTAATATCTTTTTTACAACAATATTTCCTCCATGTGCATTTATTTCACACATATTTTCTGTTGTATAACTTTTTGGAGTTTTAAAATATGATACTAAAACTTCATCAATTATTTTATTATTTTCAACAACATTTCCATATTTTATTGAATATCCTTTTATTTCAGATATATCTTGTTTTGTTTTTGGAATAAATATTTTATCTAATATTTCAAATGTTTTTTCTCCACTCATTCTTATTATTCCTATTCCTCCAATGCCTGGTGCAGTTGCTATTCCTACTATTGTACTCATTTATTTTCTCCTTTATTTTTTACATTATTTTCCTATCACTTTTTTAGAACAAATAAGAAAAAGTCAAAATTCTAAATTTAATCTTTTGATTAAAATCTGAACTTTGACTTCCGATTTTTATTTAATTATTTTTTTGTTATTACAATTCTTCTTTTTGGTTCTTGTCCAATACTTCTTGTCTCTACATTAGGATTATCTTGTAAAACACTATGTATTATTTTTCTTTCATATGCTTTCATTGGCTCAAGTGTTATCATTTTACCTGTTCTTTCAACTATTGAAGCCTTTTTCTTTGCTACTTCTTCTAATGTTTCAACTCTTTTTTGTTTATAATCTTCTATATCTAATCTAACAACAACTCTATTTTCTGATTTTTTATTTGCTATTGCTTTTAATATATTTTCTATAGAATATAATGTTTCTCCCCTATATCCTATTAAATTTCCAATATTTTCTCCGTGTATAGAAATATATAAACATTTATCTTTTATTTCAACTGTAATCTTAGCTTCTGGAGATATTCTATTTAAAAATTCATTTAAAAATTCTTCAACATCTTTTTTTGCAATATTTAGTTCTTCATCTGTTGTTTCAATCTCCACTTCTTCAGGCTTTCTAGCTTCTATTTCTTTTATTTCTACTCTAACTATTTTAGGTGCTAAAATATCAAAAAAACTTTTTTTATTTTCTTCTAATATTTTAATTTCACACAATTCCCTAGGCAATTTTATTTCTTTTAATCCTTTTTCAATTGCCTCTTGTGTTGTTTTTCCTTCTGAAATTACACTTTTTGACATAGCTATTCCTCCTCATCTTTTAACATTTTGTTTAAAGCTAATCTCTCTATTATCATTAAAAGACTGTTCATTAACCAATATAAAGCAAGTCCTAATGGTGCTATTAATGCGACCGCTAAATACATAACAGGAAACATTAAATTCATATTTTTATTCATTTGAGCCATTGGATCAAATTCATCTTCTGAATTTTTCTCTTCTCCATCTTTTTTCTTTGGAGTCGGATTTGTTATTCTTAATGAAATTACTGAAACCAATACATATAATACAGGAATTATAAATGCTTTCCAATCACCACTTCTCGTTGGTATTTGAGCTAAGTTTAATCCTAAAAAATTCATATTTATATCTAAAGAATTTAATTCTTCATCATTTATTTCTGCTAAATCTGTTTTTTCTTCATTATTTTCTGAATTATTTTCAATATTCTCTGTATTATTTTCTTTTAATTTCTTTATATTATTTAATTCTCTAATAACTTCTATTTCTGGATATGCACTATCTGTACTTAAATCATTTTCTTTTACTATTTTTGTATATTTATTAATAATATTAGCATCTATTTTTTTCATATATGTTAATGGTGATCTAACAAGATAGAAAACTGCAAATAATAGTATTATTTGAACAATTCCACTAAAACATCCACTAAATGGACTCATATTTTCTGTTTTGTATAATTCCATTGTTGCTCTATTTAGATTTTCTGGATCATTTTTATATTTGAATTGTATTTCTTTAAGTTTATTTTGTATTTTCGTGGTCTTTTTCATTGTTTTTTGCTGTTTTATTGATAATGGTAATAATATTATTTTTATTAAAATTGAAAAAATAATTATTGCCAGACCATAATTATTAACTATATTATAAATAAAATTCAAAATATATCCAAATAAATTTGCAAATGGTGCTATCATATCTGCCCCTTTCTATTTTAATGGGTCATATCCTCCCTTTGAGAAAGGATTACACTTTAAAATTCTTTTTCCGCCTAACATACATCCTCTTAATACACCATATTTTTCAATGGCTTGTTTTGTATATTCTGAACATGTTGGGTAATATTTGCATCTTATATTTTTTGCTACAAAAAATTTTGAGATATGTTTTTGATACCATTCAATAAAATATATACATATTTTTTTCATAGTAAATACTCCTCCTAATTAAGAAATAATATTTGCTTTCTTAAAAGTATTTTCCATTTCGTTTATTATATCTATATATTTCATATCATTTATATCTATATCTTTTTTTAATAAAACAACTATACTATAGCCATTTATAATCTTTTCTTCCAAATTTTTATAAGCTTCTCTTATAAGTCTTTTTGCTTTGTTTCTTTGGAAAGCTTTTCCATTTTTTGTGCTAACTGCTATACCTAGTGTTTTGAAATTTTTTCCATTTTTTAATATTACAATTTTTAGTTGTTTACCTATGTAGAAACGACCTTTTGTTAGAACTATTTTAAATTCATAGTTTTTCTTTAACATTACTGTCTGCTTCATTTTCTAACATCCCTTTCGTCACTTTTAAGGTACAATTACTTTTAAATTCTAGGAATTTTTCCTAGAATCTAAAACATTGTTAATTTAATTATGCACAAATCTTTTTTCTTCCTTTTGCTCTTCTTGCTTTTAATACATTTCTTCCTGATTTTGTTGACATTCTTTTCATAAATCCGTGTTCTCTTTTTTCTTGTCTATTTTTTGGTTGGAATGTTCTTTTCATTACTATGCACCTCCTATTTGTTTTTTATATATTAATTCCTTTTTAAAGGAAATTATTGTTACAAAATAACAAGTAAATCGATTATACACCACGATTCCAGCTTTTGTCAATAGTTTTTAAAAATTTTAAAGTTTTTGAACTTTTTTTATGTAAAATGTTGATTTTACATAAAAAATATAGTATAACAAAAAAACCAAATATTTTGTAATAATTTTGTAATAATTAATAAGTTTTCAACAATTTTTATAAAGTTATCCACAATTTTTTAAAAATTATCCACAATTCTATTGACGAAATTTGTAGTAATTTGATATTATAGAAGAAACTTAGGAAATCAAACTTTTATAAAATTATATCGAAATAAATGTTTGTAAAAAATAATAGGTTTATTACATAAATATTACAGAGTTATCCACACCTGTGGAAAACTCTGTGGATAACTTATGTTTAATATAAATATTTTTGAAAGGATGTTTTGAATATGCAAAGCGAAAATGAAGAACTTTTTAGGCAAGCCAAAGAACTTATCAAAGCAGAATTATCCTCAATTGCATATGATACATGGATTTCACCTTTAAAAATCTTATCAATAGATGATGATAAAATTACAATCAGAGCTAATACTGATTATAATGCTGATTTTTTAGGAAAAAGATTCGGAGATTTAATTATAAACACTTTCAAATACTTAACAAACAAAGAAAGGGCATTAACAATTATCTACAATGATGAAAAAACAAATAGGGAAACAATAAATGATGTTGCTACACCTTCTGATTCTGAAAAAGAATTAGAAGCTGAAATAGAACTTTCAAATAAAGTTTTAAACCCAAAATATACATTTGATACTTTCGTCGTTGGAAATAATAACAGATTTGCGCAAGCTGCAGCTTTAGCTGTTGCAGATAAACCTTCAGAAGCCTATAATCCATTATTTTTATATGGAGGTGTTGGATTAGGTAAAACTCATCTAATGCATGCAATAGGGAATAGAACATTAAAAAACTTTAGAAATTTTAAAATTTTATATGTAACTTCTGAAAAATTCACAAATCAAATGATTAATGCTATAAAAGACAATAAGATGGAAGTATTTAGAAATCAATATAGAAAAATCGATGTATTACTTATTGACGATATTCAATTCATTGCTGGAAAAAAGCAAGTTCAAGAAGAATTTTTCCATACATTTAATGAACTGTATGAAGAAAAAAAGCAAATTATTATTTCAAGTGATCGTCCACCAAAAGAAATTCAATTACTTGAAGATAGGTTAAAGTCAAGGTTTGAATGGGGATTACTTGCAGACATATCTTGTCCAGATTATGAAACAAGATTAGCTATTTTAAGAAAAAAAGCACAAGATGAAAAAATTGCAGTAGATGATAGTATTTTAGCAAATATTGCAACAAAAATTGAATCAAATATTAGAGAATTAGAGGGTGTTTTCAATAAAATGATAGCAAGAGCTTCATTAATGCACAGTCCTATAACAATAGAATTAGCAGAAAATACCATTAATGAATTTAAAGCTGAAAGTGAAAAAGTACTATCTTCTGATTATGTAAAAGAAATAGTATCTAAATACTTTAGTGTAGACAAAAATGATTTATCTAGCAATAAACGTTCAAATGAAATAGCTTTTCCACGACAAATTGCAATGTATTTATGTAGAGATGTAGCAAATATGTCTTATCCTAAGATAGGAGAAGACTTTGGAAATAGAGATCATTCAACAGTAATGCATGCATGTAAGAAAATTGAAAATGAAATAAAGGAGAAAAATAACACAAGATTAATTGTGGAAAGTGTGAAAAACATAATTATAAATGGAGAACAATAGAAAATTAAATAGATTGATGTCGATTTTTGAAAATATGTTCTCCAAATCGTTTGTTTGGTTACAAAAAAGTTATCTCTACTTAGGGAACAGCTTGATTGGTTATCCACAAGTAAATGTGGATTGAGTGTTAATAAACTGTTAATAACTCAATTATCCACATTTTAAAAAATTTGTTGTGGACAAAAATCAAAGTTATCCACTAAGTTATACACATGAAAAAAGCCTACGGATTACAAGTTTCCACATAGTTTTCCACATTATCCACAGGACCTAATACTACTACTACTAATTATATTTATATTATTATTATAATTAATATAAATCGACAAGTTTTTTGAAAGAAAGGTGTTAAAAATGAAAATTGTTTGTTATAAGGATACACTCCTTAAAGCATTAAATTCCGTAATAAAAGGAGTAGCTTCAAAAACTACAAATCCTATATTAGAAGGAATACTTATACAAACTAATGAAAATCAAGTAAAATTAACTACATATGATATGGAATTAGGAATTGAATATATTATAGATAGTGATGTTAAAGAACAAGGAAGTACAGTTGTTAATGCTATAATGTTTAGTGAAATTATAAGAAAATTACCAGATTCAGAAATTTATATTACATTAAATTCTAATAATTTGTTAGAAATAGAATGTGAAGGAGCATTATATAAACTTACAACAATGAATCCTGACGAATTTCCAGAATTACCAAAAATAGAAATAGAAAATTCAATTGATTTAGAACAGAATATGTTAAAAAATATGATAAGAAAAACAATATTTGCTGTTAGTACAGAAGAAAACAGACCTATATTCACAGGTTGTTTATTCGAAGTGGAAAACAATAAGTTAAATGTTGTTGCTGTAGATGGTTTTAGACTAGCATTGAGAAGTATTTATTTACCAGTAAAAGTAAATGATTTTAAAGCTGTTATCCCAGGAAAAACATTAAATGAAATAAATAAAATATTATTAGATTCATTTGATCATGTAAAAATAGGAATTGCTAAAAATCAAGCATTATTTGAAATGGAAAATTGTAAAGTTGTTACAAGAACATTAGATGGAGAATTTTTAAATTATAAATCAGTTATACCAAGTAATTGGGAAACAAGAATTAGAGTAAATAAAAATAGTTTACAAGATAGTTTTGAGAGAATTAGTTTAATATCAGCTTCATCTATAGAAAAAGAAAAAAAATATCCTGTAAAAGTTTCTGTTGATATTGGAAAAATAACAATTTCTTGCACAAACCAAACAGGTGAGGCTAAAGAAGAAATATATATTTCAACAGAAGGAAAAAATATTGAAGCTGGATTTAATCCAAAATATTTCTTAGACAGCTTAAAAGCAATAGATGACGAGGAAGTTTTTGTTGAATTTGGAACAAGCATTTCACCATGTTTAATAAAATCAGTAGAAAATAGTGAATATGTTTACATGATTTTACCAATAAGATTAAAAGAATAATAAAAAACAATAAAAAATTGGTCAGATTTGCTATCTGACCATTATTCATATAAAATAATAAAAAAACGACGTGTGAGAATCAAAAATAAGACGTTTTAATTTTTAAACGATATAGTTTTATGGATAAAAATATTAAAAAATTTTAAAAATTAAAATAAAAATTCAAAAAAAATAAAATTAATTTTATAAAAATTCATAAAAAATTGATATTTCAACGAAAAAACAATAAAAAGCGACGCACGAAAATCAAAAATAAGGCTTTTTTATTTTTTAAAAATAAAGTTATAAACCTAAAAAAATAATAAAATAATAAAAAATATAAAAAAAATAAAATAAAAATAGTAAAAAAAAATAAATAATTATACACAAATGGAGAATAAAATGTGGATAAATGAGATTAAATTAAGCAATTTTAGAAATTATAATTATCAAGAAATTAAATTACACGAAAATATAAATGTATTTTATGGAGAAAATGCACAAGGAAAAACCAATATTATTGAGTCAATATTTTTAAGTAGTATTGGAAAGTCTTTTAGAACAAATAATGAAAAAGAATTAATAAGATTTGGAGAAGAAAAAGCAGTATCTGAAATATATTTTCAAAAAAGTGATAGAGATGGAAAAATAAAAATTGAAATTAATGATAAAAAAAACATATATTTAAATGGAATTAAATTAAAAAAGCTTAGTGAACTTTTAGGAAATATAAATATAGTAATATTTACACCAGATGATATAAATATTTTAAAAGGTGGACCTCAAAATAGAAGGAAATTTTTGGATATTATGATTAGTCAATTAAGGCCAAACTATATGCATTTACTTACTTTATATAAGCAAACACTTGAGCAAAGAAATAATTATTTAAAACAAATAAAATTTGAGAATAAACCAGAAAATATGTTAGATATTTGGGATGAAAAATTAGTAGACTATGGAATAAAAATATATGAATATAGAAATGAATTTATTGAAAAAATTCAAAAAAAAATAAAAAATATTCATTTTAATATTACACAGGAAAAAGAAAATATAGAAATTAAATATTTTTCTGATGCAAGTACTAGACAAAATTTCATAAATGAGTTAAAATCAAAAAGAAAGTTAGATATTATTAAAGGATTTACTACAAAAGGAGTACATCATGATGATTTTTTAATATATTTAAATGATAAACAAGTAAATATATATGGTTCACAAGGCCAACATAGAACAGCAATGTTATCTTTAAAGTTATCTGAATTACAAGTAATTTATGATGATATTGGAGAATATCCAATATTATTATTAGATGACTTTATGTCTGAATTAGATGAAAAAAGAAGAAAAAACTTTTTAGAAAATATAAAAAATATTCAAGTTATAATAACATGTACTGATAAAATAGTACTTGAAAATTTAAATTATTTTTTATATAATGTTGTTGATGGGAAAATAATAGAAAAAGAAAAGTAAAAATATACTTGAAAATTTTTACAATTTTAATAATATAGAACTAACAAAAAGAAAGGAATGGAGATAATGGAAAAATACGAACACAAGTATGGGGCAGAACAGATTCAAGTATTGGAAGGATTAGAAGCAGTAAGAAAAAGACCTGGTATGTATATTGGTAGTACATCTGTTAGAGGCTTACATCATATGGTTTATGAAATTGTTGATAACTGTGTTGATGAAGCATTGGCTGGATATTGTACTGAAATTAATATTGTAATAGAACCAGGAAATATAATGAGTGTAGAGGATAATGGTAGAGGAATACCAGTAGAAATACATCCCAAAACACATATATCTACTGCAGAAACTGTTTATACAGTTTTACATGCTGGTGGAAAATTTGGTGGAGATAGTGGTTATAAAGTTTCTGGTGGATTACATGGTGTTGGTGCATCTGTTGTAAATGCATTATCAAATTGGGTTGAAGTTACAATTCAAAGAGATGGTGGAATTTATCAAATGAAATTTGAAAAAGGAAAAACAGTAAAAAAACTTGAAAAAATTGGAAATTCTAAAAAAACTGGAACAAAAGTTAGATTTCTTGCTGATGATACAATTTTCGAAACTCAGGAATTTGATTATGATGTATTAGAAACAAGATTTAGAGAAATGGCTTTTTTAACCAAAGGATTAAAAATAACATTTGAAGATAAAAGAAATCCAGAAAAGCAAAAAAAAGTTGAATTCTGTTTTGAAGGTGGATTAAAATCATTTGTTGAATTTTTAAATAAAAACAAAGAATGTTTACACAAAGATCCAATTTATATTGAAAAAGATGGAGAAGTTCCTGTTGAAATTGCAATGCAATATACAACAAGTTATTCTGAAAATATTTATACTTTTGTAAATAATATAAATACAATTGAAGGTGGAACACATCTTGAAGGATTTAAAAGAGCATTAACAAAAGTATTTAATGATTATGCAAGATCACATAATTTATTAAAAGATAAAGATGCAAATTTACAAGGTGAAGATATAAGAGAAGGAATAACTGCAGTTGTTTCTGTAAAAGTAAAAGAACCACAATTTGAAGGACAAACAAAAACAAAATTAGGAAATAGTGAAGTTTCAGGAATTGTTCAATCAATGGTAAATGAAGCATTAGCAACATTTTTAGAAGAAAATCCCAATGTTGCAAAAGCAATATTAGAAAAATGTGTTAGTGCAGCAAGAGCTAGGGAAGCAGCAAGAAAAGCTAGAGAATTAGTTCGTAGAAAAAGTGCTCTTGAAACAACAACACTTCCTGGAAAGTTAGCTGATTGTAGTAGTAAAAATGCAGAAGAGTGTGAAGTGTACATAGTAGAGGGAGACTCTGCTGGAGGAAGTGCAAAACAAGGAAGAGATAGAAAATTCCAAGCAATATTACCATTATGGGGAAAAATGTTAAATGTTGAAAAAGCAAGAGCTGACAAAATATACGGAAATGATAAATTAAATCCAGTAATAGTTGCTGTTGGAGCTGGTATTGGAAAAGATTTTGATATCACAAAAATAAGATATGGAAAAGTTATAATAATGGCAGATGCCGATGTTGATGGTGCACATATCAGAACATTAATGTTAACATTTTTCTTTAGATATATGAGACCACTTATTGAAAATGGAAATGTTTATCTTGCTCAACCACCATTATATAAATTAGCCAAAAAAGGTATGGAAGATATTTATTGTTATACTGATGAAGGACTTGATAAAGCATTTGCAGAATTAGAAGCCAAAGGAATTGCAAGAGAAAGTTTATCTTTACAAAGATATAAAGGTTTAGGTGAAATGAACCCTGAACAATTGTGGGAAACAACAATGAACCCAGAAAAGAGAACATTAATTCAAGTAACAATGGATGATGCAATAAAAGCAGACGAAACATTTACTCTTTTAATGGGAGATGAAGTTGAACCAAGAAGAGACTTCATTGCACAAAATGCAAAATATGTAAAAAATCTTGATATATAATTTGAAATGTATAGTTTTATAAAAAATTAATAGCTAAGAGAAAAAACATCTCTTAGCTATTATCTATAAAGCTAATAATAATCTTAACTCAAACTAATATACATAATATTTTAATCTAATGTATATTACTATACAAATAAACTATATACCACATATATTAATCAGTTGCTCGACTATAAATACAATAGTAGAAACTATATTCATCCCTAAGGACTAGTAACAATACCATATACTGCAAGTATAATCTTAGTTCAAATACATAACATATAATTTAACCATATAACTAAAGATGAATTAATAAAAGTTTATATTATAAAAATTTAAAATTCATCATGAAAATATAGCTTACATATACATTATATATTCTTATCGCCGACATATATTAATCTACTTCAATAAACTAATATATATCTTTGCTCGAATAATAATAAACTAATTTATAATCTATTATTACTCTTCACTCAACTAATATTAACCTTATACACATATTATGTTCAAAAACTTTTTTATTATACATTAAACTAAAAAAATTTTTTGTATTGTTTTGTCGAAATGTTTTTCTTGACAATTGACAAAAAGATAGTATAATAAAAACATAAAATTTAATTCTTGAAATTTTAAAGTCAAAAATTTTTTATTCTATAAATGTGAGGTGAGAAAAATTAATTCAATACAAAAATGGATTCCAATAGAAAAAATTTTAGAAAAAGGAATTATAAAATTAAAGAAAAATAAATATATAAAAATCTTAAAAGTAAATCCAATAAATTTTAACTTAAAAACACAAATGGAAAAAGAATCAATTTTAAATTCATATAAAATATTTTTAAAAACATGTAATTTTGATATTCAAATTTTAATTCAAAGTAAAAAAGAAGATTTAACAAATCATATTGAAAAAATAAAAATAAATTCCCAAAATGAAAATAATAAATTTATAAATAATTATTTAAATGAATATATTAATTATATAAAAGAAAAAAATAATTTAGAAGAAAAA
>ENA-OPBF01001111-OPBF01001111.1-human-gut-metagenome-genome-assembly--contig:-NODE-1111-length-18571-cov-2.262314_pt1 | contig 18571 bp, 11 predicted proteins | sample MGYA00241067_ERZ501450 | MGnify/ENA primary metagenome ERZ501450 (study PRJEB25962, sample SAMEA2042516) | human gut metagenome | biome: human gut; feature: human-associated habitat; material: faeces... | reverse complement strand
GCACTTGACTTTTAATCAAGTTGTCCCGGGTTCGAACCCCGGCACGCTCACTCTTAAAGAACGCAGTAGCGTTCTTTTTTTGTGTCGAGGTTCGAACCAAGGTTCGGTCTGCGCCTCGGCACGCTCATCTTCATGTTTTTCTCAATTCTGGCTGATTTTTACGGTTATAAATGTCTCATTTTTGTCTCAGAAATGACGTGTGTTTCTAAAGTATTTCTTCCACTATGATCATATTAATTCCCACACCATGAATCGAAGCGCTGATGTTCAGTTCATTTTCTGCCTGCTCAATGCTGATCTGTGTCTGGGGGCTGGTATTCAGCAGGGAAAGCCAGTGGTCCGGCATTGGACATTGTTCCGGAAAGTGCAGATGTGCCATATGCATAAAAATGGAATGTTCATTGGAAAAGGTATATTTTGCGATCATGTACTGACCGGAAGAGACCGGCAGGGAAAAGTCTATATTCAGTTCATCCATAAAAGCGTGAATGCTTTCGTTGGTCTTATAGACATCTGTGCTGCATGTATACAGATGTTCGATGTCATCGTTATAATTCATAACAACAATTGCATAAGAAGTGACCGGATTTTGCTGTGACTGGATAACATAATAATTCTTTTCTTGATAAAGCAATTCACCACGGATATTTTTCAAAAGCTGATAGGCATAGAACGCAGGCTTTGGAATTCCGCAGGAAGTGATGCAGGCGGGGAATCCTTTCAGAATTTTCTGTGGTTCCCCCGGATCGCGCAGACGTAGTGTGACATTTGTTCTCAAAGAGGAAAAATATGTGCGGAAAATATGGATGGCAGCGACAATGGAATCATAGACCGCAGATGTGCGATATCCGGAGCATTCAGGAGCAGAGTCTTCGCTGACGGTCACTTCGTACCCCAGAGCACGGAGTCGATGGTGCATTTCGGAAAATTCAAAACTGGAAGCAGAGTTATCCTGTGCTTCTTGTGGACAATAAAGTATGATTTTTTCGATATTCAGATCCATCAGCAGGCCAAACAGGCGTGATCCGAGAAAGGTATAATCTTCAAGTGTGAGCACGGCAGTGAAGGAATGCTCCAGGTGCAGGATGGAGGGGATATCGTCAGCTATTGAGACATTTAATTGTATATGCTGGATCGTCGGACTGATCTCATGGTCTGCCATGGCAGCGAGCGTGCGTGCGATCAGACCGACAGAGAGGGTTTCTGTCAGCTGCTGCAAACGGGGTGGATTGGATTCGTTGAGAATGTGTGTCTGAAATAAGACACGATGTTCCTGTGGACTGTGCCCAAACCATTCCCGGAAAAATTTTTCGTAGTAAGCTGTGGTAGAAAAACCGACTTTTTTTGCTACGGTACTGATCTTGTCGTTGGTTTCCAGCAGCGGGATCTCAGACATTTCGCTCCGGGCAAAGCAGAGAAATTTCTGGAAACTGATGCCCATATAATCATGGATCAGATGGGAGAGATAAAAACTGCTGAGATGCTCCCGCTCTGATAATTCTTCTAACGTAATGCGGTTCGCATAATTTTCATAGACATAATTGATAATGTGGCTGATGCGTTCCACAATGACCGGATTGTTGTTTTTGAAATTTACAACAATCTGGTTTTCAAAAGCAAACAGATTAAAATACTGGTTCAGATATTTGATGATGTCGATCATCTGATAGATACAGGTGCTTTTGTAATTAAAGCTTCTGCGGGTGTAATCCAGCAGGATATGAAGCAGCATGCCACGCAGATCTTCTAGGCGGGCATAGCGGTCATCGTTGACGTAAGTACGGAAACAGGCCTTTGGAAGCTGGGGAAAATACTGCGTGAAAAAACGGTTGCTGATCTGAATGACAGCGATCACATTATCGGAATCTGTGGCGCGCAGACCGTGTACTTCATGGCCACTGTTCGTAAAAATATCGCCTTCCTTCAGTAGATAGTTATAGTAGCCGTTTTTCAGGCGGATTTCACCTTTCAACACATAGACGAGTTCTACATCCTGGTGATAGTGAAACGGTATTTCATCTACCTGAATAATCTGAATATTCAGCGGAAAATCATCCGGATAAATGGTTTTTTCAAATAACATAAATGTTCCTCCTGTGGTCTGTACTGTTTCCTTCTGTTTGTATCGTAGCACACTTCTTCTTAAAGAAAAATAGTTAAGACAATATATTTCGCAAAGTAATCAATGTTTATAGCAAAGAAATTATTGAAGCATAAAAGAAAATTATATAAACTTTGAACCAAGAAAAGAACAATACATGGTAATCAGAGAGAAAAACTATGTATATGGGTAACGAATAAAGAACTCTATATAGCATTTTTACATAGCTAACGATGAGGAATGGAGTGACAGATGGTGAAGAAGCAGACTGATATTTTACTTCCGGATGGTTCTTATATGCCACGATTAGGACAGGGAACCTGGCAGATGGGAGAGGACGACGCACAGTATGACAGAGAGATTGCGGGACTCCGTCATGGAATTCAGGAAGGCATACGAATGCTTGATACCGCAGAGATGTATGCAGATGGAAAAGCGGAGAATATCACAGGAAATGCCATAAAACATTTTTGCAGGGAAGATCTGTATGTGGTGAGTAAAGTATATCCGCAGAATGCAAACCAGCATCGGATTTACAGCAGTCTGGAGCGTTCCCTGAAACTTCTCGGAACCGATTATCTGGATCTGTATCTGTTGCACTGGCGGGAGGATGCGGATCTGGCGGAAGTAGTGTATTGCATGGAAGATTTGAAACAGCAGGGAAAAATCAGACGGTGGGGTGTATCGAATTTTGATGTACAGGATATGGAAGATCTGATGCGGGTTCCGGACGGCAGAAACTGCTGTGTGAACCAGGTGCTGTACAATCTTGGTTGTCGTGGCATTGAGTATGATCTGATCCCTTGGCAGCGGGAACATCAGATTCCAATGATGGCATACAGCCCGGTAGGACAGGCTGGTGCGCTGGTGACGCAGGATGGGGTGTCCAAGCAACAGCTGATGACGGATCAGAATGTCATAGAAGTGGCAAAGCGGCATGGAATTTCTCTGGTACAGCTTCTGTTGGCATTTGTGCTTCAACAGCCGGATGTGGCAGCTATTCCAAAAGCTGTATCCTTTAATCATATTGATGAGAATCTTGCAGCTCTGGAGGTGCAGTTATCGGAGGCTGATATGGAGCAGCTGGCAGATTCTTTTCCATCACCGGATCACAAGATTTTGATGGAAAAATATTAAAGTGGCATGCAGGCATTTTGCCAGAACAGTCGCGTAAATGAAGTGTTTAAAGCAACAACAGAAAAATAAATAAGAAAAGAAGGAGGATCTTATGTTAAACGAACGTGTGCAGAGAATGAGAAACAAGCTCTGGAACAGCAGACCGTGTATTACGGCAGAGCGGCTGGAGCTGGAGACAGAGGCATATAAAGAATTTGCCGGTGATGCGATTCCGATTTTTCGTGCGAAAGTAGTACGCTATATTATGGAACGCATGACGACGCTGATCATGGAAGATGAACTGATTGTTGGAACAGCGACCAATAAATACAGAGGTGCGAACCTTCATCCGGAATTTCAGTCCAGTTCCTGGTACATCAGTGACATTGATGATTTCCCGGTAAGAAGCAAAGATCCTTATGATATTTCACCGGAAGACCGGGAAAAGATTCTGGAGATTCTTCCTTATTGGAAAGGAAAATCCATGGAGGATCTGTCCAAAACGGCTTTACCGGCGCATATTGAAGAATGCATTCAGGACGACATCATTACCGTAGGCCTGAGAAACGGTGTATCCGGTGAGACAACCTGTGATCATGAAAAACTGCTGACGGTTGGTATCCGTGGTTATATGGAAGAGTGTCAGAAAAATATTGACAATACTGTCAGCACCGGAAAAGAAGATCAGGAAAAGATCGATTACTGGACCGCCTGCATCATCCAGTGTGAGGGATTGATCACTTATGCACACCGGATGTCGGAGGAAGCCAGACGGCAGGCAGCAGTCTGCAGGGATGAAAAACGGAAAAAGGAATTGCTGACCATTGCCGAGAACTGTATGGTTGTTCCGGAAAATCCGCCGCAGACCTTCCAGCAGGCGTTACAGATGGTATGGTTTGCACATGTATATTTCCAGATTGAAGTATGTACCACAGCCTGTGGATTTGGACGTTTTGATCAGTACATGTGGTCTTATTATAAGAAAGATGTCATTGATGAACAGAATATTACCCAGGAAGAAGCACTGGAAATGCTGGAATGCTTCTATTTAAAGGCATGTGAAGTATACGAAGTCAGAGATAAATGGTATGCGACATCCTTTGCAGGTTATCCGATGTGGGAAATTCTTGTAGTGGGTGGTCAGACACCGGATGGCAAAGATGCCACCAATGATCTGTCCTATCTGTGTCTGGAAGCAGCAAATCAGCTGAAGACGACGCAGCCGGTTATGGCAGTGCGCACCTGGGAGGGCACGCCGGAGGCTCTGTTCCGCAAAGGCTGTCAGATGATTCAGGAAGGTCAGGCAAATCCGGGATTTTTCAATGACTATGCAGCGATGAAGATGGCGCTTGGAAAAGGATGCACCATGGAAGAGGCCAGAGACTGGACCATCGTAGGATGCATCCAGCCGGGACCTGGCGGGGGAGCTACCGATGGATCTCCGGATGCCGGGTACGTCAACATGGGAAAAATGCTTGAATTTGTACTGCATAACGGTGTAGACCCAAGAACCGGAAAATTGATGGGATTACAGACCGGTGATCCAAGGAAATTTAAGAATATTGAAGAATTTAAGGACGCTTTAAAAAAGCAGATTCTGCATCATTACAAACTGATCACAACCGGATATAACATTATGCAGGGCATTCATATGCTCCGCTATCCGGTAATCTTCGCATCCATGGTTACCAAGGGATGTGTGGAAAGTGGTAAATCTGTCCAGCAGGGCGGTGCAAAATACAGCACAGCAGGACTTTACATTACAGGTGCCGCCAATCTGGCAGATTCTATCGCTGCAATAGAAAAATGTGTTTATGAAGACAAAGATATCACTATGGATGAACTGATCCATGCACTGGACCACAATTTTGAAGGTGAGGAGCGCATGCGTCAGCTGCTTCTGAACAAACCGGAGAAATTTGGAAATGATGAAGCACATGTAGATGGCATTTACCGGGAGATGATGCATTTTATTGCTGAACATGTACAGCAGTGGGAGGACGCAAGAGGCGGTCTTTATTCTTTCAATGTTCATTCCCAGACAGTAAATGTATCCCATGGAGCAGTCTGTGGCGCGACACCAGACGGAAGACTGGCAGGAGAACCGTTCTGCGACAATGCTTCTCCAATGATGGGACGGGATGTGAACGGACCGACTGCGACGGTAAAATCTGTGGCTTCCATGGGACAGGACGCCTTCCATGACGGTGCTTTATTCAACCTTCGTTTTGACCCGAAAGGTGTAGAGGGAGAAAAAGGCCTGCAGAGTATTGAAGGTGTGATCCGGACTTATTTTGCACATGGTGGTGAACATATCCAGATCAATGTAGTGGATACCGCGACGCTGAAAGATGCTCAGGTACATCCGGAAAATTACAAAGGACTGATGGTTCGTGTAGCCGGATATATGGCGTATTTCACAGAACTGGACAAGAGTGCACAGGATACGATCATTTACCGTACTGCGCATTTTGAGCAGGCATAGTCCGATGGGTATCAATAATAGAAATCATCCGGAGCTTCAGGCGGAAGATCGTGGAGCACACAGTACAAAAAATGCAGAGCGGAAAGAACCATTGCGGGCTCTGGTGGGGGCTATTCAGAAATTTAGTACGGAGGATGGCCCCGGAATCCGGACCACGGTATTTTTAAAGGGGTGTCCTTTAAACTGCCGCTGGTGTCACAATCCGGAGCTGATTGATTTTGCACAGCAGATCATCCGGCTGCCAAATAGCTGCATCCATTGTGGTTATTGTATCGAACATTGCCCAAAACAGGCCATCGGTGTCAATGGACAGGGACAGATCGAGATAGACCGTGACAGCTGTGATGGTTGCATGACCTGTGTCCGTAACTGTACTGCGATGGCGTTGCAGACTGTGGCAAAAGAAATGACGGTGGAGGAAGTGCTTGCAAAAGTAGAGCAGGACAGAGGATTTTACGATACGACCGGTGGTGGAATGACCATCAGTGGTGGTGAAATGCTTTCCCAGCCGGAATTTGTCCGGGAATTGGTGGATAAAGCGGCAGCGCATGGTATCCATGTCTGTCTGGATACTTCCGGATTTGGAGATGGAGATCTGCTGGAGGAACTGGCAGCACAGGAAATTGTGACCACGGTGCTCTACGATATGAAATCCATTGATGACGCAATTCATCAAAAATGTACCGGACAAAGCAATCAGCTGATTCTGGAAAATCTCAGAAGGCTGGCCGGACATCCGCGGATCAATCCAAAGTTGCAGATGCGGATGCCGCTGGTGCATAACCTGAATGATGACTGGTCATTGATCGAACGCACAGCAGAATTTTATCGGACCTGTGGAATACGGAAAGTGACTTTACTGCCATATCATGATCTGGGTGTCTCAAAAATGCGTAATATTGGTGGAACGCAGGAAGTGTTTGAACAGCCGCCTGTGGAATATATCAATCAGATACAGACATATTTTCAGAAAGAAGCGGGAATGACCGTGGAACTTCAGGGAATGTTATAAAATCCATAGAAAATAATCCATAGGGAGGAGAGAAGAGTATGGATGAAAAACAAAAGAAAAAGGACAATCAGTTAAAACGTGGTCTGAACCGGCGTCATTTACAGATGATTGCCATTGGCGGTTCAATCGGTACCGGACTGTTTCTTGCCATGGGCGGAACCATCCGGAGTGCGGGCCCCGGTGGTGCCATGGTGGGCTATGCCATCATGGGAATCATTGTATATTGTATGATGACAGCGCTTGGCGAACTTGCCACGGAGTATCCGGTGCCGGGTGCTTTTACCGCATACGCAAACCGTTTTATTGATCCGGCCTGGGGCTTTACCAACGGCTGGTCTTACTGGTTTGGTTCTTCCATGACGGTGGCGGCAGAGCTGATCGCCGGTTCCATTATTGTAAAATACTGGTTTCCGGGCACCAGTTCCGCTTTGTGGGCAGCCCTGTTCCTGGCAGTCCTGCTTGCGTTGAATCTGTTCAGTGTCAAAGGTTTTGGTGAAGCGGAATTCTGGTTTGCCGGTATCAAAGTCGTAGTAACCGTCATTTTCCTGATCGTTGGTGTATTGATGATCATCGGTATCATGCATTCCGGTGAGGATGCAGGTTTCCATAACTGGACTCTGGATGCCGGAGCAGATGGAAAAGCACCGTTTCTGCATGGATTTGGCGGTATTGTCGGAATCCTGCTGGTAGCAGCTTTTTCCTTCTCTAATACAGAGCTTGTTGGCTTATCTGCAGCGGAGTCTGCAAATCCGAAGGAAGATGTACCAAAGTCCATTCACAGTGTATTCTGGAGATTGATGATTTTTTACCTTGGAACTATTTTTGTGGTAGCGACACTGATCCCATTTACAGAGCCATCCCTGCTGACAGCCAGCGAGGATAATGTAGCGGCATCTCCGTTTACGATCATTTTCCGAAATGCAGGTCTGGCAGCGGCTGCATCCCTAATGAATGCGGTTATTCTGACTTCTGTATTATCCTGTGGTAACTCTTCTATGTATGCGGCATCCAGAACGATGCAGCATATGGCTGAGAGCGGAGATGCACCGAAATTTTTTGCAAAGATCAGTAAAAACGGTGTGCCGGTAAGATCCGTTTTGCTGACAGCCATCATTGCGGCAACTGCATTTATTGCATCCATGATCGGTGATGGCGTGGCTTACACAGCTGCTTATTATCTGTGTGGAATCGCGGGTGTATACAACTGGCTGACCATTAGCGTAGCTCATTACCGGTTCCGGAAAGGATGGATCAAGCAGGGACACAGTCTGGATGAGCTGGAGTACAAATCCCCGTTCTATCCATGGGGTTCCTGGCTGTGTATCATCGTATGTATCGTGGTATGCTTTGGTGCGAACTGGCAGGTATTTACGGATTTCAACTGGTTTGATTTCCTGACCTGTTACGGAATCATTCCGATTTCCATTGCAATGTTCTTTATCTATAAGAAAAAGAGAAAAACAAAATGGGTGGCTTATGAAGACATGGATCTGAGCCAGCCGGAGGACATGGCGGAAGCAAGAAAGCACATGTCCGGTATGGAATAATAACTATATAATTATCAAAAATCACCTTTCGCAGGCAGGAATGTAGCATTTGTACATTCCTGCTTTTGCTTTGCCACTTTTTGTGCAGATATCAAAAAAAATGGTACTTTTTTCTAAAAAAGTTGCCTTTAGGGAAGGAGAGAAGTGTGAGAAAATGGCATTAGGTGAAGTGGAAGTGTGATACATTTCCTGGGAGAAACGGTTAAGGCAGAGAGATTCCTGGAAAGGGATCCGGAAGACAGGAGGAACAAAGGAATGAGTAAACTTAAATATATGCTTGGCGCACTGGGATTGAGCATGGCATTGATCATGACAGGATGTGGAGCAGCAGGCGGTAGTCAGAATACAGAAAGTTCCGTGGCGGCAGAGGAATCATCCACTTCCGCAGAGACAGCTGAAAAAGCAGATGACAACCAGGCAGATGCATCTGCGGATCAGGAAGAGGAGAAAGAACCTTCTCACGATCTGACCGGAGCAGATGCAGAAGGTTATATACATGATGCTTCTTATGAGACGAGAGCAAATGCGGCGGCTGGCAGCTTGGAGCAGCCTTACGGGCGATACCGACTGAAGGATGCGGATGGTGTTTTTTATTATTTTGACGGTGAGGGTACCTGTTATTACGTGCAGAAGGGAACGTATTCTTTTTCCCATGATGCCAGCACGGACGGCACGGATGAAGATATGATCTCCATGCAGTTTGGGGTACAGGAGACACCAACCAACTATATTATAGACGAAGAAGATGGACAATTAATGATACGCACCACTTATTCCGGAAAAGAGGCAGAGACACAGGTCATGATGAATCTGATGGATGGAACAGATGGGATTGCTGCAATGGAACCGTTTGAGGGGATTTATACAGCGTATGGTTCTGATGTATACCGTTATGAGTTTCATGCAGATGGAAGTTTTTATCTGATTCTGGAAGAAAATTATAGCCTGGATGGAAACAAAGTGACTTTAAATGCCTTTGAACGTGAATTCAGCTATGAATATGCAGAAAATGGCGGAAATCTGGAATTGTCCGGAGATGGCACGACAATCGCGACACTGATTCCGATGGATTTGTAAATGGAAAAACGGGTAGACAAACTATTTAGAAAAGAAACAAAAGGATAAAAAATGTGTTTAAAATGTGAAAAAACACAAAAAATGGTACTTTTATCCCAAAAAGTTTCATTGTTTACTCGTTCTATAACATGTATGATGAATGCACCAGTTAATCACTAGAGAAGTGGAGGAGGAAAATATGAAAAGCAGAAGTATGAAAAAATTCATGCGAAAAGCAGTATCCGCAGTCAGCGCGGTAGCAATGGCGATTATGCTGGCAGCTCCGGCAGTGTCAACGCAGGCATTTGCCGCAGATGGAAAAGCTGCAAACAGTGTAACTTACATTGGTAAGAATACCATCAAAACTTATGATGGAAAGTCATTAACTTATGATAGCAGTGTAACGTTCACAACCAAAAACAGTGATGGAAGTTACTCCGAACTTTCACTTGCTGATGCAAAAACTGCTGTAAAGGACGGACAGGAAGTAAAAGTTTACACCAAAGCTCATGCAGAAGGCTATGGTTCTGTATGGTCAGAGAGTTATGATTACACAAACTACCGTACCGGTGTTCAGATCGGTGAGGACAGTGATGTGGCAATCGGAATCGAAGGCGTTGGTGGTAAATTAACAGGAACATTGCTGGAGGATTTCAACCTTGTTTCCACATCGAAAAACTTTAACCCAATCGTAGTCAACAAATCTGACGCAACCATCAAAGGAGCAACCATTGTTGCAGGTAATGCAGATGGCAAGGATAATTCTGAGGGAAGAAATGACATTAATGACTTCGTAGGTTATGGTACAGCCGTTAATATTTACGGTGATTCTGTAACAACAGGCGGTGGTGCTGATGCAAACGGCCAGATGGGTGGAACGACAGAGACAAATGCTACATATAAAACAATCATTGATATGACAGAGGGCGGCTCCATTACGACTTATGGTGTAGCAAGACCGGCAGTAGCGGTAGACAATGGTGGTGACGTTATCATCAAAGGTGATGGAAACGACAAGACACAGGAAATCTCCGTAAACGGCGGTACTCTTTACGATGGATTTAAAAATACAGCAGATACTGTAAAAATGGTATCACCGCCATGGGTACTTGGTGTTGTAGGAAACTCCCGTGCAACCAACATGCTTGGCAAAGGATCTACTATGGTAGTTCAGGATGCAGACGTATATGCTAAGAGCTGGGGTGCATTATCCACAGACTCCGGAAGCAATCCGTTCCTGTATGCCATCAACAGTAACATCAGCATGGATACTACATCGGATGATGCAAGTGGTTATGGTACATATGCAATTGGTAACGCACAGGAATATTTCCTTGGATCTACGTTCAATGTACCGACTTACCTGACGATTGCAGCAAACGGTGATAACAATAACATCACACTGGGTGCTACAAAGAAAGGTCAGAAAATCACAACACAGAAAGCAGTATGGAAAGACAATGTACAGTCTATCATTGACTATGGTACAGTTACCGCATCTGAGACAAGAGAAACCGTTGTAAACTCCGAGAACTTTGGTGTAGATATCTGGGGTCAGGCAACTGTTAATGTAAATGATGCAACAGAGTTCCATACAACATCGGCAGCGTTTCTGATCAAGAGTGCATCTTCTGTTGTAAATATCAGCAAAGATGCAACCATTGATGCTTCTATTGATGCAAATGCAAAAGCAGAGAGCAAATTAAACGGAACATCTTATGGTGTTGTATACCAGATCATTGATAACGAAGATGCAGCAGCAGCCGGAATCTCCTTCCCGGAAGGCTATGCAGGACCTGTGTTCAGTGACGCTGAGTATTCTGAGGCAGAAGGCTGGTTAGAAGCAAGTACAGCATCCGGTGATCAGGGTGGACAGCAGCCGGGCGGAGCACCAGGCGGAGACATGGGTGAAGCACCGGACGGACAGCCAGGCGGAGCACCGGACGGACAGCCAGGCGGAGCACCGGATGGAGCACCGGGTGGAGCGGCTCAGAAAACTACATCTGTATTAAATATCTCTGACGATGATCTGAAAGGTAACATCTACAATGGATCTGGTTACTATGGGGATGGCCAGGAACTGACAGTCAACATTAAAAATGGTGCATCTATAACAGGTGCGATCAGTGCAACAACCATCAAACATACAACAGATGGTGGTAAGACGCAGAATACATCGATTAAAGAAGCTGATTATGATCAGATTGGTCATGTAATGAATAAACCTTCCTACAACGGTTCTAACGATGTAATCGTAAATGTAGAAAAAGGTGGTACATGGGTAGCTGATGGTACCTCTATCATCACAAAACTGACCATTGCAGACGGCGCAACTGTAACATACGGTTCCGCAAAAGATGCAAACGGCAAAGCAATCAAACTGGAAGCCGGCAAAACATACGAGAACATTACAGTATCTGATCAGCCGGATGAGACTCCTGCATACACAGGACTTGCTCAGGCAGAAGATGGTACATGGTACTACTACCTTGAGGGTGAAATTGCTTACGGTATCTCCGGACTTGCTCAGAATGAGTACGGTTGGTGGTATGTAGAAAACGGTAAAGTTGATTTCACACACAACGGACTTGTACAGAACCAGTATGGCTGGTGGTATGTACAGAACGGTCAGATCAACTTCGGTTACACAGGACTCGTAGCAAATGAGTATGGCTGGGGGTATGTCCAGAATGGAAGCATTAATTTCAGCTACAACGGACTTGCCGCTAATGAAAATGGATGGTTTATGGTACAGGGTGGAAAAGTTGACTTTAATTACAACGGACTTGTAGCAAATGAGTATGGCTGGTGGTATGTCCAGAATGGAAGTATCAACTTTAATTACACCGGATTGGCAGCGAATGAGTACGGCTGGTGGTATGTAAATGGTGGAAAAATCGATTTCGGTTATACAGGCCGTGCAGCAAATGAGTATGGCTGGTGGAATGTAGTAAACGGAAAAGTAGTATTCTGATCATAGAGCGTGACAGAACCGGGGGTTTTATTCCCCCGGTTTTTGTTGTACAATCGTGAAAAAGACGGAGATAACATGCAGGCAATTGAGCAGTAAAATAAAATGTGATAAAAGAAAACATGGGACAAGAAATAACATGTTGGGAGAATGAAAATGGTTCATTTTATGGTTAGGAAAGAAGGACGGCAGGAGCCGGAGTGGTCATCAGATTATAGCTTTCTGATACCGCTGTCCGGGACAGTGAAGCTTTTTTTGAAAAAGAAAATTCTGGAACTGAAGAAGGGGGATATTGTAATGATTGAACCCTTTCAGTATTTCAGTTTGTCTGATGTTTCCGGGAGCTGTTTGCTCTGCGGGGTTGACCTGACAAAGCTGATGTCGGCGCCGGGAAGGCTGGAGTGCAATTCTGTCATGGAACTCCACAAAGAACGGTATCACGAAGTAATCTGCGATATTTTACATCTTGTGCAGGAGATACAGCAGGAAAATGCGTGTGTATATGTCCGTGAAATGAAATGGTCTTATCAGCTTCTGGAGCATCTGCTGCGTGACTTCCGGGTTGAGACAGAGATACCGGACACAGAGTTCCCGATGATGCAGAATGTGCTGTTTTACATTTCGCAGCATTATAAGGAAGCGTTGACTCTGGCAGCATTGGCGGAACAGTTTTTTGTCAGCAGTTCGTATATTTCCAAAATGTTCCGGGAGAAGCTGGACACCAGTTTCCTGAAATATATCAATGAGATTCGCCTGTTGCATGCAGCGGGACAGCTGCGGGATGCCAGGAAAACCATTGACCAGATCGCAGAGGAGAGCGGTTTTAAAAATGCCAGATCTTTCAGCACCAAATTTCGGGAGTATTATCAGATTCTGCCTAGCGAATACCGCAGACAGCAGAAGACGGAAGCACCTGCACGGCTGCAGGCAGATGAGGAGCAGGAACTGGCAGCGTTTCTGCAGCAACTGGAAGCGGATCTTGCCGGGGCAGAACTGATCAGACATCCCGGGAAAAAACAGCTGATTACCGGAGTAGATTTGGATGGATTTGTCAGTCTGGATCAGCCCGGAGGGATTCTGACGATTCGGAAAGCCAGCTATCTGTTGCTTCATCCAGTGCGTAAGATGGTGCGGGAGCTTGCGGAAAAATTACATTTTACCGGTATTTATTTTCATGAACTGTTTCATGATGATATGGAAATTTATGTAAAAGAAAGGGATCGAAGACCGCATTATAGCTTTTACCGGATGGATCAGCTATTTGATTTTATTGCAGAGTGTGGTCTGATCCCATTTGTAGAACTGTCTTTTGTACCGTTTCTTATGGTGGAGAATGTAAATAAAGACGCACTGATGCGCAATTCTATCTCTGATATGCCGACGGATATGCAGCAATGGGATCGGCTGGTATACCATGTGGTGGAACATATGGTGGAACGGTATGGCCGCAGTCAGGTGTTGAAATGGAAATTCTGTGTGTGGAATTCACCGGACAATCCGCGGATCAATTATTCTGCACTGCAGCGTGAAAATTATTATCGTCTGTATTTGTCTACCTGGAAGGTGATCAAAGCAATCAATGAGCGGTTTCAGGTTGGGACGTCGGCTTTAATGTCAGTAAATTTACTGTATCCGGAGTGGATGGACAGTTTTGCATCCTTTTATCAGAAGCAGCATTGCGAACCGGATTTTGTCATGATGAATCTGTATACCGTGGATGATACGCCGCAAAGTATCCAAAGACGTCAGCCTGCCGGCATTATGCAGCAAAGGGATGCAGTGTATGATGTGATACGGAGGATTTTGAACAATAATGAGGATTGTGGATGGAAGGTGAGGACCTGGTATGTGGCGGAGTGGAATTACGATCTGGGCTGGAATAACGCCCTTCAGGATACCATGTTTTATCCGGCATATATTGTAAAAAGTATGGTTGATTGCTGGCAGACGGGGATTGCCTTTGGAGTGATGGATCCACTGGAAAATGTCTCAGAGGATCAGATGATACAGGGGTCTTTTCAGGGAAAACGTGGGATCTTTACCTATGATTTTATCAAAAAACCTTCTTACTATGTGTATGAGATGCTGGCAAAAATGGGTTCCTATTTTATCAAAAAAGGGGAAAACTATCTGATCACGAAGTCAGAGGACGGGGAAATTCAGATCTTATTATATAATTATCTGCACCTGTCAGAAGCATATTGTCAGAGAAAGCTGGATCAGAATGAAATCAGCCCGGGGATGTTGGAGCCAGAACATGATCTGACTTATGAAATTTGTCTGGAACATGCAAAAGAGCGGACGTATCTGAAAGCAACGAGTGTGCTGAATGAAAATAATGGAAATCCGTATGGATTTTGCAAAAATTATAGAAGAGCAGCGCGGATTTCATCTGCGGATATTGTTTATATCAACGAAAAAAATCAGCCGCTTCACACGACTGATTATGTGAATCGTCAGGAAGATGGAAGTATCTGTCTGTACGAACACCTCGAGCCATTTGAAGTCCGGCTGATCCGGTTAAGTGTTATGTAGGTGATAGGGGACTGATCGCAATGAAAAAGGCAGCTGTATATCGAAAGTGTTGTTTCGGATACAGCTGTCTTTGTCTGTAAATTAAATCATATGCAGCACATGGATCAGAAGCAGCCATGCGAGTCCATAGTAAGTGATAACGGCAACCAGATCATTGACGGTTGTAATCAACGGACCGGAAGCAACTGCAGGATCAATTTTGATCTTGTGGAAAAACATTGGGATCAAAGTGCCGACCATACTGGAAATTACCATGGCTACCATCAGGGAAAATCCAACGCAGCCGGAAATCAAAAATGCATGTCCCATTGGATAATGTTTTAATACACAGATGTAAAGTCCGATAAATACGAAGGAAAGGATTCCAAGGAAAAGTCCGTTCAGGAATCCGACCTTCATTTCTTTCAAAACAAGGTTGAATTTCTGCTTTGCAGTCAGTGTCTCATCTACCAGAACGCGGATGGTAACAGCCAGAGACTGGGTACCAACGTTTCCTGCCATATCAAGGATCAGGGACTGGAAGCACATAACAATGGGCAGTACGGCAACAACTGTCTCAAATACACCGACCACAGAAGATACCGCCATGCCGAGAAACAGCAGAATGATCAGCCATGGCAGACGTTTTTTGATACTGGTGGATGTTTTTTCGTGCAGATCTTCTTCTGCGGTCAAACCAGCCAGCTTTGCGTAATCCTCACCAAGCTCATCGTCTACGGCTTCCACAATATCCTGGGCAGTCAGAATACCGATCAGTTTTCCGCTGTCAGTCAGAACCGGCAGAGAATCTTCGGCATAATCTTTGATGGTTTCGATGCAGTTATCAATTTTTTCATGATCTGTTACATACGGATAGGATGTACTGATGATGCCATCCAATTCATCGGTTTCGCGGGCAATGATCAGATCTTTCAGATCGATGGCACCGTAAAATTTATCCGCATCATCTACCACGTAAACCGTGGAGATATTATCATTTTCACCAGCCTGTGTCACCAGTTCCCGCATGGCCTGGCGGATACTCAGATCTTTGCGGATGGCTACGAAGTTTGTAGTCATCATGCTTCCAATCTCGTCCTCGTCGTAGGAGAGGATCAGACGGATATCGTGGCTGGAATCTGCATCCAGCAGTGTTACGATTTTCTCTTTTGCGGATGCTTCCATCTGTTCCAGAATATCTACCGCATCGTCAGAATCCATGAAGGATACGATCTTTGCAGCCTGGTTGATGCTGAGCTCAGACAGATACTGTGTCGGTGTTTCGAGATAGGAAAAAATCTCTGCAAGCCTTTCGGCACCGAGTACCGGGTACAGTTTTTTGCGCTGCTGTGGTGACAGCAGTTCCAGCGCATCCGCAATATCTCTCTCATGATAGTCATTCAGCCGATCCAGCAGGACGTCATTTTTTAACGGGCTCTGAATGATTTTCAGTAATTCTTCTGCATAGTTTGGTCTTTTTAATGTTTTTTTCATCTCATTTCCTCCTGACAGCCCTCAGGTACTTAGGTACATTTGTCATTTTTTAAAGGCAGAATGGTAATGCAATAGTGTACCTCTGAAAAAAGGGCATAAAAAATCACCGCTTACGAAATTCCGAAAGCTAATGTTACAGTTGCAGACTGTGCAGTATAGGAATTCTTACAGTTCATTTACGAATTACATATGAACTGATCGTATACGGTGGGAAAATGAATGAAATAAAAATATGGGAAATAATGAATAATTCTATTGAGCGAATGAATCCGTTAAATATATAAACAAACTGTTTTTTCGAATATTTTTATAACAATCTTATCTTCAATTGGAAATGAAAATGCAGGAATCAGTGAATCACATGGAACAGCTGCATATTCAGTTTCCATTGTCTGCCACCGCAGATCATACTTCGTCCTGTACTATCACAATTGTCCATGATCACACCTCCTGTTGAAAATTTTTGAACTCTTTTGTAAAAGAGTTTTTGGATTTGAATTATTGTAAATTTGAATTGGTTTCAGCTGTTTGCTTCAAAACCTTGGCTAGTTTAATACGAAAAAATAGATTCGTCAAGAAAAAAACGATAATTTACGAAAAATTTACAGAAAAATAAGGATCCTATATAATATGGTGATGCATTAGAATCCTTATTTGAGACTATGTTTTTCAATTATTGTATGAAAAAACGGGTTGTGTTATAGTAGTCTTAGTTTTTAAGATGTTTACATAATACACAGATTACTAAAATGGCAATGATGACTAATAAAATGTATAGCATATAATTCTCCTTTGTTTATGAATATGAAACCAATCAGATATATAAAAGAAAATTTTGGAAAAATACCATTTTGCAATGAAAAACCGGATACCGCGCCACATTTAGGAAAATTTTGTTTTCCTGTCTGCTGGCGTTGTTTTGCATTAATTACCAGTATTCTTATAACGTATCTGGTAGCACATGTTTGGTTGAACATGATATTTCCACTGTGGATATCATTTGTTATGATATGCCCGACCGTTATTGATGGAATTGCCCAATATATATTTGGTATCCTGAGCAACAATCGACGGCGATGTATTACTGGTATTATTAGCGGAATAGGGATTACAATGACAATCCTGCATATACCACAATACTTTTAATATATCTGTAACCATTAAAACAAGTAAATTATATCATTGATCCGATGATTTGTATAGGATGAAATGTGAATAATATTTTATGAATTATTATCATGTGCAGGATACGGAGATTACGGTGCACAGAAATGGAATGGAGAAGCGGATATTTCGCAGAGGAACAGCACAAAGAGCAGGAGAATTTGCAGAGAAGTTTGGTAAAAGGGAATGGGGATATTGTTGTGGAATGCTGCATGATATCGGAAAATATTCTAAAGAATTTCAGAGGAAAATACAGGAGAATACAAATGAAAGGGTGGATCATGCTACTGCAGGAGACAGGACTTCCTGCTATTCGCTGGCATGATCTGAGAAGTATATATTGCACTCTGTTGTTAAAGAATAATTTCTCTCCTAAGGCAGTAGCCAAGTTGATGGGAGATGCAAGAGAGTTGATAACCATGGATGTATATGGAGATAATGGAAATATTATAGCTGAGGAGATTCCACCGGAATTGCTTTCTTATATGGAAGAAGTATTACCGGAAAAGAAGAAGGATAATATAGAAAATGTTTTGGATACGCTGATAAATGTAGAAGAATTTCATAGAACTAATGTTCGCTTTGCGTATACAAATCCATATTTCCATGATATAATAGCTCTTACATTTGAGTGTTAATTCGCCCACGTTAGTTTTACTACTTTTTATAAGTCTATAAAATGTCAGGTGGTGAACAGAATTCGTCAAGAGGCATATTTGGGCGAAATCGGAGAATGTGCTTCGACGAATTTCTGCCTGATAGACGAACTTTTTTGATATAAAAACTAGGAGGTGCTTTTGTGCAGGATTCACAACAAATCTTCAAACTTCATTCCGAATACCAACCCACAGGAGACCAGCCCCAGGCAATCGAAAAACTGGTCAAAGGCTTCAAGGAGGGCAATCAGTTCGAGACGTTGCTTGGAGTCACAGGTTCCGGTAAGACATTTACCATGGCAAATGTTATTCAGCAGCTGAACAAACCGACGCTGATCATTGCACACAATAAGACGTTGGCGGCGCAGCTTTACGGGGAGATGAAGGAATTTTTCCCACACAATGCAGTGGAATATTTTGTCTCCTATTACGATTATTATCAGCCGGAGGCTTAT
>ENA-OPBF01001106-OPBF01001106.1-human-gut-metagenome-genome-assembly--contig:-NODE-1106-length-18631-cov-1.787898_pt1 | contig 18631 bp, 20 predicted proteins | sample MGYA00241067_ERZ501450 | MGnify/ENA primary metagenome ERZ501450 (study PRJEB25962, sample SAMEA2042516) | human gut metagenome | biome: human gut; feature: human-associated habitat; material: faeces... | reverse complement strand
AATAAAGCATTTGGTAATCTTCTCATTTCTTTGATACCACCTAAGTTCTTTTCTAACTTAGCTTGTTCTTTTTTAAGTAAGATTGCTTCTTTCTTAGTGAATAATTCTAAAGTTCCATCTTCATCCATTTTTTCTAATTCTTTTAATCTTCTAATTCTCTTTTGGATAGTTTTGAAATTTGTTAAAGTTCCTCCTAACCAACGAGAATTTACATAGAAACTTCCAGATCTTTGAGCTTCTAATTGTACAGCTTCTTGAGCTTGTTTTTTAGTTCCTACAAATAAAACTTTTCCACCTTTAGCAACGATATCCATCATAGCCGCATAAGCTTCATCGATTTTATCAGATGATTTCTTTAAATCGATAATATAAATACCATTTCTTGAAGTGAAAATGTATGGAGCCATCTTTGGATTCCATCTTTTTGTTTGATGTCCAAAATGAACACCAACTTCTAATAATTTTTTCATTGAAATTACTGCCATTGTAACTTCCTCCTTTTGTTTTTTTCCTCCATTGCTTCTAACACAAACCACTCTACTAGAGCACTCGATTCACGAATTCACAATGTGTGTATTTGAAATACCTGTAGTATGATATCATAATCTATCAAAAAAAACAAGATATAATCTTATATTTCCTATTTTTTTACATTCTTAATCAATTCTCCTACCATGTCTTGTTCATCATATATCAAACCATCTACCTGGTAATAATTATGAAATCCTCTCCGATAAGTCAAGGTACGATTTAAAACAATCTTATCACGTGGATATAAACTTGGTATCTGAGTATAGTATTTCCGCAAATAGACAGGTATAAACTTCAGATAATAAAATTGCTGGATAAACAAATAACTTAGAATAACAAATGTATTGATTTGACAATAAAAACAAAATAATATACAAAAAACAAACACAGATATTTTTAATGTTAAATACAATGCCTTTTTTAAATCCATAACACTTTGGAGAATCAAGCCAATAATGCGGCCACCATCCATTGGATATATAGGTACAAGATTAAACACAAACACCATTATATTCATAGTTAAAAGATATTCCTGATAGACACCAGAACTCAATGCCAATATAAGCCCATAAATGAGCAAATGACTGCATGGTCCAGCTAAAACCACGCAGATTTCTTCACGTATGGGATGAAAATAAAAATCATTCAAAGACAAATAGGCTCCAAATGGTAAAATCTCAACTTTATCAATTTCAAAATCAAAATAATATGCCATCAAAAGATGGCATATTTCGTGAAGGCACACAATTAGCAAAGTAGAAAGATACCATTTCAAATATCCTCCTATCCATGCAAGTACAAAATATATAAGTGTAACTGGGTGAATATCAATTTTATGAAATAAGTTCTTCAAACGTTGAATAATCAATTTCTTTTTCACCTTGTGTAAAGATAATCATAACCTGATTTTGATATGTTCCAAGTATCGTTGCAGCATCAACCTGATCATAAGCACTCACAAAGACATCTGTCATTTGTCCAAAAGTCACTTCTATATTATTTTCTAATAAAACAGTAACATATTGTCCAAGCATATCTTGTTTTCCAACATAAATGACACGACCTTTATCAAAATTCAAAACTTCATTAGATTGATTCGTATAATAGTTATCTTTAATATTTTTATAGGATACCTGACTAGAAACGGTTGCTGCATTATCACTCTTTTTATTAAAAGATAACAATTGATTATTCACCCATTTTGTCAATTCAGTAAAACGCATATCATTCAACACATAATCTTTTATATATTCACCATTTGGACTCACCTTCACATAAGCACAAATTGCAACTCCCACCAACAATACAACCATACATTTAATCATCCCATTATACAATCTTGAAAAATGGCGATCAGTTAATGTTGGGTGATGGTGTGCCCTACGCTTTTCCATACGTCTTTTAATTTCATCTATTTCATTCACAAGTATGTCACCTCATCTATACTTATGAAAAAAATATAAAATTATTATCCAAATATCCTTTCAAATAACGGTTTTTTCTTATTTTTTTGAAATGGAACTTCCTGCCCATCTAATCTCTTAATAATTCGATCAAAACATCCACTAATAGACAAATTCTTCTGTAAATAAATTGGCATCCCTTTATTGTTTGCCTCTAACATTTCATGATCATCATAAACAAGCCCCAGCAAAGGAATTGATAAAATATCATAGGCATCTTTTAATGTTAAACTTCTTCCCTTATGTATATCTTCATCGTTGTATTTATTCACCAGCATATGTAAATTAGTGACTCCCTGCTTCAACAGCAATCCCACAACACGGTCTGCATCTCTTAATGAAACAACATCGAGTGTCACAACAATAATCGCTTCTTGTGATAAGCCACTTGCGTATTGAAAACCTTTTTCAATTCCAGCTGGACTATCTATTAAAATAAAATCAAATTCATTTTTTAACTGTTCAATCATTTTCATCATATAATCAACATTCAAATTTTCAAATGATAATGATTTACATGCTGGCAATAAATACAATGAATCCATTCTCTTATCTTTTACTAAGATTTGTTTCAAAGAACATTTATTAGAAATCACATCATTTAAATCATAAATTACACGATTTTCTAATCCCATCATAACATCGAGATTTTTCAATCCAAAGTCTGCATCAATCAAACATACTTTCTGTCCCTGCGATGCTAACGCATACCCTAAATTAATTGTCATACTACTTTTTCCAACTCCACCTTTACCCGATGTAACTACAATAGTTCTGCTCATAACCATCCTCCTTCTTGGCTTTAATACAATTATCTTTATAATAGACACTTGTTAGTGCAGATGTTGTCAAATCATGCAAAGTTTCTTGATTTATGACAATTTGAGCGTTTTGAAAATCATGACCATAAATCTTGACATTTTCATTCATTGCAACTATTGTGCCACGTACAGTATTTAAAAAATAAACATTATCATAACAATAAACATAACTTCCTGGATTTACTGTTCCTAAAAACAGAGTTTCTTTGTCAATAAAAAGTTCTTCCCCATTACGTAATTGTTGTCGTTTGATTTCAAGTTGATTCTGAACATGAGGCAATGATAATCCATCAAACAAAATTTTCTTCTTTTGCTTTATCAACATAATCAGATGATTTAATTCTTCTTTTTTCAAATATCGACACCCAAAATCAAAATATGCCCTTGGATAATAACCATCTTGTTGAAAGATAGGTTGTTCCAAGAGCATATTTAAATCATTTAATACTGTATCAAAATCACAAAACTGATCCACTTTCAAAACCAAAACACCATTGACACCTTTAACTTCAATATTCATTATTCCACCTCTATCTTAACTTTATTATAGACCCAATAAACACCTACAAATAATACAAGATTAAGAATTAAAGTAGGCAATATCCTCATTGTTAAGAATGAAACAATAGGATATCTTGTCATATTGGTAATCCACATCAGCCAATATACCACGCATTCTTGCGCAAATATTGTCAAAATACAGAAAATCATAGATTCTATCAAACTTAAAGACTCTAATTTGAAAAGATAAGATCGAACAAAGGCGATTAAACAATAAATAAGTATATAAATAGCTAAAGAGTTCGAATAAACAATAGAATAATAAACACTACATATAGCCGCAAAAAGATATCTTTCTGCACCATCAACAGTTCTCACAAGCATTGAAAACATCATTAAACCTAAGCAGGGGACTATTGTCATCCCAACTTTTGTATAGTTATAAGGTAAAAAATAACTGATTGTACTATCTAAAATAAAACAAGCGATAACAAGCATAATACATTTGAATAAATAACTATCTGTCATTCTTGTTTTCATTCTTCATTCACCCTTTGAACCACAGCAACATAATTTAATGAATTAAAATCCGCACTTGGTTTTGCAGTACATACAGACTCAGTTGCATCATCACCCAATGTAAAGCCATCTACTGTTCCAACCAAAATTCCTTTAGGACTCTTGCCAGGACCACCTAAACCGCTTGTTACAACTTTTGCACCATTTTCAAGCTTTTCAACATCACTTAACAGTGTAATACGATAGCTTTTTGTAGATAAATCATAACGGTTTAAAAGACCATAATATTCTTTATCACCACTCAAAATCATAACTGGTAACTGACTCTTTGAATTTTCAGAAGATAATAGTGAAACAGTTGATGAAATTTCGCTCACACTTGTCACTGTTCCAATCATACCTTGGGCAGTTATCACTGCCATCCCTTCTTTAATTCCAGAAAGTTTGCCAATATTTATAGTCACTTCATTTGTCCAGTTTTCAGCATCTCTAGTAATTACAGTTGTATATTTCACTTGATAATCAGTTGGTAGATAATTGATTTTTGTAATATCTTTTAATTGATTTAACTCAGATGTTAAAACATCATTCATAGCTGATTCACGAGCCAAATCATCTAATTTCTGCTTAAGTTTAGCATTTTCTTCATAAACATCCTTCATCTCACTATATTCATTAAAAAGACCACTCACATATTCAATTGGTGCTTTAATCACATAATATTCAATGTTTGCAATGGTATCTTTAAAAATCGTTTCAATTCCAGAAGCAGAACGACTTGTGACCAAAGTCATAACTGAAAAGATGACCAAAACAACTGTAACAATTACAATTCTTTTATTATGCTTATTCCATTTATTCTTTTTATACAAAATATCACCCCTAGTCTCATACCATTATAATATCTGGTATAAAAAAAAGCAAATTAAAAAAGGATAAACATTTCAACCATGATTATCATAATAGAGTTGTTTCGCTTTTATGCTATAAAATTGATTCCAGCCAATGATGATATGATCCATTATTTCAATAGCCATCATTTCGCCAAGTTTAACAAATTGCTCTGTCAAATACAAATCCTCCTGACTAGGCAAGGCATCACCACTGGGATGATTATGTAAAAGTATCATTTTAGCACTACTGACTCCAATAGCCTCTTTAAAGACTTCACGTGGCGTAACAATACTCATATTTAATGAGCCTATAAATATTGTTTTCTTCTTAATCACACGATTACGAATATCTAAGCACAAAACCACAAAATGTTCCTGCTTCAACATCATCATTTCATTTTTAACATAATCATAAATATCGCTTGGTGATAACAATGATTCATGTGATTCTTTTTGTTTTAATCGCTTACTCATTTCAATAACACTTAATAATTCAATGGCTTTGGCCTTTTTAATCCCTTTAAGCGCAATGAGATCAGCATAACAAATATGAGATAATTGTGATATACCACCGATTTCCTTTAATAATCTTTGTGCTAATTGGATAACCGATTCATCTTTATTACCAGTTCTTAAAACAAGTGCCAGCAACTCAACATTGCTTAAAGACTCAATCCCATTGACAATCGCTTTCTCACGTGGATTTTCTTCTATTGGTAATGATTTAATCATGTATAACTCCCTTCGATAAGTTGTCTAATAAAGTTTTAACTGTTGTATCGGATGATACAACATAAGTTTTCATAATCCCTTTCATATCAACCGCATGTTTTTCAACTTTCTTTTGATCTTCACTAATCATTGATAAAACATAGTATTGTCCATCTTTTTTAGTACAATGGATTTTGTAAGTAAGATAAATAAAGTGGTAATGCTTTGTTTATTGCTTGCTTCTTTATAAATCCCAACCTGATAAGCATATATTGTCTTTTGGGTAAATGAACTTGCATATGTAAACACAAACATACATACTATAGAAAAAATAATACTCATAATAACAACTTTCACTTCAAATTTCATTTTCTTCACCTCACCAATTATATGCTCTAACAATAAAGAATATGAAAGGCATTTTGCCTTTCATACCATTAATTACGCCATTCTAAATTGACTAATCTTGGAATCGAAATACGCCCTTTTTTCGATCTCAAAATCTTATAAACTCCTGCACCCAATAACAAATAAAGAAGTGCTGTTCCTATAAAAGATCCACCTTGAATTTCGCATTGTTGTTGTAATGATAATTCTCTCATAATTGCTTCTTCCTTTCTATTAGCCCCCTTACTATATATATTCACTTCTTTTATATGATTTTTCTTCTCAAAAATAAAAAAAGTGAAATTTTTTATTTCACCTTTTCCATTTCTTTTAATTTAGCTTGAACTGCGTTATATTTTGATTGATAATCAGCTAATTTAGCTTCCTCGGCTTCCACTTTTGCTGGTGGTGCTTTACTCGTAAAATTAGGATTTGAAAGCATTCCCTGACAACGTTTAATTTCACCTTCAAGTTTCTTAAGTTCATCTTCCAGTTTTTTCTTTTCAGCATTTAAATCTATATAATCACCAAGTTCAACAATCAAGGCATGTCCACCTTTAATCATTTCAGTAGCAACATGAGATGATGTTTCCACATTGTATCCAATACAACGGGCATTACATAATTTAGAAACATATAAAGCAATATCTTCTAATAGTTCAGATAATTGTTCATCTTTTGTTTGAATACTATAAGCTATTTCAATAGAGTTTTTAATAACATACTGAGCACGAATATTTCTAATTCCTTTGATAATATCAAATAAGTATTGAAATTGTCCATTAATCTTGTCATTTACAAAATAATTATTTACTTCAGGCCATTTTGCGATACATATCGATTCCTCTAAATGAGGAATTGACTGATAGATTTCTTCTGTCACAAATGGCATAAATGGGTGTAATAAACGAACAATGGCATTAAGTACATAAACTAATGTTTCTTGTGTGGCACGTTTCTCAGTATCATTATCACTATTTAAATGAGCTTTAGATAATTCAATATACCAAGAACAAAAATCATCCCAAATAAAATTATAAAGCTCGCTTCCTACATTAACAAACTCAAACTTATCCATATTTTCATCAACTGATCGAATAACATCATTAAGACGATTTAAAATCCATTGGTCTGATAAATTTAAATAGGTAAATGATAGATCCTCATATTTCATATCTTCATCAATATTCATTAATACAAATCTTGCTGAATTCCAAATTTTATTAATGAAATTCCAAGAAGCCTCTAACTTTTCTGGAATATAGCGCAAATCCATACCTGGAGCAGAATTAGTAGTTAAGAAAAAACGCAATGTATCAGCACCATATTCATCAATAACATCCATTGGGTCAACACCATTTCCTAAAGATTTAGACATTTTGCGACCTTGCTCATCACGAATCAAACCATGAATTAGAACATCTTTAAATGGTCTTTCATGAGTAAACTCCAAAGATTGGAAGATCATACGAGATACCCAAAAGAAAATAATATCATATCCTGTAACTAAAGTATCAGTTGGGAAATAACGTTTAAACATTTCACTTTCTGTATTTGGCCATCCCATTGTAGAAAATGGCCATAAAGCACTTGAAAACCATGTATCTAAAACATCTTCATCTTGTTTCCAATTATCAATATCTTCTGGAGCAGTTTTTCCAACATAAACTTCACCTGTTTCTTTATGATACCAGGCTGGCACTTGATGTCCCCACCATAATTGTCTAGAAATACACCAATCCTCAATATTTTCCATCCATTGTTTAAATGTTTTTTCAAATCGTCCTGGAACAAAATTAACTTGAGAATCTTTCTCCTGATTGGCCAAAGCAGCTTCAGCTAGAGGTTTCATTTTAACAAACCATTGCTTTGATAAATAAGGTTCAACGATTGCATGACTACGTTCCGAATGACCAACTTGATGCATATGTGTTTCAATATGGTCAACAACTCCTGCTTTTTCAAAATCTTCTAAAAGGGCTGTACGGCATTCAAAACGATCCATATTGGCATATTTTCCACACATGTCATTCATCGTTCCATTATCATGCATACAAATAGGCATACTTAATCCATATTTCTTAGCCAAAGCAAAATCGTTAGGATCATGCGCAGGTGTACATTTCATAACCGCAGTACCAAAACTCATATCAATATAACTATCTGCCATAATTGGCAAAGCTTCCCCATTAGCTGGATTTATTGCATGCTTACCTACTAAATGTGTATAACGTTCATCATCTGGATGAACAAATATTGCCTGATCAGCAAACATTGTTTCTGGACGTGTTGTTGCAATAATCAATGTCTCATCATTTTCTACCACTTTATATTTAAAGTAATACATATGTCCTTCAATCTCTTTATGAATAACTTCGATATTAGACAGAGCCGTTCTTTGTACAGGATCCCAGTTAATAATACGTTCTCCCTGATAAATCAATCCTTTTTCATACAAAGTGATAAAAACTGTTTTAACTGCTTCGCTTAAACCTTCATCTAATGTGAAACGTTCCTTAGAATAATCTAAAGACAACCCCAGTTTTTCCCATTGATTACGAATAATAGAAGCATATTCTTCTTTCCAAGACCATGCTTTTTCTAAAAACTTCTCTCTTCCCAAATCATAGCGAGAAAGTCCATCTTCACGCATTCTTGCTTCAACCTTGGCTTGCGTTGCAATTCCTGCATGATCCATTCCAGGAAGCCATAAGGCATCAAATCCCTGCATACGTTTATAACGAATAATCATATCCTGAAGTGTTGTGTCCCAAGCATGTCCCAAATGTAATTTACCAGTAACATTAGGTGGTGGTATCACAATACTATATGGCTTTTTAGAAACATCTCCAGCCTCAAAATAATGATGATCAATCCATGTTTTGTATTTACCTTCTTCTACTTTTTGATGATTGTATTTAGTCGCTAATTCCTTCATCTATCTCATCTCCATTTTCATCAATTTCTTTAGGAATATCTGTATCATAAAAATCTTCCTTATGTTCTAAGATAAATCTTGTAATTTTTTCATTCAAGTTAGTTGTATTAACCAACGAAACAAATTCATTTGTAAAATCTGAGAAATTATATCTTGAAAAATCTCCCATCTCAGGATCATCTTCATCATCTTCTTCATCATTTTCAATAATCTCTGCAAATCGTCTTGCTGCTCTCATTAATTCTGCTATATCATGAGCCCCAACTTCTTCAAAAATATCCACTATAATAGGAACAAACGGACGGTTTGAAGGACTCAAGAAAAAACTATGAATAGAAGATCCCTGTCCTTCTAAAGACAAAGAGACCTGATAAATTCCAAAAACAACTTTTTCACTATAATTCATTTTTTCAAAATAATGATCAAAGTCCTCATCTTCTTTTCTTATACAATGAAAAATAGCAGCTGCCGAAACATCTTCTCTAGGACAAGTATCAAAAATACCTGGTCTTAAATATGTATATTTCTCTTTTCTTTCTAAATATTCCATTTGCATTTGTTGTCTTATCTTCTTATTATCCTTGACTCTTTTTGTAAAGAAATAACCTAAAAAAACAAGTGCACCAATAAATAATACCCAAACAACCAAATCAACAGTTCTCATATCTCTTCCTCCTTTAAATAAAAAAGAGCATTCGTATAAGGACGAATGCTCGTGGTACCACCTTAATTTATATACTTTCGTATACCTCAAAACTTTAACGCAGTTCTACGTGTTTACCTACATGATTTCAATAAACATACTCCGAGGCTACCTTCCATTTTTTCTTCTGTTTCTTCACACCCACCAGAAACTCTCTTCAAGAATACAAAATGTACTCCTCCTCATCAACGTATGTTTATTTTAACAAAGCTGTAGATTAAAGTCAATTATAATTGACCTATAAAGTTATGGACTGAGTCTAAATAGTACAATAATCTTGATAATCTGATGATATTTTCAATTTCATCAGGGCCATAATCAATAAGAGGAACAACATTCATAAGACAACACAATAACAATTTCTCATCTTCTCTAATTTCTATCTTTTTAAAGTAATATTCACTAAAGCAATCTAAATCAAAGAGAATATCTGGAATTCTTTGATAAATATCAAACAAATCATAGATTGGTAAATCAATACAAACATTATCAATCGATAATAAAACCTTTGATTTTAATGAGATATGATCATAATCAAAATGTTTATAATTCAAACATACACGAACTTGATGATAATCTTTGGTGTGTTCCAAGTATTGTGATAAATATTGGCGAGCACTGCATAATGCTTCATAAATCCGATAATAATTCATAACAAGCATCCATTGACTTGGTGATCGCATTGCAATATTCTCAAAATTTTGAATCATCTGTTCATAATAAACAGTTCTTTCATTAATAATTCTTAAGATATCAGAATTAAGTGTATCAAAATATTGCTGGTTCACTTTTGTAAAATAAAAACTGTTATAATGAAGATAAGCTAATGTTTCAAAATAATATTTAATCTTCATTTCTTTCAGTAAGCCCTGATTGTTGTCTACATATGGCATGAGATAAAGATATTTGTTTTGATAAGGTGTAAGAAGTTCGTTGTTTTTATTTAATAATATTTGAACAAAACAATGGATATGCAAAGTCTCAATATATTCATAGATTGTTTCAATATGTTTATCTTCAACACATTTCGCAACATAATAACCATCATTCGTTTTCAATTTATAAACATTTTGAGTCAGTTTTATCAATCCAACAACTTGAATCTTATAGTATTGTAAAATCAGTTCATTCATGAATAATAAGGAACAATAACGATAGTTCCTTTCGTCAAAGGACGATCGTGATTGTAGTCTTTAAGCTTATATTCGTCTACCTGATAATGAGCTGCTACAGATTGATAACTATCTCCATCTTGAACAACATATAAATAATAAGTACCAATATCCTCATCATCATCTTCTTCAGGTATTTCTTTTTTCATTTCTACTGTTTCTTCTTTAATAGCTGCAACTGGTGCTGTCTCTACAACCGGTATAGCTATTTCTTTAGGAATCTCAACAACAGGAATCTCAACCTCTGGCACTTCTTCTACAACATCTTCTTCACGCAATAAACTTTCAATTTCTTCTACAACTGCTTCATCATTCGTTTCCTCAACTCTTGGAGCAGAGGTTTCAATAACACGGTCTTCATCATCTAAAACACCATAGACACAGGCCTGTATGACAAGTGATAGATTACCTTCATTAATCACATAATCAAAATCTTCTACTTTCACATGAAAATCTCTTTTATCAGTGATTTTTTCAAACAAAGCCATAATATCTAAATCAATGGATTCATGAAAACTATGTTTACCTTTTTCATCTTTATAATCTCCATTCATCATGATACTACCTACTGCTCTCATTCCTTGACTTTCCATTTTATAATTGATTGATTCATCAACTGAAATAGATACCAATTCTTTTAATTGATGATTCAAATCCACTAACTTCTTAAAATATATCTTTTGCATACTTTCCCTCCTATCAAACTGTATGCAAAAAAGTACAGAATATGAAAAAAAAGAAGTGCATTACTTCTTTTCAATCAAATCTAAGGCCTGTTTTAAAACAGCAGCACCATTCATCATTCCGTATTCTCTCATACCAATATTGGCAACTGGAACACCAGGTGCTTCAGACTCTATCTTTTTTTGTGCATATCTTACTTGTGGTCCAAGCAAAATAACATCTGCTTTATCAGCATTTTCTCTTATTTCATTTGCCCCCACAGCCCAAATATCAACCTTTATACCATCTTGAGAAGCTGCTTTTTTCATTTTTTCTACTAACAAACTCGTTGACATCCCTGATGCACAACATAACATAATATTAATCATTTCTTCCATTACCCCCTAGTCGCAATTATACATTATTTAGGAATATTTGTTAAGGATTTATTGTTCACAAAGTTCTATAATTCTCTCCCAAACCTCATCAATACCCACTTTATTTAAACTTGAGAAACGCAAAAATATATCATTCTTATCAAACCCCAAAGTATCCTTAATGATTTTTTCATTCTTTTTCAAATCATTTCTTTTCAATTTATCTTCTTTTGTTGCCACAACAATAACTGGAATATGATAATGCTTAGCATAATCATACATCATTTTGTCATCATGAGTTGGTTTATGTCGATAATCCACTATTAATACCAACCCCTTTAAAACATCTCGTTCTCTTAAATATGTATCTAACATATCGCCAAAACTTTCTTTGATTTTATCATTAACTTTAGCATATCCATATCCTGGCACATCTACCAGTCTCAGTTCATCATTAATATTAAAAAAATTAAGTGTTCTAGTTTTCCCAGGTGTCCCAGAGACTTTTGCAAGCTTACTATGATTCGTAATCGTGTTAATAAAACTTGATTTCCCAACATTACTACGACCAGCTAAGCAAATCTCAGGCAAATCATTTTCTGGCCATTGTGACTTCCATGCTGCACATAGCATAAATTGAGCTTTATGAATTTTATACATTGTTTTCCTCCATTCTATTATTTCCTATTTCTGTTTTCTTATTCATCTTAACATAATTCAAACAAAATAACTATGAGAAAAGATATCTGTGATTCTTAAATTCTTCTTAGAAATATAAATCTTAATACTTCAGCCTGATTATGTTAAACATACGTCTTTCTAAAGAAAATATATATTTCAATAATCCATGACTCATTCTCAGTCCATATGATCAAACAATTATTCGACATATAAAAAGGGACATAATCATGCCCCCCCTTTATTTATTTTATTAATGCATGTTCTAAAACTGTATCAATATGGTCAGCCAAAACAATATCTAAATCAGCCTGTACTGATTTTGGAATATCATCAATATCCTTGGCATTATCTTTAGGAATAATAATCTTGCGAATACCACTACGATGTGCAGAAATAGATTTTTCTTTCAAGCCACCAATTGGCAAGACTTGCCCACGCAAAGTAATTTCACCTGTCATGGCAACATCATCTCTCACTGGACGATTACTGAATGCTGATAAAATTGCTGTTGTTAAGCTGACTCCAGCACTTGGTCCATCTTTTTTGACTGCTCCTTCTGGAACATGTATATGAATATCTTCTTTATCAAAAGCAATATTCTGCAAACCGTATTTTTCACGATTGGCTTTCATATAGTCAAGCGCAATAGAAGCAGACTCTTTCATAACATCACCTAATTGACCAGTAATAATAAACTTACCACTTCCATTAAAATGATTGACTTCAATTGGTAAAATATCTCCACCATATTGTGTATATGCCATTCCTGTAACAACACCAATTTGCGGTTTATCCAATTTCTTAGTATGCTCAAAAGGTGCTTTTCCTAAATAATCTTCTAAATCACTGACTTGGACTGTTAACTCTAAATCACCTTGTTTTAAAATCTTTAAGACTGATTTACGACAAATCTGAGCAACCAATCTTTCCAATTGTCTAACCCCTGCTTCTCTTGTATAATGACGAATCACATACATCATTGTCTCATCAGGAATATGCAATTGTCCTTCTTTTAAACCATGCAATTCTCTTTCCTTCTTTAGTAAGTGACGTTTTGCAATTTCTAATTTTTCCTGTTCAGTATATGAAGAAATTTCAATAATTTCTAAACGATCACGTAATGGTTCTGGAATACTTCCTAAATCATTTGCAGTTGCAATAAAGAGAACTTTTGATAAATCATATGGTTCTTCTAAATAATTATCTGAGAAGAACTGATTTTGTTCTGGGTCAAGTACCTCCAACATTGCACTTGTTGGGTCCCCTTTATAATCACTAGACATCTTATCGATTTCATCTAATAAGAAAACTGGATTAATAACTCCGGCTTTTTTCATACTTTGTATAATTCTACCAGGCATTGATCCTAAATAAGTTCTACGATGCCCTCTGATTTCAGCTTCATCTTTGACTCCACCTAATGATGCTTTCACAAATTTTCTACCTAGCGCTCTAGCTATAGACTTAGCAATACTTGTTTTCCCCACACCTGGTGGTCCAACCAGACAGATAATAGGAGCATTTAAAGATTGTGTCATTTGTTTAACAGCTAAATGTTCTACAATTCTTTCTTTTGGTTTTTCTAATCCAAAATGATCTTCATTTAAGACTTTCTCAACTTCATTGATATCCTGAACATCTTCAGTTTCCTGATACCAAGGTGTTTTCATAACCCAATCAATATAAGACCTTACAACATTAGCTTCTGATGAAGCAGATGGCATCATATCATAACGTCTTAACTCTTCTTCGATCTTTTCTTTAATATAGTCTGGATATGGATGATTATTTAATTCTTCACGAATAGCATCTGCATCATCCTCTTTATTAGGAGTATCTCCTAACTCTTCCTTAATAGCTCTTAATTTTTCTCTTAAATAATACTCTTTTTGATTTTCATCAATACTTTCTTTGACTTTTAAATTAATCTTTTCTTCTAATTCATTAATAACCTTTTCTTCTTCCATACTTCCTAAAACAAGAAGCAAACGCTTATTAATATCACATTCAGCTAAGATTTTCTGTTTTGTTTGTAATTCTACATTGATATATTGACCAATTGTATCTGCCAATGCACTTGCACTCATCCCTTGTGAAAGATTTGAAAAAACTTCACGTGGGAACATTTGTAGATTTTTATTCATTGACTGCATTTGTTCACTCACCTTGCGAACCAATGCAATTTCTTCAGTTTTTTCACCTTCAATATCTTCAAGATATCTTGTCTTTGCAAATAAACATCCATCTTTTTCGTCAAGATTTAAAATTTCTACTCTTTTTTGACCTTCAACAGTCAACTTGATTGTTCCATGATTATCTCTTTTAATTCTTCTTTTCACTTTACATAAAGTCCCAAAGTGATAAACATGTTCAAAATCTGTATTTTCATCAAGTGGATTGATTTGAGAAATAAAGACGATATTTTCATCAAATTCATTCACACCTTTTTCAATAGCTTTTAGACTAAAATCTCTTCCAACATCTAAAGAAATTTCATGGTTAGGAAAAACAATCATTCCTCTTGTACAAATGACAGGTAAATCAACTACAATATCTAATTCTTCCATAATTCATTACCTCCTTTTCATTCGACATCATTATATATAATAATATCACCTTTGTCTAATCAAATGACTTAACAAAACAAGACGCATCAAGCGTCTTATTTCACGTTATCTTTGATTAGTTGAACTGCTTTACGAGTTGCTAAATCTGATTTGATTTGTCCCATTTGAGCTTCAAAAATTGTTTTGACTTCATCAAATTCTCGACCATAATAAGTCGCAATTTCTTTGATCTCATCATCAACTTCTTCATCAGAAATCTCAATATTCTCAGCTTTAGCAATTTCAGCTAAAATCAAATTAAATTTTACACGTTTTTCAGCTTGTTCGCTCATTTCTGCTTTCATATCTTCCATTGTTTTTCCAGTTAACTGCTGGAACAGTTCCATATTCAAACCTTGTTGTGATAAATTTTGTTCAACTTCTCTTAACATTGTTTGTGTCTCTGTTTCAATCATTGCTTCTGGAACTTCTAATGGAGTGTTTTCAATAACCGCGTTAAAGATATCATCACTAAATTTAGATTCTACTTCTGTTTGTTTTTTATTCTTGATTTGTTCTTTTGTATAAGTTTCCAAATCAGCTAATGTTTCAATACCATCAATATTAACATCTTTTGCTAATTCATCATCAATATCAGGTAAAACTTTTGTTTTAATTTCATGTACTTTCACTTTGAAGACAGCTTCTTGACCAGCTAATTCAGCTGATTGATATTCTTCTGGGAAAGTCACATGAATTTCTTTTTCTTCCCCTACTTTCATACCAACAACTTGTTCTTCAAAACCAGGAATAAATGACCCTGATCCAATTTCTAATGAATGATTTTCAGCTTTTCCACCTTCAAATGCAACACCATCTTTAAAACCTTCAAAGTCAATGACTGCAGTATCACCATTTTCTACAGTTCCCTCTTCTTTAATGACAAATTCAGCAAATTGATTTTGGTAGTTAGCTAATTCAGCTTCAATTTCCTTCTTAGTTACTTTAACAGTTCCTTTTTTCACTTCTAATCCTTTATATTGTCCTAAAGTCACTTCAGGTGCAACAGGAGCTGTGACTGTTACTTTTAAAACATCTTCTGTTAATTCATCAATTTGAACTTGAGGTTGACCAACAGGTTGAATATTGTTATCTAGTAAGATAGCAGCATAACTTTTCTTTAAAACAACATCTGTTGCTTCTTCTAAGATTGCAGCTTTCCCAACTCTAGATTTCACCATTTTCATTGGAGCTTTTCCTTGTCTAAATCCATCAATTTTTACATTTTTAGCTAATTTTTCTAATGCCTTTTCTTGAGCATTTTTCCATTCTTCAGTTGTGAAAGTCACTTTCACTTCCATCATACATTTTTCTAGTTTGTTACAAACTGTTTCCATTTATACTTCCTCCATTATTTCAACATGCATATTATACATGAATCATTATAAGAATGCAACCATTTTAACACTCTATTTGTTTGAGTGCTAAAATTTGCTGTTCAATCTCAAATTTATCACAATAATACATCACTTCTAAATCATCCAAGTCAATATCCATAGACTGCAAAGTTGCGACATAATAATGAATTGCTGCTGCTAAAACATGACAATCTTCTTCATATATATCTTGTGGATATAACGCATATAAAGTATATTCAAGATATTCAACACATTGCTCAAAGAGTGATGGGTTTTCATCTTCAATACCGTTTTGTAAATATTTTAAAGTTTCAGCATACTGAGTTTGTTCAAGAACTAATGCCATATAACTTGGATTGATATCATAATATCTACCAAATTTTTCAACCTGTATATCTTCATCTATTTGTTGGTCAATCATAATTTCGATCAGTAATGTTTTAGCAAAAAAATGATTCTGAGGATTCATCAAATAATCTTGAATAACGGGAATAATCATGCGAACATTTAATTGTTGTAATTGATCTAGTGCCATATATAACAAATCTTCATTACATTCCTTGTTTTTTAAGACCTGTGAAATTTCTTCAATTGAGAAAATTTGGTTTTTCGATTCAACTTCATAGTTTGCTTCTTGTTTATCTAACAGAACTTCATCATACGCAGTATTAAATAAAGTTTCATATTGATAAGGAATATAAGGCATAGATAACTCTTCAATCAAAATATTAATAGCTTCTTCAAACTCACCCAATTCTTTTAATGTTGTCACATACATAGAAACAACATCATAATAAGTTTCTTTAGCATTTGCTTTTGCCCATGCCCCTTCTGTTTTAGCTTGTTGATATTCTCCCATTCCTACCAAACACACCAATCTTAAATATCTTACACTTTCATCATCCATATCTTCTAGCATCGTTAAAGCCTGTTGATAGTCTCCACATTGAATTAGTTCCTCAATCATCTTTTAACCTCCTTGACTTGCAATAGACATTCTATCAAAGTTATTTCTTTTCATCAACCAAAACTACAAATATTTTCAACGAAATTCAATAGATAACCACTATACCTATCCAAAATAAATTTACTTTATCTGTAAGTTCATGTTATAATGTGGCAATAGAAACGGAGTGTGAAAATATGATTATTGGAATTCCAAAAGAAATCAAAAACAATGAAAATCGTGTCTCATTAACACCAGCAGGTGTTCTTTCATTAGTCAAATTAGGGCATACTGTCCTTATTGAGGAAAATGCTGGTTTAGGTAGTGGTTTTTCAAATGAAGAGTATCAAACAGTTGGTGGAACTGTTTGTCATAGAGAAGAAGTATTCAAATCAGCCAACCTGATTGTCAAAGTCAAAGAATACTTAGAGAGTGAATATCAATATTTACGTGAAGATCAGATGGTCTTTACGTATCTGCATATTGCAAGTAATGAACCTTTTGCAGAAGCGTTAATGAAATCAAAAACAACTGCAATTGCCTATGAAACAGTTATTGGCAAAAACAACAGTCTTCCACTCTTAACACCAATGAGTGAAGTTGCTGGACGTATGTCAGTTCAAGTTGGTGCAAATTTATTGCAAAAAACAAATGGTGGAAGTGGCTTGCTTCTTGGTGGTGTTCCAGGAGTTATGCCAGCAGATGTTGTTATTATTGGTGGTGGTACTGTTGGCTTCAATGCTGCCCGTATTGCTAGCGGTCTAGGGGCCAGAGTTCATGTTTTTGATGTCGATGCCCAACGAATGGCTTATATTGATGATATCAGCAATGGAACAATTCATACTATATACAGCAATGAATATAATGTTCGAAACGCTCTTCAAACAGCTGATCTTGTTATTGGTGCGGTTTTAATCCCTGGCGCTCGTGCCCCTAAGATTGTAACGGAAGATATGGTTAAAGAAATGAAAGAAGGTAGTGTCATTGTCGATGTTGCAATCGATCAAGGTGGATGTATAGAAACTTGTGATCATACAACAACGCATGACCAACCAACTTTCACAAAACATGGAGTCCTTCATTATTCAGTTGCTAATATGCCTGGAGCAGTTCCAAGAACATCTACAATCGCTTTATCGAATGCAACTTTACCATATATTATAAAATTAGCTGAATATGGTTTAGATGCCCTTAAACAAGATGAAGGTTTCTTATTAGGACTTAATACCTACAAAGGACTTTACACTTGTCAGGCAGTTGCCGAAGCTTTAGATAAACCTTATACAAATCCAAAAGATTTATTCTAAATCATAACCACGCCTAAAAGACGTGGTATGTACAGACCCTATAAGGGTCTTTTG
>ENA-OPBF01001104-OPBF01001104.1-human-gut-metagenome-genome-assembly--contig:-NODE-1104-length-18652-cov-1.858633_pt1 | contig 18652 bp, 14 predicted proteins | sample MGYA00241067_ERZ501450 | MGnify/ENA primary metagenome ERZ501450 (study PRJEB25962, sample SAMEA2042516) | human gut metagenome | biome: human gut; feature: human-associated habitat; material: faeces... | reverse complement strand
AATGGATGTCACGGTGAAGGAGCTTTTCAATTTTCCGGCATGCAAGCCAGCGCCTCAGACCGCCATATTGCACAGGTTTTAGACCGCCACCGCATAATTAACTTGAAAATGAGCGCCAAAAGCCAAGCCTTTTCAGAATTCGATTTGAAAAGGCTTATTTGTGCTGCTTTTTTCTGACAATATCCCATACAAATCATACTTTTCTTCACTAAATTACTTGTAATTTTCTTTGTGCTATGATATAATAACAACAATTTAAATAGGTTCATTGTATCCATATACAACATAATACCGTTTATGTTGATAAAAATTTGAAGGAGATATGCACTGTGAAAGAATTTGAAATTTTCCTTAAAAATGCTATCAGACAGAAAAATGAGTTTAACTCAGTTAATGTCCTGCCAATTCAATCAAACGACAGAACAATCATTGATAAGCTTAAAAATGATGGCCTGATTGAAAACATTCGCTATATTGGTATGAACGCTGTCGGATTTGATTTAACATACGATGGTCTCCATTATTTTGATGAATAAGGTGGTGTGACTGATGAAAAAAACAATAACTAAAATAGCAGCTTTCTTGCTGTCGGCAACTATAATAATGACCGGTTTCACCAATCTGGCTGTTGCCAATCAACTGGTTTTGGCGGCGGAAACGGAAATACCGGAAGGATATACGCCCATTTATACACCAGGGGAATTTGATAATATCAGAAATGACCTTGACGGCAACTATATTCTGATGAATGACATAACGTTTCAGGCCGAAGATTTTCAGGAAGGCGGAACTTATTACAACGACGGTATAGGCTGGATCCCGATTGGTTCTGATGAGGAGCCGTTTACAGGCGTCCTTGACGGAAACGGTTTTACTGTTTCCGGAATATCAACTACATGGAATGATGAAGACTATGAATTTATCGGCCTTTATGTGGGACTATTTGGCTACAGTCAGGGAACCATTAAAAATTTGACGGTATCAAATGATTTGTGTGCAGGTAGTACGTATAAAAACACTTATTCCGTTACTAACATGCCGTGGCTGGGAAATCTCGTTGGTTACAATGGTGGAGAAATCATAAACTGTCATAATAAAGATTTCACCAGTTTTGACACAATTACACGGGGTGGTTTAGCCGGCAGGAATAACGGTGAGATCGTTCAATGTACAAATCAAAGTAATGTACAGGCGCATCATCAAGCTGGAGGGATCGCCATCAGGAACTATGGGACAATACAGGAGAGTGCAAATAATGGACTTGTTAGGGTTGCAGGTCGCTCATTAGTGGAAAAAGTGCCCTTAGGATATGCCGGTGGGATTGCTGCTGAAAATTTTGGTACGATTGCCAACTCTTTTAATCTTGGACAGATTGTTCAAATGCGTTCTAATGCTGTTGGTACCAAATATGCAGGAATTGCCATGAGCTCAAATACGGCAACAGTAAAGAACTGTTATAACCTGGGGCTTGTGGAAAACACCGGAGATTATGATGGACTTAACAAGCTTATCAGCAATCGCTGCACAAACTGTTATGCGTGGGATATTCAGGGCACGGGCGAAACCGCAGTCTCCCGCACGGCAGATGAAATGAAAGAACAATCTACATATCAGGGCTTTGATTTTGAGAATGTGTGGCAGATGTCAGATAATCCGGCTTATCCGTTTCCCGTATTGAAAAACGTACCTCTTGAGATTGACCACCGCCAGGTTATCGGATCTTATATTTCCAAACCACCTTCGCGCACAGTTTTTGAGGTAGGAGAAAAAATAGATTTAGCCGGCGGAGAAATTGCTGTTATCTTTTCAGATGGGACTGTTGAAAACAATCCTACTGGCTGGTGCTATGTTTATCAATATGACCTTGATTATAATACTGCACCTATATCATCTTTTTCGCAACATGGTAATTACAAAGTGATGTTAATTGAAGTCAGTTCAGGATTTATGGCAGAAATAGAGCTGCAATGTGTCGCAGAGAAAAAATTGACCGGCATCACTGTGAGCCCACCTTCTAAAACGCAATATTTAGAAGGCGAAGAATTGAATTTGATCGATATGACGGTAACCGCAACCTATAATACCCAACAGCAGGAAGCAATAACGGATTATACCCTAACAGGCTTTGACAACACCAAAGCAGGCAAGCAAATTGTTACAGTAAGCTACGGCGGTTACTCTGATACCTTTGAAGTTACGGTAAACCACGACTGGGAAACAGAATTTACCATCGACCAAGACCCCACCTGCTCCGTGCCGGGCAGCAAATCCCGCCACTGCACCCGTTGTGATGCAAAAACCGATATTACAGAAATTCCCGCAACGGGAAGCCATATAGACGCAGATGCTGTGTGGGGGTCTGATGAAACCAACCATTGGCAGGTATGCGATAGCTGCGGGATTATTTTCAATACAGATACTCATACTGGCGGCGAGGCCACCTGCTCGACCAAGGCGGTCTGCACCGTGTGCGGCACAGAGTATGGCGAACTTGATCCCGGCAATCATGTCAACACTGAGATCCGGGATGCGGTAGCCGCTACTGAAGAATCTGAGGGCTATAGCGGTGACAAATGGTGCCTGGACTGCAACCAAATGATTGAGGAAGGAAAAGTGGTCGCCAAGCTCGACCACACCCATGCCATGGTGAAAACGGAAGCAAAGCCCGCTACCCATGAGGAAGACGGCAATATTGAATACTACACCTGCTCCAAGTGCGGAAAAATGTATAGTGACGAAGCCGGGACACGGGAACTGACGGATGCGGAGATCGTGATCAAGGCCACCGGCCACAGCTATGGCACGGAGTGGGAGTCGGACACCGACAGCCATTGGCACGAGTGCACCTGCGGCGAACGCAGTGACGAGGGAACCCATACCTTTGGCGAATGGACGGTCACCAAGGAAGCGACCGCAGCAGAGGATGGCAGCAGGGAGCGAGAATGCTCTGTATGCGGATATGTGCAATCAGAGATAATCAATGCTACCGGCGGAATAGCAGATGATGATACAAATACAAACGAAACCGATAACCCTGATGATTCCAAGGTTCCGCAGACCGGGGACGACAGCAATATTGTATTGTGGTTGGCTTTGATGGTTGCCGGCAGCTGCGGCATAATTGCCACAGCGGCTGCGAAAAGGAAATGCAAAGCAAATAAATAGAATATGATTAAAAATGATGGCGATGCTTACTGCTCCGCCATCATTTTTTTGAGAGATATTCATTTATGGAATATATATCACTTCAGCATATATGATTCCCGCTGCTCTGTTACGGATATTGTTCATCCGCCGAACCCATTCCATTTGATTATCGGCTTTAAGCCGTTCGGTTACGCCCTCCCGCTCAGCCATTTACTTTACCAGCCGAGGAAACATTTCCTCTGTCTGCCGGTCAATTTCGGCAAGATGAGCGTTCAGCTTCCCGTTTGTCAGCAGATTATAATACAGAATTCTGTGGTGCTGTTTCAAATACCGGGCGTGCCGCTGTCCCCAAATGCCGATAGGTTTCTGCTTTTCTTCGTGAAGTGTCAAGTTTGGAAGGAGATAATCTCCTGCCTGCGTGTATGTACCGCCCATTTGCTCGAATAAAGATTTTTCCATTGCGTTTTCCTCCTGCGTTTTATTGTATCTACATTTTACAGAAAGATATTGTTTATTGCCAATGTGTCGATGAAAAAATACAGCGTATCTGTTTTTGCCACAGATACGCTGTAAACTTTTATATCTTTATTTCGGGATATACGGCTGCTAATTGCTCATACATCTTTCGTGACGGCTGACGGACAGCAGTTTCCCATTTAGCATAGATACTGTAACAGATATTAGCTTTTTCCGAAAAATCAGTTTGATTCAATCCATATATTTTTCTGACTTCCCGTAACCTGTTGCTGTAAGGATAATCCATAAATCGAGCAAAGTCATCAAAAAGCAGATTTCTATCAATTTCAAGGACTTCAGCCATAGCTACTGCTGTTTGATATGGTATCGGAAACTTTTCACGTTCGTACATTAAAATCGTAGCAGGGACAATACCTACACTTTCGGCTAACTGCCGTGTGGTTAGACCCTTTCGCTGCCGGTAGTATTTTAGCATTGCCGCAGGAGTTTGTTCGGTAGGAACACCATCAAAGCAGAATTTTAGGTGCATTAACATTTTGCCATGTTTGTATTCATAGAGGTCTGTGTGATTGAGAATACCATTGTATTTACACCCAAGTATCGAAGAAAAGTAATATATGCACAATATCGCAGGGATTTGCAGGAATATATAAAGAGGTTGTGCAAGTATAAAGATGTAGAAATCATTGAAGGCCACATGATGATAGACCATGTACACTTGCTTGTAGCAATACCTCCAAGAATAAGTGTATCAAGTTTCATGGGATATCTCAAGGGAAAAAGTGCACTTATGATGTTCGAACATCATGCGAATCTAAAATACAAGTTCGGCAATCGGCACTTTTGGGCCGAAGGGTACTATGTCAGCACAGTAGGGCTGAATGAGGAAGCGATCAGGAAATACATCAAAGAGCAAGAGAAGCATGATATGGCGATGGATAGGCTGAGTGTGAAAGAATACGAAGACCCGTTCAAATAGAGAGAAGCCCCTTCAGGGGCGGCCAAAGAGGCAAGAGCAATAAGGCTTGAACGAAAGAGAAAGCCCGCGTCTTTAGGTGCGGGCTAGTAGTGGGGGCTTATAGCCCCAGTTCGAACCACCCGTAAAACGGGTGGCACCGATTAAAAAATCTCTATTGGATTTTTTGAGTTTATCAATACTATATTTCTTGCTGAAACTACCAACTGTTCATATAGAGATTATCAACTTTGTTTAAATGTGTGCATTCATTATTCAATCGTACGACTTGTACCTCTACGAAATCTCGTATATAATAAAAAAATGTAGAAAATAGAAGCATCTATACAGGAGAAATAATATGAAACGTTATTTATCTATACGGGAGGCAGCAGAAAAATGGGGTGTATCGGAGCGCAGAATTAATCAATATTGTTCCGAAGGGCGAATCTTTGGTGCAGAGAGAATCGGGAAAGCTTGGGCTATACCTGCAGATGCTGAAAAACCTGAAGATCCACGCAAAAATAAAAAGCAGTCCATATCCCAAAAATCACCAAACTTGCCGGAAGTGTTTTCTGGTTTTATGCCTTTGATGAATACAGCCTTTGTGCCTGGACGCTGTGTAGAAACGATAGAGAAAATGGAAACAGGGCCGAAAAAAGATATAGCTCTGGCTGAGTACTATTATTTCAGCGGACAGGCGGAAAAGGCCATGAAGGAAACAGAAGTATATCTGACCGATTCAGATGGAGCAATACGCCTTTCTGCCTGTTGGATTTTTGCTTATTCCTGTCTGACTATGGGAAGAATCGACCACGCACGCCGCGCTTTGCATGAAATTCAAAATACGCTGGCTGCCAATAGAGAAAATGCTGCGCCGATTCGTGCTATAGAATCCTTTGCAGCATTCGCAGCAGCTGTACTGCTGCATCTTCCCTTGCCAGAGAAAATGCCGCCTATGGAAACATTTTTGCCGATACTGCCGCATGGCGTTCGTGCGTTTGCGCTGTATGTGCTGGCTCATTATCTATATTTAAAAGAGGAATATGGGCAAAGCGCCGGAATTGTTGAGGCTACTCTTGCCATGGGAGCAGATGCATATCCTATTTCTGCAATTTATCTGCATTTGGTGGCTGTGATGGACTACATGAGTATGAAGCAGCCGGATCGTGCACAGTCACACCTTCTGACAGCGTGGGAGATTGCTCGCCCGGATGATCTTATTGAGGGATTCGGTGAACACCACGGACTTTTGGGAGCTATGCTGGAGGCGACCATCAAGCTAAAATGGCCGGAAGATTTTAAAAGAATTATTGACATAACTTATCGCTTTTCTTCCGGTTGGCGTAGAGTTCACAATCCCATCACCGGTCACGATGTGGCAGATGATCTGACTACAACTGAGTTCGCTATAGCTATGCTCGCAGGCCGTGGCTGGACAAACCAAGAGATAGCAAAACACCTGAATATCTCAGCAAATACTGTTAAAGACCACATTTCTGAGGCAATGAGAAAACTGCGGGTAGAAAATCGAAAAGACTTAAAAAAATATATGCTTCAGTAGAAAAAAAACACAGACAAAACTGTTTATATCCCCCCCATTTCATGGGGCAAAATGGGTGATAGAATTCCCGCATTTTTTACTGTAAAATAAAAATAGATCACTTCACCAATATATCAAAAAGAAAGCGGTGGTTTTTACCGGAAAATGTGGGTGCAGCAAAATGGAGATTTACCAAAACAGTTATAGCAGATATTTGATATTTGATGTGTTTTTGATAGAACTCATGATAATTTTGAACGCTTTCACTGCGTATATTTTTATATCACTACATCAAAGGGCACGATGAGTCCGGTGTCATTCCGTGGATGCATTGTGGCCTTTTTTTGTTTCGACAGAACTGCATCTTCATGAGGGGAACCTGAGAAGACATGGATGACTCATCGTATTATAAAAAAGAGGGAGAATAGACGCTGACAAAATCAAGCGTTATAATATGAAAGTGCAATTTTGAAAATTCAGCTGCGTTTTTATCCAGTACTCTTAAGCTGCAGGGAGTAGAGATTTGGGTTGTGACATCATAAGCCAAGCTGAGGATACGGTATATCACGGGCATGCAGCATCGGGAACTTTACAGCACATGTCAGTATTTTATAAATTGGCAGTGATTTTATCTTTTGGTGAAAAAATAATATTGTGAGAGTGCAAATAAAATTATCAAGAAAATTGCAGTGATGATAATTGCATTGACGCTTGCAGCCAGCAGCGTTGCATTGGACCCGAAGAACATCGCAAGTGCAGCGGCCTGGGGCACGCCGTACGAAAAAGCAGATACCATTATAAGCGGTGAAACTTATGTCTTTTTTGCCAACATCAGCAATAATCTGAGTCAAAGCGATCCTGCAGACCGGCGCTGTCACCAGCATCAGTGGTATAAGCAAAATTTATGACGGTACGGCGGTATCTGCTCCCGCATATGATTCTCTCAGCAGCGGTACGGCTGTTATTGAGTACAAGGCAAAGGATGCAGACGACAGCACCTATACGCAGACAGCCCCCAATGCCGTAGGGGAATACACCGTTCGGATCACCGCAGCGGCAGATGAAAATTATGCAGAAGCTTCGTCAACCCGCGATTTTACCATCTCTTATCTGGCTCTTCCGCAGGAGCCATATGCACTCATGGGCCCGGCAGGAACAAACGGCTGGTACACCGGTGATGTAACGCTGAAACCGGCTGACGGATATACAGTCTCCACCACTCTGAACGGGACTTATTCAGAGCATCTGCTGTATACCGAGACAGCGGAAGATATTATCATTCACCTGAAAAACCGGGACGGACAGATGACTGATGCAATCACAGCTGGTACGGTAAAGATTGACAGGACGGCACCTGGCGGCGATATCAAATTTGAAGAAAATTCCGTTAAAAAGTTCATCAATAAAATTACTTTCGGTCTGTTCTTCAATGAGGACATTGATGTGGAGATTGACGGTACGGACGATCTGAGCGGTGTTGCCAAAATTGAATGCTACAGAAGTGACAAGGTACTGACCGAGGCGGAAGTTGCCGCCCTCACCGATTGGACGGAGACAACTTGACTGACGAGGAAAAGGCTGCACTTGAAAAGAAGATTGAGAACATTGATAACGCAATGGATTCCTTAGAAAAGGCCGAGACTGTTGAAGATACCATTACAAAGCTTCCGGACACAGTCAAGCCGGACGATATTGATGCCGGCAAACTTGTTAACGAGGCAAAGGAACAATATGAATCGCTGACCGAGCACGAGAAGAGCCTTGTCAGCGATGAGTTACGGGAAAAACTTGAAAGCCTGCTTGACGCCCTCGTTGATTATGAGATTGTTAAGGGTGATGGCGGCAAGTGGGAAAAAGGTACAAAGACAGGGCTATCTTTTATGGTTAACGGCGCCTGTTCAAAGTTCACCGGTATTGAAATAGACGGAAAGCCGGTAGATAAAGATAATTACACAGTTGTTTCGGGAAGTACGATAATAACCCTGAAAGCAGAATATATGGAAACCATGTCGGCCGGCAGGCACAGGCTGGAGGTTCAATATACAGACGGCAAGGCAAGCTGCGAATTTGATGTTTTTTCAAAGGATGATATACCCGCACCAGGAACCGGCGACAGTTTAAATATCTTATTGTGGATTACCTTGCTTGTTGTGTCCGGCGGTATGCTTGGCACTGCAACAGTAAAAAACAAAAAGCGTCCGTAAAAAATAACGCATGAAGGAATGGAGGAAACAAAATGAAAAAACGAATTTTAAGTCTGCTGCTCTGTGCGGTAATGATCGTGGGATTAATGCCCATGTCCGTTTCCGCTTTGGAGGAAGACAAATATCCTTATGTAGCAGGTACGCAGATTACGCCTGCAAATGCCGAAAACGTATTGGGAGACGGCAAGGTATCATATGATCCTGAGGAAAATGTATTGACTTTAAAGAATGCAACCATTACAGCTGATAGTGAACCTTACGGTATTTATGCCGAAGGGGACCTGCTGATTGAACTGGTTGGAGAAAACAAGATTACATCCTCAGAAGCGTCTGCCCAAAATATTTGTGCTGCTGTTTACAGTAAAAACGGCAATATCAGAATTTTTGCCGGAGATAATTCTGACGATGCGGTTCTGATCGCTGAGGCTTCACTGCAGAATTCGGAAACAGATTATTCCTCTTATGGTATTTATGGGCAGGACATTTTTGTTGAGGACGGAGTAAAGGTGATAGCCGAAAGTGGCGATGCCTCCCTGCAAAACGGGTTTAAAAGCTGTGGTATAAGCGGAGATGCCATTTCAATCACGAATGCAGCAGTAAATGCAGTGGCCGGCAGCGGATGCTACAGCTACGCTATTGAGGGAAGAAAGGGAATTACAATAGAAAATTCCGATGTGATCGCACAAAGCAACAGCGAAGTAGTGTTCTGGGAAGATTATAATGTCCTGCAAAGTGGCGGTATAATTGCTCCGGCAGAGGGAGATATTCACATTTCCGGCGGTACAGTAAAAGCGCAAAGTAACGAAGCTGAGATTCTCAGTGTGGATATCGGAAGCATGAATGGAAGGCTAACTATAGATAATAAAGCGGTTGTACAGGCAAATTTCCAAAATGACGGATTTAGCAGCGATGATAGTGCAGGAATCGGAGCCGGCCTGATGGCCTTGGGCGACATTACGATTAACGATGCTAAAGTGTATACCATGGGACGGGAAGCCACTATCAGCACCGGGATTTACAGCCATAATAATGTCATTATAAACGGTGAGATCAATGCTATAGGTGGCCGCAGCAATGCTTCTTATGTTTCTTCCGGCGGAAGTTTCGGAATTCTTGCCGAAACTGGCAGCGTTACAATTAACGGCGGAAAAGTAACTACATCAATAGGGATGACTGAATCTGCTTTGTGTAGCGGTATTTGCGCATACGGTGATGTGATTATTAATACCGGCGAGATATTTGCATCAGGGTCTGATGCAGTGCCGATAGACGGAGTAGAAGCAGATTTGAGCTGCGGTATTATGAGCCAGGCTGGGGATGTTGTGTTTAACGGTGAGACAGCAAAGGTTACGGCCAATGGCGGATATGCAAGCAGATCTTCCGTTGCTGTTGCTGCTATGGCAGGTAATGTCAAATTTTTCGCCGGTGAAGTTGATTTGCTAGGATATATTGAATATGCGGATAATTATGATATAAGCTGCTATGGTGTTGTTGCTTCAAGAGGAGAGATTCAAGCCATGTCTGCTAAAAATGAAAAATCCTCCTCCAAAGGAAACATTGTTGTTTCCGGCGGAAATGTTAGGAGCCTTGGCAACACAGGCGCATTCTATCTGGACGGGGACTTTATTGCGGAACCGTCCGCAAATCTGATTTTGACTATGAAGGCAAATGAAGAATTAGTTGGTGCATTAGAAACATGGGGACTTACATGGGAAGAATATCTGCAGGCAGTAAAAGAATTTTTGCTGGCACAGGATGAAAATGCGGAGGAAATAGATGGTTCCCCATTTACTGCAAAAGCGGTAATATCTAATGAGATTGCAAACAAGTGGAAAAGCTTTTCATGTTCCACTCAAAAAATTGTACCTGTGACTTATACGCTATCTTTTGAATCCAAGGGCGGCAGCAGCATCGCTCCGGTGACAGACGAGGATGGATCCGTAATTGAGCTTTCACAGTATACACCGAAAAAAGATGGCTTTAGATTTACGGGCTGGTATGCAGACAAGGCATTGACAGAGAAAGTAACTTCAATCAAACTCGACAGTAACAAAACGGTATATGCTGGGTGGACAGAAAAGGAAATTTCCGTAATACCGGAAGATATTACTATTCCTCCGAAAACCGGTGACAGCAATAATATTATGCTTTGGGTCATTCTTCTGTTTATATCGGGAGGTGTGATTGGAGCAGCGGCATACAGAAAGAAGAAGCAATCAAACTAAATAGTCAATAATTTAAAAGAGGCGGTAACAGCACAATTTGGTCTGTTGCCGCCTCAAAGCGATTTGACTGAGGCCAAGGAGAATCTGGAAAATGCTTTGGAAAATTTCGCCAGCAACTATACACAAGAAGAAAAGAAAGCACCTGAAGATAAGCTGAATGAAATTAACAGCGCCCTTGACAGCATCAGCAAAGCAGAACAAGCAGAAGCGTTAATAAGTAAGCTTCCTGATACGGTAGGTCCTGACGATACTGATGATGAAAAGCTGATAAACCAGGCCAAAGAGCAGCATGATGCTTTGACTGATTATGAAAATAGTCTGATCGATAAAGAGACAGAGTAAAAGCTAAATAGTGTGCTGCAAGTCCTTGTGGATTATAAAATTATAAAAGGTGACGGCAGTCAATGGACAGAGGGGAATAATGGCTCTGTTAGTATGACAGCCAATGGGGCCTTTAACAAATGCATCGGAATTCAGGTGGACGGGAAAATGCGGACCCATCAGCTATACGGCAGTAACCGGAAGCACTGTAATAACACTAAATGCTAAATATCTGAAAACATTGTCTGTAGGCAAGCATACCTTGAGAGTATTGTACACTGACAGCCGGACCAGCGTTGAGTTTGAAATATTGGATAAGTCCGAATCAGGCACATCGCAGACGTGTGATAGTAATAAGATGATTCTCTGGATAACAATAGCTTTTGCAATAGCATCAGTAATGTCAGCAAATAGCGCTTATGCGGCAGATGACAGCAGTCTTTCTAAACATGTGATAAATACTGTAAGCCCGCCGCATGTCAAACTTAATTTATTTGACTACTGGTTAGATACCAGGGATTCTCCATTTAATAACCCGGCACCACAGAAAGGAATAAATCAAGGACATGCCTTTGTATTTGGGGGACAGACAGGCTGGGGACCTTGGAACGTATGGACAGGCAATGAGAATCATTACAATGCGCAGCCGCAAAATCAGAATATAAGATATGGAACTTATCCCGGAATTGTTGATAATGTTTTAAAAGACGGATACCCGATTCTCAATATAAATACAGACAACGGCGGACAAGGGTGGCTTCAAGAGCACGGAGTTGAAAACAAGCTCAACGAATCTCTTTCATATTTGTTTAATCCGGATATTCACAGCAGCTATAAAGCTGCTTATAAAAATGTTCAGGGGCTTTTAAAATACGACGGCAATGGCGGATATATATTTAACAGCCATGAGAATTATGCTGCCTCCAAAGAAACATCTGCTCAAACAGGAGCAAATGGGGAGCCCAGCGATGGTTATTTTGATGTATATGATAACTGGGCTCTCCACGGAAGTTCTGCACCGGGAGGTCAATTTTTCCCCTTTGACGGAGCTGAAGAGGTATTTATCCAAAATAATGACGGCAGCTTTAAGGAGGATGCAAACGGGTATCTGATACCTAATGACACAACTCCGACTGTGTCACCTGAAAACCTCAACCATTTCATGGGTCTGACAATGGACACGGTATTTTTGCAGCCGGAAGACGGAAAAATTGATGCGAATACACCTATGTATTTTACTTTTTCAGGTGATGATGATGTATGGGTATTTATCGACAATGTTCTCGTATCAGATATTGGAGGAGTGCACGATGAATGTTTTACGATAATAGACTTTGAAACCGGTTTTGTGTATACGGGCCTTACACCTGTAGTGAAAAACTCTGAAGGAACATTTTCTGCAGCAATTCCAACATTGCAAGATCTGAGAAAGGCTGAAGATGCAGGAGAACAATGGGGCTGGTACGATCGAATAAATAAAAAAATGACTACAGGCACATATGAGCAATATGCAGCAGCTCATGCCATTAAAAGCAAAAGCCTGCGGGAAATATTTACTGAAGCAGGACATGATGCCGGTCAGACATGGGGCAGCGAAGAAAGTAATATGAGCCCTAACACCTAATATGCTGGCAGTTCCGGCTTCCGGAGTTACAAAGACTGATCAGGACGGTCGCCCTGTACAGGGGGCGGAATTTGCCCTTTGACCGGCACAGGTAAGCCGGGATAAGAAAGATGAATATGGTCACCCGGCTCCGGTAACAGATGAAGAGACAGGACTTTTTATAGCCGATAAGACTGCAAACGGCGGCATCCCCATATGTGTTGCCGAGACCGATGAAAACGGGTATCTGAGCTTTATTACAGAAAATAGAAAGATAATCAGTTTTCAGGAGTGGGCTCAGAGCGGAAACTTCTATTATGTTCTTGAAGAGACCAAGCGTCCGTTAGGTTATCGCTCCAAAGGGGATATCTCTTTATATTACAGCATGTATAATCCCGATAACGATGCCGAAGGAGTTTTACTCTCATATAATTATTGGAAGACCGGAGCATATACTCAAGCCAAGCTTGACGTTACTATGACAGAAGATTTGCACAAATATGAATTTATTTTTATATTAGAGTTGATTTTTCAATTTAATTAACTAAAACATATTGCAAAAAAAATCGAAAGTTGTAGAATAAAGGTAAGTTAAGCATTCCTTTATATAGAAAAGCTGATGCAAATTATCATGGAATGAAATGATAAGAATATCAAAGGAGGATATTGTATGAAAAAACGTCTTTTAACTATCCTGTTAAGTATCGCTATGATATTGATGCTTACGCCGATGACGGCAATGGCTGCGACAGGGGATGTTGCACAAGTAGGAGAGGCTGGGTATGAAACCCTTCAGTCTGCTATTAATAACAGCAATGGGGAGATAGTAACACTGCTTCAGGATACTGAGGAAGATATAGTTGTTTCTTCCGGCAGCGTAACTTTGGACTTGAACGGTAAGACTCTCACTGCTAATACAAAAGATGCTATAGAAGTGAAAATAGGTGCAGAGCTTACTGTGGTAGATAATGCTGGCGGCGGTAAAGTAATGGCAAATAAGTCTGGATATGCGGCTGTATTAAACAGCGGTAAAGTAACTCTTTCCGGAGGAACTTACGGACGAGCATCAGCAGGTACATGGTATACAATAGTAAATCATGGTGAACTGATGACCATCAATGGTGGAGTTACGGTAGAAAATTCGAATACGGCAGACACTTCAAGCCTTGTGGAAAACGGATATTACAGCTACTCCGGATCAAATTCTAGAAATAATTATGTTGATGGAAGCAATTATAGCGCACCAAAGCTTATAATCAATGGCGGCAATTTTGATACTGCAGGATATAACGCTGTAAAAAATGATGAAGGCGGCGTACTTCAGATAAATGGTGGAAACTATACTTCCCAGCGTGCCAGCGGAGCTGTAATAATGAACTGGAATGAGGCAGAGATTACAGGCGGTACATTTATATCTACAAAAGAAAATACTGCTGTATTTTCTAATGGTACTTGGGGGAATTATGCAAAAGGCACTGTAGAGATAAGCGGCGGTGATTTCATAGTAGATAAAGATGCGAAAAATGCTGTTCTGTTTGGCTATGGCCAAGGTGCTGGAGAAGGCGGTACGATGAATGTTACCGGCGGTTATTTTGACGGTGATTTTGAATTAAAACAGACTTATGAAGTTAACATAGAAAACTGTACCGCTACACAGCAGGTACCTGTTGAATTCTTAGCATCAGAGGCAGGACAGCTTAAGCTGACTAGTGGCAGTGCAGGTGGATATTATGTAGGAACATCTGAGCAGCTTAATAAAGCTGTTGCAGCAGCAGAAGGTCTTACTGAGATAAACGTTCTTTCAGGAAATATGGATCTTGTCGATGTTCCAACAGGTATTAAAGTAACTAACAACGGTGATGGCAAAGTTACTGTAAACGGCAGTGAACTGAAAACTGATGAGAGTGTTGTATGGTATTATGTTGATGCCAATGGCGGAGTACCAAGTGAAGGAAATTATAAGCCGGGTGATACTGTAAACATTAAAGCAGCAGAAGCTAAAGAGGGAGAACACTTTGCAGGATGGACAGTAGTTGAAGGTGGAATAACTCTTAAAGATGCAACTTCTGAGGAAATTTCATTTACAATGCCATCAGCTAATGTTGTTCTTACTGCAAACTTTGAGGCCCATACATATAAAGACGGAGTATGCACAGTATGCGGAGCAGCAGATCCTGATTACGAAGAATTTGTTCCAGAGATAATCAAAGGAGCCAATGCAAAATGGCAGAAGGGTGAGGAAGGTCTTTCGTTCACATCCAACGCTGAATTTGCTGACTTTATCAAAGTTCAGGTAGATGGCAAAGATCTTAATGCTGCTAATTACACTGTAAAAGAAGGCAGCACCATAGTTACGCTGAAGGCTTCATATCTTGATACTCTTGAGGCAGGAGAGCACAAACTTGCCATCGTATCCAAGACAGGAACTGCAGAAACAAAGTTTACTATAGAGAAAGAAGCAGAAAGTGATACTCCTAAGACTGATGACAGCGCAAACATGATGATGTGGCTTGCACTGATGATGCTGGCAGGAGCAGGAGCTATCGGAACAAAAGTTTACAGCAGAAAATTCAAATAATATGTATAAATGACGGAGCGGCATGACTGCTCCGTTTTTATATTTTAGGTATTCTGCATGCAGATATAAGGAGAATCATATAAGTTTGTTAATGAGCAGAAAATATTCAAACAAACGGCAAAAAAATATTTTACAGGAATTTATCATATGATTTGCCGATTTGAAAAATTAAGCAATTCGTGATATGCTTTAATTGATTTTTACTAAGGCTTGTACTACAGACGTATTGTTTAATTACCTCATTTATGAGGTGATCTTGGCAATAATAGCATCAAAAAATTTTTTTATTAGCGGAAGGATTTTATGTCATGAATCAGGACTTAGTGTGGAAAACAATCCAGGAACAAATAGGCTATGAATTTAAAAATATTGATCTGCTGAAACAGGCTTTTGTCAGACGCTCTTATACGGAAGAAAACGGCGGAGAAAACAATGAAGTGCTGGAGTTTATAGGTGACAAAGCTCTTGATTTTACAGTAGTAAAACTGCTTGTAGATAAATACGGCCATATAACAGGGAAAGAAGATAGTGGCGAGAGCCGGGTCAAGGAAGAGGGTCAAGACTTGCAGAAAAGTCATGACAAGTCGAGAGAAAGGGAGCAAGAACCTGTATTCCGGGTTTTCAGCTGTAAACTTGATGAGGGAGATCTGACAGTGCTGAAAAGCAAAATGGTGGAGAAAAAGTCTCTCGCACGCAGGACGGAAGACCTGGGCTTTGGGGAATTCCTACTTATGGGGCGAAGCGATATCCGCAATAACGTTATTCAAAAACCTTCCGTCAAAGAGGACCTGTTTGAAGCTATCATCGGAGCTGTAGCCATTGACTCTGACTGGAATCCGCAAGAAATTCGCTCAGTGGTGGAACTTATGCTTGAGCCGGAAGCCTTTATTGAGGAAAGGTCAGAGCCGGACTATGCAGGTATTATTAGAAATCGTGAAAGAAGGAATAATGAAACAGTCCCACGGTACCGCTACGGTGCAGTTACAAAAGAATTATTGTCAGATGTTTCATTTGCTTCATTTGAAGGAGTGTCTCAAAGTCTGCCAAAAGACAGCGAAGCCAAAGAAATGGGATTCTATTGCCAATTGCAGATTTCAGACCCTTCAGTGGACATGCCTGTTTTCAGAGGGTTTGGAGCATCCAAAAGCAAAGCCAGGATAGAGGCTTCAAAGACTGCATATATGTATCTGAAAGAACATGGCATGTTAACAAATATAAGTGGTGAGATAGAAAAACCAAACCGTGAAATGGCCATAAATCAGTTGGAAACCCTTGCCCGCAGAGGATATTTTTCCATTCCGGAATATGAGTTTTTTGAAGACCAAGACAATAAAGGTTCTGTGGTGTGGATATGCGTATGCCGCATTGATGAAGAACCGGTATTTTTCAGCAAGAAAGCGGCCTCAAAAAAGAACGCCAAGAAAGATGCTGCCTTTGATATGCTGCAGTACGTCCTGTCTGGAGAATACTAAAAAAGCCGGGAATAAATCTTGCGAAAGAAGCTTAGAAATCCGTTGGCGGAAGGAATCCACAGGAAAAATACAATCGGATATTTATCTAAGTTTTAATATATTAATAGGACATATCTTATATATGGTATAGCAGTTTATTACTGATTAAAATGAGGAGAAAACATGGCAAAATTACTTTATCAGGGACACGGAAGTTTGAGACTCACAACCGGCAGTGGCAAAGTAATCTATATAGACCCCTTTGTCGGAGAAGGGTATGACGTACCGGCAGATCTTATTCTGGTAACCCACCAGCACTACGACCATAATTGCATCGATTTACCGGCCAAGAATCCGGGATACAGAATATGGCAAAATTTTGATGCCTTAAAAGATGGGGAATATCAGACCCTTACACTGGACTTTGCTGTGGTAGAAGCAGTGGAGGCATACAATCACCATCACAAGAAAGAAGAGTGCGTCGGCTATATTGTCACGGCAGACGGCATTTCAATTTATTTTTCCGGCGACACCGGTGAGACTGAACAAATGTCCCACATGGCAGAAAGAAAGCTGGACTACGCCGTATTACCAATGGATTTTACCTACACTATGGACATAGATGAGACTATTAGATGTGCTAAGTTAATTGCAGCAAAGCACACAATATCGGTCCATATGGCACCGGGAAAGCTGTTTGATGCTGAGCGTGCCGGTAAATTTACGGTGTCCGGAGCGCTGATCCTTGAACCGGGGCAGGAGATAAGGCTGTAAATATAAAATGGTCTAAAATAAAAATTAATGAGTTAGGTTTATAGTTTACAGAAAACAGAGGATAGCATATATAATTGTTTTTTTTTAAAAGCTATGGATAAGAGAGTATTATATATTTAGGAAGAGAAAAACATATGGAAAAAAATATAGATAAAAGTATTTTCTGTACATCACCTGCTATTGTAAATGCAGCATTTGCCTGTGAGGTTTTCTTAAAACTGTTACTTTATTTAAATAAAAAAGACTTTAAAAAACAGCATGGACTAAAAAGTTTGTTTGATGATTTGCCGATTGATGCTAAGGAACGTATAAAACGTTATGTAATTGAGAAGCAAGGGCGCTGGTGTGACGCTTTTGGAATTGAACTTTTGGAAAAAGAAGATAAAGCATTTAATAACTGGCGGTACAATTATGAGTACGATTGGAGCAAAAGCAGAACGATGTATGCAGATATAGGGTTTTTATTTGCATTCAAAGATGCTTTGAAGAATGAATCACGCATATTACTAAAACCACGTGAATTTCCAAATTGGATTGATGATTAGCTTTGTTAATGTGTAATTGTAATAGAATAAATTATTTTTTATTTTATTTTTCTGATGTATTTTACAGCATTATTTTGAACATGATTTCATTAAAAAAAACACTCTTGTTAAAATTATTATGCAGTAATGGCACAAGAGTGTTTATCCTATAGCCCTCAAATCACGATTCTATTTTGAAATTAAGAGGCTAAAAAAGATGCCGGCATTTTTGATTCGCAGAACTTGGACTCTCATGCCTTTATTTATCTTCGAGTACTTTAAATTTATAATCTTTTAGTAAACATTTCTCGTAAATTAAAAAATAAATTACCGTGCCAAAATCTTTTTATCATAATAGAAAAGGCTGAAACATCATCGAATAAATCGGTTTGAATCGTAAAACATATTATTTTTTCACGGAATTTCATCCTTTTTATAAAAGCACCGCACAATTGGATTCCCATTAATTCATAGAGCATTGCTCCTGAAATCCATAAACAAGGCTTTTATATGAAGAATGGCGGTTGTGATTCAAACAGGTTTGTATAAATTACAGCTGGTATTCAAAATGGACTGCAGGCAAAGCCGCTTTACAGGACTGTGATTACTGAATCACAGCATCTGTAATCGGTATCAATGTTGTGAGCAATAAAGCGTGCTTTAAAGTTTCTTGGAGAACACAAAGCTTTCGGTGGGCCGCCGGATACAGATAAATCTTCTGGAAGCACAAATTTGATGCATTTCACCAGGACATCCCGGCAGTTTGGATAGTTGTGTGCGGGAATCGTAACAGTTTTCATACCTCGTTGATACTCAACACCGCTGGGATCGACCTCGGTGAGAATTACCG
>ENA-OPBF01001103-OPBF01001103.1-human-gut-metagenome-genome-assembly--contig:-NODE-1103-length-18658-cov-8.972263_pt1 | contig 18658 bp, 19 predicted proteins | sample MGYA00241067_ERZ501450 | MGnify/ENA primary metagenome ERZ501450 (study PRJEB25962, sample SAMEA2042516) | human gut metagenome | biome: human gut; feature: human-associated habitat; material: faeces... | reverse complement strand
GGGCTTTTTCTTTTGCAACAAAAGGAGAACCAGTATCGGCTGGCGAAAACAGCTCTCAACCAACTGCGCACCCAGCGCTTGGCAGAGGGCGGGTACACCGATGCCGTGGATGACGCGCTGACCCGACTGCTGCACGCCCACACGCCGCTGTTTATTTGGTAAATCTGACTATGACATGGGAAAAATTCTGGTCGATCATTGACCGGATCCGCGCCAAAGCGGATATGCAGGATGAAGCGTCCGTGAAACAGTTCCTTTACACGGAACTCATCAACTTGCCGCAGGATGAACTGCTCGGCTTCGATTGCGCATGGCAAAGCTATCGCAATAAAGCCAACTTTCCCAAAATGGTCGCAGCAGCCTGCATCATCAATGACGGCAGTTCGGATGACAGATTTACCGATTTCCGTAACTGGCTGATTATGCAGGGGTACGATGCTTATCGGCAGGCGCTGATTGACCCGGATAACCTCGCGGCGCTCAATATTCCGTTCCGAGATACTGAGTGGATGGGATGCGGGAATGTGGCGTGGTATGCTTATGCAGGGCAGAAGCTGCGCACCTATTTTGAGAAAGCAGGTATCACCGCTGAACTGCACCGAAAGTATCCAACCCTGCTGAAATTGCCCGACGATTTGAATCAGGCAATCATGCGGGAGCAGCTTGCGCCACACCATGCACAGGAAACCGAATGGGAGCGGCAAATGCTGCGGACGGAAGTTAAGCATTACATTGAAGTCAGTGACTTGGCATACAGCTACAACAAATTCTATGCCCAAAACATGCCCGACAAAGTGGCATGGGAAACACTGCAAAGCGATTTGTTTGCAAATCTGCCGCAAATCAAGGCGGAACGTATGCCGCAGGACTTTTCCGTAGTTTTGCCGAAGTTGTGGAGAAAACGTCAGGCATGGAATGCCGAGCGAACAAAACGCCCGCCCTATCGCGGCGAAGAAAGGTAGCCCACCACGCCGGGAAGAAAGAACCCTTGGTGGGTTTGGCTGCTGCCGTTGCCCCTCGTGTGGTGGGCGGCACTGGCGGTGGCTTGCCGTTGGCAGCCGGGCATGAAAATAACAGCTCTGCTGGATGCGCTGAACAGCGCACCGGCAGAGCCGTTTGCGTTGGCGTGGGTCAGCAACAGCCCGCGCTTTTTGCTGGTGTTTACGGCGATTTACGCGGTGGTGGTTATCGTGGCCGTGACGGATCAGAAGAACACCCGCCCCGGTGCGGAGCATGGCTCGGCGGCGTGGGGCGATGTGTTCCGGTTAAATAAGTTCTACATGGACAAGCGAGGACCGAATCTGCTGCTGACCCAACACTTTCACATCGGGATAGATGGCTACAAACATAAGCACAACACGAACATCCTCATTGTCGGCGGCTCCGGTGCAGGCAAGACTCGCACTTATGGTGTGCCGAATGTGCTGGAATGTGCCAGCTCTATGGTAATCACTGACCCCAAGTCGGAAATTTTGCGTAAAACCGGCAATTTGTTGAAGCAGAAGGGCTATGAGGTACTTGTTTTTGACCTCATAAATCCCGCCGCATCATTCTGTTATAATCCGTTTGTCTATGTACATGATGACCGTGAAGTGCTGACCCTGATAGAAAATCTGATTCAAAATACCACGCCATCACATTCAAAAAGCAGCGACCCCTTCTGGGAAAAATCCGAAACAGCCCTGCTCCAAGCCCTTATGTTGTACCTGCTGCACGAGGCCCCGCCCGAAGAACAAAACTTCCCGATGGTAATGGAAATGATAGCCGCCGCCGAAGTCCACGAGGACGATGACAACTACCAATCCCCGCTGGACATCCTGTTCGAGCGCTCGGAAATGCGCGAACCCGACAGCATTGCCTGTAAGCAGTACCGCATTTTCAAACAAGCGGCTGGCAAGACCGCAAAATCCATTTTGGTCAGCGTGGGTGTGCGCCTTGCCGCGTTCAACCTGCCGTCTATTGCCAAGCTGACTATGACGGACGAACTGCATTTGCAGGAATTGGGCGAGCGCAAAATTGCGCTGTTCTGCTGCATCCCGGATTCGGACAAATCCCTCAACTATCTGGTCGGTATGATTTATACCCAGCTAATCCAGACGCTGTACCGTCAAGCGGACCGCGTACACAAAGGACGCTTGCCTGTGCCGGTGCATTGCCTTATGGACGAGTACGCCAACATTTCCTTGCCGAAAGACACCTTTTTGTCTGCCCTTGCCACCATGCGTTCCCGTGCTATTTTCTGTTCGATTATTGTGCAGAATATGGCGCAGTTAAAGGCTATGTACAAGGATGATTGGGAATCACTGGTTGGTCTGTGCGACGAGTTCCTCTATCTCGGCGGCACCGAGAAAGAAACCCACAAGTATGTTTCGGAACTGCTGGGCAAGGAAACCATCTCCACGACCAGCTATAACCAAAGCAAAGGGCGCAGCGGCAGTTACAGCATCAATCACCAGCAATCCGGGCGCGATATGCCATACTTGTTGATGAAGAGTTCAGTTGCCTTGAATTTTACATGAACAGGGACACGATCAGCTGGATTCTGAAAAAGGTAGGATGTCTGTCAGAAATAACAGCATATCTTTTTTGAGCCACTCACTGGATTACCCAGCGGGTGGTTCTTTTATTAACGCTTCTGTCTGCCATTCCGGTTGGGAGGAATTGGGCTGCCCTTTCCCCGCATACTTTTAGTTCGTTTTGCTTTTTTGGATTTTCTGAGGATTCCCAAAAAGGCAGTAAATTCCGCAGAAGTCAGTTTCTCATAAGGAATTTCCATCTGGTCGCAGAAAACCTGAATAAAGGCTTCCTCTCCGCTGGTTCCCGTCTGCACAAGCTTTTCAAACTTTTGCCGGACTTCGGCTACGGTTTCCTGCCGTTCATCAGCGGTGGTAGCGTCGTTTGTGTGTGCTGTTTGGATGTCTTTTACGATCTTGTCAATGTCTTTATGGACGATGTGATTGAAATAATCCTCTCCGTCTATCTGTGCGACTTCAAGGGTTCGCATATAAAGGTCATCGTCTCCCGGCGCATAGCTTTCCATGACGCTCTGCCGGGCAGCTTCCAGTTCCAGATTCATCTGGCTGACACGCATACCGGCGATACGGTCAACGATAACGGTAATGTCCGTCATGAGCCGGGGAAAACCTTCATGGGTGGCAAGCTCGCAGAGCAGACGGTTGTTGATCCTGCCGCTTCTTAATAGCTCAATCATTTCATCGCTCAAATGGAGCGACTGGAGATCAGAATTAGGGATGGTCTTATTTTCCGACAGCCCCATCAGATAGTCGGTGGACACGCCGTAAAACTCTGCCAGCGTTGCAATCGCAAATGGGCTGATGTCCTTGTAGTCATCGCCCTCATATTTCCCCAGCGCCGACTTGGACAGGCCGGTTTGTTCTGCCAGCTGTTCCAGTGTCAGGTGCTTATCCACCACCCGCAGGTCTTTGAGCCGTTCCGGGATTGACAGTTTTGTGTACATCAAAGCACCCCCTCTCGTCAACATTTTTCAATATTTTTTTCATTATAGCACGTTTCCGAGAGCGTGGAAATATGCGGTTTTTGTGCGCTATTCCAACGTCTTGGACATACGGGAGCAGCCCCCTTTTTTCGGTAAACTGGTTCTTGTCAGGAGACACAGAACCTTGAAAATCGAATGACCGGCTGCAAGGGGTATGACCTCCGGGGAAGTGACGCGATAAAAGGGTTCCCGCAAAATCATGGATTTTGTGACGACGGGAGCGCACCAAAGAGGACAATACGCCGGGAGAAAATCCGGGCAGGAGCGGCTTGCAGACAGACCGGCAGATAGAAAAGTAAACCATGCGGGGCATACCGCACCGCAGCAAATGAATGGAGGTAGATCATTATGAAACTGAATATGAAGGAAAAGAAAATTCTTTACGCTTACGCCTGCCCCAGCCATCACAACACAGTGACAAGGCTGAAATGGCTGACAGCGCTGACCGTTGACCCGGAGGCTAAAGGGCAGATGCTTCATCTGACCAGGAAAATTGAGGCAGAGACAGACGAAAGCTGGTACGACAGCTTCTATCACTGCCTACGCATGGAGATGGATGAGTATTACCGGATCAAGCACCGCCTGCGTGTGCTGAAAGCAAACACCGATTATGAGGAGGAACTGTATGAGGAAGCTGTCTAAATATGAAAAAGAAACCATCATCAACTGGAACGAGGGCGAGAACATTGCCAGTATTTACACCTTCAACGCCAGCTTAAAACGCAGGCTGGAAGATTTCAGTAGGAAGTATCCGCTATTGTGTAGGTTGGAGCGCAGCACACCGGAAGGCAGCGCGACCTATATGCTGGACAAATCCCGCCTTTCTATCCGGCTGGTGCCGCCGTACAGTGAAGAACGGCTGGCGGCTGCAAGGGAGTACGCAAAGGAACATGGCTTTCAAGTCATACAGACAGAAGAAAAAATTGCTTGAAATGAGGGCGATTTACCAAAAAATACCGGGTCTGCACCCAGTATTTTGAACGGTAATCCCCGCAGGCGTATTCCGTATCCACTTCCTGCGATTGGTGCAGATGTATGGATACGGAGCCGGAAAAGCTGGCGGACACCGTATCAGCGGTGGATGCCGGTTTTTCCGGTGCAGGAGTACAGAGGGATGCAATCCCTTTGTGGCTGGGTGCAGGGGCGGCAGCGCACTGCTGGGGTCAAGGGGCAACGCCCATTGGGTTAAGGGCGGCAGCCATTATCGGGTCAAGGACGAAGTGCCTTGGCGGGTTGAGGGCGGCAGTCCCATCGGGTCAAGGGTGAAACGCCTTGCCCAGGGAAAGTTGATGCCTGCGTCAACTTGTACTGGGTATTACCTGACGCAAAATTCCGCAGGTTTGGCGGCTTCGCCGCCCTCCCCAGCCCGGAACAGCTTTGCAGGAAGGAGGAAAAATGTTTGAAATTAACAAGGCACAATGGGCGCTCCGGGAAGCATGGCACTTACAATCCCCGTCACAATGACCGCCGGTTCGATGTAGAAAACAGCGAACACATTGACGCTGAGCGTGCCAGACAAAATGTGTACTGGGACTGCTACCGGGGATTTACCACCCACGACTTTCGGGATAACCCGGAGCAGCCGGATTTCAGCTTTGAGGAAATTGAGCGGATGTATTACTACGAGCATTATGCCGACCATGTAAATGCCCAGAACGCCCGGAATGAGAAAACCCGGCATATTGAGCGCAACCGTACTGTGGATGACCTCTTGAAAAATAACAAGACCTGTCCGGAAGAAAGCATCTACCAGATCGGCACGATAGAGGAATCCGTCTCACCGGAAACGCTGGCGCTCATCGTCAGTGAATTTTATGAAGAATTTGAGCGCCGTTTCGGTTCTCATATCCACATTTTAGACTGGGCGCTCCATCTGGATGAGGGAACACCGCATATTCACGAGCGCCATGTGTTCGACTGTGAAAATCGGTATGGAGAATTGTGTCCCCAGCAGGAAAAGGCGCTGGAGGAACTGGGTATCCCTCTCCCAAAACCGGAGCAGCCCAAAGGAAAGCACAATAACCGGAAACAGACTTTCGATGCAGTCTGCCGGACAATCCTGTTTGACATTGCCAAACGGCATGGACTTCATCTGGAACAGGAGCCGTCCTATGGTGGGCGTGACTATCTGGAAAAGCAGGATTATATCCTGATGAAGCAGAAAGAACAGATGGCGGCGCAGGAGCAAAAGCTGGAAGAACTGACGCTCAAAATCGAGGATGTGGAGACGCTGTTGGAGGATGTTTCCGATGTGGCCTATGACAAGGCAGTGGAGGTCGTGACAGACAAGGTACGGGAACAGACCCAGCTTGAGGATTTGGAAGTGATCGAGAAATACCGAAAGAGCGTGGTATCCCCCAATGCAAAAAATTCGCCGGAAGTGGTGAAGATTGCAAATACCCTACTGGGAAGGGCACGGGAAAAATTACAGCAGTCCGCAGAAAAGATTCTCAAAAAGGTGCAGGCTGTGCTGCTGAAGCCGGAGGTCAAGCAGGCTGGCAAAGAGCAGATTAAGAAAAAAGCCAGAGAATCCATCAAAGAGAAGCTGGCGAAAGGCAAATTGGACGCTGACCGGAAGAACCGGGAGCGATGGGAACGTGAGGGGCGGATCGCCCCGACAAAAAAACAGGATATGGAGTTGTAAGGCATCTGATTTTCTGAGGAAACCGGGTGCCTTTTGTTTTGTTTGGAGGTGGGGAAATCGAATGTATTTGAAACAGTAAAGCAGTCTGTCACGACAAGACAGGCTGCGGAATTTTATGGGATTCCAGTAGGACGGAACGGGATGGCCTGTTGTCCTTTTCACGATGACAGACATCCCAGCATGAAGGTGGACAGGCGGTTCCATTGCTTTGCCTGTCAGGGGGACGGAGATGTGATTGATTTCACTTCCCGCCTCTTTGGACTGGGCAGTAAGGAAGCTGCCTTGAAGCTGGCAGAGGATTTCTCTGTCAGTCTTGACAGCAAAGGTCATGGTCCGCCACGAAAGACAATCATCAAAAGAAAAATCAGCGAGGAAGTGCGATACCGGCAGGCAGAGCAGAAATGTTTTCGGGTGCTGTGCGATTACCTGCGTCTGCTGGAACGCTGGAAAGAAGAATATGCTCCCAAACAGCCGGAGGATGACTGGCATCCCCTGTTTGTGGAGGCTCTGCACAGGCAGCCATATATCGAATATCTGCTGGATATTCTCCTGTCTGACAGCATAGAAGAACGTGCTTCCGTGGTTGCTGAGTATGGAAAAGAGGTGAAGAAAATTGAGCAGCGAATATCAGAATTTACCGCCAGCCACCCGGCAGGCTGTGATGAGCGCAGCCGAGGCCATAGCGCCGGAACAGAGCGCCCAAGATGTGCGGGAGAGCCTTTCTGTCACCGATAAGGGAAAAACCGCCAATACCATCGACAACTGCCGGATCGTGTTCTGCTGTGATCCGCTCCTGCGGGATGCTATCCGGTTAAATCTCCTGACCGACCGGGTGGACATTGTACGGGATTTGGGCTGGCGCAGGAACACCAGCGCCTTAACAGATACCGATGTGAAATATCTTCTCCTCTATTTTGAGCAGAACTACGAGCTGACCAGTGAGAAAAAGATCACAGCTGCACTTTCCATTGTAGCAAACGAAAATTGCTATCACCCGATTCAGGATGTGCTGAACAGCCTTGTCTGGGACGGGACACCCCGCATCCGTTCCTGCCTGCACCACTTTCTTGGCGCTGATGAAAGCGACTATGTGGAAGAAATGCTGAAACACTTCCTGCTGGGCGCTATCCGCCGGGTATTCCGTCCCGGTTCCAAATATGAGGAAATGCTCTGTCTGGTAGGCGGCCAAGGTGCCGGGAAGTCCACTTTCTTCCGCCTGCTGGCAATCCGGGACGAGTGGTTTTCCGATGACCTGAAAAAGCTGGACGATGACCGGGTGTTCCAGAAGCTGCAAGGCCACTGGATCATCGAGATGTCGGAAATGCTTGCCACCAGCAGCGCAAAGAGCATTGAAGAAATTCGCTCCTTTATCAGCCGACAGAAGGAAACCTACCGAACGCCTTATGAATCCCAGCCCAAAGACCGGCTGCGGCAGTGTGTGTTCGGCGGTTCTTCCAACACATTGGACTTCCTGCCGCTGGATCGGGCCGGGAACCGGCGCTTTCTCCCAATCATGATTTACTCGGAGAATGCGGAGGTTCATATTTTGGAGGACGAGGATGCTTCCAGAGCCTATCTTTTGCAGGTGTGGGCAGAAGCCATGACCATTTACCGCAGCGGACAGTATTCCATGAAATTCAGCAAGAGCATCCAGCGTCAGCTGGTGGAGGTGCAGAAGGACTTCATGCCGGAGGATACGGAGGCCGGGCAGATACAGGGCTTTCTGGAACACTACACTGGGAACATGGTCTGTTCCAAGCAGCTGTTCAAGGAGGCGCTGGGGCATACCTTTGACCAGCCGAAGCGGTGGCAGCTGCACAATATCAACGAGATCATGAACACAGTCGTGACCGGCTGGAAGCCTTTCTCCAATCCCAGGATGTTCGCCGGGTACGGCAGGCAAAAGGGTTGGGAATGTGACAATTTCGACAACGAACTGTCCGACAACGAAGGCGGATTTGTGGAACTGAGCGAGGAAGAATGCCGCCAGCTGGAACTTCCGAAGGAGTGGATTGCCTGAGAATGATGGTCTGTTGCCAGTTGGTTGCCGGGTTCGTTGCTGGCAAATCTATGGTTTTGATATAGAAAAAGCCCATAAATAAAGGATTTTTCACAAGTATTTTCTGTCCGGCAACGAAAGCAACGAGATTTTACAAGAAAACTTATCAAGCAAAGATTGACAGTCAGATATTCATTTACAGGTTTTTATAGGCTGGTTGCCGGACTTCGTTGCCGGCACACGGTTATCTGGACTGTCACACTATGGAGGTAGCCTATGGAGAAAAACAAGAAGCAGAATAAAAAAGTCCGGTTCGTGGTGGTTCGGGAGTTTTCCGGGGACAAAACCATGCGGGAAGCCTTTGAGCAGCTGATCGAGCGCCAGACCTGCGAACACTTCGAGGAATGGTTAGAACATCGGGAAATGGCACAAAAAGCGGCGTAAAGCGGTTGAATCAGGAACGGGGACATGGTATTATAATGGTATCGTGTCCCTGTTCATAGAAGGAGAACACTATGAGCAGGAAAAAACAAGTCAATCAAAAAATCACAGCGCTTTACTGCCGTATCTCTCTGGACGATGGCAGCGATAATGAGAGCATGAGCATTAGCAACCAGAAACTTATGCTCCGGGACTTTGCCGAAAAAAACGGGATGTTCCAGTATGAGTATTATGTGGATGACGGTTATACAGGCCGCAACTTCAACCGCCCTTCCTTTCAGCGTATGATTGCTGATATTGAGGCGGGAAAGATTGGCTGTGTCATCACAAAAGACCTGTCCAGACTGGGCAGAAATTATATCGAGGCCGGCAGCTATATCGAAATCTTTTTCCCCAAACACAATGTACGATATATCGCCATTACAGACGGAGTTGACAGCCTGACCCGCCAGGAAATGGACATCACGCCCTTTAAGAATATCCTGAATGATATGTACAGCCGGGATATTTCCAAAAAGGTGCTGGCGGGGCGTATGACCCGTTCCCGGCAGGGAAAGTTTTGTGGTGGGCAGCCGCCTCTCGGATTGATGCGTGACCCGGATGACCGGGGGCATTTGATCCTTGACCCGGAGACGGCGCCGGTGATCCGAAAAATCTATGACATGGCGCTGGACGGCTGGGGCTGTATGCGGATCGCAAAGCAGCTCATGGATGACAAGGTTCCTATCACGAGGGTAAAGAGCAATACGGAATGTGACGTCAACTATTATGCGTGGGGCGGTGCAAGGATCAGTCATATCCTGCGAAACCCATTCTATAAGGGCGCACATCTGGTCTGCCGGACACATCAGAAAGGGATTCGTTCCAACACCTATGACATTATCCCCCGTGAGGACTGGGAAATCATTGAGGATTGCCATGAAGCAATCGTTTCCCCGGAAGAATGGGAGCAGGTGCAGTCAATCATTGACCGCAGACCTACCATTATGAAAGGCAACTCCTGTCCCTTCTATAACCTGTTCCACGGTATCATTTACTGTGCTACCTGCGGAAAGTCCATGCAGGTGCGGTATGAAAAGGTGGGCAGAACCGGAAAAAACCGTTTTACCGGCGAGATGCGGGAGCCGATTGACAAGGCGTATTATATCTGCCAGACCTACAACCGGCTGGGCAAGAACGCCTGCACCAGCCATAAGATCGAGGCAAGGGATTTGTATGACCTTGTTCTGAAGGACATTCAGGAACTGGCGGCACAGGCTCTCAAAGATGCCGACGCATTTTATCAGCGACTGAGCAGCCGGATGGAGCGCCGGTATCTGATAGACGCTTCCCAGACGCAGAAAGAACGCCAGCGGCTGGAAGCCAGAAATCAGGAGATTGACGGGATGTTCCTGAGCCTTTACACCGATAAGGCTAAAGGGATACTGACCGAGCAGCGTTTTATGAAGCTGACGGCGGCGCTGGAACAGGAGCAGGAAGCCAACCAGAAGCGCCTGCAAGACCTGATGTTGATGATGCGACACTCTGACGAACAGGAAAGCGAAGTCCGCACCTTTATCCGGGAAATCCGGCGCTACGCCGCCATTGAAGAACTGGACGAGGCGGTGCTGAACCGGCTCATCAGCAAGATTCTGGTGGGTGAAGTCAAGAAGATTGACGGACAGAAAGTGCAGGAAGTCAGGATCATTTATAACTTTGTCGGAGAAATCCCGGAGATTACAGAATAATCAGTGATCCCCATCTCTCAATCAATGAGGGATGGGGATTTTTTCTTTGCCGTCGTCCGGCAGATGTTACATTAAATTTTCCAAAGTGGATTACAATTATAATTCATTGATTGTTTCAGTAATTGCCATGTTTCGAATCCGCTTCGCCGGGGCATGAACCGCAAGAGCTGCGGCAGCAAATACGAATAGAATGATAAGGCAGAGCGTCATTCCTGGCAGATGCCATGTCATGCCAAAATAGCGTGTAATGAGTCGAGCGTACAGCATACGGCTCAGCAGCAGACCGGCAATACAGCCGACAATCAGCCCGGAAACAGCATAGGTAAAGGCTTCCGCAGCAACCATCCGAGTAAGCTGACTGCCATCCATTCCAATTGCACGCATGACGCCATACTGCTTTGTACGGGCAGAAACGCTCATCGAAATGCTGTTGACAATATTAAAAAGAGAAATCAGTCCAATAATCGCCAGAAAACCATATACGACAATTCTGGAAGCCAGATAGGTAGCAGCTTCCTGCGAATTACGCTCTCGCACATCCGATACAATGATCTCGTCTGTTGCAAGGTGGGCAATTTGCATTACAGTCTGCTCTGTTGCTGAATCGTTCAGCAAAACGCCGATCATATTATAGTTCTGCGCTCCGACCAGACGGTCAAATAGCGCCTGTGGGCAGATGACTGTAACATCATCCGGGAACATTCCCTCCGAAAAAGCCCCCACAATGGTAAGGTCTCTTCCGCTTATATAAACGGTATCTCCAACCTTCAACGGGTTGTTTTTATTATAGATCGTCATGACTTCGTTGCTGCTGGCTGCCTGATCGGCCATCCTGCCTGCTACAACGAGATCCCTGCTTTTTTCCATCATAAAATCATCGTAGGAACCCAGCACCACATGCTCTACCTCTTTCTGCGGACTGCTGGCAGGAGTGTTGGTAAGACCGGTTGCGCCCCAGACATACCCAACACCCGGAATCGCACGCAGCTGTTCTGCCATACTGCGGGACAATACCTGTTCGTTTCCGTACCCGTTCAAGAGAATATCCGGCTGCCACGGAGCTTGACCGGGCAAAAGCAAGCCGGCAAATTTAAGCAGTACAGAAAAGCAGAGCACCAAAACAATACTGAGTGCAAAAGAAGATGTCATTAAAAACAGGTTCTTTTTACCGGCAATGGCGTGATGGGCTCCCAACGACAACTCGATTTTTCCAAAGCTATAGTTTGAAGCATGACGCGAAGCGGAAAGATTCTCTCCCGTGCCGGAGACCGCCGCCACAGGTGAGACCCGTGCCGCCCGTCGCGCCGGTGACTCTGCCGCCAGCAGGACGGTCACGATACCGACCACGATGCCACTGACTAAACCTACAGGACTGATTTGAAAAACCGGTGTTGTGGAAAACTCGCCACCGATGCCATAATGCAGCGCCGCGCAAATGCTCCAGCTGGCAAGTGTGCCAAGCAGAACGCCTACGGGCACAGCCGTTTTGCACCAGTTAAGCGCTTCTAAACGGACAAATCGGATAATTTGAGATTTGCTCATGCCGATACAGCGCATCATTCCGAAGAACTGGATTCGTTGTGCCAGATTGCTGTTCATGCTGCCGGAGATCATCAGTACACCTGCCAGAAGAACCAGCACAAACAGAACTGCGGCAAGGCTGTAAACATTTTTTGCGGCGCTGCTATCGCTTTGTCCGGCGATAGCCATCACACCGGTGTTTTCTGAGACAGCATTTTCCGGCAGGTTATGCTGTGCCGTCAGTTCCGGGATTGCTTTAGCTGCCTTAGACGCGCTGGTAAACTGGACATAATATGACGTTTGAAGATTATGGACGTTGTTCTGCTCCATCAGCGCTGCAAATGCTGTGCGCGGCAGGTAGGCATCCATCAAAGAATATTGCCCGGAATAGTAGCTTTCCTCCACACCGCCCAAACCGGACACTGTAAAATCCCAGTCTCCGGACGGCGTACGTAGTGTAACAGTGTCCCCAACTGCAACTTGAAGGACACGCGCTGCATTGCTGCTGAGCATGATTTCGCCCATTCCCTGCGGAAAGCGTCCTTCGGCGGCACCAGTTGAATTCATTGTCAGATAGGATTCATCAATACCATAAAGTACAACCCTTTTTCCGTCCATGCGGTAGGGCAGTTCTCCGTCCGGGTTAAATATCGTAACTGCACCAATCGAAACCACATCATCCCGCTCCGCAATTTTCAGGGCTGTTTCTTGAGAAATGCCGTCCAACTCTATGTGCCAACTTCCGTTTTTGCCGGTCATTCGGTCGCTTTGGGTTCGAATCATCATATCCGCCACGCTAAAAATTGCTGTCACCAGAAATATCGAAATAATGACACACAGAATGGTCATCCGATTCTGCCGTTTCCGCACCTTTGCAGAGATCGGCACAAGGCTTAAATAGCTTTTCATTCCCGGCACCTCCCAAAATCGGTGAGGTTACCGTCCGATACCTGCAATACCCGGTCAGCCGTTTGCGCGATACTACGGTTGTGGGTAATCATAATAATCGTCTGCTCATACTTTTTGGATGCTTCTTTCAGCAGGGCAATGACCTCGCTGCTGTTCTGGGTGTCCAGATTGCCGGTCGGCTCGTCAGCCAGGATCAGGGCTGGCCGGGTAATGAGCGCACGGCCAATCGCCACACGCTGCTGCTGTCCGCCGGAGAGCTGGCTGGGCAGATGGTTCCGGCGCTCTTTCAGGTTCAGTACCGCAAGAAGTTCTTCCAGATATTTCTTATCCGGCTTCTGGTAGTCCAGCAGCACCGGGAAGATGATGTTCTGCTCCACCGTTAACTCCGGCACAAGGTTAAACGCCTGAAAGATAAAGCCAATGTTCCTGCGGCGGAATACCGTCAGCTTGCGCTCGTCCATGGCAAAAATGTCCTTACCGTCGATCAGCACCTTGCCGGTCGTGGGCGTGTCCAGCGCGCCGATCATGTTCAGCAGCGTACTTTTGCCGGAACCGGATTCCCCCACGACGGCCACATATTCCCCCTTGGGAACGGAAAAACTGACATCCTTCAAAGCCTTGACTGCGGTTTCTCCGCTGCCATAGGTCTTACAAATGTTTTTGACCTCTAATAAATTCATCGTGCATATACCTCTTTCTTCATGTTTTGCGAAATAGGCGGGCTGCTTTTGTTTTTCCTGCCTATGAGGAAAGGATAGCACCGAAATATTACTGTAACCCTACACTCAGCCTACAATTTTGTAGGAATTAAAAAATTCATGGTGAAGGTCGTGCCTTTTCCAAGTTCACTGTCCACCTCAATCGTGCCGCTATGGGCTTCCACGATGGTCTTTGCCAGCGGCAGGCACAGCCCGATGCCCTGCTTGTCCTGGGAAAAGCGGCTGCGGTAGAACCGCTTGAAAATATGGTGCAGGTCCTCCGGATGGATGCCGCAGCCGTTGTCCTTTACGGCGATCTGAACGGCATTGGGCAGAGCTTTCCATGTAATATGAACCGCGTCGCCGCTCTCCGTATGGTCGAGGGCGTTTTTCACGATGTTGTCAATGGCCTCGGTCAGCCAGTCGCGGTCGCAGAAAAGAAGGACCTCCTCCGGGCCGGACAGGACAAGTTCTTTATGCTCCTGTTTGGCCCGGTATGCGAAATGCAGCTCAACATCCCGCAGCATATCCGCCACATTCTCGGCCCCCTTTTCCAGCGTGACGGAACCGGCGTCCAGCCTTGTGATCTTCAGCAGGCTCTGCACCAGCGTTTCCATGCGGTCAAGCTCCTGCTCAGACAGGTCAGCAAATTCTTTCACGGAGGACGCTTCTATATCTTCCTCATGAAGCAGGCCATTATAAATATTCAGTGCCGCCAGCGGTGTTTTCAGCTGGTGGGAAATATCGGAGATCGTATTTTTCAAAAATTCCTTTTCCCGAAGCTCGTTATCTGCGTGGGCGTTCAAAACCGCCGCCAGGGAATTGACGGAATGGAACAGCCGATATAGCTCCCCCTCACTGTCGCATTCAATACGTGCGTTGCTATCCCCGTCAAGATACACATTGATCTGGGATACCGCCTGTTCCATGATCTTATTCTGCTTTTTGAAATAGGAGCAGCAAACCACCCATATAGCCGCCGCTGCCAACAAAAAAATAAACAGCAGGCACAAAGAAAGCCTTTGATAGCGCAGCCATAAAAAGCCCTGTGCCAGCAGGAGGGATGCTGCCCAGATAACCGATACCGCAAGAAACAGATTTCTGATATCCTTATTTGCAAGTATTTTCATAGGCTGCCTCACCCTACTACATTCCATTTATAGCCCATGCGACGGACGGTCAGGAGCATCTGCGGGTCACTGGGGTTATCCTCAATCTTCATGCGAAGCCGCCGCATATACACGGTGAGGGTGCTGCTGTCGATATAATTTCCGTCGCAGTCCCACAGTTTATCTAATATCTGCTCCTTGGTAAGCACCGTATTGGGGTTTCGCATAAACAGGCACAGCAGCTTGTATTCAGCAGCGGTCAAATCCAACAGCTCCCCATTTTTGAAAGCCTGACCCTGCAGCAAAAGAACCTTGATTCCGTTCGATTGCAGTTCTGTGTCCGTTGCGCTGAAATCCTTTGCACGGCGAAGCAGGGCATTGACCCGTGAAACCAGGACTCCAAGCTTGAAGGGCTTGGTGATATAGTCGTCGCCGCCCATATCCAGCCCCATAATGATACTCGTTTCTTCGTCCGAAGCGGTCAGAAAGATGATCGGCACCTTGGAAACCTGCCGCACCCGTTTGCAAAATTCAAAGCCGGTGCCGTCCGGCAGGGATACATCCAGTACCAACAAATCATACCTGCCATCCGCCCACAGCGCATCCGCTTCTTTCAACGTTCTGGCAATATTCAATTCAAATCCCTGCTTCTTGAACGCAAAGGAAAGCCCGTTGATCAGGCTCAAATCATCTTCCAAAAGTAATATCTTACTCATGCTTCTGTTCCTTTCCCTGTTTCGTCCGGCCATCAATCGGCTTTTCCGCAGTTTTGGGAATCAGCCAAACACCGGCCATCTTTACAGCGCTGGGGATACGACCACCAGCGCAATAATAATTTACCCTACGAGGTGACACGCTCCATTTCTCAGCGGCCTCTTTCAATGTCATATAATCCATTTCGCACCTCCATCGAGTATATTATAGTTCTGCGTTTCGAACAATGCAAGGCAGAAAACATGAATAAGAAAAGGACAAGCACTATGAAAGACTGCTTTCTTTGATAGTGCTTGTCCTTTTTTGAATTTACCACTTGACATTATGGCAAAGACCTTATGACCCCGGACGAGGTGCGGCTGCTGGACAACAGCAAGTGCATTTTGTTTATCCGTGGGGAACGCCCCGTGATTGACCTGAAATATAATCTGCTGAAGCACCCGAACATCCGCTATACCGAGGACGGCGGCGCAGCCCCTTACGACTACACCGCCGCCGACAACGCGCTGGACGATCTGCCCGGCGCACCCGAAAATTACGAACTGCTGGATATGGACGACTTTCTGCCCACCGAACCCGCAGAAATAAAGCCAACCATACAAAGAATTAGGAGGCCCAAATGAAGCTGAATCATAACAAAAAATCCGTGAAAATCTCTCTCAATTTGTTTGCGCTGTACGCCGTCATGGTGTGCGGCGTTGTTTTTGCCCTGCCCGCCTTTGCTGCCAGTGATCCGCTGGTGGTCGTGGAAAACCTCTCCACGTTCATCTTTTCGCTGATCCGCGCGGTGGGGCTTATCCTGCTGGGGTGGGGCATTGTGCAGGTCGGTCTGTCCTTGCAGAGCCACGACCCCAGCCAGCGCAGCCAAGGTTTTTTAACGCTGGCGGGCGGTCTGGTGATTACGTTCGCCAAGGAAATTCTCGACCTCATTACCGCGTGAGGATTGCTCCAAGAGGAAAGGCGGTGATGTCCTGTGGGTGAGTCATGGATCGTATCGAACCTAAACGCCGCGCTCTCCACATGGAACGACAAGCTGGCGGAGATTTGGTCGCTGCTGACCGAAAGCCCGCAGACATTCAAGGGCGGGCAGGTCTGGGGCGTGATGACCGGCATTCACGGCGCTTTGCAGGCAATCGGCTATGGGCTGCTCGTGCTGTTTTTTGCCGTGGGTGTTATGAAAACCTGCGGCAGCTTTGTGGAAGTCAAAAAGCCCGAACACGCCCTAAAGCTGTTCATCCGCTTTGCGCTGGCAAAGGGTGCTGTGACCTATGGGCTGGAATTGATGCTGGCGGTGCTTTCGATTGTGCAGGGAATGGTGTCTACGATTATTACACAATCGGGCAGTTCCGGCATGAGCAGTGTTACGTTGCCGCAGAAGCTGGTGGACGCGATAAATAACGTGGGCTTTTGGGATTCTATCCCGCTGTGGGCTGTGACACTGATTGGCGGGCTGCTCATAACCGTGCTTTCATTTACGATGATCCTGACGGTCTACGGCAGAATGTTCAGCCTGTGGATGTATGCCGCCATTGCGCCGATTCCGCTGTCTACCTTTGCGGGTGAGCCTACAAGTAGCGTGGGCAAAAACTTCATCCGCAGCTATGCAGGGGTCTGTTTGCAGGGCGTGGTGATTGCGCTGTCCTGCATTATTTTCTCCGCCATTTCGTCCAGCCCTCCAGCGGTGGATACCGGTGCATCTGTGGTGACGGCAGTGTGGACGTATGTTGGCGAGTTGGCATTTAACCTGCTGGTGCTGGTGGGAGCCATCAAGGGCTGCGACCGCATCGTCAAAGAAATTATGGGATTGTAAAGGGGTGTTGTCTTATCGAAATCAAAATACCGAAAGAAGTCCGCGACTATCACGAAAACATCTTTTTCGGCTTGAACACCCGGCAGTTTATTTGCTCGGTGCTGGCGGTCGGCGTAGCGGTCGGCATCTACTTTGCCTTACAGCCGTATGTCGGAGCCGAAGAAATCGGCTGGATGTGCATTTTAGGTGCCGCACCGTTTGCCGCCTGCGGCTTTTTCACCTATCACGGTATGACCGCCGAACAGGTGCTTTGGGCGTGGGTGAAATCCGAAATTCTCTGCCCAAAGCGCCTTGTGTTCAAGTCCGATACCTATTATTGCAATGCCATGCAGCCCGCCATCCGTGCGGGCATAAAGCGAAAGCGAGGGTTGCCCATGAAGAAAAACACACATACCAGCGATGAAACCGCTTGATTAAAACCCTGACGAAAGCGCAGAAGCTGGAACGCGAGAAGTTTCGGATTCCGCGCAGTGTGCAGGACGCCATTCCCATCCGCAGAATTTTTGCGGATGGGATTTTTCAGGTTGGGAACCAGTATTCCAAAACGTGGTCGTTCACCGACATCAACTATGCCATCGCCGGCAAAGAGGACAAAACGGCTATGTTCCTCGATTATTCCGAGCTGCTGAACGCGCTGGACTCCGGGGCATCGGCAAAAATCACAATTTACAACCGCCGCATCAACAAGGCCGAGTTTGAGCGCAGCGTCCTGCTGCCTGACAAAACAGACGGTCTTGACGAATACCGCCACGAATTTAATAAAATGCTGACCGCACAGGTCACCGGCACCAGCAACAGCATTGTGCGGGAGCGTTATCTGACCGTAAGCGTGGTAAAGCGCAATGCGGATGAGGCCCGCAGTTACTTCTCCCGTGTGGGTACAGATTTGGTGACCCACCTTGCCCAGCTTTCCTCGGTAGCAAACGAACTGACGCTGAACGAACGCCTACATATTTTCCGCGACTTTTTCAAGGCTGGGGAACAGGCTGCGGCGGAGTTCAATATCCACGAACACTCCAAACGCGGGCAGCATTTCAAGGACTGGTTCTGCCCCGACAGCATGGAGTTTGCCGCCGACCATTTCAAGCTGGATGCCCGCTATGGTCGGGTGCTGTATTTGCAGGACTACGCCAGCTACATCAAGGACAGCTTTGTGTCAGAGCTTTGCGACCTCGACCGCGACTTGATGCTGTCCATCGACATCCTGCCGGTGCCGACAGACGAAGCTGCCCGCCAGCTGCAAAGCACGCTGTTAGGGGTAGAAACGAATGTCGCCAACTGGCAGCGCCGCCAAAACGCCAACAACAATTTTACTGCGACGATTCCCTACGATATGGAACTCCAGCGCAAGGAAACCAAAGAAATGCTCGATGATCTGACGACCCGCGACCAGCGGATGATGTTCGGGCTGGTGACGCTCGTGCATCTGGCTGACAGCAAGGAACAGTTGGACAGTGATACCGAAACGCTCTACTCGACAGCCCGCAAGCACCTGTGCCAGCTTTCCACGCTGCGCTGGCAGCAGAAGGACGGGCTGGACACGGTGCTGCCGTATGGTCTGCGCAAAAT
>ENA-OPBF01001098-OPBF01001098.1-human-gut-metagenome-genome-assembly--contig:-NODE-1098-length-18717-cov-1.822045_pt1 | contig 18717 bp, 12 predicted proteins | sample MGYA00241067_ERZ501450 | MGnify/ENA primary metagenome ERZ501450 (study PRJEB25962, sample SAMEA2042516) | human gut metagenome | biome: human gut; feature: human-associated habitat; material: faeces... | reverse complement strand
CGGCCGGGCTTTTGCATGGGTGTCGAAATGCTTGTTTTAGGTTTAATAATGCTACAGTAGTAGCAAATATATTATATCATGCCATACGGAAATGTAGTAGAATATATACGAAAAATATAAAAGGAGTTGATAATCTGCCCGTCTTTTTTGCCAAAATTAAAATTTTGTTTCAAATTACCGTTTTAAGCCGCTTAAAAAAGTAAGGCATATATTTATACCAATCTACAACAAAAAATGCATACATCGGCATTTACGGCGGCGTAATGGATATATTCATTTAATAATATTAGTCTGCAAAAATATTAACTTTTGTAAACTAAATATATCATGTGTTGAACGCAGTGAAAACATAATAAAAACTACGGAGCAATTTAAACTCCGCAGTTTTATACCAACAGTTTAAATAACTTAATTATCTTCTAATAGCCAGTTAATTATGTTCAGTGCTTTAATGCCATTATAAGTAGTGTCGCCGTATATATCCATTGATAAAACAATTTTTTCGTAATTGTCGCGTATTTTTTCTAGGGGAGCTAATTCACGCTTGCGCACTTCTTCTCCTTGAAGGCTTTCTGTTACCTGAATATACAGTTTTTTATTATATTTCGTTGCTATAAAATCAACTTCGGAATTATCAACTTTGCCAACAGCCAAATCATAGCCGCGCCGCAAAAGCTCCAGATAAACAATGTTTTCTAAAATATGCCCTCTGTCTCTATCACGGTTGCCAAGCAAATAAGTTCTAAGCCCTGTATCAACAATGTAATATTTTCCAAGCGTCCTCAAAAATTCTTTGCCTTTAATGTCAAAACGTTTAATTTCATAGAAAAAGTAACTTTCGGTTAAAGTATTTACATAAGCTTGTACGGTATGAGTACTTGGCTTTCCTTTACGTGTTTCGTCAACTAACAATCCTTCGTTAAAAAGAGTGCCTGCCATAGATGTGGCAGAAATGCTGCTGCCAATGTTATCTGCTAGGAAAAGAATTATTTTTCTAAGTAGAGTCGCATCGGTAATACGCCTTTGCCTTCTGCGTTTTTCTCTTTCCAGTATATCTCTGATGACAACGGTAGAATAAATGCCGTCTAACAGTGCCATTGCCTTATTTTGGTCAAGGCCTATATCGGCAATGCCTGGCATACCGCCAAAAAGTAAGTAAGCATCAAACGCTTCTGCTGGTTCATATATAATACCGTTTTGGTCTTTAATGATTTTACGGTTTCCTCCAAAGACATTAGCAGTTTCTTCTATTTTAAAGCCGTGGAAATCAAGAAACTCGACAAAGGATAGTGGTAGCATTTTAATTTCCACGCTGCGGCCAGAAAGATATGTGGCATACTCTGATGAAAGAAGGTATGCATTAGAACCAGTTATGTAAATATCACAATCAAAATCTACACGAAATGAATTGACAGCATCTTCCCATCCTTCTATGCGCTGCAATTCGTCGAAAAAGAGATAGGTACGCTTGTTAGCATTAATGCGTTCTTTGACATAGCTGTAAAATTCTTGCGCTGTCATATTCTTAAATGCCATGGATTCAAAATTCATTGCCAATATTTGCTTATCTTCAATACCCTGTTCTTGTAAATGTTTAATCATCAGCTTTAGTAGGCTGGATTTACCACAGCGGCGGATACCGGTAATTATTTTTACCGGTTCAGTATCTTTAAAAGCTAGTAATTTATTTAAGTAATCAGTTCTGGGTTTTAAAGTTTGGTTGCTAATCATTTTCAACACCTACCTTGTGAAAATTATAGCATAAATTCATAAAAAAACAAAGTTTATGCTATGAATAGCATAAACTTTTAAATTATATAGTTTTAACTGGTAAAATATGATAAATAAATCATGCTTTACAGAGAATTAACCGCTATTGAACTGAACAGCTAAAAGTATAATTTTTTTGGTGCAGCTCATTTAAGTGTGGTGAAAAATCGTGTTCTTTATGGTGTAATTATATAAAACAGCTGCAAGCAATTGTATTGTAGCTGTTTCATATTGTCTTGTTTCCTTATGTTATTTAATATGCTCAACTTATATAAAATATATAGAAAGTTGAATTTCAGTGTAGACTAATGTAGACTAGTATAAAAGGAACTTCTGTATATGAGGGAGAATTGACATGACAATTGTGGATGCAATAAAAACGGTACTATATCAAGCATCTGATGGACTAACGTCTAAAGAAATTTATGATGAAATCGTAAAGAAAAATCTTTATTCATTTGGTGCTAAAAACCCGATTGGTGTGGTAAACAATCAAATAAGAAGAAGATGTGCAGGGCTCGACTTTCCTACAGCATATCCAGTTAAAGTGTTTAAGATAGTTGGTCATCGTGGAAATAAAAACAAGTTTGCTCTATATGATGAATGCATTCTTCAAGAGAAAATCAATCTTCTAAAAGATCAAAAAAATATTACTGAAGAACTACCAGAAGAACGTATAGGTGCAGCATTGAAAGAACATATTTCTTCCATAAAGCAGCAAATATTAGATAATATTTTAAATAACTCTCCAAAATTTTTTGAGCATCTGGTTATAGATCTTCTCCTTAAAATGGGGTATGGCTATGGAAAACAAGCAGGAGTAGTAACCGGACGACCACATGATGGCGGGATAGATGGTATCATTAGTGAAGATAAGTTAGGATTAGACTTAATTTATATTCAGGCCAAGCGGTATACTACCAAAAATAAAATTGGCCGAAATGAGTTGCAAGCATTTATAGGAGCGATGGAACACATCCAAAAAGGTGTATTTATAACGACATCTGGTTTCACAAAAGAAGCAGTGCAATTTATGAATAAGCAACAGCAGAAAAATATCAAGTTGATTGATGGTGAATTTTTGGCAGATCTTCTTGTACGGTATGAGGTAGGCGTGCTTCCTGCTCAGAAAATAAAGCTCTATAAAATAGATACGGATTATTTTAATCTTTAACACGTTTTAAATAGAAGCGGCGTAATATCAAGTTGGTGTTCTGCCGTTTCTATTTTTAAAAAATGTTTGCTTTAATAGTATTCCTTGAGAATTTTAGATTTTGATGGGTGTCTTAATCTACGAAGTGCTTTTCCTTCGATTTGCCGAATTCTCTCGCGGGTAACATTGAATTTAGAGCCAACTTCTTCAAGTGTTCGTTCACGTCCATCAAATCCATATCTTAAACGAAGAACTTGTTCTTCTTTCATTGTCAACTTACTTAGAATAGAAGTAACTTCCTCTTGAAGTAGTTTCTTTTGAACGGCGGACAGGGCATCTTCATTAGAGAGAATTGTTTCTGAAGAAAGTCTGCCTAATATCGTGCCAATATTTATATCTCTGTTAAAGTCTTCATTTGCGTATAATCTAAGAAGATCCTCTATGCTGATATCAGGAATCATCTGCTCAAGGATCTTTTTCGTTTCTTCCAAAGAACATTTAATTTTTTCTCGAACTACAGAAACTGCATAAGCACAATTTTTCAATTGCTCGCAACCTATACAACCTTGAGATTTCAGTAACGGATACATAGTGAAATATCTCTCTTTTTGGTGAACGGGATAATAAACTAAAGGTCGTTGCGTGCTTTGTACGCGTGAAATATTTTGAATAATCCAAAGAGATGCGTATGAAGCAAACGCTCCTGATGTGTCTGGATCATACTTGTCTACCGCTGTTACAAGGCCTATGCAAGCGTATCCTACGGCATCTTCTATGTCCATATCATAAGTTTCCGCTCTATGTAATGCAACACGCAGAGCTATTCGCAAGTGCATTTCAATCATTCGTTTTCTTGCATAGGCATTGCCATCCACAATTTGGTATTTGAGTTGACTAATTTCCCCTTTTTGTGGAGGAATCACTGATTTCACATAAGATACAAAAGATTCAAGCGAAGGACTAAGTTCGATGATGCGAGTATATACTACATCATAATTACTCTGCGCAAAATCATCAAAATCATCTTCTGCGTAAGAAACATTATGGGAAGGAGCCTCGCTATACACAAGAATTCCTCGAGTTGTAAGAGAATTGCTAAGCCAATCAAAGTCTTGAATAGGGAGAGAATATTCGTCCGCACAGTCCATGACATTCTCGAATGTTATATAACCCTGTATTTCGGCAAGTGCTATTAAATTTTCATATGCTGTTTGACGGTTTTTCATCCCCATTCACCCCATTTTTACTTAGAACATAACTTTAAAATATCATTGTTAGACATTTCATCATTAAATTTCTCTTGAAACGCTTCAATAAAGTCATAGAGCCTTGTTACATACTCATCTGGTGATGAAACGCCTTCGATGAGCTTTTCATAAAGGACATCAATACCTCCACGAACATAACTGTCAAAACGAGCCTCATCGGCAGGATCTTCTCCCATGTGCCTAAATGCCTTGTCAATACGCACATCCTCGTTAGGCTCATATGACTTGTCAAGCAACATGATCAATCTAAAATTGAAGATAAGTTCTTCTTGAGAATAGATGACGCGATCACCCATAACATTTTGGGTGTAGACCTGATTTGTTTCAGGATTTCGGGTATCATCTATATCAGCAGTTCTGCCATAGAGAAAGCCGACTAAGGGGGCATTTGTGTACACATCGACATTTCTTTCAAATAGCTTAGCTTTACTATTGTTATCAAAAACGCTTGTTAACGCATCCACACGAATAGCGTGTTTGCCACGAAAACGATATTGCTTGTCAAACATATGCGCACCACCTTACACTAACACGGTTTCAAATTCATTTTTCTTATCAAAATAGTGCCGACAACCAATCTTGTCACCCATGTACTCTTCGGCAAGCTCACCATCGGTATCTTTAATAAAGATAATAACTTGCTCTGCTGTATTGGGAAGTGCCGCGCAAACAGTCTTGATACGCCGCTTATCAAAAGCAGATAGAGGAGCATCCATCACTAGGGGGTAAGGCTCAGAAGACAAGAGTTTAGCATCATCATCTGTAGCGTTTCTGTTATCACGAGCCATCTTTATAATGCCAGTGATAAAGGCAAAAATTACCGAAATACTCTGAGCAGTGGATGTTTCGACATCCCCATCATAATCATTTGCATATACAGAAATATGGTATTTCTCATCGATGGTTAAGTACAAGCCACCTTCATAAATCTGTTTGAATATTTCATTGATGGTGGTTTCCAATTTGTTGCGGATTTCAGCTTCGCTAGAAGCATAAACTTCAAGAAGTTCTTTATAAATGCGTTCAGCGTATGCCTTGTAGATCTCAATTTTTTTGTTTTTATCATCTAGCAAGGTAAGATTTCGACGTGCTTTATCTGCTCGTTCAGCCTCAGACTCATAACCGCCTTTTTTCAAAAGTATACGATCTTTTTCGGTTCTACTTTCTCTAATAACTTTATCGCACAGTTGAATCTCGTTGTTGATTGCCCGAACTTTACTACGAACATCCCCGCCACTAAGCTTGCCTTCAATAGTATGCAATTCATCTTGAAGGTCAGTAACTTCTTCCTCCTGCTGACTTATCACAGCAAGGTTATCGCTGATATGGGAAAACAAATCCTGTTGTGTGTTGGCGCGACGCTTTGCTTCCTTTTTGAAGTCGCTAATAGTATTACTAATTGATTGTGGAGGTAAAAAGTCGATAAGTGCTTTAACTTTGGAATACGGTACTGAGCCTTCATCCAAATGTGTTCCGCAAATACATACTTTCTGATTCAGCAAATATTCGATAGTTTTTGCGTGCATGAATGGTATATCCTTACCGGTGAAGTCTTTATCAGACAGAAATTCAAGTGCACGCAACATAAGAACAGCAGAGAAGAAGGAACTCATACCGCTGTTAAAGTCCTTGCAAATTGCTTTAATAACATTTGCTTTGGAGTCTTTTACTCTTGCAATCTTTTGGATTACTCGTTCCTTTTTGCGCTGTAATTCTTCACCTTCTGCGTACTGTTTGATTTCATCAGTCTTTTCAGCTTTTCGCGCACTTGCTTGTTCTATTTGAAGTTCTAATTCTTCCAATCTTGCATCAATCTCATTTATTTCTGCTTTGCATCGTTCGATTGTTTGAGTGTATTCTTTTATTTTAGAGTTGCTGTGGGAGTCATAGCTGCTCTCGTAACTACCGATAACACTAAGTCTAGATTTAGGATTAAAATGCTGAATAGCACTGTACATAGCATTCAATCCAAGAAGTCCCTTTACTGCTTCTGCAAAGTCTGTAGCTTTTTTTCCGGTCGAAATATCTTTACTCATCTTTTCTATTCTTTCACCATCAAAGAAGAAATATCTGGACAATTCTTTAGGAAGGATTCCCTTAACTTCACTTTCACATTGCGACTTCTTGACGTAGTATGTATTGCCATTTGCGTCTTTAATAGCAATATCAAAGACTGTATTATCGCCTTTGATGCGATTGGAATAGTCTTTGTGGTAAGTTTGCTCCCTCATGAGCGTATAATTTACAGTTCCGTGGAGCAGCTTGAGTATAACCTGAACTTTGCTTTCTTGACCCGGTTTCATCTCCGCTGCAACAAGTTTATTCAGCATATTTTTATCGGAAAATTCGGTCTCTCCATACATACACCAAAAGAATGCCTGGGCGAAGGTTGTTTTACCTGTGCCGTTTTCACCAATTATAATTGTGACATTTTTCCCGTTTTCGCCATGTGCAAAGTCGATGGATTCATGTCGAAACTGTCTAAAGTTTTCTAGTGTTATCGATTCGAGTAACATTGCACTTCCTCCTCGATTTGCTTCTTAATCCAAGCGACCATTTGTTGATCGGTCATAGTTCGCGTTTTGAGATTCTGATTTTCTTGAAGGATAATCTTGCGTTTTAGACGTTCAACAGCCTTCTCGTTTACCTTAATCTGTTCCATAATGGAAACCGCCTTCCTCTAATTCTTCATCGATAATATGATATGCTTCTTGAATGTCCCAGATCAAATTGTTTGCTTCCATTGAGTTCTGGGATAATCGTCCAAATTCTTTTATTCTTGCCAACTCATTTTTAACAAGAGTTAAATCTCTCTGGGCCTGTTCAGTCGTTAGTGACGATACTGAATCAAGCGGTCGTGGCAAGGTCACAAAGTCATAAATCACCGCATAGGGTTTGTTTGGTGCTTTTCTTAGCACACGCCCCCGGCGTTGGATATATTCTTTGGGATTTGTTGTGCTTGCCAAGATAAACGCTGTCCTAATGCCTGGAATATTAACACCTTCATCCAAACACTTAATTGCTACTATTGCTTGAAGCCGATCTCCACGCTGGAACTGTTCTTTGATTGCAGCTCTCGTTTCCATATTTTCTCTGGATGTAAATTGGGCTACATCCATACCAAATTCATTGCCAAGAATACGAGTAACTGCTTCAATTTGCCGAATATCTTCTGTATCAGAAGATGTATAATCGGAGTTTTCGTTCAACACTTTAGTTGCACCACAGTACACCAGTATATTATTATCATGAATATATGGTTTGATCATCTCCCTGAGTGCATCAAGTTTTTCCGATGCACCGGCTACAATTCTTGCGCGTTTCAAAGATAGAATCTCACCATGCCGGTTAAGTTTATACTTCCCGTTTTTACCCTTAATAACACACTTTGACATTTCATATGATAGTTGCTCATATGCTGCAAGCTCGTCATCATTTAGATGAACAACAACAGGATAATACTTATATGGTGTGAGTTTATCTTCTTCTATTGCTCGATCCAAAGAATACTCGATGCACTTCTTCCCAAAGAAAGAATATAGAAGCGCAGTACCTTCCTCGTCGCGATGCCTTTCAAGTGTAGCAGACAGAGCCAATCTATATGTAAATCTATCATCTAATAATCTTGCATAGGTGACCGCACCGAAATTATGTGCTTCGTCAACAACAAGCAAAACTGGTGAGTGTATCTTACTTATTTGCTCCTGAACATAATCATTTGTAAACGTAGCGTTAGTACATACAAAGCAGAAAAAACTTTTATCTACTCGAATTTTTTGGTCACGCACAGCTTTTGATAAGCGTTGTTTCCAGTCTTTTTGTGATGAGCTACTATATCCTATGATAGGCTTCATATTAAAACGGACAATATCTTCAACCCATTGCTCAACAAGATGTTGATAAGGACAGACGATTATAACCGCCAGTTTGTCGTTTAAATCTTCTGAAAGTTTTGAGATTGCACCAAGTCCGGTAAATGTTTTGCCGGTACCGGTTGCCATATCAAATATTCCGTGATAGTTATCTCCTACCCATGAAGCAATAGCCTCTTTTTGGTAATCATGCAAAAAGATATTTTCAGGCACACGGGGACCTAAGGCATTTGTTATGATTTCAATATTTCCATCTTTCAGTCTTCGTATCTTTTTCTCCTTTGCTGGAAACTGTTCTTTATCCAAATCAAAGTTAGGTGAACCCTTTCTGTATTTTTCAATAAGAGCTTGTGTTATGCTTGGAAATTCTAAGACCTTGATATTAGGTTCGCTGTCATTCCAAATAGAGAAAAAAGCATTCTCTTTTAGCCTTACACGGTCTGCTTCGTTTTGCTCACCCCAGCTTCTAAAAACATCTATTGTTTCATAATTGATGGACATTGCAGTTGCAGATTCGTTCATTGAGCCAGAGAAAGCAACAACATTGCCTTCACCGTCTTCAATAAGTCCCATCTTTTCATGGTACATTCCAATACCGTTTTTTTCTTCTGTGTATGCTATGCGAATATCAAGAATCCCATCAGCAATCAGGCAAGCAAGAAGGTTAAGCCTCTGCATGGAGTAGTAGTCAACTTGTTCCCCGGTTATTTGCCGGAGAATAGCCCTTTCAATAATACTATTGCGTTCTGCATATCCCTTTTGAATAGCTTCTATATCTTCATCAGAAAGGTACGGCGAAGCAACAATCTGTATTTTCCCTCCATTTGAAGCCATAGTTGCTATTCCTTTTGTAATCTCTATAAGAGAAGAGGAGGAGAAGAAACCAACTGCTCTTTTGTAGACTTTTGCCTGTTCTAACAATGGAATATAAAACTCCTGAATGACATTATCTATAAGGGAACGATATTCATTTTTTACATAAACATCCTGTAAGCTCATAATGCGATCTCCTTATAGATTGTCATTGATGTCATCGAGGGCTTTTCTTAAAACATCAAAGTCATCGTCAGTGGTAAAGTAGTTGACACTAAACCGTACTGTTCCTGCAGGAAAAGTATTAAGAAATTTGTGTGCAGCAGGAGCGCATTGCAGTCCTGTACGAACAGAAACATTTCTTTCACTGAATAACTGCCCTGCGGTGTCACTGCTTATATCGTCAAGCACACAAGAGACAATTCCAACGTAGTCGAGTCCGTCGTAGTTTCCAATAACGGAAACAAAATCATACTTATTAAGAATACCAATCAGTTTTGCTCGGTTATTCAACTCTGCTGTGGCAAGAGTGTTTATTCCTTGTTGCAATATCCACTTAACTGAGGCATTTAATCCAACTACTCCAATAGTGTTAAGCGTACCAAATTCAAATCTCTCTGGTAACGATGTCGGCATATCTTGGTTTGCAGAATCGAATCCTGTCCCTCCAAAGAAAACTGGTTCAAGGTCAATGTTTGGCTTCATCACAAATCCTGATATACCAGTCGGACCTAACAGTGTCTTGTGACCAGCGAACACCGCAAAATCGAAAATATCGTTTCCAATATCACAGTCAACTAGACCTGCCGTCTGAGCCATATCCAAAAGAGTAAGTGCGTGAAACTCTTTTGCAAGAGCAAATATCTTTTCGACTGGTGCAACAAGACCAATTACATTACTCGCGTGACTGACTATGACTAAATCAGGTTTTGTATTTTCAAACTGGAATCGGATCCGTTGAATGTCATAGCAAAGGGACTTATTTACCGTTAATTCAACTACTTTAATCAACCCCATTGCCTCATAGTGGTGCAGAGTTCGTGTTATTGCATTGTGTTCAAAAGGGCTTATGTATATATTTCTTACACCATTTTTAATAATCCCCTGAATAATAATGTTGAGAGAGATGGTAGCTGATGGCTCAAAAACTACTTGTTTTGCAGGACAATGAAGAAGCTGTTGGATGGCTGCTCTCGTGTCATCCACAACACTCTTTGCAAAGTTTGAAAATCCATAGTTTCCTCGTCCAAAGCTACCACCAGTATGACGTTGAAACTGATCCATACTCTGATAAACGATTTCAGGTTTAGGGTAAGTAGTTGCAGCATTATCAAAGTAAGCCATCAGCTCACCTCCTTAACATAATTTTTGCAATATTTCCATGATAATCTGACGCTTTTCCTGTTCAGAAAGGGCATGCCCCATAGAATCTAACGATTGAGTGATTTGGTTGTATAGAAGTTTACCACGGTTGCTGTATGCCACTCGTTCAAAACACTTCGTGATAGCAGATCCATCGGCATTTACAAAGGTTATCTTGTAATTAGAAGAATCAGCGTTTTCATGTACAATTTCCTTCTCATAGTTTTGAGCGGTTTGCCGGTATTGTTTTAATTTATGGGTAAAGGCATTAAAGGTACTATCATCCCAGTCTTCAATCCTCAAGCCGGTCGAAGCTTTTGCAAGACGGACAATGAAAGAATCTTCATCGTTCGTGACAGTCCTAAACAAGACAAGGCATTTATCCGTACCATCAGCAAAGATGCGATTGAATACAGAAGGGTTTAACGAGTCACACCATTCCTGAATAGTAGATGCCAAGGACATTTTCTTAGCCTGCGCCTCATTTTTAGGTAGCATGAAAATTTCCTTGGTTTGAGTAATCAGAGACTTTTTCAAATCAGGAATAAGTCTGTCAATAAAATTTTTCGATGCGATAATGTTTTCTGCTAAGCCCGCCGAGAAAGTTCCATTATACCCGTATGCTTTTGGAAGTTTATTAAAGAGCAGTTCGTAGCTACTTGTATTATGTTTTAATAGCTTTAACAATGATAGGTGTCTGCCGTCAATTTTTTTCCCGTTAGGCTGGCACTTGATTTCTTTCGCATACTTAGGCAGAGACATAACCCAACGTCTCATTGCATTTGCTATGTAGTCGTAGGTATTTGCTCCTTTTTCTGCATCAATGATGTGATTTGTAAATGTTTGAGCCAATTGCTCCACAAAGCTTTCTTTTTCAGGATTCCAGTCAATATAAGAAAGAGAAAAAGCGTTGGGATCAGCATTGATTTGGAGAAGAATATCCGCCGATGTAGGAACTTGTCCAAATTTATCCAATATCAGAACTTGCTGCTTGTACTCATGGAGAACAACAGCTAAGTAAATTGGAATCAAGCCCTTGCGTAATCCAATATGATGCTCTGGAAGAGTAAGCATATCGTACAGAACATCAAATCCGATTTGTTCATTGTGCCTTGAACTCAGTACAAAGTTTTCAATGGTTTCTAACATATTAGCAAGGTTAGAATCGTTTGGACGCAAATCAAGCAACGGCATTTCTCCTTGCTCTACTAATACTCCGGTTCTAAGCAAGGTGCTTCGCATGATAGAAACTTCTTGCCCAGTGCCAGAAAGTCCTAAGTTTGGTTCAAGCTGATTGCGTAGCAATGCAGATACTAATTTGCTCCGGCTATTGTTTGCAATATTTGTGATGACATCTTTATTTACTGCTTCATTACAAATGACTGGTGTAAGAGCATAAACATCATCACAGATGTCAGACATTAGCTCTGTTAGAGCAGCTTTCCGTCGTATATTGCAAATTCTGCCATTAAAAATATAGCTTGCCTTATATTTTTCTGGATGTGTATAAATAGACATAAAGTTACTAATCACTTCATGCAAATCTTCATATATAACATCGTACTCATCAAACAGCACCGGATCATCAGATGCAGACTCACGCAGGTAAGAAACAGCTTCATATTCATGAGTTGTCTCGTCGATACTAGTGAAATGGTTAGGCAAAATAAAGACATACCTATCACATTTTCTGCTCGTAGTGAGCAGTATTTCCTTCAATTTCTTAATGGAATCTTCACTATGTGGGATGACAGCGTAAATCACGCCATCTGCGTTAATTGATTCGCTTTTAATTACCCAGTTTGTATCGGGTTTTACCTCACTTTCGTCAATGAACACAAAAGAGAAAAAGCGAGTCATCTCTCGGTCATCATTGTATCGAGAAGGATACATATAGTTATCGAAGTTAGTGGAATTGAGGGTTTCTTTGACGGGAACCTTTTTTGCGTGAGATTCGACATAATCGTGTATTTTCTGCTTAATATCTACACCAGAAGTCTGTTTTAGTTTTAAAAAATCATTGCTTCTCTTGAGGTAGATGACATAATCCCTCTCAATAAGATTATCTATGGCATCCGTGATCTCAGACACAGTATAAGCAGAAGAGAAGATTCCAACGAGCTCATCTTTTGTGGGCTTCAACCTATCAAATTGGCTAAGTACATAGAGCAGAGAAAGTACCTTTACAATTTTTGCTTCTAAAGAGTTTTTGGAAATTCGAGACAGGATATTTGCAGTTAAAAGATAGTTTTGATGTATCTCGCCGGCATAGACCTCTTTTTTAAAAAGCGGCTCAAAGTAATCATAAATGATATCTGGGGTAATAAACTCAAACTTGTCATCTGAATGCTCCAAATATGATGCTAGTGTTGCACTTCCTGGTGCAGATAGAAAAGTGAACAAAGTACGTTCGTTTTGTGCAACGCGCTCAGATAGTCTTGGCAGAATAAATGTTGAAACTGGGTGTAAAGGATAGCAGCCATATAATGCAATATTCAATTCATCGCTATTTTCAGAGAACAGCGGATGGGGAGCATATCGCTGGGAAATTGCGCTAAAATCATTTTTGTATTTTTTAATGAAGGCACTCCATAAAGCTTTATCTTTTTGAATGACAGATGAGATAATTTCATATGTTTGAGAAAAATTATTATTTAAGTGGATATGCTTGAAACGCTCGGATACACCACGCCACCCATCAACTTTTTGCTTTGGCAATTTATCAATATAGTTTGCAATTTCTTTATGAGAAATAAGCATCAAGTGGAGTTGCATTTTCCCACTTCGATTACACTTTTCTGCAAAGTCTTGGAGCATCTTTGTATCGCTTAAAGATGCTTCTGTGATATTTGCTTCAAGATATTTGCTGAACTCATCGTAAACCACGTATATTCCGGTGAAGCCTTTAGAAAGCAAGCCCTTAGCTACACTTTCATATAGTTCAACAACATCAAAACCAAGAAAAGGATTAAAAACACTTCCTGCGGTCAGTGTAGGATAAACCCGCTCAAACTTCTCATAAGCAGAGATGTCATAAGTAAAAAGTGCATTTATAAATGCAGCAACTGGCACATCAATAACTGCTTTAAATGCATTGTAGGTTTCAGGAAAATCTTTTTTCCATCTTTCAATAACAGAGATGGCAGCTTTGTAATTCGTTTCAGGCATGACATCAAGAAGATCGTTATCTGAGAGCGTTCTTTGCAATGCTAACAGGAATGCTTGAGACAAACTAGTATTACTTCCTGTTATTACAACTGGAAGGATTTTATTTGAACTATCATAGTAATTGAGAATACAATGTTTTAATTTAGGATGTTCTTCTAACTTTGGGAGAAGCTTTTCAAATAAACGCAAGTCTCGTTTCATAAGGATAGAGAGGATAGTTAGAACGATATGTGACTTACCTTTGCCATACGCTCCGATCAAAATACGAGAACGCTCAGCGGATGTTTCAGAAGTGCTTAGAAGAATTTCTTCAAGAAGACTGAGGGAGGACTTTGTGGGTATGAAATTTTTCAACTTTTCGTTGTTACTTAGGTCATATCCAATATTTACTGAATACTGGAAACCTGATGCAACAGAGATCATTTTGTTCATAATGCTATCTCCTGTCAAGGCTTGTTAATGCCCGCATAATAAGCATCAACACAATTTTGGAATGTGAGGTCTTCTAAAATGTGAATAACATCTAAACCAGCAGTTCTGTTAATTTTAATTTTTCCAATTCTCTCCACCTGATATAAAACATCGAGCATAGAGATTGCATCGAGATTGAAAGTCTTACCAATGTTACAGGGAGCAGTTAGCAATTCATTGAGGCTAATTTCTTTTGTACCCTTTGCCTGATCAACTATTACGGCTAAAGCAACTAATGGGTCGATTGTGTTTGCAAGAGGAATTGCTTTCCGATAAGTTTTCTTTTCTTTACTCAGAGTGTCGATCAGTCTAAGTTCACCAAAAGGGCAATCAATGTTGCTCTCTGGCGAAATTCGATTGGGAATAGACTTATATCTTGGCAAATAAGTATTTATAATACACGAGAAATCATCATTGAGGAGCGTATTGCTACACTGACCTCACCGTCTTCCATGCGGATGCGTTTCTGTAAAAACTCAACGAAGTCATCTCTTGAAAACTCCGTCATATTAAACTCATTGAAGAAGAAATACCATGCAGTTGCTTCATCTTTATTTGAAGATAACCGATAATGAAGTAGGTAAAGTGTACCCCATTCTTCTATATAACGGTCATTTGTAAAGACACTATTTCCTAGGGAAGTAAATGTTTGAATACGCTTGCCGCTGTTCGGCTCTTCCGTTAAACCTACTGCTTTAAGCCAATAGCGGAGTGCTTTAACCATGTTTGCACCTATTCCGAGGACATCCATAGGATTTTCGTCTTTAGCAACGAACACATCCGGTTTCTTCTGGACATACTTCATGCCTTTGCTAAGCCAACCTTTTCTTATAAAAAATGTATCATGGGCACGAAACTTCATTACCATAAAAACCTCCATTACCTATTTTGTCCTAAGATATTTGTCCATCATACAGCCACCGTCAAGATATTTTGCATTCATACAAGCCTTACAATGGACGCATTTTTCTGGGTCGATGAAATAACCAAATTTGCTGATGTTGATGGCACCAGCCCGACAAAGCGATTCACATTTTAAGCACTTTCTACAAGCATTGAATTTTCTTATCTGATAAGCAACCATGCGTTGTAAATCGTCATGATCTGCAACATTCATTGTTCTAACTTTTATAGCGTATTCATAGCTATCTTGACTAAAAGGTTGAAGAGAAAGAATAGGAATTTTTGTTTTGTGATCAAGAACAATAACTTCTCTTAGCAATTTCCTGCCTAGTTCAGGTGCGACCCGTCCAAATGGTACGAACATTCCTATAAGTTCCTCATCAAATGGCTTAACCAACCGGTATATTTTGGCATGATCTTCGGCTGTGCAGTTTGTGAATCTAATCTTCACATCACTTGCTGACGCAAGGCCATTACCTCCTTGGCGAGCTTTCCATTTTCCGGTATCTACATATATTTCTGGATCAGGTTTTCCAATTTTCTCTGCAAACTTCAACAAAAAGTTACGCCATTTTTTTGATTGCTCCGGCATATAGATTTTTGACAAAAATTGAGCGCGTTGGTTGTTATTAGGACAGCACCAACATCCAACACGATCATAGCCGAGACGATAAGCGTCATTGAAGTCTATACTTTCTGCGATTATATAGAGCCAAATATCTATGTCTTTCCAGAAGAAGATCGGAGACGCTACTGTTTGTTGTTGAATTTTTACAGCGTCGGCACTATCTTCAATTCGATTATATTTGCTTCGACTCACCGATTCCGACTTTCTAATTCCATAGAAGGTGAGTATTTGCTGGCTGCGGTACAAACTATTTATTACCCTTGTAATCGGTCCTGTTTTGAACATGGAACAGCACCAGCGCATCATTCTTGCAGGAGGACCTATATCTTCGCAAACATCATAGAAGTTCTGTTCATCATTTTTGGCTATCTGAAATATTGCATCGGGATGGTTCTTACGAAAACGATGAGCATACTCTATTGTGCTTGGAAACTCTAATGTCGTATCTCCAAATATATGAACAAGCGAGGGGTTACTTAAAGCCTTAACCGCTAAATCTGCTGTAACTGTTGAATCTTTGCCTCCTGAGAAAGATAAAACGATTCTTTCTTCAGAAAAGTTTTGTGCTGCCTTACGAATAAAGTTGTGTGCTTCGTCTATAAGATAATTTAATCGGTTACGGTTGGCTGTGACGAATGTCGCCATGTGCTTATCAAAAAACTTATATGTATTTTCACTTTGATGTTGGCGCAGCAGTTCCGCTATCTTGTCAGTGTCAACGCTTTGGTATAGTCCATTAGAAATCGAAATTGATTTGCCGTCAATGTAATAGCGATTGTTGCTTGCCCATACAGAGTTTTCAACATACTGACATGGTCCTTTTTTCAAAAGAAATTCAACAAGTAATCGTTCTTCGGGAAATACAGGGCGAAGATCAGTACTCATGTATTTTGTTTCACTTTTACAGAGGGGGCAAGTGCCTTTATCTGCCTGAGATGCTGTTTGAATTATTGGTATGCGACAATGGTCACACCAATATATTTCCACGGGAATGTCTTCTATAGTTTGCGCTCCACAAAGATGGCAAATGCTATCGTTAGTTTCAATATTACAGTTATTGCACCACATAAATTATTTTTCCTTTCGTGGAATTATATTTGTAGCTTCTTTGTACGCATATAGCAAAAACACAATACAAGAAAACGGACTTATTCCCCTTCAATTTTTATAGCCTCACAAATATCGCCAATGTCGCAATCCAAGTAATCACAGATGCGCAAAAGGACAGAGAGTGCTACTTCCTCTCCTTTGTTAAGCTTACACATTGTTCCGGCAGAGATGCCTACATCCCTTTTTAGTTTAACTTTTGTAATGTCTTTTTGAATAAGCAATACCCATAAACGTTTATAGCTTATTTTCATGCCAAACCTCGTGCTTTCATATTCCAAAGTAGATATAAATATACAAAATAAATTATAGCAGGTTTATTCCGCGTTTTCAATAAGTAGCTCTGATAATTCAAAATAAAGTTCTAAGAATACGAATGAATTGTTTGCAAAAAAGCTGTTGCCTTGCTCTAGTTTACTTAAGAATTCATTCTGCGTTCTCTAAGATAAAATGCATGAGTATAATAATCAATTGCTATTACAATGTCATATCTCTTAATGTTGGAAAAGGTTAGATAGTTAGCGTAGAGCACTACTTGCTTTAGAAACCACATTCAATTCGAACGGTTGAAGTAAAATAGGATCGCAGATGGTAGAATGATTAGTTAGTAAACGCATGGATGGACATAGTATAGAATTGATATGATTCGATAGAGATTTATAGTCTTACGCTCATATGGCTGATCTAAAAGATTGAAAGCAGCGAGAAATACAGATAGACAATTATGAGGAACGGAATATCTATTACAACTTTGTCGATTACATTGAAGCGTGAAATTGTCATGCTTTATGCGAAGTGAACTAAAGAATACTTTGCAGATGATGGGCAAAATATCAGCAATGTAATCTGCCCGTCTTTTTTTGTTGTCAAAATTAAAATTTTGTTTTAAAATTGCCGTATAAAGCCGTTCAGAACAGTAAGGCATATATTTATACCAATCTGCAATAAAAAAAGCATACAGCGGCATTTACGGCGGCGTAATGGGTGTATTTATTTTATGGTGTTAGTCTACAAAAATATTGACTTCTTGTAGATTAAACATATATGACATATTAAACAGATTGCAAGTATAAGAAATAATCAAAAAAACGTAAGACAAAAAAGGGACTAATTCTAATTGAATGAATTGAAAACATACGAAAAAGTTTACAAAATACACACTTTAAATGGTAAATTTCTGCACAAAACGAAGAAATATTACATATAAAAGTGATAATTTTATCATTATTAAAACTCCTAAGCGGTAGGTCGGCAGTTCGAATCTGCCCGGGATCACCAGTAAATATGCGCCTTTCCAGTTTTTGGAAGGGCGTTTTTTAATGCTTTTGGAGCAGCAAGACTAAATTCAAGACTAAATTTGAAGATAAAAAAATCCGTCAGAGCATTTTTAGAACTCTGACGGATTTTTTATTAGTGAATTAATAAATCTTGGGGATATGAGGAAATGTTGAATCTCCGGATTTTTCTATTGGAAAATTCATAGCATAAATTCATAAAAAAACAAAGTTTGTGCTATTGAAAGCATAAACTTTTAAAATGCAAAATAAACATTGCTGTCTGATTTACAAACCTTTTTCCTCCTTAACCATAAACATTGCTAAGTCAACCGCTGCAATAACAAACCCCCGCCGGAAGTTTATGCTTCAAGCGGGGGTTTTGTTTAAGGCAAAGTATCAGTAAATTTTATTTTGCTGTTTTCAGTTCGGTCCAGTAACGGTCGTACATGGGCAGTGCATCGCCGATATCAATCAGCCATTCGCCTTTGTCGATGTTATCCATACCGATTTTCAGCATCGGGTCATTTTTAAATTCTTCGCTGTGGAATTCCTGAGCTTTTTCGTTCGGGTCATTGTAGCCGATGTATTCATAGTTTTTAGCGCTGATTTTCGGGTCATAGATAAAGTTAATGAATTTTTCGGCCAGTTCTTTATGTTTTGCGCCTTTGGGGATAGCAAAGGTATCAGCCCAGATGGTAGCGCCTTCTTTAGGTACTACAAAGCCGATATTGGGGTTGTCTTTCAGGGTGTAGCTTGCGTCACCGGTCCACATAGTGCCAATCCATGCTTCTTCGGCAATGAATTTTTGTTTAATGGTATCGGTATCAAAAGCAAGTACGTTAGGTGCAAGCGCTTTCAAATCCTGGAAGGCTTTTTCAACCTGCGCAGGGTCGGTGCTGTTGTTGGAGAAGCCGGTTTTCTTTAA
>ENA-OPBF01001076-OPBF01001076.1-human-gut-metagenome-genome-assembly--contig:-NODE-1076-length-19039-cov-1.812948_pt1 | contig 19039 bp, 18 predicted proteins | sample MGYA00241067_ERZ501450 | MGnify/ENA primary metagenome ERZ501450 (study PRJEB25962, sample SAMEA2042516) | human gut metagenome | biome: human gut; feature: human-associated habitat; material: faeces... | reverse complement strand
CCGCGCGCTCTGGCCCTCGTGGAAACCGCCTGGTCCCCCAAGGAGGTGAAAAACCTGAACCGCTTCAAGGAGAAACTCGAATTCCACAAAAAATTCATGCAGGAAAAATGGGGCATCGACCTCGAACGCCCGAAAAAGAAATAATGACCGAACAGCAAGAGTCCCTTCCTGAAAAACGCAACGTTGAAAAAATAGGAAGAACGTTCTTTGCCTTTTTAGAGAAGAGAGGCATCGGGCACGAAGAACTCAACCTTGTTCAATGACAGGCTTCTGTAGATAACAGAAGCCTGTTTTTTTGCATAGTATGCATGATTCCTTTCCTACTCTCTTTGAAGAGTCCCAGGCAATACCTCTGTGCTTTCCATCCTTTTCAGGCAACGGGGAAGAGGCGAGAAGAGCCTGGGAAAAACAGGAAAACGCCTCCCAAGTGAAAAAAAGATTGCCAACCTTCTCTTCTGCCGTTACATTACCCCCGCTTTCCTATCTAACACAATCTATCAACGGGCAGGTGTCAGAGTGGTCGAATGAGCACGCCTGGAAAGTGTGTGTACTGGCAACAGTACCGAGGGTTCGAATCCCTCCCTGTCCGCCATCAATTTTCCGTCGCAATATATTCGTCATGAGTATATTGCGTTTTTTGTTTGTAGGGGCATGGGGAAGAAATGGGGGAAATTAATGTATATAATTTGGAGAAAATATTGCCTCAGGAAAGAAAAATGTGTATTTAGTACCACGTTATGGCCTTAACTACATCATATCTATCATCCACTAAAAATCTTGAATCTATTTTCAATTCTATTATTGGAGCAAAAGCTCCAGAAAGATTTACGACTAAATTTTTAGAAGATTTAGGATTCAAAAGTAGTACTGACAGATTAATTATAGGAATGTTAAAAGCTTTAGGATTGCTCAACGAATCCGGACAACCCACGCAACGGTATTATGATTTTCTCGATCAAACGCAATCTAAAAAAATCATAGCAATAGGAATTCAAGAGGCATATGAGGATCTTTTTAATTTAAAGAAGGATGCCCAATCCATGAGTAATGATGAAATTAAAAATAAATTAAGAACTTTAACGCAAGGCCAAAAGGGAGATAGAGTTATTGAAATGATGTCAACAACTTTTAGAGCATTATGCGGTTATGCAGATTGGACACCAACTATTTCTCAAATTAAAATTCCTTCTAAACAAAAACACATAGAAAAACACGAAGCTAATATTGAAGGTAATATTTCCGTTCAACAGGATCCAAAAATAAACCAAATTTCTGAACCATCAACAAAGATGAATTTGCATTATAATATACAAATTCATCTTCCTGAAACAAGTAATATGGCAGTGTATGATGCTATATTCCAAAGTCTGAAAAAACATTTATTTTAATCTAATGCCAGATAAATTATATTCTTTCGTAATGAGAGGGGAATTAACAAAAATCTCTCTTTCTAATTCCGAAGCTATAAGCAAGCATTCATCTTCAGATATATTAACACAAGAATATATACGAAGCTTGTCCTTAGATCTTCTCGAGAATGAATTATTAAATTGTGCAAAGCAGATGGCTACTGTTTATACAGCTATAGCATGTTTTGAAAACATGGTGAGACAATTTGTAGTTAAAATTCTCATCGAAAATAAAGGTGAAAATTGGTGGATGGAATCTGTCTCAGAAAAAATAAGGACAAAAGCTGAATCACGGAAAATAGAAGAAGGGAAAATAAAATGGCATTCCCCACGAGGTGATAACTTTATAAATTATACCGAATTTGGTGATTTAGCTTCAATAATGTCTCAAAATTTAGAACTTTTCCAAGATCACATTATATCATTGGATTGGGCCAAACAGATTTTTACTACTTTGGAAAGATCTCGTAATGTTATCATGCATAGTGGGGAATTAGGACGTCGGGATATAGAAAGAATTGGGACAAATATTCGAGACTGGATATCTCAAGTGGGTGGATAAAACATGGAGGCGTCTATGAATTACACACCTAATTATAAGTTAAGGTTGGAGTATTCTCAAGTTGAAGGCATCGTAAATTAGAGATTCTTGAGATATTTGATCTTATGTACGGCTTGCCTCTTTGACAAATCGTTTTCGGTCCACTTTCTCAATTCTTTCTCCCTCTGTTCCTTTCTCCATTTGTAATCGTGCCAATCCTCCATGCATTCTCCCCAATGGTGTGATTCTTCTGGATGAGGGATGTATCCCCAAAATCTGTTCCAATCAGGATTTTTTCTTTTGAATGATTATCCATATCTGACTGTTCTTGTTCTCAATCTCTCTGGAAACCTCTCAGTAATCTCCATCGGCATTTCCCTTAATATCCTAGAAAATCTCCATAGAAATCATTTCAGGATTAATTGCTCCAAATTATTTTTTTGAAAACACCTTCGTACAAAAACAATTGACCATGGGAATTCTTTTAACGAATCAAACTGCAGGCATACTGGTGAAATCTCTCCATATCTCTTTTCTTTCATTGAGTAAGACCGTTTTTCTCATAACATATTCATTTGTATGGATTTATAATTTTTAAAACCATTTTCTCGGCAATAAATTCCAGGTATACTGCGGTATACATTTCAGCATCCTCCATATATTTTATATCCATAGAGTAAGACCAAAATATTCATAACTTACTCATTGTAATATATTTTTGAATTCTGTTTTCTGCTGTTTCAGCATTTCCATCCAATGTACAGAACCATTGATGGCATCAAATGCTATTGGGTGGCGACGGTAATCCGGTTATTTTATTCTGACTATCTCCAGAATCATTTGTGAGGATTTGCAGACAACTTCCCTTACCAATTACCTTGTTTCCAAAATAATTACCGTAGAAATCATTTTAGAATTAATTATTCTTTTATCTCTTTACTCTCTTGATCTCAGTCAATTTATCCAAAGAGGAAATCGTTTTATTAAAAACGCCTTCGTATAAAACTAATTGACCTCGGAAATTATTCCAAAGGACTAAACAAAGGTATACGTGAGAAAAATCTCTCTTCCTCTTTACTTATACATTGTATGAGACCGTTTTTCTCATAACTTATTTGTTCCCATTCACTTGTGAATTCAGAAAGCATTTTCTTCTGAAACAAATACATGGTACACTGAGGTATACGTTTGAACTCTCTCATATACTTTTATATACATTGTATGAGACTATATTTTTTACAACTTACTCATTATGATATATTAGCGAATGTGAAAACTCATTTTATTCCTTCTTTTACTCCTCCCATATCCCCATTGTATCAGACAGTCAGAGACTCCAGGTTAGGTAATTGGGATATCAGAAATTGATGGCTATTTCAGTAAACTTGTTATCTTATTCTGAATGTTTCCAGAATTGTTTGTGAGGATTTTTTGCCCTGTTACCTTGGGTTTATCCTACTTTCTAAAATAATTTCCGTAGAAATCAATTTAGAATTAATTTACCTATAACCCTTCTATCTCTTGGTTTATGTGATGGAGCAAGATGCATAGGATCGGGGGAAAATATTTTTTTGAAAACTGCTTCGTATAAAATCTTCATGGAGGAATGATGCCGTGATTTCAGGCGGTTGTAAGCGATTGGGTTCGACGTGATGAAGTAATTTGTCAATATTGCTTATAAGGACTTCAAACTGGTGAAACGTGCGTGAATCTGAAAAATGGTCTCAAAAATATTTTTGCCAGGCGGGGGCCTAAATGGGTTCTCCTCCTTTTATTCCTGATACATTTCCTAATAGAGAAAAAGTTTTCCATTTTTCGGAAAAACAATTTTGGAGCGTTTGGGAAAGTACCCCCTTCATGTGAAAAGTCCTTTGTATAGACTGAGCCCAAACAGGGATAGACTTTCAATTGGGGGAGCGTGTTTGGTTTGACGGGGGTACCATGCCATTTGCCGTACCCTATATGGTAGGAATAGAGTAGAGGTGTAAAAATGAAAAAGGATGGAACCATTGCTGATTCCATCCCTTGATGACTGTTATTTATCTATTTAGAAGCTGTATCTTGCCGAAAGTGAGGCGGATTGATTCACCTGGCTGCTTCTGGCTTCCAAGGTGTAGAACGCTCCAATTCTGGTTGATGATCCAGTTGGTTCCGGCGTTCATCATGAAGGCGCTTCGGCCAGGATTGCTTCCTTCGTGCTTGTTGTCGATCCCGTAGATAGTGGATTTGACCGAAGGATTTGTTCTGGATACATCACCGACATAGGCAACAGTCAGTTCAGGAAGAAGAAGTTGTCCTCCTCCGACCGATACTTCCTTTTTAACCGTAATGCCTACCGGAACACTCCATACCTGCATATTACCGTCCCTGTATTGGCGGCTGCCGTTGGAATATGTTTCCGTGAAGCTTTCCTGTGCTCCATGGACGTAATCAATCCCAATGAACGGCGTCAATGTGGTCTTGTCGGTGACTTTGATATTCCAGTCAGCTTTTAAGCCGAAAGTAAACACATCGTCATTCCATTTGGCATGACCGGGCAAATAAGCGGAATTACCAATGAGAGTATCGGCCCTATTTTCCACCGATCCATAAGCAAAGTATCCGCTCAATCCCAAACTCTGCTTGTCACACAGTGTTTCCAGATAATTGGCGTACAGACCGGTCATGAGGCTGTCCTGCTTGATGGATGCCTGGTTGTCGTCAGATTTGAACGTTCCGAATGTTTGGCCGAAAGCAATACCCGCTCGGAATTTCTTCGTCCATGAACAGTCAATCCCTGCCGCATATCCTCCTCCGTTGTACTGGAAGCCGTCCGCATGTGATGTAGAGTTCATGGTCACGAAATCCCCCAAACCACTTACCCATACATTGGAATCTCCCGGTTGGGTGACTTTGAGCTGGGATACTGCCGTCTGACCGAAGTTCTTGACGACGCTTGTACTCGACCACAAGGAATTGGCGATATTGGAACCGTCCTTGCCTACCAAAGCGGCAGCTACGGCTTCATCCACTTGTCCCGTGAAGCTAAGCGTTCCTGTGGATGCATTCCAGAGAAGATTGCCTTCCTTCAGGAGATGGTTTTTATCATCCAGAGAAAGAACAAAATCACCGTTACCGGAAACTGTTCCATCAGTCTTGATAAGATCCAGAGTAAATGCATCTGTTCCTGCCGCCAGAATTCCCAGACCTACTTCAACTTCGGTATTCACCGCTCCATTAACAGTAATGGAATTGATGACGGAAAGATTGGAATAAGTACCTGAACCGTGATTTGCCAATGTCGCCGCAGTAATACCGTCCAGATAAAAGCCCAGTCTTGAACCGCTATCCAAAGTCAGATCATTGTGCTGCTGGAATCCCGGACTGTTGCCTACATAGAGCAAAGCGTTGGATTGGAGAATGGTAGAAGCGAACGTACCGCTGCCATTGACTGAACCGTTTTCCGCAATCGTCACTTCTCCCTTTACTGTCCCATTGTTGCTCAGGATGGACGATCCATTGACCAGAACATTTCCATTGATGGTATTCCTGTTATCCAGAGATGCACCGGAATGAATGGTAACGTCATTGTTGATGGTTCCCCTGTTATTGACCGAAGCGGTAACTGAATTACCGGTAGCATTGAGAGCTCCTATGGTCAGCATGGAATCAACTGTTCCAAGAATGGTGTTCTGACCGATTTCCAGAAGACCGCTCTGAACATTGACCTGTTTTGATTCGTATTTACTGCCAGTCAAAACAATGGCGGCATCGGTAATGCTTCCTCCTTCGTGCCCCACCTGGATGTTTGCGCCTGCGTTTCCATCTATGCCGACAATACTGAACCCGAGAGAATCCGATCCCGACATGTTGAATGTCTGTAAATCGGCAGTAACCAGGGTTCCTCCCGTCCCATGGACATAGGAGTTATTGAGTCCGTTGGTAACTTCCGTCGCGTCGACATTGCTACCGTTCCCCAAAGAAACGACAACATCCTTGGAAAGGGTATCGGGGGCCTTGCCGTCGGTAATAATGGTTCCCGGTTGTTCCGGTTCCCCGGGATCGTACCCATTGTCAACCAGCGTCAGGGCATAACGTCCGTCTATCTGGGCGATGGATACGAATTTCTTGTCACTAATGTTCCGGGAAACTGTGGTGGTTCCACGATAACTTTCAGTAATCTTCAAAAGGCTAGTTTCACCAGTAATATCTTTACAGTAAAATACAATTGTCCCCGTCTCGGGGCTAGTGAAACCATCTTCCGGAGAAGAAACAGAGTGGAAATCAACTGTTGTATTCCCTGTAATAGATAAAGTTCCAGTTATAGTTATGTTAGAATATTTGTGACCACCATATGTAAATAGAGCTATCTCACCGCCATCCGAAAGAATGAGATTCCCTTGTAGAATTCCACTTCCTTGAGATGAAGTATCATTCCAAATCTTAAGTCCATGGTTAGCTGATACAGTATATTGATCTTTGATAATAATTCCTCGACAAAATTCCAAATTAACAAAGTCGTTATCCTTAATCGTCGCGTTTCTCAAATCAATGATAGATAAAGGGCCATCAACAGTAGAATCAACAAAAAATGAGCAGGGAGATTCTTTGTTGCTCGTTTCGAGGGAACCATTGAATTTCACTTGTGCCCCTAACTGTGCGTCTAATGATACATTTTTTAAAACGATACCAGAACTGATGGTATATTTGGCGTTACCAGTAGGGGGATTATATGAATCAGGCCAATCGGAAGATCCTCCACATATAATAAAGGAATCATTTTTGAAATCCATAGTACCTTGTCCTGTCAACATATAGGAACCGTCATCCGTTGATCCCCAGCATGGACCGTAAAATTTATCAAGATTAACAGACCAATTGCCGTCAAGGCTTAGGTTGACGTTATCAAATTGAGGAGATCCTGGATTTCCATAATCTCCGACATACTGATCCCAGTTATGGGTATTCAGGTTGATTGTTTCCGTAGCGATGAGCGGTTGCGAGATGCAGGCAAGCACGGCCGCCAGCAGTACTGTAGGCAGGTGTAACTTCATAATTGATGTGGGTTGTTCATTCTCCTTGGTTAGTAGGTGATAGCGTTTGAATATCGCGTATCTCCACAACTGTAAAGAGGTATTTTAGACCGTGGACATAAATTTCTCATTTCTGCGATAATGAATAAATGTCCAAGCAAAATGTACTCAAGGAATTAGGAGAAAGGATCAGAAACGAGAGAAAAGCCCAGGGATTCTCTCAGGAAGGATTTGCGCATGTTACCAATTTGGATAGAAGCTACTACGGCAGCATTGAAAGGGGAGAGCGCAACATCACATTTTATACCATCTGCGAAATCGCAGAAAAACTGAATAGGGATGTAGCTTTTTTCTGTCAGGATATTCCTCCTATCAAGCCAGGGAAATAACTGATCATTACGGCAAAATAATTGACAGTCATTGTATTTTATCGCTTACGAATCCCGTGGTTCATGACATGATGGATTCATGATCGGAGTTGCATACCAGCAAGGAACACATGTCCGCGTAATATCTCCTGAAGGACAAATCCTGTTCACTCAACAAGGAAAACTCTTGGGATTCTCTTCTGAGGTCGTCTCCATACTCAAAGGAAACGCCCTCTTCATTTGCGACCATCAGGGAAACACGCTATCCACTCATCGGTATGCGGATGACAAACCGGGCAAGGCTGGTTCATTGAAAAGCATCGTATTTTACCTCCTGTTGGGATGTTTGACCAAAATAGGAGACGCATACCGATTGTATCAATTTCTGGGTAGGGGAAACGCCATAGGAGCTGACGGAGGAGACTTGAATTGGAAGAATATCGGTATTTGGTTCTTATCCATTTCCTTCTGGTTGGCCTGCTCCTTTACGGCTTCAAAAATGGGAATCGCCGGATAATAAAACCGATTCATTTTACGACAAAAAATAATTGACCATCATTGAGTTTTACCGCATACGAACTCCTGTTTTCACGGTATAATTAACTCATACATGGCAGCGAAGAAGTTCAAATTATGCAGATTGGTTCAGGAGAACGACGGAAGGTTTCGCGTCTACTGGAACACCATCAACCCCGACGGTTCCACCAGGAACAACAAATGCAGGGTCAAGGACAGGAAGGAAGGTTTGGAAAAATGCCGAATCCTTGAAGAAGAACTTTCCCAAACTGGGCTTGTAGAAGAAACAATCATCGATCCCGAAGACAGGATTATGATCGACCGTTTCTACAAAACCAATCCTTCCATCTCCCTGGCTGAATTCATCAGAAGATACATGAGCTTCGTCGCCCATCCCAAGCAAAGCAGGAGGGTCGGGGATCTCTTCAAGGAATGGAAAAAGCACAAGCTCCTGACGGCATCCAACAGGGAAAACATCCGCCTCACCCTCTCAAGAGTCAATGTCTTCAAGGAAGTATTCGGAAAGAAAATCGTCAGCACCATCCAGAAGGATGAAGTGGAAAAATGGCTCTATGGTCTGGATATAGCAGAAAAGACACGCCAGCATTACCGGGCGGCCGTCATCTCGTTCTTCAAATGGTGTGAAATCGACATGACCAACATCAAATGCCCCAAGGCAGTACGTCCTGAACCCGGCATTTATTCTGTCGATGAAGCCGTCCAAATCCTCCATTACACGAAGGTACATCAAAACAAAATGCTCGCTCCGCTGGTCATCGCCATGTTCTGCGGAGTCAGGTTGTCCGAATTTGAATACATTACATGGGAGGAACTGGATTTGAGCAATCCCGATGAAGACGGAGACTTTTACCTGTCAGGAGGAAAAACCGGAAGACGCATTGTCCATCTCCCCAACGTTGCCAAAAAATGGCTTCTTACATGTGAACATACCAACGGACTTGTCTTTGATTTCGGACGATGCAAAAAACATGTCGACCGCATCTATGACGCCTTCAGGAGAACAATCCCTGAATACGTTGAAGCCAAGCAGAACGGATACCGGCACAGCTACTGCACCTATAAAGTTACCTGTTTCGGAAACATGGCCAGCGTAGCCGATGAAATGGGCAACAGCATCCAGATGATACGGAAGCATTACTACAAGCCTACCAGGAAAAAGGATGCGGAACTCTATTGGAAACTTACGCCTGAATACGTTGATTCACTCAATCTGGATTAACCGGATTCCCAATCGGAGGCTGCATGTGAAGTGCCCTGTTTGACTATTGCACAATACACACAAAACCTTTTGTCTATATCGAAACGAGAATCGGCATAAACAAAATCACACGCGGGGCAAATTGAGCAGATTGTCGTGCTTGCTTTCGTTAGGCATGGAACGCACATACTTCTCTCCCTTGAAACTCGTCATTTCTTCCAATGCAGGATAGGGGTAAATGTTGCCCCTGATAATCTTTCCTTGAACAAGCATGTCGTAAACTTGTTCCTTGGGATAAAACCCTTCCAATCCTTCTCCTGACAGGTAAATGGACTGGATATCTTGTTCATTTGGATAGGAAGGACTGCCGTATTTGAAATGAATCTTTGTCGCCAAAATCATAGTGGGACAATTTTACATGGATGATTTCCGGCAGTCTCCCTGAAACTGTATTACGCAATACATGCCCAGCGAGTTATTTGAATAATGGAATGAATCCAGGTTCAATTTCCCCCAGTGGGCACACTTGGCCTATTCCCATCAAATCCATATAGGGCAATCCAGGCTTCTTTATGGAACAATTTCCATGATCCATGCCTTGAATAACTTGAACCTGCTGTTCCTATTCCATTGATCATGAGTATTCCACATTCTTTCCATATCCATTTTATGTAAAAAACATGCCCTGGACAGTTGTCTTGGGAGAAGGATTCCCAACTCCATCGGGGGCTATCCGGACTCCGCCATGGTCAAATTAGACGGGACTCATCTATTCATCAGAAATGAAGTCCTATGTCCTTATTACTAAAATATCTCCATTCTTCCTATTGAGCTCAAAAACTGGCAGACAGCTGTCTTGGAGTACATGTTCCCAAATCCGTATGGGATAGACCAGGCTCCGTTATGGGCAAATTCCCTTGGGCATGTATCAGGTATACGGGAAAAAATTCCTTCTCCATTTATTTTATATATACATTGTATGAGACCATTTTTTGTATAATGAAATTGCTATCAGCATATTACAAAAAATAGTCTTTTGTGCATCAGGAAATACCCCGAAGAGAGCAAACAGCTTATTCTGAATAATTATCCAGAATAATTTGTAAGAATTAGCGGAATGCTCCCCTTGCTATAATACCGGACGGATACCCGGAAATTGTCTGCATGCCTTCAAATCCATTGAGAATTAAATTCCCTTGAACCAGATGTTCCTGCTGTTGGATTTGAACGGCCTTCCCAGTAGGAACATGCAGTACTTCATCCATCCGGTTTGATGGTGCCCCGGATCATAGTATTGCCTCCGAAGAAAATCCCTGTCCTGTAGCGTAACCGAGTCGTTTTCGCGGATTTTCAGTTCATCCAGCTTTCTCCTGATCTGGCAGTAATAAACGTACCTGGTTCCTTCTGTCAGTCCGAAACACCATTCAAAGAACTCTTTACCCCTGTATAGTAATATATTTTCAGGGACTCCCGGCTTCTTCTTCTCCTGGGTTGCCCAATATTCCCTGAGTTCCTTGACAAATTCATTCCATGGTTTTTGAGTGTATTTGTTTGGGATAGGACGCCTCCCCCTCTTATTCTCCCTGTATTTGACAGGACCTTCGTTCAGGTAATTATTAATCCATCTATAGACAGTCGCAGGACGTATACCCAGTTTCCTTGCAATGGCCGGAACAGGATTTTCCCTCTTATAGAGCAATACCGCCTTCCTGCGGAGTTTTTCCCGTTCTTCCGCAGTCAGCTTCCTCGTGTCCTGCTTATCCGCCGGGACAAATGGCCGTTTCCTTTTCCTCATTTTACCTGCGAACATCCATACAGGGAACGGACGAATGAATCAATAAGATTTTCATTATATCCTTATTATAATGTATTTTAGAGGATGTATATTTCCATAATAAAAGAGCACTTAGGAATAAAAAGAACATTCGGATACTACGAAGAATGTTTATTAAAAATAATAATAAATTGATGGGTGTAACCAACACCCGTGTCACAAAAACCATCATCAACAATTCCAAACTCATTAACGCCAATCAAACGGCTGAGAAAATCGGAATGCTCAAAAAGGACATGAAGCAAGTAGATGCCGAGAACTTGTTGAACGCCCTCCCTCTCGTCCAGGAGAACGGAGAACTGGCGCCAATACTTCCTCCCAAGGAATACGTCTACTTCACCATTCCTGTCAACAAGGTCAAACACGGCCTCTACAGGATGCTGTTCAATCCCAATATCAAGGATGGTTCCCTCAACAAGAAAACCAGGACAAAGATCACCCCTATCTTTGAAGAGGCACTAACCAGCCTTGGCATTGAATCCATCCCGGTTCATCCCTGCATCCTCAAATCCTATAACCTGAATTCCATCTTCAAGGCTGAGATCAACTCTCCTGGGTTTAAGGAACTTATTGAAAATGCTAGGAAAAGAAAGCCAAATAACAAAACTGCTTTTGTTTCTGAAATTGCCGGCAAGCGTTTCGATAATGCATACAGCCAAAATGATGAGCATCCACGGGTTTACAACATGTTCACCCCAATGCCTTCATCTATCAGGAAGCATGTATTCAAAAATGTCTATGGAGTTGACATGGTGGAAATTGACCTGACCAATTCCATTGTTCAGTGCCTTGCTGCACGCGGCCAATGCATGAAAATGCTCGAAGCGATCAAAACCAATACCCTGCTTCCTACAGATCAAGACGAAAGGGAAGAAACCAAGGAGAAACTTATCACATGGATTTTCTCCCTGTTGTCAGGTACTGCCGATAAAAGATGGATTACCAGATGTAAAAACCAGTTGAGGGAATTCCTCACCGACGACTACTTCGATGAAATGGAATCCTTCATCAAGGCGATCGACGATCTGGAATCTTCCCATACCCTGTTCCACTACGAGGATATCCTCCGGGAGTTCTGCCGGAATCATCCAGTCTGCATCAGCCTCCATGACGCCGTGTACATACCGGCAGACAGGACGGACCTGATTGATTCGCTCAAACAAACCCTGGACGAACACAAGTACTACTACAAGGTCAAAGCCCTCTAGGATCATCCCGGAGAACGGCATGGATTCCCTCCTTCACTGGGGGGAATCTTTCCGTTTTAATAGCAACAAACCTTTCAGAAGAAGTGACGGTTCACGACATTGATTCATCCCAGCTGCCAGTCGACGGATTCCAGGTTTTCTCGAAAGAAGCCTTGGACAATAATGCTTCGCATGGAGGTAGCAGGAAAAACGAAATCCTTTGAACGACCTCTTTCAAATGAACCGGAATCCCGGAAAGCAGAGAGACGGGAAATTTCTTTAGAAAGGCAGTCCATTGCACCTCCTTCATTTTCAGGAATGAAGAAGACGTTATTATCAAAGAGGATGGAATATCCAGATGGCGCCTTTCAAAAGTAGCCTGGAGGGATCGGCTTAGAAGATTTCCTTCAAACGAATGATGGCTGGACAGAACATAAATGTCATAAAAATCCTTCATCCTGGAATTTTGAAGTCCCAGGAAAACCATGGCATGGAATTTTTCAGCAATAGCGCTTTCCCGTGTATATCCCTGCAACATGGGTGGATCCATATCCAGCGCCGTAGGAAAATGAATGGGAATGGGAGCCGGCAGAACAATATCGGAAAAGCCTATGTCAATCTTCATCCGGATTCTCATCCGTTCCAGATACCCGAAAAACAAAATGCGGCGTCCCCGGTAATCCGATTCCTGGGTTATTTCCATGGAAGTCACCGACTCTGGATCAAATGACAGCCCGTCATCCGGCACGGGTACGTCCAGAATCTTTTGAATGCACGCCTCAATGAATGAAGCGCTATTATCCAATGTGCCCAACAAGTCTATATCCATTGTTGCCCTTGCCTGTGGAACATTCCAGACGCGCAGCATAAGCGCTCCTTTGAGGACAAAACTATGTTGAAATTCAGATTGTCCCAGACGGTACAGGAATCTCTCCATCGCATAGTACTGAACGATTTCCTGGAAATTCCGTCCGTTTTTCCGAGACAGGTTGTAAAGCTTGTCTCTTATTGAAGCGGCCTTGTTGGCGGGATGTTCCTTGCTCATACGAGTGTTTCCAGATAAGGCATGATCGTTCGGGTAACTCCGCGAAGAGCGGCATATTCATGAATGAGGGGAAGATTGACGGGATGATTATTCGCGTACATTTTGAGGGCTTCCAGAAATACATCCATTCCGACCCTGTTCCTGAAACGGAACACGTCCACCAGAGTCTTTTCCATATTGTAGACTTTCAGAGGCACTCCTTGCATGTCATGTGTTTCAATGCCCGCTTCATAAATGGCATCACGAAACCGGAATGTGTGCACGAGTGGATAGGAAGACCTGGGAGCATTCCCCTGGTAAGGAATGGCAATATCAACCGCATGGGGAATTTGTGTCGTCATGTCATGGAATGAAAGCGCCGACACAAGGCAAATAACCGCAGCAGGATATCTCCTGGCAACCATGAGCATTTCCGGCTCGTAAGGCAGGCTTTCATCGTTAAGACAGTAAAAGCCTCGTCCCCATCTTCGGATAATCCCCATCTCCATATATTTCTGCAGCATTCTTGCGGTCATCAGCGCAGGAAGAAGTTCCCCCCTCCGGATAACACCGCCTTTGTTACGGAAAAAATCTTTGATTGGAGCAGGGATAGTCATGAGTCAAAAGTACACACTTGGATGAATGATATGTGTACTTTTAGAACATTTGAAAGAACATGGCAAGTCGAAATTCTGGTCTCACCAGAACCATGCAGGAAGGAGTTGTTGGGCCAGAGATACCGGAAGATATACGGGGGAAGAGGTGAAAGGAAATGGCCTTCCCATGAAATTAAGAAGCATTTGTAATGAATAACTTACATAATGTCACCCCAAAAGCATCCATTTTCAGCTCAGCGAATTCATTGTTAATCACTTATGCTCAATGATTCGAGGGTTCGAATCCCTCCCTGTCCGCCATCAATTTTCCACCGCAATATATTCGTTATGAGTATATTGAGGTTTTTGTTAGCAGAGATATGGGGAAGAAATGGGGGAAAATGATGCTCCTTTAACCTTGAACTCCATTTCGTCTCCTAGTACAGTTGGCCCATGCTTTCGCAACTAGACTTGTTCAAATTTTCTTCTTCACAAAAGCTCAAGTTAGCGGAACTCTTTTGTGGAGCTGGAGGCATTGGAGAAGCTGCTAAATTAGCTTGTGTTCCTGGTATAGAAATTGAACATTTATGGGCAACAGACTATGATAAAGATGCATGTGCCACATATAATGAAAATTTAAAGCCTCGTAAGATTATTTGTGAAGATATCCGTAAATTAGAATTTCAAAGTTTGTTAAAATACGGAGTTATTGATTGCTTAACATTTGGATTTCCTTGTAATGATTTTAGTACTGTGGGAGAGCAGAAAGGCATGCATGGCTCTTTTGGGGCTTTGTACGAATATTGCGTAGCTGCATTAAATATTTTTAATCCTAAATATTTTATTGCAGAAAACGTCAGTGGATTAAGAAGTGCAAATGATGGGAAAGCTTTTTCGTACATTCTCGATGCATTTAAAAACTCAGGAAAAGGTTACAAATTATTTCCAAATCTTTATCATTTTGAAGAATATGGAGTTCCTCAAAAACGCCATCGTATTATTATTGTAGGAATAAGAAATGATGTTGATATAAAATTTAATATACCATCTCCAGCTCCTTTTTCTCAAATAGATATTTCCGTAAAAAAAGCACTAGCAAATATACCTAGCGACGTAGCGAATAATGAGCAGACAGTTCAATCAGCTATTGTGATAGAAAGACTTAAATACATTAGAGAAGGAGAGAATGCATTTACTGCTAAAATACCTGTTCATCTTCAATTAAATGTGAAAGGCGCAAAAATTAGTCAAATATACAAGCGACTAAAAGCCAATGAGCCAGCCTATACTATAACAGGGAGCGGTGGAGGAGGAACCCATGTTTATCATTATTCGGAAAATAGAGCTCTAACAAATAGAGAAAGAGCTAGACTTCAGACATTTCCTGATGATTTTGTATTTCGGGGATCTAAAGAAAGTGTTCGAAAACAAATAGGTATGGCAGTGCCTCCTCAAGGGGTTAAGGTAATATTCGAGGCATTATTAAAATCAATTCTGGGAGAACCCTATCAATTTATAGATTCTAATATTCCATGGAAATGATTGTAAATAAAAACGAATTGTTTGATGAGGTGTTAGTAAGGCCAGCAAATGAGGCAGATAGTCTGATTATTGTTTCAGGTTTTGCTACCTCTGCGATGGTTGAATATCAAATTTCTAGTATACGTAAAAAGTTAGGAAAAGAAATTGCAATTGAGCTTCTTGTTGGAATGACTCCTATATATGGTGTTTCAGAGATTCATCATAGGAATTTTATTAAATTACATAAGGAAATAGATTTTAATTGTTCATATATAAGCAGCCAATATCCTGCAGTTCACTCGAAACTTTATGTATGGAGAAAAGACAACCGCCCTGTAAAGGCGTTTCTTTCAACAGCTAATTATACAGTCACTGGATTTTTAAAAAACCAGAGGGAATTAGGGATAGAATGCAATTCAACTGAAGCTTTGGAATATTATCAATCCCTATTGCATCATTCTCTCTATTGTCATTGTGATGAAGCAGAAGAATATGTAGCGGTGAATGCTCCATTTTTTTCTGCTGATGACCCCAATAAATCGCAATTATATCCTTCTAAAGAGAGCGTATACCTTCCTCTATTCTCTGAAAAAACTGGGAAAATGCACAATAGAGCGGGTTTGAACTGGGGACAACGTGAGGGTAGAAATCCCAATCAAGCTTATATTCATATACCAAAAGAATTAAGAAATTTCTTTCCCGATAGAGGACAACCATTTTCTGTATTAACAAATGATGGCTTTCCTTTTGTGTGTGTTGTCGCACAAGATGAAGGTAAAGCTATTGAAACGACGTACAATAACAGTGAATTTGGTGAATATTTTAGAAATAAATTAGGACTAGAATTAGGAACAAAAGTAGAATTGGAAGACTTAGATAAATTTGGTAGCAGATATGTCAAATTCACAAAAATTGATGAAGAAGAGTATTATATGGAATATGAAAGAGGGATAAATTTTTCAGATAATCAATAAATTTCTTTTTTAATTTTTCCTTCTATAATTTGAGGGGATTTAGTTATCGTTGGAATTTGACATTCCCATATCGTTAATACATTCCAACCTATTTCATTTAATCTCTTTACATTCAATTTGTCTCTATCCACATTTTTAGTAAGCTTTGGTTTCCAGTAATTAGTGTTACTTTTGGGCATTACCGCATATTTACAGCCTTCATGCTGATGCCAGAAGCAGCCATGCACAAAAATGACTGTTTTGTATTTTGGTAGTACGATATCCGGTTTGCCAGGAAGATCTTTACGGTTGATGCGGAACCTAAAACCTAGTTTGTGGAGAATTGACCGGATAATTTTCTCAGGCTTGGTGTCCTTGCTTCTGATCCGGGACATCACTTGGCTTCGCTTCTCTGGAGAAAAGACATCCATGCCTTGAGTTTATCAAACTTGTGTAGTCATTACAATACTACATCTTCCGACAGATTGTCTTTCAACGTTTCACCCAATCTCTTCTCTATTTCCTCATTTCTTCCATATAATCTCTTTATTACATAATATTTTTTCAAATGCATAACTATCTAAAGTAATATATTCTATCTGAGGGGAAATCCCACATTCTTCTTCAATATACTGCATAGTTTTTTTGATGTTATTCTTATCTTTTTCACTATGATAGCTTATATTCCACATGGAGTTTTGTTGAACATGGCATGCTATTTCCCTGAAATATTCTTTATCCACATCTCCCATTGAATGTCCTAGTATGAATATCTCTGAAACGTCATTTAATTCTTCAAAGTATTTTTGATTATTGGAAATAATTATTTCTGAATCTTTACGAGTGTATTCATAGTATTCTATTAATGCATTTTCAGGGCTTTCTACTACCAGAAGGCCAGATTTTCCAGTTGGAATATTGAAATAACTACCATAGGGGCAAGATGTATTATGTCCACATATAAGCTTTTCTGTAGAACATTGTAATGAACCATGTATATAAAAAATATTACTTGATTCTATTCTATACAATTTTTCTAGTGTAGAAGTATAATTGAAATTTAAGTACTTGAAATGGGGGGCCAGTAATTCGGAATGATCAAGTTCTTTAGATGATTCTATTACTACTGATGACAACCAAAGACGTAATTTCTCGGATATTTGAGTATGAAATGACAATCGCTCTCTTATCATGTTATAATCTCCACCTCCTCCGAAATCTGAATCACCTAAAACTACTGCATCATCAATTTCTCCAAGAGCATGTTCAAAATCTGACCATAGCGCCGATTCATCTATATATTTAGAAATATCTTCCAAAAAATTTTTATGGTTGCCATTATTTTCTAAAAATATTTTGAAATCCGCATAAGAAGTTGGCAAGCCATGCCACAGATCAAATCCATTTCCCACTATTACTAAAGTATTACCCATATATAAAACTTAATATAATTTTTTCATAGGTTAGAACATAATTCAGAAACTACAATACTTATTCATCTCAATCCATTTCTCCCAAATTCCCTCTTTCTTTCTACGGACCATTTCCAGCTCTTCTTTCTTCCATTTATAATCATGCCAATCATCCATGTATTACCCAAACTCATGAAGATTATCTGCATTGGGAATGTAGCACAAAAATCTGCTCTAATCAGAATTCTCTTCTTTTGAATCATTGTCCATAGCTGGCTGTTCTTGTACCCAATCCCTCTGGAAACCTCTCAGTAATCTCCATCGGCATTTTCCTTAATATCCTAGAAAATCTCCATAGAAATCATTTCAGAATTAATGCTCCAAATCATTTTTTGAAAACATCTTCGTACAAAATCCATTGACCTTGGAAATGCTTTCAAAATATCAAACGAAGGTATACTGGTGAAACCTCTCCATATCCCTTTTCTTCCATTGAGCAAGACCGTTTTTCTCATAATATACTCATTTGCATGTATTTATAATTTTTAAAACTATTTCCTCAGCAATAAATTCCAGGTATACTGCGGTATACATTTCAGCATCCTCCATATATTTTATATCCCTAGAGCAAGACCAAAATATTCATAACTCGCTCATTTTAATATATTTTGAATTTTGTTTCCTGCTTTTTCAGCATTTCCAAAGCCTTTATTGGTTCAATGTACAGCACCATTGATGGCGTCAGTATTCCTGCAAATGCTATTGGGTGACGACGACAACCTGGTTATTTTATTCTGAATATCTCCAAAATCATTTGTGAGGATTTGCAGACTGATTCCCTTGCCAATTACCTTGTTTCTAAAATAATTTCCGTAGAAATCATTTTAGAATTAATTGACCTGTTATCCCTTACATGGGCTTGATTTCAGGTAATGAATCCAGGGTGAGGATGCTTTTTTGAAAACAGCTTCGTACAAAGCCGGTTGAACCGGAATCTGGAGAAATTACTGGAAAAAATATTTTTGTCTTTCAAGGGCCTGAATTGGGATTGGGGCTTTTCCTATTGATACATTTCCTAATGGAGAAAAAGTTTTCATTTTTTAACATAAAGCTACGGTATGTCTAATGTTTTTTAGGAATAATCAAGATTCCTTAATAACCCTATTCACTTATTCCCGTGATGTCGGTTTTGGGTTTCGGGAAACCTTTATCGGTAATCCATTTTTTCGTTTCAGCCACCATTTCGGGGGTGACGGTGAAATCGTAATTGGCATAGTCGCCGATGTGGAATTGTCCGGTTTTGAAGAAGCCCCATTTCTCGAAGAAGTCGGTTAAGTCGGTTTTTGTAACGTCACAGCATGCCCTGATGAATTCGAACTGGTATTTGATGGTATCATTCCCTCCGTAGTTTCCCGCGTTGTTGCGCAGATATTCCATCACGTCAGGG
>ENA-OPBF01001032-OPBF01001032.1-human-gut-metagenome-genome-assembly--contig:-NODE-1032-length-19610-cov-12.574533_pt1 | contig 19610 bp, 15 predicted proteins | sample MGYA00241067_ERZ501450 | MGnify/ENA primary metagenome ERZ501450 (study PRJEB25962, sample SAMEA2042516) | human gut metagenome | biome: human gut; feature: human-associated habitat; material: faeces... | reverse complement strand
GCAGCCGCCGAAGCGGTGCTTAAGCCGTCAGGCGGGAATTGTGCGGTGTTGCCCTAACTACCCGCTGTTTTTATTCCACTTTTTCCATGTTACGCGTTGCCACAACATCCACGCCGGTGCCGCACACGTTAGGCAGTACCACATCCCCGGTATGCACGGGGGCTTGCAGAGCCGCGGTATTCAGCGCAGCCATCACGGAAAACATCGTTTCCTTTGGCACCGCCTGCGCGGTTTTGACCGGGCAGCGCGGGTACAGCCCACCCGTAATGCGCACGGTGCTGGTAATGATGCGGGTGGGGTGGGTCAGTTCCTCTTTGCCGTATGCAGCGCCGTTGGGGCAGGCATTGCCGGTCACGGCATAGTCATTTGCGGTGTCCACCCGCAGATGGCACCCCTTGGGGCAGCAGATGCAGATCAGCTCTTTTATTGTTTCTGTCATGATTGCGGCACCTCCTCCACAGCAACGATCAGCGGGCCGTCCGCTTTTTGCAGCAGAGCTTTGGGCAGCGTAATGTGCTCCATCTCCCCCGGTGCCAGGTGTTCCCGCTTAAAGGCGGCAATTTTGTTTGGTCCGCAGCGCACCGTTATGGTGCTGGGCCCATAATTGCGCCGCACACGGAACGATATGCTCACGCTTTTCTGCACGCCGTCCAGCCGGATATGCTGCGGCACGGTGTAGCCAATGCCCTCCCCCGCTGCCAGCGGCAGAACGGTTTCGGTTTCTATCTCGCCATTTTGCACATAGGCTGCCGCGGCTGCACCGGCGGTTTCGCTTTCGCCGGAAACAAAATCCACCAGATCGTGCACATGCACCACGTTGCCGCAGGCAAATACACCGGGGATCTCGGTTTCCATATTTTCATATACCACGGCCCCCTTGGTGTGGGGGTCCATGGCAATACCTGCCTGGCGGGTCAACTCGTTTTCGGGGATCAACCCCACACTGAGCAGGATGGTATCCACATCAAACTCCATCTCGGTTCCAGGGATAGGGCGGCGGTTTTCATCCACCTTGGCAACGATGGCTTTTTCCACTCGCTTTTTGCCCTGAATTTCCACAATGGTGTGGGATAAGTACAGCGGAATATCAAAATCCTGCAAGCACTGCACAATGTTGCGGGTCAACCCGCCGGAATAAGGCATCACTTCCACGCAGGCGAGCACTTTGGCTCCCTCCAGCGTCATACGGCGTGCCATGATCAGGCCGATATCGCCGCTGCCCAAAATCAATACCCGTCTGCCCACCAGGTAGCCTTCCATATTTACATAGCGCTGGGCTGCACCGGCGGTATAAATTCCCGCCGGGCGGGTGCCGGGGGTGCCGATGGCCCCGCGGGTGCGCTCGCGGCAGCCCATGCACAGGATAATGCTTTTGGCCTGAATGATCTGGTAGCCCTTGCTGCGGCTGACGCAGTGTACCTGCTTATCGGGGGTCACTTCCAGCACCATGGTGCCCAGTTCCACCCGCACGCCGGTTGTGCGCAGCATCTCGATATAGCGCCCGGCGTATTCCGGGCCGGTAAGCTGCTGGCCAAACCGATGCAGGCCAAACCCGTTGTGGATGCACTGGTTCAAAATACCACCCAGCTCTGCATCGCGTTCCAAAATCAAAATATCGCGCAGGCCATGCTGCCACGCGCTGTACGCCGCTGCCAGGCCCGCCGGGCCGCCGCCGATGATAACAAGTTCAACCATGGTTGCACCCCCTTCCGGTTTTGGTTTCACACAGCAGCACATTGGTGCCGGCTTTGTCCTGCAATACATCCAACGGGTCAATGCCTCGTGTTTTGCTGATCAGTTCCAGCACGCGCGGCCCGCAAAAGCCGCCCTGACAGCGGCCCATGCCCGCGTTGCACCGCCGCTTTACACCATCAATGCTCACGGCTGGGATCTCGCTCTGCAAGGCATCCAGAATCTCGCCCTCGGTGATCGTCTCACACCGGCAGATCACGCGGCCATAGGCGGGATTTTTGGCAATCAGCTCCACCTTTTGCTCCGGCGGCAGCTCCTTGAACCGCACGCGGGTACGGCCATCCTTATAATCCGTCTTTGGCTCCGGCAGGTCGTTGTGGGTTGCCAGAATTTTAGTTACCTCTTTTGCCACAGCCGGTGCACTGGAAAGCCCCGGCGATTTCATGCCCGCCAGGTCAATAAAACCCGGCGCGCCGTCCGCTTCGCCGATCACGAAGTCCCCGGTATCCACGTTGGCGCGCACACCGGCAAAGTTGCGGATGGACTCGCCAAAGCGGATCCCCGGCACACTGCGCCTGGCCGTTGCCGCCACAAAGGCAAGGCCGTCTGCCGTGCAGGCGGTATCATCCCCCGCTACCGGCTGGGCGTTCGGCCCCACCAGCAGGTTGCCGTGTACGGTGGGCGTTACCAGCACCCCTTTGCCGTTCTCGTTCGGGCACTGGAAGATCACATGGTTCACGCGGTTGCCTTCGCTTTTGTCCAGCAGATAGTATTCCCCGCGGGTAGGTTCCAGCGTAAAGGTGTGCGGCGCGGCCATCTCATGGATGGCCTGGGCGTTCAGTCCCGCCGCATTGACCACATAGCGGGCCGCAAAGCTGCCGTTTGGCGTGGTCAGCTGCCAGCCGCCGTCAATCTTTTCAATGTTGGTTACAGGAGTGCTGCGGTACAACTCCACCCCGTTGCGCACAGCCACCTCCGCCATGGCCAGCGCAAACTCCCACGGACTGACGATGGCTGCGCTGGGGGCAAACAGCGCCCCGGCCACTGTGGGGGCAAGCTGCGGCTCCATCGCCAGGGTTTCCTCCGCTGTCAGCAGCCGGATGCCCGGCACGCCGTTTGCCACGCCGTTCGCGTACAGCTTTTGCAGGTGGGGCAGCTCTGCCTGGCTCAGCGCCAGCACCAGGCTACCGCACTGGCGGTAGGGCACATCCAGCCGGGCGCAGATTTCCTTTGCCAGCGCCACGCCCTGCACATTCAGGCGGGCCATTTGGGTACCCGGTTCCGGGTCATACCCGGCGTGCAGGATGGCGCTGTTTGCCTTCGTTGTTCCATCCGCCACATCGTTTTCTGCTTCCAGCACTGCCACATGCAGCGGATAGTGCGACAGTTCATACGCTGCAGCTGCACCAACCACACCACAGCCAATGATTGCTACATCCAGCATAACTACCTCCCAGTTGTATTGGTCATTCAGGATGCAAAAATCCATCCTGTCAACATGGTTTCCATTGGTTTAATCATAGCGTTAAATGCACAAAAAATCAAGTTCAAGTTGATTTATTTTGCACATTCCGTCGCCATTGTGTAGACAGCGGAATAGAGGTCCGCTGCTTTGTTTGCTGCTGCCTTTCTATACAAAAAGCTGCCGCACCTGGCTTTCCCGGTGCAGCAGCTTTTTTGATATGATGATATATTATAACGACTGTCTTTTCACTTTTGCAGGCGGTGTCATGCTGCACTTCCTCGTTATGCTGCCGTGCGCTGTTTGCGCTGTTCGGCACGGTTCAGGTACATGTAAAACGCAATGTTCAGCACAACGCCCACTGTGGTAGATACCGGGGCGGCAAGGCCGATCTTGGTCAGGCTGGCGTTCGGCTGAATGCTCATGAAATATGCCATCGGCAAACGCACCAACAGCGTCTGGACCAGGCCCTGAATCATAACCCAGAGGGTTTTATTGTTGCCGTTAAAGTAACCCACCATGCTGAACAGAATCGCCGTCACAATAGTTTCGGGTGCAAAGCCTTTCAGGTACTCAAAGCCTTTCTGTACAACCTCTGCATCGGTGGAGAAAACGCCCGCCAACAGGTCGCCCCTGAACATAACAAGGGCAAACACCGCGCAGCCAAACATCAGCCCCACCCCAATACCAGTCAGCATCGCTTTTTGGGCGCGCTTGGGGTTGCCCGCACCCACATTCTGCGCCACAAACGAAGCCATCGACTGCATCAACGCGCTGGGGATCAGCATGGCAAAGTTAACGATCTTGCAGGCAACGCCATAGCCGGAGGATGCAGCCAGACCCAGGCGGTTGACAAAGGCGCAGAGCGCCAGGAAAGAAAGCTGGGTCAAAAATTCCTGCAAGGCCAGCGGCAGACCGATCTCCAGGAATTTCCGGCACTGTACGTCGAGGCGAAAATCCGACTTTTTGATGGTAAACGGGAGATCTTTCTTCACCAGCATTACAATGGCGAACACCACGCTGACAGCCTGTGCCAACACCGTTGCCGCCGCAGCACCGGCAGCATCCATCTTGAGCCCGGCCACCAGCAGCAGGTCGCCCGCAATGTTGACAATGCAGGCCACCAGCACGAACAACAACGGGGATTTGCTGTCGCCCAGACCGCGGAAGATGGCGGCCATCAGGTTGTATGCCACAATAAAGAAAATACCGCTGCCGCAGATGCGGATGTAGCTTGCGGTAAGGCCAATGGCTTCCTCCGGAGCCTGCATCAGCACCGCAATGGGCCGTGCAAATGCGACCAGCAAAATAAACAGAACCACGGACATAATGGCAAACACCACCGCGGCACCGCCAAGCACCGCCCCGATCTGCTGGGGTTTCTTCTCACCAATATAGCGGGCAATCAAAACCGTAACGCCCATGGCAAGCTGCGTTACCACAAAGGTGACCAGGTTCAGCAGCTGGCTGCCGGTAGAAACCGCCGAAAGCCCCGCCGTGGAGCCAAAGTGCCCCACCACCAGCAGGTCAACCGCGCCATATGCCGCCTGCAGCACCAAAGCTCCGAGTACCGGCAGCATAAAAAGGGAAAGTTTTTTTAAAATGCTCCCTTGCGTAAAATCTGTTTTATCTGTGTTCAAGTGAATTTTTCCTTCCCGACATGATTTTGTATATCTTTTCAATCGTCTGGACCGTGCAGGCTGCATCCGCATCCGAAATGTCAGCCACAAGCGGCGCCAGCTGCGCAAAGAACTCGGTGTTGTGCACCTGCGAAAGCTGGCGGCCGCTTTCCGTAATAGAAAGGTAGGTCACGCGGCCATCCTGCTCCGATGCGATTTTTTTCAGGTAGCCTTTATCCTCCATCTCTTTGACCGTGCGCGTAACGCCGGGGCGCGGCAAGTTCAGCGCATCGCTGATGTCCGAAACCTTTACCCGAACGCCGCGGCGTTCCAGTTCCTCGATGGTATCCAGATAGTGAATATAAGAAGGGCTGACTCCTTTTGGCAGCGCCGGCAGCAGCTCCCGCACCCGCTTTGCCTGGTAACAGGCATCCAGCAGCGCCTTCATGTTCTCTGTTGTCATATTTCCTCCTTGTAATTGCCTTTGATAATTATCACGGTTAATTATAGTGAGAATGTACGGGTTTGTCAACAGGGTTGTAGGGGAAATTTTGCGACAGGTTACAGATATAGAAAAAAGCCCGTTGAAGTATAGTGGCTTCAATGGGCTATGGGATATTGGAAAGGGTATCATAGGAATGATGTAGGTCTTCGCAGTGCTCACTGCTCTATTATGTGTAGCTTCCTTTTGTTCGTTACGCTTGACATTCTCTAGCCAGCGCGTGATGTAGTCAGCAAACGACATGTTCGCACCCGGTTCAAGAGATAAATCTCCATGTTCTCTCAAGTACACATCTCGCCTTGCTATTACATCCGCTTTTCTTTTTCCTTGAAATTCTTTAAAACGTCTCTTGCCGTTTTTATACCGGCCAAGATTCAACTTCGCGTGCCATACGCCTTTTGTATCCTGGTACACGGAGCCTTCTCCTCTTCCCCGACGAGCTTTTCCTGACATAAAAATAACCTCCTAAAAAGTCGCTCACTTGGTCGCTCAAAGCATTAGGAAAAGTATGTAAAAATCGGGAAAATTAGGGAAAACAGAGTTTTAGCATATTCAAGGAAAAAGAAAAACCGCCCACGTATTCAACGTTTTCACGTTAAATTTATGAGCGATTTTGGTTGGGCTGGCCGGATTTGGCAAGCCGCGCCCTAAAAACAGTCCGCTGGACTGTTTTTACCCGGCGGGACGTGGGACGCCGGGCACGGGCTGTTCAAATTCGGCCTATGTTCTCCCGCCGCCGTTTATTACAAATAAAAAGATGCAACCCCCTGCGAGGTTGCATCTTGGGATTGTGTAGAATTCTGTAAAGTATATTACTGTAAACCCTTTTATCTTCCACAAATGCTTTACCTGCAAGCTTTTCGCACTTTTCATATGGTTTACACCGTCCAAAGCGCAAGCTGTTTATGTTTATACCGTTTTCTGCATAATTTCTCTCAGCCGCAAGCCAATATTACAAAACATCGACAACTCCGATAAAAGGTAGTACAATTCTTTAAAATAAGATTGCCTAAAGAAAAGAGGTTGGAATTATGGGAAGGCAAGAAAATGTTGAGATTTTCGAGGATACCTTTGCTTTGTGCAAACAAAACAGTACGCTGCGCAACGCCATCGAACAAAGCACTAAAAAACAGAAGCTGTATCCTGAAGGCATCGAATGCGCAGAGAAGCAAGCAATCATCTATGCTCGGCCTGCCAAAATCATTGTGAGTTTCAAACGCACACTGGAAGCAGCAATGCCTTATGCCTATGCTGGAAAGAAAGTCTGCATCCATAACTTTGCCTCTGCGGCAAATCCGGGCGGTGGTGTAGTAAAAGGGTCTTCGGCGCAGGAAGAGGCAATCTGCCGCTGCTCTACGCTGTATCCGAATCTAAAAGAAGAAGTCCTTTGGAAGCAGTTCTACGCGCCTCATCGCTGCCAACAGAACCCGCTGCACAATGATGACTGCATCTACACGCCGGGCGTCATTGCGTTCAAGTCCGATACCGCATATCCCAAGCTGTTGCCAGAGGACAAGTGGTATTCTGTCAATGTACTGACCTGCGCGGCCCCGAATCTGCGGGAGCGCCCCAGTAACAGTATGAATCCAAATGATGGAAACACGATTGTGCGCATCAGCCAGAAAGAACTGCAGGCGCTGCACGAAAAACGGATGAGAAAAGTGCTTGATATCGCATGGAAGAACGGCAATGAGGTTGTCATCCTTGGCGCATTCGGATGCGGTGCGTTCAGCAACCCGCCGTTGGCTGTGGCACAGGCAATGAAGGCAGTGGTGCAGGAATACCGGATGAAGTTTGAAACTATTGAGTTCGCTGTATATTGCTCTCCGAGAGACGATTCAAACTTCCGTGTGTTCCATAACATTCTCGGAAATCTATAATTGCAAACTAAAGAGGGAGTAGCCGTTTGGCTGCTCCCCCTTCTGCGTTTATTCTAAGCTATCGTTGTCTTATTCTTTCTTACCGTCCTCATCGTCCAGATATGCTTTCAGGATGCGTTCAATCGCAACGGTCATGGTCTGGCCTTTATCCTCGGCGTACTGCCTCAAACGTTCGTAGATTTCACGGTCAATATAGTAGTTGATATAATGACCGTCTTTCTTCGGTCTTGCCATTGGACGCCCCCCTTAGTCTATCTTTTTGACAAGTCCCATATCAAAAGCATACGGGAATCCCAACTTCTTTTCACCGCCAGCAGCAAATTTGACCGTAACGGTGCGTTCGTTCATGCTCACAACCGTACCGACACCAAAAGTCTTATGCTGCACCTTTGTTCCCACCTTGATGCCGGAGACGTCCGCTTTCGGTGTGGCAGGGTCTGCGGGCTTAGTTCCACCAATAAAGGTCGAACCATTCGCGGCGGGATATGCCTGCCGTACAGGCTGTCTTATAGGCTGTGGGGCGGCTTTCTGTGTGGTTGCCAGGGCGGGCGCAGACTTTGTAACCGGTTCCGGCGCGTTCATACGCATGGCTGCCATCACATCTGCAATGGAATCGTGGTTTTTCGGGGCTTCCATCTCGAAATCCTGCTGTGCAGACATCCGCGCAAAATCCTCGGCACTGATGACGGTACTGAACAAACCAACATCCTCGTCCTTGCTGTGCATACGCAGGCCCGTGTATTCCAGAGAGGAATCCTCGTACCGCTTGAACTTGTAGATAGCATCGTTCATCAGACTGTCGTTAAAAACGTTCAAGCTGACAAGCAATTCGAAGTCTTTCACATTCAGACCCGTTACCTTCTTGAAGAGTCCAGGTTCCAACTGGGTGATGATGTCTTTCAGACTGTGCTCCCGGTAATCCGTCAGATACATGAAAATCGGAATACGAGTCGCAAACTTAATCAGTTTCTCCTGAATCTGCTTGCGCTTGCTCTTGTATTCTTTTTCATCATCGGTAAGCTGCTTTTTCTCTTTTGGCGTAAGATTTTTGCTTTCCTGCTTGGCTTTCTTGACAGCCTCAGACTTGTTGATGATGGTCTGAATATCCTGATTCAACGCACGGAAGCCTTCAATGCTCATAAGAGCCTTCATAGCTTCTTCGTTGTTGATAAGGCGTTCCAGTGTTTCATTATCGACATTAACCAGAAGGGCGCTTTCCCACTTGCGGGCCAGCAGCGTGGCCGAAGTACCCGCCATTGCAATGTCCAGAACATCCACTGCGTTGATAGCTTTCATTGTGGAGCCGTCATACGCCAGAACAGGCAGGAAATTGATGAACTCGCCGACCTTCTTCTCCGGGTTGGATTCGTTCACATTCAAACGGCAGCTATAATCGGCAATCTGTTTCAGAGCGCGGTCCAACGCAAAGTCGAAGACATAGCACTCTTTTTTGATAATAGCTGTGCCACCACCGTCAATCGGCATCGTCCACGGAGACTGTACACGGAACGCCGCTTGGAAGTATGTTTCCGGGCTGGACAGATTACGCAACATAAAGATGCCCGTCCATGGCTTGACCGTGACGCCTGTCGTCAGCTTGCCGCAGGACAGTGTAATGGTCTTACTTTGCAGCGGGTCGTGCATGGATTCCTGCACAGGGGCCAGCGCTGCCAGACCGATGCCCGCCGCCGCACCCGCGCAGACATTGACCGTGTAATCATGGTAGAACACATTCTGTTTTTCAGCCAGCAGGTTTGCCATTGCATAGCAGGAAGCCACATTCGGAAGGAACCACAGCGTATGTGTCAGTACATTCAGCATACGCGCATCGGAATACGGCATGACAGGCTTCTGCCCCTGCCCCAGTTTCAGGTCATCAACTGTCGTGGGCATATAAGCACCGCGAATCAGGTCGAGCCATTTCTGGACATAGTCCTTATACTTAAACTGCGCATTCCGAACATCCTTGCCCTGCGATACCGCCGAGAAAAACACATTCAAGTCAAATTCATTGAACTGCTCATTATAGGCGATTTGGCGGATGCTGTCTGGAATCTTATAGGTCATCAGCACCATACGGGGCAGGGCTGCATACGGGTTCAGGGTTGGCCCTTTCCAGTTTGCTTTTTCGCGCTGTTCATCGCCGTAGGTCCAGTTAAAGATTTCGTTCTCGACAAACTCACCACTGTTCAAGGCACGGAACGGCGTGCCGGACAGGTACAAATAATACCGCGTTGTGATGGGCAAGAACGATTCGTTATAGGCGTTGTCGGCCTCGGTCTGCTTGTACTTTTCTACATCGAGAGTATCGTAATCGTCTTCGCTTTCCTGCTCAAACAGCTTTTTGGCATTCTCGCGCCAAGCACCAAAATGGTACTCATCGAAGATAACAATATCCCAGTTGGTGGTATGTACCCATTCGTTTTTGGCCTTGATACCGCCGTTCTCGTTGGTGCCGAGGAAATCTTGGAAAGAGCCGAAGCAGACGATAGGCTTTTTCTGGTTCAGACGGTCCGGGGTGATGCCTGTTGCCGCAGCCGAGTTGCGGCTGTAGAACTGCCAGCCATCAAAATCCACATGGGAGTTCAAATCTTCCTCCCAAGCGTTCTCGACAGCGGGTTTGAACGTCAGCACCAGAATCCGTTTCATGCCCATGCGCTTTGCCAGTTCATAGGCCGCAAAGGTTTTGCCGAAACGCATCTTGCAGTTCCACAGGAATTTCGGTGTTCTGTCCGGGTCCATTGCCGTTTCTTCTTGGAAGTAATGGCGGGTCATCTCGACAGCACTTTCCTGTTCCGGGCGCATTTTGAAAGTCTGGGTACGGTTTTCCAGATTCAGCGTATGGCTTTTCAGTGCCACAACTGCAGCACGGACATCCTGCACCGAGCAGCGGAACCACTCACTGCCGTTCAAACGGTGGAATCCGCGCCGCTCCAGAATACGGTGAACATCGTGGTCGGTGAACGAGGAGCCGTCATCGTACATAGCTTCTTCGCGGAACACAATGTCATAAGGCTTTTTACCATCCGGCGTTTTGGTCGGGAACTGCTGGGCAACACGAGCATCTACATCGTTGGCGGTGTAGCCGACTTTCAACAGACCTTTATGCTCCGGCACATGGTCCTGATAGGCATAAATCATCGGCTGCGCTGTAGGGCGCGGGCTGGCGTATTGGTCGAATATATCAGGCATTAGGTATCACCACCAATGTCAGAAATTTTGGAATCAATAAGTACCCATTCATCGTCTGTAATACCCCACATTTTGCAGAGCATTTCGTCTGTATATGTTCCAGCATAGTGCGCTAATGACGGAACAAATCTGTATTTTTCGCGGGTAACATCCTGAGACACAACGCACTGAAGTAATAAAAATCTAACGGTTTTTGTATACAGATATGTTTTAAACGACTCTACTTCTTCTTTGTCGTCGGAGGCGAAAAGAACTAAAAAGGATTCCGTACAACATGTTCCCGGAGGCAGGATTCTAGTGTTGCCATCATAATAAAAGCCGACCTTTTTTGAAAAATCGGTTTGCCCTGCAATCGGAGAGCGAGGCGCTACGAACTTCCACTTGTTAAGCAAGCCATAATTGTCCGTTACATCATCAGGATTTGCCCATTTCAATCCAATCCGTTGAATGAATTGACAAGGAATTCCTTTTTCAACAGGCTGATAAAAGGTTCTAATGCCAAAAGGCTTTGAAGGGGAAACAGTTTGGTCCATATAAGTGCCCTTATGTGCTAGGAGAACTTTTCGAACAATCGAAAGTGCGGCATTGGAACGAATGAATACTTCAAATTCATTGAGTTCTCGTTCCACCGATGTACGTTTTCCATCAGAAATATTAACAACATTACAATCTCCTATGTTGTCTCTATCCCACAAGAAATAGCAAGCTCCGCCAGCCAAGTCAACTCCCGGAAAGATTTCTCGAAAATTTTCGTAATCAACAAGTTGGCGGATATGCCCATCTGTGAGCATTTCCTTCCTGAAATCGTTTAAGCCCTTTCCTCCCGTGAACCATCTTGAAGGAATAACCATTGTCATATAACGTGGTTGTAATTTCTTAGCCTGATTTACAAAATGCTGGTAAATGGGTTTGGCGCTTTTTCCATTACCACCATCAGACAACTGATACGGCGGATTCGATACAATAACATCAAATTTCATATTAAAAATCTCCTTTGGTTTCAATACATGGATAAATTCGTAAGCATGTGTTTCCAAATCCTTACTTCTGTCGTACTCTTCCTGTGATGCTCCACAGTAGACGCACTTACCGTCTTTCCATGTGTGGGAGATTTTATGAAATTTGATATTCCCCTGTGCCGTTTCAAAATGCGAAACCGCAAACGGTCCGTTCGGGTATTTGCTGCAATACACAGACCGACGCGAAAGCATCGCTGTCAACTCAGTAATAGCAATGGCGTACAGCTGCTTGTGCATGATGTGGTCAATACGCTCCTGTAAATCAGGAATCGTATTGGCAAGGCCGACAATCAGACGCTTGGCGATTTCGCGCAGAAATACGCCGCTCTTGCAGGCCGGGTCCAAGAACTTCGTGTTCGGGTCGCTGAACATCTCCTGCGGCAGCATGTCCAGAATCTGATTAGCTACATCAGGTGGGGTGAACACTTCATCGTTGGAAAGGTTCGCCAAGCACAGCAAAACATCTGGGTTATAGGTGTTGTCATAGAATCCTGCCATCAGTCCTGCACCTCCTGCACACGCCGATAATCCATCGGCGGATACTCGCGGATAGGTTTTGGCATCATGGCATCTACTTCCGGGTCATATTCCCATTCGCTGCCCTGTGCCACCATATCAAAAGAAAGCTGTTCCTCGTGACCGTTTAGCAGTTCATCCAGACGGTAGTCGCGGCGCTTCAACTGCGTTCCCGTGACCAAATCCCACTGCGCAAACACAATGGGCGAACCGTCCTCCTTGCACATATCCAGCGCGTTGCCGCAGAGGATGTTGTGTGCAAGGATATAGCGTGCTGCATCGCGGCACAGGTCGGTTGCTTCTTTTTTGCAGGCTGACTGATAGCTCTTATTCCAAATCTCGAAGAGCCGTTCCTGACATTCTGCGACATTATCAGATAGAATATCGACCCCATACAGGCTGGATAAAGCTACAATCGAGAACTTTTCCCAGTCTGCCGGAAGTTTCTTGTACTTGCGGTCAACGACCTCCAACTTGCGCCGAAGCACCTCAGCCAGAAAATTTCCGTTACCGCAGGCAGGTTCCAGAAAACGGCTTTCGACTCGCTCGGTTTCCGGCTTCACCATATCGAGCATGGCATTAACTTCACGCTCGTTCGTGAAAACCTCACCGTGGTCGGCTACTCGTTCTTTGGACTTGATTTGTCCCGCCACCGCGCAACCCTCCTTTTTTGTGGCGGCCAACAGGACTCTTGGTCGCTCTGGACTACGCAAGGATGAAACCTTGCAGCGAAATAATTTAATTGTTATCTAACCATGCGTAATATACACAAGGATATTCTTGTATAGGTTTTGCTTCACATCCGGTTTCTACCATTTCACGGTAGCTATAAACCTTACGCTCGGCATTACCATCCTCGTCAAACAGCCACTCCGTAATTGTCAGTGGCTCTCCTTCTGCTGATGTATAAGTAAGTGTATTACCACACTGGATATTCCGCTCAAGGATGTATTGTACTGCATTCTGCAAAGGCTGCGACGGTTTGCAGCGGAAACTCTTTACATAGACGGCAAAATAGTCGTCAAACAACCTTGCCCTTGCTTCCTCTACGTTGTCCTGCTGGATGTCCACACCGTAGATGGATGCTACCGCACGCAGAGAGTTCAATTCAAACTTACGCTTATCTTGCTTATACAGCCGCTTTACAGAATCCAACTTGCGGCGCAGGATTTCCACGAGGAAATTTCCATCTCCACAGGCAGGTTCCAGAAATGTTGCCGTAATGCTTTTGGATTGCTGTTTGACCATGTCCAGCATAGCTTTAACTTCACGCTCGTTCGTGAACACCTCACCATGCTGCTGAACACGCTCTTTCGATTTCACTTGGCATCTCATAGCAGTCCTCCGTTTTCCGAGAGAAAAGAAGAAGTCTACTATATTATACCACATTTCAGTTGATTCTTCAACATTATTCAACCGCTTTTGTGCGTTATCATGTTGAAATTTCAACCATATTATAGCACTGCTGCACTTATGTTTCAATCAGTTTTTTCGCTGTTTTTCTTTTTCTCCTGTTCCATTTTTCTGCGATAGTATTTGGCGTTGGAACCTCTGTGAATATCACAATACCGCCGTGTTTTATGGTTGCTCATCTTAAAGTAACGGTCACACAGCAGGCATTTTCTGTATTGTACGCCGCTGGATAGTTCATCCGTCATCATGGCGTACACCATAGCTTCAAGCGTTGGGGAGAACAACTGTTTCTTTTTGCTGCCGCTGTCATAGGCGTATGTTATGCTGCTCATTTTCTCGTTGACATAATCGTCCAGTGCCAAGCGGACATACTCATAGGGATTGCTCAGTATGTCGGAGAGCATCTCATCGGCAGTGTGCCACAGCGGCCCGGCGTGGGAGAATTCATGCTTGGAAATAGCGAGTCTCCATGCGCCGGGATAGTCCTTGATGGAAGGGTATTCGCCATCCAGCGTTTTCCGGCGATAATAGCTTAAATCCTTGAGTATTTTCTGCTTCAATGTGTCGATTATGGATTCGATGAGATATTGGCATTTTACATTTTCCCACCATGGGATATAGACGGAAACATCATCGCCCTGTTGCTTTCTCACTCCGCTTTTGTACTCCCGGCTTGCGTAGGTGAAAATTTCGGCGACATCCTCCGGCATCATCTCCACAACGTCCGCCCATATGCAGGCCAAAACATATCCCACAGCCAGATAGTTATTATGCAGCGGCGACAGGCCCAGCAGCATAGTGATGCACTCATCCACATACTTGAAGTTTTCCGCTATCCATTGTGGCATAGTTGGATTGGTAGAAAGCAGCCGCTGTGTGTGCTGCTTTCTGGTTTCTGACGGCAGGAACAGCTTGCGGAGTTCGTTCATAGCCGAGTAGACACGCGTGCGGTTTATTTTGCCCGCATCTGCCTCATTAAGAAATATGTAGGCCCGCATAGCAGCCCTTGCGTGGGAAAGGCTTTCCGCCATATTTCCGAGCAGTTCATAGCTTGTTGTGCCATCATAAGGGGAGCTGTAGCCGTCTGGTGGGAGATGATTTTGCTCCAACCATTTGCGAACGTTATCAGCCGTAGCGCACTTGTCACGCAGTTCCGCCAGTGTATCAGCGGCAATAACCGTGTATTGTGTTTGCCTGTGGCCTTGCGAGGGGGATTCATCGGCCTTTTTATACCAGCGCAAAATCATGTCGGTCGAATAATACAGCCCCATCGTCACATTCCCCGTTCCTTATCAGCCAATCGTCATTTAATTCTATTATAGTTAACATTATTTGTCACGACAATGGGCCTGGAAAAATATTTGCGCACGGCCAAATGTTACCTCTATGTTACCGCTTTTATGGGTCACTATTTTGGTGTAGACTGATAACGTAGCAAACAAAACGCAAAATTACCAGTAGGAGTGACTTTTTACAATGACAACTTTTTTGAAAACCTATGAAACGCAGCCCAACGAACTGAAGATTATGGACGTTGCTCGGATTCTTCACTGCACAAAGACGATGGTATACAAGCTATGCATCGAGCATCAGGAGTTGGCCTACTACAAGGTCGGGAACCGCTATTGGATACCAAAAGAAAGCCTGCGGGATTATATCCTGCGGAATCGGGGCGGAAAGAAATGAGATACACTGTTGGCTATTGCCTTTACCCACACGGGAAAGATGATTCTATCGAAACCCCTATGCGGATTATTCTCTGCGATGGCATTGCTGCCGCAGAAATCAATCGCCATCTTGTACTTACCCAATTAAACAAGGACAGACCACTTTCTACCCCCGTTTATCATCTTTGCACTTTTCTGAATTATTTGGACGCGAATGATATTTCTGTAATCGATGCCACCATGGATATGATTTACAGCTTTCTGACTGACCTTTATATCGACGGGTTGCCTTTTGCTGGAGACGGAATGCCCCGGAGTTATACCACAATTTGCAAATATGTGGATGCCTTATCCAAGCTCTACGACTCACTGGCTATTCGTGGTTATATGTTAGACAGCAGTTTGTATACATCATCACAAAAAATGATGCTCTTTTCGGAAACGAAGCATCCGCGTCGAAGTGGACACATCGTAAAAAAAGCAGAGCACCTAACAGTGGTTCATCAGCTTTGCAAACTGTTTTCTCCAAATCAGAATGATATGCCCACGCTGACCTATACAAAATGGTATTCAGCTGAGGAAATCGAAGCAATTTCTGAACAACTCTCCCTTACATACCGCTGTATTTTCCTTGATACCATTTACACCGGCCACCGTATAGACAGCGCACTTTCTCTTACATTGGACTCGGTCGACCTATACCACGCCCACGTTACCCCCACCAGAACAAAGACCGGGAAAAAGCATACATCGCTAATTCCACAAACACTTGTAATAGATTTTCAGACATACCTTATAAACACTAATTTATTGTATACTGACACTTTTTATATTGGCATCTGCATTAAGGTACTCTACGATTTAGATGTCTATCTGGATTCAATTTCTTCTCTCACCAAAACCGATGTGCAGCTTTTGTTATCCTATTTTTTCCAAAATACAAGCTATAGCTATAAAACTATAAAACGCTGTATGTCTAGTCTTCGATTGTTTCACAAATTTATTACCGGCATTGATGACGATAATCTATCCTCTCCTTTTCGCAATCTTCAGTTCCCCTCTTTTTCTCCAAATCCCACTCAACCATTATCTCAACAAGCCAAAGATATTATTGTTCAGAAGCTATCTACTCTGCCCACTGTTATTCAACTCGGAATAAAAATTCTATGTTGCACAGGGCTTCGTCCTAGTTCATTCGATATGTTATCTGTTTTTTCGCTTATTCATCGCGATGAAAAATATATTATCCGTGTATTTTTGAAGAAGACCTATAAGTATAGAATCAAAAATAGACTTCCCACTTATATCGATTATGAAATTCCGCAAGAACTCGGCATACAACTTGACTCTTATGTTGCGGATACGAAAGACCTACGCGCTAAACTCGATAAGCCGTATCTTTTGATATATCAGTTAAAATGTCGACGAGTCGATACCCATATGCAACCCATTGTGCTCTCTGCCGCATCCGCTAGTTACTACATGACCAAAATAGTCCAAGAAGCCAATTTGCTAACAACTGATGGAGTTCCCGAAAAAGTCACTTCTCGCCGCATTCGTGCCGAAATCGGTCGGATACTTTTTGCAAGCGGAAAAACTGCAAAAGAAGTTTCTGAGTATTTAGGGAATTCCCCGATGGTCGCACAAACACACTATGACAATTATCTGCCCATTGATGACGCCATAATGTATGACAATCTTTGGCAAGAAACCATTGAAAAAGGCATTGCCTCTTGTACAAAGCAAGATATCGCCCCTCATCCTGTCATGTATGGAACATGCACATCCAAAAAGGATTGTTCCGAAAAAGATTGCCGCAAATGTCCTTCTCTAATCCAATGTAAAGGGGGTGACTCAAATGACATCTGCCGCTCTCCGGCTCTTAAACAATGGGAATCCTCATGATTATGATGGATTACCGGATAAAACTCGGAATGAATACGCTAAACTGTTGAGGCTGTACTCTACAGACGATTTCCATTCTGCGATATGGCATATCCACCTCAATAAAGCCAATCGAACGGACAATATTTATTTTTCGCAATCACAAATATTACTCGAATCCGACATTACCAGAATCACGGTCATTACCATGCTCACATCCGGCACAGCCATTGCTACATGTCAGCGCAGAGTCCACGACTTCAATACCATTTTCAATTTCTTTGCTTCTGAAAATCTGAATCTTCGCTATATAACACAAAACAGCATCGATAATTTTATCAAATATCTTGATTCCTCGCCCTATGATGCTTGGAAACGCAATCAATACATGCAATCACTCCAAGTCCTCGCGGAATCTCTCACCACATTTGACGTAATGCATATTCCCAGCAATCTGGATACTACCTACCGTTTTTCTCTACAACGTGAACCCAAACGCGCTCCGGATAGTATAATAATCAATCAACTCGACAGTCTGTTCTTCAATAACAGTATCGATATTCCGCTCGATTATCGTTCGATATATGTTCTCCTGCGGTTGCATACACATCGTTTCTCAGAAGTAGCTGCCACACCGCTTGACTGCATCAGTTACCCTGCGGACAATGTCTTTGCCATCACCATTCCCAACTCCAAAGAAACACCTCGCCACATTCCGGACTATCAGAAGTACAACTTCTTACTTAGCGGTTTCTGCGGCAGTTTTTGCCACGATATCGTCTATAAGCAACAGCAATATGCGTTCGGTATGCAGCCGAGCATTCCCGACGAAATAAAGGACTATCTTTTTATTTCACATAAAGGTCCTCACTTAGTCAGCATATCAGAATTCAATTCATTCCTTGCAGAGTTTTGTTCACAGCATCAGATTGTCGATGCTGCCGGGAATCCTGCCAAAATCACTTCGCACGACCTTCGACATATAGATGTTTGTGAGCGTTTCAAAAGCAATATTGTATCCCCGGAACGAACCTCCGTTGAATGCAACCATACCTGCGTTGAAGATACAATGGGTTATGGTTACTATTCCAAGCATGACGAAGCCAAACATCTTGCCAATATCGTAACTCCCATTCTTCCAACCATTCTCAACACTGCACCAACTCCAAGAATCGTCCCACAGCGCAAATACGAAATGCTCGCACAACAACCTACAACCAGAATTATTCCTTGCTACGGCCTCTGTCTCAATCGCAAGTGTTCACCACAATTCGAAAAATGTTTCCACTGTAATTCATTTATTCCAGACCCGCAGTATAAAGAGTATATTATTGCCGCCATAGAACGCCTCAAAAAAGCAAACGAGTTGATTGCTAAAAGGCATGGCAGCGATATCGTTTTTCAACAGAATCTGAAAGACATTCATACTTTTAACAGCTATCTCGAAAAAATAGATTCTAATAATCGATATACTAACCAAGGTGAAGTCATATGAAAAGACAGAACAACGGCATTATAGAATATCAAAAGAACAAACGTAATGACACTATGTCTCGCATCGATGAGGCATACGAGTATTTATCAACAACACATCAACCCATCAGTAAATCTTCCCTCAGCAGAGAAAGTGGAATAAGTCGTGTTACTCTAAACAAGCCAGAAATCACTGAATATCTGAAGAAGTATCCAGAATTTTGTCCGAATAATGAATCAACATCTAACCTCGAAGCCAATCAAACATTGAAGGAAGAGAATCAAAAACTCCGTAGCGCACTCTCACAAGCCCGTAATCGTAACAATCGGATTGCAAAAGAGAATCTTCAGTTGCGTAAGGATTATGATGAACTCAAAGTCAAGTATGCCAAAGTCCTTGGCATGAATCAGAAGCTTCAAGAAAAACGTTTAATTAAGCTCTAAAAAAGCAAGCCGCGCGACCTTACTAAGTCGTGCGGCTTTTGTCTAAAACAAAAGCTCACCTTGCACATTCATGCAAGATGAGCTCTTTGCTTGTTCCGTTACACGTTCGGCCAACTGTAAAGTATAAAAACATTTTCATAAACAGTGTCGTTATGAGCTCGTTCTATGGTTTACAGATATAGTTTACAGTGTAAATGAACAATCAGATGGTTGGGCCGGCCGGATTTGAACCGACGCAATGGAGGAGTCAAAGTCCTCTGCCTTACCGCTTGGCGACGGCCCAGCAAAAGAAAAGACCGCGCAGCATAATCACTGTGCGGTCTTTGGTGGGGTGCCTAGAGAGATTCGAACTCTCGGCCTCCAGAGCCACAATCTGGCGCGCTAACCAACTGCGCCATAGGCACCACATAATGCGCCCGAAGGGACTCGAACCCCCGGCCCACTGCTTAGAAGGCAGTTGCTCTATCCAGCTGAGCTACGGGCGCTTATTGCGGGTTCATGTCCGCGAGGGACATACTGCGTAAGATATTATAGCAACGGAGAGCCGGGTTGTCAAGCATTTTGCAAAAACTTTTTTACAAATCCGGCGGGATTTTTCCCGTGAAATACACCTCATACCACTCAATAAAGCAGTAAAACGCCCAGAGCTTCGTCATAGCGTTGGTTTTTCCCGCACGGTGGGCGTCCAGCAGGGCGCAGAGCGCACCCGTGTCAAAAAAGCGCTCGGCTACCGGGCCGGTGAGCTTGGCCTTGACCAGCGCGTAATATTTCTCCTGCCGCAGCCAGTCCGCCAGCGGCACGGGGAAGCCGCGCTTCGGCGCGTCGGCCAGTTGGGGCGGCAGGCGGC
>ENA-OPBF01001027-OPBF01001027.1-human-gut-metagenome-genome-assembly--contig:-NODE-1027-length-19656-cov-7.329218_pt1 | contig 19656 bp, 13 predicted proteins | sample MGYA00241067_ERZ501450 | MGnify/ENA primary metagenome ERZ501450 (study PRJEB25962, sample SAMEA2042516) | human gut metagenome | biome: human gut; feature: human-associated habitat; material: faeces... | reverse complement strand
GGAGACAAAAGCCTATGAGAAAACGAAATCATACAGTAACCATACGGATGAATAAAGAGGAATACGATTTGTTTCAGAGCAAGGTTAAAGAATCCGGAAGAACACAGCAGGAAGTTGTGATAAAAGCAATCGCAGACTTGAAGATAGCAACGGCAGAGGAAATAGAAGAACTGAAAAGACTGAACCAGATGTTTGCGGATATCCTTTGTCAGCTCCGGGGAGCTACGACAAATATCAACCAGATTGCAAGAAAACTGCATACAGATGGAGAAATCCCAAACGACAGTATGTTGTATTTCCTCAATAAAAATATTCTCAAGTATCGGAAGGAGAGTGAAAGGATATGGCAGTTAATAAGACGATTAATAAGCGGACAAATACACATGGAGCAATGAGAAATTGTATTGAATATGTTTTACGACAGGACAAGACAAGTGAGCTGCTTACTTATATAACAGGCCCGTACTGTCACAATGAAATTAATTATGATCTGGTGTACAGAACCTTTTTGGAAGAAAAGAAGATGTGGAATAAAGATACAGGGAGAATGTATGCCCACAACATTATTTCCTGGCATAAGGATGAGCAGATCACCCCGGAGCAGGCATTTGAATTTGGAAAAGAGTTTGCAGAAAATTGGTTCAGTGGATTCCAGACCTTAGTGGCTGTGCATAAGGATAAAGACCATATCCACTGCCATTTGGTTACTAATTCAGTGAGTTATGAAGATGGGAGAAAGCTGCATAACACCAGAAAAGATCTGGAACGTATGAAACAGCTTACCAATCAGATGTGCCGGGAACGAGGACTGACCGTTGCCGAAAAAGGAAAGCATTTTGATGGAAGTCAGATTGAAAAAGGGGAAGTCATTGCATGGAGCAAAGACAAATATAATCTGTTCCGTCAGCAGGTAAAGGATAGCTTTGTAGCGGACTGTGCAATGGCAGTGTTAAAAGCACTGGAAAATTGTATAAGCAAAGAAAAGTTTATAGAAAAAATGAAGCAGTTCGGATGGAACGTAAACTGGACAGAGAAACGGAAGCACATTACTTTTCAGAACCAAGAGGGAAAGAAAGTACGTGACAGTAATCTGTTCAAAACATTTCATTTGGATATCAGCAAGGAGGGACTAGAGAATGAATTTAATGGAAATAGGAAAAAAGCCAGAGATTCAGCCAACAGAGACAGCAGATCAGATGAAGAACTTGCCGGATACTACCGACAAGTGGAAGCAGCTTGCGAAGGAGCAGGCGGCGTCACTGGAGCTAGTGACGGAAGAGAGAGACGAGTTACAGGTGAGAAATCAGAAGATGAACGAGTTTATCCAGAAATTTCAGGAAAGGACACACAAGCTGAAAATGGAAAAACAGAAGCTATTCTTCGAGAATCACGAAATGCAAGACGAAATTCGGAAATTAAACGACGAAATTCATCGTTTGACAACCGAACTGTCCGAAACGCAGAAGCTGAATCAATCGCTTCAGAAGAACAACGACGATTTGAGGAACAGAAACGGCTTGAAGAGCAGGAGCGAGCAAGAGCAGCTCGAAGAAGAAATAAAAGACGTTCGGGACCAGAACGCTAAATTGCAGATACAGGTTAATAAATCATCTGTGCAAGCTGTTGATGAGGCATATAGAAAACAAAAAGAAGCAGAAAAACAATTACAGTCATTAAAGTATCAAGCGGAACAGAATAGAAAGATAGCTGAGAAGGAAGTGCAAAAACTGAAAAAAAGAATAAAATTGCAATCAGAGAAAATAAACGAGATAAAATTTTTCTGTGGAATCGGATATATAGTGGCATTTGTACTTTCAGCTTGTCTTGTTAAGATGTGTTTCTTGTGATTTTAAATGCGATATTTCAGAATTGAATTATGATTTTTGGTAGATTAGATTGTTTGAAACGCATTTTTGTGATATGATGATAAATACCATGTGAACAGATATTTCAAGCAAATAAGATTGAGGTGAAAAAATGGCAGTTAGTTACAAGAAATTGTGGAAATTGTTAATTGATAAAGAAATGATGAAGAAAGATTTGCGTGCAATGACAGGAGTTAGTACAACAACGATGTCTCGATTATCAAAAGATGAAAATGTAAGTACAGAGATTCTGTCAAAGATATGTTCTGCTTTGAATTGTGATGTGGGAGATATCATGGAATTTGTTCCTGATAAAAAAGAGGAGCAGTAAGGAGGTACGGGAACATGGATCATTCTTATCCTTATATTGCGTCTTTGACCAGAGAGCCGTTCCTTTTCTACGAAATGCGTTCTACCGCAAAGCTAATGGTAGAAGGAAATTCCGATGATGCAATTGTTAAAGAAATTGTAGAGCAGAATCTTTTCCAGTATCCAACGGAAAAATCTATTACACGCATGGCGAAAGCCTGCATCAAACGGCTTCATGCTCTGGAAGATGATTCCCTGGTTTCTGCGATTGCGTCACAACCAACAGATGTAGCAAAACAGATTTGTCTGTATGCGTTAATGAAGCAAAGCCGACTGGTCTGGGAATTTATGCTGACCGTCATTGGCGAGAAGTACAGATTAAGGGACACGTCTTTTGGTAAGATAGATTTGAATACATTTTTTATGCGCTTGCAGGAGCAGAATGATACCGTGGCTTCCTGGAGCGATACTACAATAACAAAGTTAAAACAGATTATTGCCAGAGTGCTTGTTGAAACAGAATATCTCGACAACCTCAAGGCAGATCATTTGAATCCAGTATGGCTGCATCCTGTTTTGGAGAATGCCATCAGAAGCAATGGCGATATGGCGATACTGCCAGCGTTTAATTGCTTTTCTTAGGAGGTAGCCAATGAGTGACATAAAAGAACGCCTGGACAAAGTTCGGGCATTGATTCAGGAACCGGAGTTCCTGGAAGGCAAAGGACTCAGCAATGAGGTGAATATCAGAATCTTCTGTTATGAACCGGAGAATGAAATGGTTGTCCGTCATTTTGTGAATCAGCTGGAAACTGATCAGTTCTTAGATTGCCATTTGATCGTTTGTAATTTATATAAAACATTTCTCTCTATCTGCGATGATATGGACATCACAGATGCGATTCCCGATATGGAAGAAGCTGACGGAAGTGCTTATCTTCTGGAGCAGCTTAACTCCGCAATAGGTAATGGAGAGTTCATTGATAAAATCCAGTATGAGCCACACGAACCGGGGGATGTGCTGATGCTGACAGGTGTGGGCGAGGTGTTCCCATTTATGAGAATCCATACGTTACTGGAAGCCTTGCAACCGTATTTTTCGGATGTTCCGATTTTGGTGATGTATCCGGGGGAGTTTGATGGTCGCCATGTAAAACTGTTCAACCGTTTGACACCAAATGATTATTACCGGGCATTCAATGTCATAGATTAAGGGGGATAAAGCCATGATGATTCGAGATATGTTTGCGGATGACATCAACCGCAAAATCAATGGTGTAATTAAAGTAGATCAGGCTGCTGATGATGTAATCGAGCAGGAGTTAAATGAATATGTCATTACCAGAGAATTGAAGAAACACTTCATCACTTTCTTCAACTATTATGGAGATGCCTTTGACCAGCCTACGGCTGATATGGGGGGTTGGATTTCTGGTTTCTTTGGAAGTGGTAAATCTCACTTTCTGAAAATGCTTTCCTACCTTCTGGAAAATAAAGAGGTAAAAGGTATTCGGAGTGTAGAACGTTTTCGTAAAAAGTTTGAGGACGATCCGGCAACCTTTATGCTGATTGACCGTGCTACAAAGGGAACAACGGAGACAATTCTGTTTAATATTGATATTGAGGGATTCAGCAATAAAGATAAGACAGCTGTACTTCGTGTTTTTGCGAAGATGTTCTATAACCATCTGGGATTTTACGGAGAAAATCTGAAAGTTGCCATGATGGAGCGTTATATCGACCAGCAGGGAAAAACGGAGGAGTTCCGCAGAGTTTTTGAAGAAAAGAAAGGCAAGTCCTGGATGGAAATGCGCCGTGCCTTTGCATTCAATGGAAAGTTTATTATTCCGACTTTAATGGAAGTTCTGGATATGAGTGAGGACGATGCCAAGGCATGGTTCAATGATAAAACTGCAACAGAAATATCTATTGCTCAGCTTGTGGAAGATATGAAAGCCTATGTGGATACTAAACCAGCGAACTTCCGTCTGCTGTTTATGATCGACGAAGTTGGTCAGTATGTCGGCACAGACACCGATATGCTTTTGAATCTCCAGTCTTTGATAGAAAAAATCGGAAGTGAGTGTGAAGGAAAGATTTGGGTGATCTGCACCGGACAGGAAGCGATTGATGAAATCATCAAAGTTCGTGCCGATGAGTTCTCCCGTATTCAGGCTCGTTTTAAGACAAGACTGAGTTTATCATCTTCCTCTGTGGATGAAGTCATCCAGAAACGTATTCTGAAAAAGAAACCAGAAGCAGCTAAAAATCTGGAAGATGTTTATGAGCAGAATGATTCTGTTCTTCGTAACCTGTTCAGCTTTAGCGGTTCCATTCTGGATATTAAAGGTTATTCCGGCCCAAGGGAATTTACCGAGAACTTCCCGTTCGTGCCGTATCAGTTTATCATCATGCAGAAGGTATTTGCTGAAATCCGGAAACATGGAAATTCCGGTAAGCACCTGTCTGGTGGTGAGCGTTCCATGCTGTCCGGTTTCCAGGAAGCTGCACAGAAAATTCAGGAGAAGGATGAATACGCACTTGTTCCATTCTTCCGTTTTTATGATACCGTACATACTTTTCTGGATGGTTCAATCCGTCGTGTAATTGAGCGTTGTCAGAAAGCAGCCGACAACGGCGATGGCATCGAACAGCAGGATGTGGATGTGCTGAAACTTCTGTACTTGATTCGATATATTGATGATATTCCTTCTAATTTGGACAATATCGTTATCCTTATGGCAGACGATATTCGTGTAGATAAGATTATCATGCGTGAAGCTGTCCGTGGATGCCTTGACCGTCTGATGAGCCAGAACTATATTGGCAGAACTGGCGATACTTATAATTTCCTGACCGATGAGGAACAGGACATTCAGCGAGAAATCCGGGATACCAATGTGGATACCGCTTCTATCGTGGAGCGTATTGCTCAGATGATTTACGGTGATATTTTCACAACTAAGAAGTTCCGTTATGGAAAATATGACTTTGCCTTCGACCAGATGGTAGATGGTATTACTGTTGGTGTGGCAACAGGCGGTATGCGTCTGCGTTTCCTGACCGTTGCTACCGATGCTATTGAAAAAACGGATTATCGTCTGATGGCAGAATCCAAAGGCAACGAAGCAATCGTAGTTCTGGCGGATACGCCTTACTATGAATCTCTGGAATCTGCTATGAAGATTCGCAAGTATGTAAAGCAGAGAAATGTAAGCCAGCTTCCAAAAACTGTGCAGAAAATCATCAGTGACCAGCAAGACGAAGCCGGAAAATATGAGCTGAGTGCCATGAGCGAATTGCAAAATGCCATTGAAGGGGCGCAGTTCTATGTAGATGGTGAGCATTTGGAAATCAAAGCCGGAAATGCCAAGAGCAAGATTGACCAGTCTCTTGAATATCTGGTTGCTCATGTATATAGCAAGCTCGACCTGATTACAGATAATGCAGGCAGTGATGCAGATATTATTGCGATTCTGACAGGTGCGGTAACAGCACTTCCGGGCATGGAACCGAACCGTGATGCTGCTTCTGCTATGGAAGAATATCTGGAAATGCAGGATGCGAAAAAGCTGCCGACTTCTATGGCAGATGTGCAAAGCAAATACAGTGCGATTCCGTATGGCTGGAAAGGAATCGACATTGCTGCGGTTGCGGCACAGCTGATTTATTCCCAGAAAGTAACCATCAAGTACGCAGGCAATACCATTCAGCCGGATGACCCGAAACTACCGGATATGCTCCGCAAAAAGAGTGAGATCGGTAAGACTTCTATCAGTAAGCGTAAAACCATTTCCGCAACGATGATGCGTGATGTGAAATCAATGCTCCGGGATTATTTCGATGTTATGGATGTACCGGATGATGAAGATGGTCTGATTCGCTTTGTGACTGAGAAATTCAGTGAACAGCGTGATTACTATGCTTCTCTGGATGCCCGTTATGATGGACATAAATACCCGGATCGTGCATTGGTGCAGGAAGCCATTCATCTGATGGATGATGTACTTTCTCAGAAGAAAGACAATATTGCCCTGATTGAGTGTGTGCTGAAAAAAGAGGATGCTCTTTTCGATAATAAAGAAGCCATGAGCAACGGCATTGAAAACTTCTTCAAGACCCAGGTAACAGTATTCGACCAGGCAGTGCAGTTTGAAAAATCTCTGCACGACGATCTTGACCGAATTGCAGAAAATGAGGAAGCACATAAGGCACTGAATACCATTCGTTTGATTACGATGGTTCAGACCGGAAGCAAGTTTAACTATAACCGGATTCGTGAACTGAATCCGTTGATGGATACGGTTCGTACCGCCCATGACAAGATGCTGGAAGAAAAACGTGCCGAGGTTCTGGAAACGGTCCGTCAGTGTATGGAAGCAACCCACACTGCCGCAAACGGCGATTCCAAAGCATCCCATCTGATTGAAAAATCAGACAAATATTTCAGTCAGTGTAAGGAGAAAATCGCAGAATTAAAGAGCCTTGCCCTTCTGGATGCCATGTTCCTGCCGATGTGCCAGTATAAGGATGATACCGTCAGCAATATCGAGTCTGTTCTGGCTCCGCCTGCACCGAAGCCGCCAGTACAGCCAACACAGCCGGGAAAAGAAGCTGCTCCGGCAAAGAAAAAGGTTGTCCGTGCCTATAACCGTCAGGTTGTATTCCAGGCAAAGACTTTACAGACGGATGCGGATATTGATGATTATGTAGAAAAGATTCGTTCTCAGCTGAAACAGTTGCTGAAGAATTGCGACGAGATCAAGCTGAATTAAGGAGACGAGTATGGATAAGAATGCGATTAAAAAATTTGCTGTCTGGGCAAGAACAGAGCTGATCGCCCGTGTTTCCCTGAAAGGTGTGGAATACGGTATCACAGAGGACAACATTGAGGATGCCAATGCGGACAGTGTTGGCGGAAAAGTCCTCACTGCCAATGAAAAGAAACAGCGTCAGGCTCTGATTGCCGAGATTAACGATAAAGGATATAAGCAGGTCATGGAAGAGGTTGCCTATACTTGGTTCAATCGCTTCTCTGCTCTGCGATTCATGGAAGTAAACGGTTATCTTCCTTCCCATGTGCGTGTATTCACGGATGAGGAAAACAACTTTAAGCCGCAGATTATAGCCGAAGCCATTCATCTGGAGTTGGATGGACTTAATATGGAAAAGGTCTATGAACTGAAAGATGCCGAAAAGACCGAAGAACTGTATAAATATCTGCTGATCGTGCAGTGCAACGCCTTGAATAAGATTCTGCCGGGAATGTTCCAGAAGATTGCGGATTACACCGAGCTTCTTCTGCCGGACAATCTGCTCCGTGAAGGCAGTGTCATTCAGCAGATGATAGAGCTGATACCGGAGGATGATTGGAAGGATGCTGTCCAGATTATCGGCTGGCTGTATCAGTATTATATTGCTGAACCAAAAGATAAGCTCATAAATGAAAGAAAGCAGTATAAGGATGAAGACGTACCTTTTGTTACTCAACTATTTACTTCAGATTGGATTGTTCGTTATATGGTAGAGAATAGTCTTGGTCGTCTATGGATTGAGGGACACCCGGATATTAAGGAGCAATTTTTGCCGACTGAGGAAGAACAGTCTGCCTATATTGCTGGAAATCGTGATTCGGAAGATACCAAATGGCACTACTATATGGAAGAAACTAAACAGGATAAGTCGGTGCAAGCTCAGAAGGCCGAGATTCGTAAGGAATATGCCACACTGACGCCGGAACAGCTGAAAGCGATTGACCCTTGTTCTGGTTCTGGGCATATTCTTGCGTATATGTTCGATGTGCTGATGAAGATTTATGAATCCTATGGATATACCTCTCGTGAGGCAGTAGCAAGTATAGTAGAAAACAATCTTTATGGACTGGATATTGATAATCGTGCAGTGCAGATGGCTTACTTTGCGATAATGATGAAAGCCCGTCAATATGACCGGCGATTTTTCAGTCGCGGTATTCAGCCACATGTGTATGCTATTGTAGAGAGCAATCATATAGATAAATTTACAGTAGATTATTTTTGTAATGGAGATATGAAGCTCATAGCGGCTATGGATACTATTATCAGCGAACTGCGTGATGCAAAAGAATATGGTTCTATTTTGACTATAACACCACAGGATTGGTCTGCATTGTATGATCGTTTTGCAGAGATTATGGAAGATATAAATATGTCTCGTGAGACTGCATTGAGAGAGTTATTACCATTGATTCAGGTGGCAGAAACAATGTCACAAAAGTATTATGTAGTCGTAACTAATCCTCCATATATGAGTGCTACGTATATGCCCGCAAATTTGAAAAAGTTTGTTCAAACACAATATGCAGATTTTAAAAACGATTTATTTTCTGTATTTACAAGAAGAATTTTTGAATATGTTGAAGTGAATGGACAAATTGGATTATTGATGCCCTATGTGTGGATGTTTATAGCTTCATATGAAAAAATGCGTGAATATATAAATAGTAATGCCAATATAACATCTCTGGTACAGTTAGAATACAATGCATTTGAGGCTGCGTGTGTACCAGTGGCAGCATTGACTCTTTGCAAAACTAGGATTAGAACTTATGGAGAGTATATTAAATTATCAGATTTTAAGGGGATTGACAGCCAAGCACTTAAAACTTTAGAAGCTATTCTTGATGCAAAGTGTGGATATAGATTTACATCTATACAATCTGACTTTTGTAAAATTCCTGGTGCACCTATGGCGTATTGGGTAAGTGAAAGTTTTATAAAAACATTTGAGAATGAAACATTATATAAATATTCTATATCTCCGAGTCAAAATGTAACGGGTAATAATAGAAAATATGTTAGAAAATTTTGGGAATTGATTAAAGATAATATTGGAGGACCAGATAATTGGATTTTTTATTGCAAGGGTGGTGGATATAGAAAATGGTGGGGAAATCTTGAAGATGTTGTTAATTGGACGCCGGAAGCAAGAAATATATATCAATATGGTGATGGAAAACATGCATCTCAAATAATAAATAAAGACTATTGGTATCGAGAAGGCATAACATGGGGATTGATTTCTTCAGCATTGCCTAGCTTTCGTGTTATGCCACAAGGTGCAACATACGATAAGGGTGGATCAACGATAATAGTTGATAAAAATGTTTTTTATTTTTCTTTAGCATTGTTGAATTCCAAAGTGTATTTATCAATAGCAATAATGCTAAATCCTACATTGAATTTTCAGGTTAAAGATGTAAGAACGACACCACTTGTATTAAAGTGTATAAATGAAGTTAATCAAGTAACAAAAAATAATATAATGCTTTCAAAAAGTGATTGGGATTCCTTTGAAACATCATGGGACTTCCAGCATCATCCACTGATTTGCAAAGTTTCCACCATCGCTGAAGCCTTTGACCAGTGGCAGGCTGAATGTGATGAACGTTTTAACCAGCTGAAAGCCAACGAGGAAGAACTGAACCGTATTTTCATTGATATTTATGGTTTGCAGGAAGAACTGACACCGGAGGTTGAGGATAAGGATGTCACTGTCCGCAGGGCTGACCTTGGTAGAGATATTCGGTCTTTTATTTCCTATGCAGTTGGTTGTATGTTTGGTCGTTATTCTATTTACAAAGATGGTTTAATTTTTGCTGGTGAACCGTACTCCTTGCGAGCTTTTGTTGATAAGATGAATGAGCGTCCAAATACAATACCTGAAGCAGAAATTAACAGAGCTTATTATCATGAAGGTGTTTCTATTTCTGAAATGTTTGCTCCAGATGTGGACAATATTATCCCAATCTGTGATGATGAATACTTTGAGGATGATATTGCTGGTTTGTTCGTGAAGTTCGTGAAAACCGTTTACGGTGCAGATACGCTGGATAAAAATTTGAAATTCATTGCCGATGCTCTGGGAGGCAAAGGTCAGCCGAAGGATGTGATTCGGAACTATTTCCTGAATGATTTTTATAAAGATCATTGCAAGATTTATCAGAAACGCCCGATTTATTGGTTATTTGACAGTGGTAAGAAAAACGGCTTTAAGGCCCTGATTTATATGCACCGCTATCAGCCGGACACCATTGCCCGTATTCGTACCGATTATGTGCATGAACAGCAGGCTCGTTATCGTACTGCTATTGCTGATCTGGAACAGCGTATTGCAAATGCTTCCACTGGTGAGCGTGTGAAGCTGAATAAAAAGCTGACCACCTTACAAGCACAGGATACTGAGATCAGAACCTATGAGGAAAAAATTCATCACCTTGCCGACCAGATGATTTCTATTGATCTGGACGATGGCGTGAAGAAGAATTATGCAATTTTTCAAGATGTGTTGGCTAAAATAAAGTAAGTAAGGGGGGAGCAATATGAGTGATGAAATCAATATGACGATTCCTATTCCTACAGATGATGATGGTTATGTTCTTTTGCAATGCGAACAATGTGGCACATATTTTAAGGCAACTCCTTCTGATTTGGAGGATGACGGGGTGCTTCATATATTTTGTCCAAGTTGTGGCTTAATAAGCGAAAACTATGTTACTGAGGATGTACTTGAACTTGCCATGAAAATGGTGACGAATGCTGTCAATGATATGATTTATAATGAATTCAAAAAAATGGAACGGCATAGCAAAAAAGGAATCATTACATTCAAGACTGGAAAACGTCCGAAGCATGAAAATGAAGATCCTATTCGTTCAGGAATAGAAGCAATGGAAATTTGTGATTTTCCATGTTGCAAACGTACTGCAAAAATTAAACCATTATTAAAAATGACGGGTGCATATTGCCCGTTTTGTGGGGTGAAAAATTATGAAATTGAATAGAAAAGAATTGCGAAAAATTCAATATGATTTTAATAGTTGCTCTAATCGACTACTTCAGGCAAATTATGAAGATTATGCTGATGTGCTTGGGAAATTTGTGAACTACATAGATAGTACTCCGATTATAAGTGATTATATTCATGATTGTGGCAGCTGTGATTGGAATTTAGAGAATGAAGTTAAAGAAGTACAAGGATCCTACGGAAGATTGATTTTTTCATTGGGTGAAACTGATAGCGAAGAAATACGAAATGTGTACGCTGTTTTAAGATATTTGGTAGAAAATAACAGTTCTGTATATCGTGGTGTTGCCATGGGATATTCTTCTTCATCCAAATGGCAAGATAAAATCAAAGGTTTTAATGAACGATTTGTTATGGTGTTGATTCGCCATGTGGAAAGTTATTTAACGAAAGTAGGTATTGATATGGGAATAGATGAAAAGAATATTTATAATGTGACGGTGCAAAATGGCCAAGCTATTATTGCAAATGATAATTCATCTGTTATGGCAACTACAAATATTGGGGCAACAGCAAACGATATTGAACAGTTAATTGATGCAGTTAGGACGAAGATGGATACTCTTACATCTGATGAGGATAAAGAAGCAGCATCTGAAAGCTTGGAAGTTATAGAAGCAGAAGTTATATCTGAAAAGCCAAAGAAATCTATGATAAAGACAGCAATAGCTTCGTTACAGGCTATAAAAGGAACTGTCGAATTTGGATCGGCAGTTGCGGCATTGATTCAATTCGTTGGACCAATGCTATCGTAACAACAGTTAAAACTGTAAAAGAGAGCGAGGTGTTACAATGACCATAGAAGAAATTCTTGCAGGTGAATCCAAGAATATAGAGTTCAAAGAGACTCTGCCAGAGAAAAGCATCAAATATATGAAGTCTGTGGTTGCCTTTGCAAATGGAACCGGAGGGAAAATCATTTTCGGAATTGCCGATAAAACCAGAGAGGTTGTCGGCTTTGACAAAGAAGATGTGTTCAAGAAAATGGATGCCATTGCCAATGCCGTATCAGACAGCTGTGAACCAGCAATCATCCCGGATATTACTTTACAGACGGTTGATGGTAAGACTGTCATCGTGGTAGAGGTTTCTGAGGGCAGACAACGTCCATATTATATCAAAGCTCTTGGTAGAGATGGTGGTGTATATGTCCGTGTTGCCGGAACTACCCGCCTTGCCGATGAGTATATGGTAAAGGAGTTGTTGTTTGAGGGCAGTAACCGCTACTATGATCAGGCTTTATGTACTGGGTTAAATGTTACAGAGGAAGATATTGATGCCCTTTGCAAAGCTATGAAAGAGCAGGCTGTCAGAAATGCCCGTACAGAGGAACAGAAAGCATCGATTAAAGATGTGGGAAGACAGCAGTTGCGTTCCTGGGGAATTTTAATTGAGCGTGATGGAAAAGATTATCCGTCTAATGCTTTTGCTATTTTGACTGGAAACGGAGGACTTCATGTTGCAACGCAATGTGGTGTGTTCAAAGGGACAACAAAAGCAGTTTTTGTTGACCGTAGAGAATATAGCGGTCCGCTTTGGGAACAGATAGACGAAGCATTTCAGTTTGTCTTAAGAAATATTCATCTGGGTGCTACTATTGTGGGAATTTATCGCCAGGATGTTTATGAGATTCCACCGGATGCCATTCGTGAGTTGATTATCAATGCTATGGTACATCGTAGTTATCTGGATCATGGTACGATACAGGTAGCGGTATATGACAACCGATTGGAAATTACTTCTCCAGGAAAGCTGCCAATGGGACAAACGATGGAGCGTATGAAAGAAGGCTATTCCAAAATCAGAAATGAAGCTCTTGCCCATGCGTTTGCCTATATGAACCTGATTGAGCATTGGGGAAGCGGCATTCCGAGAATTATTGATAAAGTAAAAGCTGCCGGATTGCGGGAGCCGGAGTTTATTGGTGGCGAAGTTGATTTGCGTATTAATATTTATCGAGGTCAGGTTGCTACCAATAACGCCATGATTAACGCCAATGGTACTAAAAATGGCGCTAATGGCGTTGATGATGGCACTAATAGCGCTGAAGTGCCGCTTAATAAGGAACAGACGCAGATAGAAAAATTGTTGCAGATTATAGAGAAGAATCCGTCTGCAACACAGGCATATTATGCGGAAAAAATGGGTATATCGAAAAGAACGGTTTCTCGAATGTTCGCTTCTTTACAGGAAAAAGGTAGATTGGTACAGGGCGGAACAAAACGAAAAGCAAATTGGAAAATTATAAGGTAGGAGGACAGCATGGATACAGATAAAATAATACAAGATTTAAATCGCAGATTTGCTGCACCTCTGGCTGAGTTTTATCAGCGTCGTATCATTTTCTGGTACGATGAAGATAAGGAATTTGAGGATAAACTGGATGAAGTGGTTTTGGAAAATGCAAAGGTGATTGCGCTGACTGGAAATAATTCGTTTTCTGTAAAAAAACTGCTTTCAGTAGATGATTTGACCACAAATTATCTGGTTTACAGTCCGTGTGTTTATAATCGCCCGGATGATAACTGGCTTCTGGACGTGGAGCTTTACAGCGAAGAGTTTCGGGCAGATCTGATTTCTATCTGGATGGATGAGATGGGACTTATATCAAATCCGGCAATGAGGAAACAGGTTAAAAATTATCGTGCTTACTTCAATGCGAAAGACCGTCGTTTGAAAGTTAGTACACAGAATAAAGTTCCGGAAACACCGGCACAGTTACACATGGCTGTTATGGCGGCAATCTGTGGATTGAAAGATGCACAGCCTAATATGATTCTCCGTAGTGTGTTCCAGGCGGGACTTGATTTGAATAATAATACGGTTTATCAGGATTTTGTAAAATATCATGCAGACGTAGCATTTTGGGCGATGGTTCGTCAGGGATGCGGATTTGTGGAGGAAGAACCAGACCTTGGGCGGTTAGCAATTCATCTGCTTTTAACTGCAACGACCCGCACCATGCGGCAGGAATATCTTGCCGGACTGGACGGCTTTATTTCCATGCCACATCAGGCATATTGCTATGATTTTATTTCTGAATGGCTTCATAGTGACAACATTCCGCAATTATATGATGTGGCACGTTATGTTGAGGATGAAGCCCGTCTGTATCAGCGCTTTGAAAAGCTGACGGTAGAGGATTTGGTAGGAACAGAATGCTTCCCGTGTATTAATGAAGTGATTCTGACAAAGCTAATGACAGAGATCAGTGACCATATCATTGATGTGGATACCATTACGAATACTGTTGAAAAACGGAGAACTTGTGTATGGTATGAGCCATTTGAAAATTTTTATGACGGTATCTTACAAGTGGCGAATATGCAAAGTTTCTTTAAGGAACATTCAGCCGGATTCCATACCGCAGAAGCGAAAAGTATCTGGAAAGAATATACTGAGAGCTACTATCAGATGGACACATATTACCGTTTGTTCCATCTTAGTTTTCAAAAGAGCTTGGAGACTTCCAATATTCTGCTGGATGATTTGTTCAAGCATGTTGTCGATAAGGTGGAAGGACTTTATACTCACTGGTTCTTAGGTGAGTTGGGCAATAACTGGTCGGATGTATGTGCGGATGAACTGGCAACTTACGGTAAAGTTCTGGAAGTACCGCAGCAGGAAGATTTTTACCGTTCTCGTATTCAGACTTCGGATACTAAAGTATTTGTAATTATCTCAGATGCCATGCGTTATGAAGTGGCAGCTACGATGGCAGATCAGCTTCAGCGAGAAACGCAAAGTAAGGTTTCTATCAGTAGTATGCAGAGTATCTTCCCTTCTACTACAAAGTTTGGTATGGCAGCTTTGTTGCCGCACAAAGAATTGACAGTAGAGGTTCGGAACGATATTTTGACGGTTTTGGCAGATGGACAGTCTACGGCAAGTACTTATAGGGACAAGGTTCTGAAAACAGAAGATTCGGCAAGCGTGGCCTTAAAGTATAATGACATCATTGCTATGAAACGAGCGGAAAGATGTGCTTTGGTAAAAGGTATGGATGTGGTTTATATTTACCACGATACCATTGATGAAGCCAGCCACACTTCGGATATTGCTGTTTTTGCTGCGTGTGACAAGGCAATTTCAGAATTGAAGAATCTTGTGCGTATCATTGTAAATGAATTTGGCGGAACGAATATTTTAATTACGGCAGATCATGGATTTCTTTATGCATACAGTCCTTTGAAGGAAGAGGACAAAGTAGATAAAAGAGGATTTTTTGATGTGGATGTAACAAACACTGACATTACAAAAAAAGAAAGTATCAAGCGATGTGTGGAGTATGGCAGAAGATATGCAATTATGCAGAAGGGTGTGCAACCAGATTACTTGATGCCTGTAAAATTCTTGGGCGGAAATACGGAATTCAATGGATTTGCACCGAGAGAAAGTATTCGTATCAAAATGAATGGCGGCGGTATGAATTTTGTGCATGGTGGTATCAGTTTGCAGGAAATGGTTGTTCCGGTGATTGAGTATCATTATCTCCGCAATGATTCTATGGAATATAGGCGAAATAAGCAGAAATATGATACCAAGCCGGTAACGGTCAATTTACTGTCCGCAAACCGTAAAATCAGCAATATGATTTTTTCGTTGAACTTCTATCAAAAAGATGCGGTCAGTACAAATCGTGAAGCAGCAACCTATCAAGTTTATTTTACAGATGAGGACGGCAAACAGATTAGTGATATTCAGAAGATTATTGCAGATAAGACCAGCGATAACGGTGCAGAAAGAACTTTCCGTTGTCAGTTTAATTTGAAATCTCTGAAATACAGCAATACAGCTACTTATTATCTGGTAATTGCAGATGAACAGGGATTACAGCTGCCACAGCGGGAGCCATTCCAGATTGACATCGCCTTTGCGGTGGACGAGTTTGATTTTTTTAATTAATGCCGCAGGAGGAGAGAAAGATGGAGCAATTTGCAGAGGGTGAAAGTACCCGTGAAGAAATAAAGAACAAGCTCCGTCAGAACTTTGACGGTAAGATTGTTCGGAAAGACCTGACAAAGAAAATTAAAGAAGGGGCGAATGTCCCAGTGTATGTTCTTGAGTTCTTGTTGGGACAGTATTGCAGTTCAGATGATGAGACGGTTATAGAGAAAGGCGTACAGAATGTGAAGCGTATTCTTGCTGACAACTTTGTACGCCCGGATGAATCACAGAAAATTTTGTCTCAGCTGCGTAAAAAAGGAAGTCACACAATCATTGATATGGTGACTGTTCGACTGGATATGAAAAAGGATTGCTTTTTTGCAGAGTTTTCTAATTTGGGCGTTGGTAATGTACCGATTGCCGATGAATATCCAGAAAAATTTGATCGCCTGCTCTGTGGCGGTATCTGGTGTATTGTTCAGCTGGATTATGAGGTTGAAGGCGACAATAATTTTGGCATTGAGGACATTGATGGAAATCCGCTTCGTTCCAAACAGAAAAAGCAGAAAGATATTTCACCAATTAGTATCCGTAAGCTGACACCGATCCAGATGCCGCACATTGATATTGATGAACTAAAGCAGGGGCGAACAGCTTTTACGAAAAATGAATGGTTGGATATTCTTCTTCGTTCTATCGGCATGGAGCCAGATGAATTTACATACCGTGAGAAATGGTTGCTCTTGACCCGTATGATTCCATTAGTTGAGAATAACTTTAATCTTTGCGAGCTTGGACCGAGAAGTACCGGTAAATCTCATCTCTACAAAGAGATTTCTCCGAATAGTATCTTAATATCCGGTGGGCAGACGACAGTTGCAAATCTGTTTTACAATATGGGACGCAAAACGGTCGGACTGGTCGGCTTATGGGATTGTGTAGCCTTTGATGAAGTGGCAGGTATCAAGTTTAAAGATAAAGATGGCATTCAGATCATGAAGGATTATATGGCATCCGGATCTTTTGCCCGTGGCAAAGAAGAAAAAGCTGCTACTGCGTCCATGGTATTTGTGGGAAATATCAATCAGAGTGTGGATGTGCTGTTGAAAACCTCCAGTCTGTTTGCACCTTTCCCGCAGGAAATGGGAACAGATACAGCATTTCTTGATCGTATGCACTGTTATCTTCCTGGATGGGAGATACCGAAGTTCAGACCGGAGCATTTTACCGATGATTACGGTTTTATCAGTGACTATTTGGCAGAATTCATCCGAGAGCTTCGTAAGGAGCAGTATGGAGATGCACTTGACCACTACTTCCGCTTGGGGAGAAATCTGAATCAGCGTGATACAATTGCGGTTCGTCGTATGATAGACGGTTATCTGAAGTTGATGTACCCAAATGGTGAGTTTACTAAAGAAGAATTGGAAGAAATTATTCAGATTGCATTGGAAATGCGTCGCCGTGTCAAGGAGCAATTGAAGAAGCTGGGTGGTATGGAGTTTTATGATGTGAACTTCTCCTATATAGATTTAGAAGATATGTCAGAACATTATGTTTCTGTACCAGAACAGGGTGGCGGTAAGCTGATACCGGATGGAATGTGTAACCCGGGGCAGATTTATACCGTATCCAGAGGAAAAAGCGGCATGATTGGTGTATTCCGTTTGGAAAGTCAGATGCTTCCGGGCAATGGCAAAATTGAACGGACTGGCTTAGGCAGCGATTCTAAATGCAAGGAAGCGGTGAACACGGCATTTAATTATCTGAAAGCCAACGGCAATCGGATCAGTGGCGCTATCAGTACTTCAACCAAAGACTATATCATCAACTATCAGGATTTACAGGGAATTGGTATGACAGACAAATTGGCACTTCCAACATTAATTGCACTTTGTTCGATTGCCCTTGGAAAGCCTGTTGTCAGCAACTTGGCAGTGTTGGGAGATATAACAATTAGTGGTACAATGATAAAGGTGGATGAACTTGCCAATACACTTCAGGTGTGTCTGGATAGCGGCGCAAAGAAGGTGCTGATTCCGAGTACCTCGTTTGTTGATTTCGCAAGTGTTCCGGCTGATCTGATGAGTGCATTTCAGCTGATTCCGTACCAGAGTGCGGAAGATGCGGTGTTTAAGGCATTGGGGGTAGAATGATTGAAGAAAGACTTAATTAAACTTATAGATTCACGAAAAGAAATAGAAAAAATGTTTCATCCGTTTGGTGGCGGTATGGGAACATCCTTTGAACGGATCAGTGATGTGCCTGAATTCCAAAATTGGCTTCAAGAGATAAAATTGGAATTACAGGGAATTTATGATCGAACTCATGACACTTTTGTGTGGGAAACTATCAATTTTTGTGGCAAGCGTCTGGATGGTTTTACGGAGAAAAAGTATTTTATTGAGCTTGTCGGAAAACTTCAGGCTATTAGAAAAAATATTGATAAATATTATCCGGACGAGGAGAAAGAGTCAGGATTGTCACATTCACAAGGAGGTGCTTCTGGTATGAAAAAGAAACCGCTTATATTTATAAGTCATTCTTCTAAGAATAAGGATCAAGTTGCAAAAATTGCGGATTTACTTCGTTCAATCAATTTAAGTCCTCGCAGAGATATTTTTTGCAGCTCCCTACCAGGATATGGAATACCAAATGGAGCCAATATTTTTGACTTTTTAAGGGAACGGTTCCTTAATTATGACTTGCATATTATTTTCGTACATTCGCCAGAATATTACGAAAGCCCAGTCAGCTTAAATGAAATGGGCGCAGCATGGGTACTAAGAGCCAATGCAACTTCACTTCTTCTTCCTGGTTTTGATTTTTCTGGAATGAAAGGTGTAATTGGAAGTGACTGCATTGCTATTAAGTTAGATGGTGATCGTTCAGAAGTAAAAGATCGCCTAAATCAGTTGAGACGGGAATTAGAATCAGAATTTGATATTTCAGATAATGAAGATATTATTTGGGAAGAAGCAAGGGACAAGTTCATCAGTGAAATAAATGGCGATGTATCAACCAAAAATGAGAATATCAGTGCTACACCTGCCTTAATTACAGAGGAAATGAAGCAACTCCTTAAAAAAGTGGCAGATGCACCGGGAGGGCAGATTCTGATAACTTCAGATTTGGAATCAGGTACATATATTCAAATTGGCAGCGAAGTAGTTGCTAAGGAGTATCCAGATAGACGTGAATATGCTGTTTGGGAAGAGGCGCTTAATGCTTGTTTGAAAGAAAAATATATTGAAAGAAAAAGCGAAGAAATTTGTGTAATTACAAATGCGGGCTATAAAGTAGTTGAGTGATGAAAAATACATATAGTAGAAGAGCATTAGATTAAAAAAAGAATAGTAGCTCCCCATTATTGGAATATTGTCCAGTTTTGGGGAGCATTGTATTTGCTATATTCGCCATTTTTTCTTAGGTTCATATTTCCCACACCCATCACAGGTCTGTGGCCAGTTGATTTTCCATTCAAAATATTCATCTCTGGTAATCTCACCGGATTTCAGTTCATCCATCCGAACCACCCATTCTTTCAAAAAATCATTCAGAACTCCATAGTTAAACCACATACAGACAGGAGCATGGGCAGGCCAGCTATCATTGTCATGGTAGTAAACGGAAGTGTCAGCTACTTCATTGCATTTCTCACCAGGAAATTTCCGAGGGAGAAGCAGATGCAATGCTGATGGATTAAATTCATCCAGCCAGAAAAGCAGTTCCATCATTTCGGAAGCGTCAC
>ENA-OPBF01001023-OPBF01001023.1-human-gut-metagenome-genome-assembly--contig:-NODE-1023-length-19694-cov-3.458119_pt1 | contig 19694 bp, 21 predicted proteins | sample MGYA00241067_ERZ501450 | MGnify/ENA primary metagenome ERZ501450 (study PRJEB25962, sample SAMEA2042516) | human gut metagenome | biome: human gut; feature: human-associated habitat; material: faeces... | reverse complement strand
TAAGGTAATTTCATAAGTACCTTTTGGGATAGCAGTAATTGAAGGTTTTTTAAGCTCTAATATTTTATCTAAACTCATGGAATCATCAAGTCCTCTATCAGTATCTTCTAAGACTTGACAGAATACCTTATTATCTATTATCAGGTTGCTTATTGTATAACTTTGTTTCTTCCATTTCCTATCTACTATCAGTTCCATTTTGTTCATTAAATAAGTTTAAGTTTCTCTTTCTAAGTTGACAAGTCAGGTCTGTACACATATAAGTCATTAATATACCCACTTGTTTTCTCAAATCTTTCATTTCTTCTTCAAGTTCCTCATTATTCTTTATCATTAAGTCTAGTCTGTTTCTATTATCATCAGATAACTTTTTATAGAACTCAAGAGATTCATTCATATTATGAATGATATTTTCATCTACCTCAGCACTATACTTTTTTCTAGTAAAGAACCATGAGACCCAAGCAGAAGTAAAAGAGGTAACTATGCCTATTATAGCAGTAATTATTACACCTAAATCCATTTCTTTACAAATATTACTAATTTATATAATCCTAAGGCAATAGCTACTCCTCCCAATATCATTAGTATTACCTGCCAATTATAGACCTTATTTACTTCTTTAGTTACTTCTACTGTATTAACTACAGTTATAGTGTCTTTTATACTAATAGTGTCTCTAATTTTATTAGTTTTATAAAGATACTTATACTTCTCTAGAAATACTGTATCTCCTCTTTCTCTTATAATTACACTATCTTTCTTTATAAGACTGTCTATAAGTGTTCTATCTCTATATTCAATTTTAACTCTATCAACAGGAACTTCTACATATCTTGTGGAAGTGCATCCAGTTAATAGTAATGCTATTAATATAACTATAAGTAGTCTTTTCATGGATGCAAATATATAAAAAATAAATCACCTATGCAATAGCATAAGTGATTTATTTATAAATTTCAAAACTTAATATATATAGATATTCTATAATAAAACTAGATAAAATATTATTGTAATAAAGTATTAAGTTTGCTGAGATATTTTATAATAAAGCAATATTATTTTTAATATATAATGCTATAAGTTTAGCCATATATGTTCTTACTTCTTTTGTGGCAGGATGCAAATTATCTTTCATCTTTGTTCTTAACATACTCATTGTATGTACCCATGTTCCATCTTCTAATTGTCTAGGAGAATCATTTGACACTGAATCATTAGAACCATTGTAACCTTCTCTTTGCCATATACCATTTGAATCCCAATATCCACTTGTTTCAACAGATACATATTGTTCTCTTTGCATGGCTGTAAAATTCCACAATTTATACAAAGGTATCCCCCATATATCTGCAACAACTTCTTGTGCTTTTGTGACCATATACCATTGATTTGTAGTATTATTATAAGTGCCACATATCATTACATTTGCCCTCGGATTAAAATCAAATATTTTCTTCAATACATAATTCATAGCTCCTACCGCTGTATTTCTATTGTATATATCTTCTGGAATATCAGCAAATTTAGAAAGGTCACTCTCATTATAGCTATCATTGTGTATATGGTCAAAAACAAACAAGTCGGGCATATTATCCCATGTAAGATATTTCTGTATCTTTCCTTCTATAAGACCAAAATCTTCTATATCATCTGAATTATCCCAACACATAGATAAGCAAGATTTTCTAAAATCCTTATAAGTGTTAAGCATTATGTCCTTTGGTTTAGCCGTTGGAGTAGTCTGCTGCTCATCATCTGTCTCATCACCAACAAAACCACCACCCAACAGTTCACCATATCCTACAACATTGACTAAATCAGCATCATCATATCCTTGAAGTTTAAGGTTTGCCTTTCTCTGTTCTGTAGTCCAATTCTTCATTATATCGTACTTTTCCTTTTGTGTGTAAGACAAAGCATAAAGTACGTTGGTATATGAGCATCCTTCTATTCCATACACATCCCCAAGAGGATTATCTGGTTCAGCAATATTCTTACCAATTCTTACCATTGATGTACCTTGAGATTCATTGATAACATTTGCTCCTAATAATTCCCCACATATATGTGGATAACTTATATTGTTACCCATACCTTGAGCAGGAATAGATGTACCATACCATACAATTTTTTTCTCTTGCCAACTTTCTATTGAATTACTTTCACTTTCTAACTTCTTTACTTTTTCTATTATCCCAGATTTTGGACTGAAAGATATTTCCATTTTGTTGTTTTTGCTATAACATATCTCAAGCAAATAGGAGCCTTTTGGTATTTCCCATTCTGTTCCACTAAGTTTTCCTGTTTTATAATCTATTATATTCCCGTATATATCTCTTATTAAATTATAAGCTACACCCGAATTTAGATATGTAATATTTATTTTTTGTGCTCCGTATGGTATTTCTATTTTTTGTATTCTAAAATTTTGCAATTCAGTAATACCGCCATTTGAACTTGAATAATATTTATTTTCTAGTATTTCTTTTGTATGATAATAATCTCCATATCCTATTTGATGTTGTACTGCTAAAAGATATTGGTCAATTAAATTATATTGTGTATCAAATTTAAATTCTATTCCATCATTTTTTATATAAGAAAAATCTATATACATAGAATTTTTGGGTATAGAGAAATCTTTAACTAAACCTTTAAACCCACCTAATATATTTCCATATATATCTCTAAACAAAGAATATGCAACTCCAATCGTAGCTTTAGTTATAGTTAATGTTGTAGCATTTTTTGATACTATATACCTTTCAATACAAAATGAAGTTATGTCTCCTATAGTACCATTAATATTTTTATAATATTTACCATCAATTCTATATATAGGTGTGTTACCAAAAAAATTATTATTTTGTATTTGTATGACATCAGCCAAATATCCTACTCCATTGAATGCTTTTCTTGATGAATTACTACTATTAGATAATTCAGTTACTAATGATTCATCTTTAGGAATTAATTTATGTATAGTTATATTCTCTAGTCCACCATACACATTAGAAATTAAAGTTTTAGCGTTATTAGGTTTAACTGAGTCTGTACTAACAGGTATATTAGAAGTTAAAGATTTAACTTCATTTATAATATTTCCAGATTCATCTAACCAAAGTGCAATCGGGGCATCTGCACCTGTTAATGTTTTTATACTAACAGCATATATATCTGTTAAATCAGTTACTTTAACGTGTGAAAAATTCACAAAGTCTACTTCATTTCCTTTCGTGTTAATATATTTATCAGATATGACAGAGTATTCTGTAATTTCATCACCTATACTAAAATTAGTATAATGAAAGTCATTTTCAACTAATTGTGTTCTTTTTTCTAAATCATTTACATTATCTATAATGCTAATATATGACTTAGAATAAGAAATACCGAAATTTTTATACTGAGAAATTTTTGCAGAATAATTAGGAGGCAAAGCAATTACTTGAACTCCATGCAATAGAGTTTTGAAAACCATCCTATTACTCTCGTTAAATATTGCAAGATTAACATAATAATTACCATTGAACATGTTTCCATCATAATATGCTTGTATAAAAAGGAAATCTGTATTCTCTGTAATATTACTTATTGAGTACGTTCTGTAAGAAGAAAGTTCTGATATGCTACCATCTATATTTAAAGCTCCAACTTCATAATCATCTACATTTGTCATTATATCATTATTTAATTGGATACCTGTTCTAATAAATCCTTTTTCAAATTCAGAGAATACTTTAGTAACTGCCCCTTGTGATATAACTTTAGTTGTACTATCTCCAAGTTCTTGTGCTAATACTAATGTTGAAATTTGTTCTATCCATTTAGTAACATCAGTCCAATCAATTAAAGAGTCCCCAGTAAACATATAAAGCTTCCAACCTTCAGATGTTTGGAATTTACCTTGAAATCCAAGTACCCTATCTTTTGAAGGTACCTTAGCAATAGCCTCCTCTAAAGTAAGTACCTCAGATATATGGTCACTATTATAATTAGTAGAGATATTAACTACTCCCCTTCTATTTATAATGTTATCAAGTCTCTCATTATCCTCATCATAAACAGCCTTAATAGAAGTAACAGGATATACATCACTGCTTTGAGTGCCTCCTACTAACTCATTATCTAATAATTTCTTAATTTTTCCAGCCATAATATTATGATTGTGTTACTGTTATTTGTATTGTTGATTTATCACTAAGAGTAGCTGTACCTCCAATAACAGCTCCTTCAGCATTAGTAGTTAATTCAATAGCTGTTATTGATTTACCATTTGCACCAGCAGGTCCTGTAGCACCTTGTGCTCCATCTTGTCCTGCTGGACCCTGAGCACCAGTATTTCCCTTAGGTCCTTGTGGGCCTCTTTCACCTTGAGAACCCTGTGGTCCAATAGGTCCCTGAGGTCCTGTATCCCCTTTTTCTCCTTTTGGTCCTTGTACTCCAGATGCTGCATCTACCCAACCATTTAATCCATAGAATCTTAGTTTAAATGTACCATCTTCTAATGGTAAAAGCCACCCAACTTCCTTTGAGCTGGGTGCTACTTCTGATATAACTATTTTATTTATAATCATAATTATTTAGTGTTAGTTGTAGGTTTCTTATTAAGTGCCTTTCTCTTTAGAATCACATCATCTTCATGCTTCTTCTTGTCAAGACTTAATTTCTCTCTATCAAGTTTGAGTCTTTCATCAAATTCTCTTATCTGCTCCATTAGCTTATCCTTAGCTTCTTGAGAATATTCAGGTTCTATTATGCCATCATCTTCACTATTCTTGCTATAAGCCTGCATCTGTGCAATAAGAATCTTTGTCTCATTATCTCTTTGGTTAAGAGCATCCTCCTGTTGCATCTTAGCCTGTTCCATTTGAGCCTTCTGTTCTATCTCCTGTTGCTGTACTTGCAACTGCTGTTGCTGTGCTTGAGCCTGTCTTTCTTGAATACTTCTTTCATCCTTTTCAACAAGTCTCTGCTTTTCAGCAAGTGAAGATGAACTGAATAACTTCATAATAGTTGAGAATGATAGAGTCTGGTTCTGCAATGCTGCCTGAGCTAAAGTATCAAGTTTTGAGTTTAATTCTTGAACACCATTGCTATTATCCACTACAAGACCATAATCAGCTTCTGCAAATTCATCACCATCTATCTCCATAACTCTCATTGAATTATCAGACAAGATATATTGGAACTTCTTGCTTCTGCCTCTTAATGCTATCTTAGCTGTTTCAAGCAAACACTCTAATGCCCTCTTCTTGACATCCTCATGTACTACAAATAGCCACTCTGTAATATGAGAAGATTGCATCATGCTTCTCTCTACTCCACCTACTGTCTCTCTATTACTTACCTGACCTTCTCTTTGCTTGGTAATACCAGCAACTTCTGCCATTTCCATCTTGATAAACTCAAGAAGATTAATGTATTGCTGTATTTGATTACCATCAGAAACTGTAATTACACCAGTAGAGGCATTGTTTAATGCACCTGCAAGTTTACCTGTAGCTGCACCTACATTACCTTCATTGAAGCTATCTTCTACTGCAAGACCCATAGTCTTTGCATAGTATAACCACTTCTCTACATCCCATCCCTTAGGTTTCTTGGCAAAATCTAATCTCACCAATGAACCCCAGTTTCTTGCTATCAGCTTATTTAATCTATCATGTATTGCATCATACAAATAGTTATATGGCTTCATCATGTCCACCAAGCTGAATGGTCTGTTGTCATTAAGGTTATAAATAGAGCCTACAATTCCAAAGTGACATCTTGAAGGGTTACTCAGTCTGTTGTACTGAACTACTCTTGGTCTCATATTGACATAAATGTCTGTACCAATCTTAGTTCCTTCCCATGCTTCATTGATGTAGAATATTTGCTCTTCTTCTCCAGCATCCTTATCTATTACATAAGTTTCTGGATAGAAGTTGAATACTTCTTCACCTGTTTGAGGGTCATAACTTCTTACCTTCTTAATCTTTCTTCTTGACTTCCAATATACTCTAAGTACTCTCAGGTTTCCTGCAACATCATAAGGAAGAAGTGAGTTATTAACTCCATCATATCCTCCTAATGGGTCCCAAAAGAATCCCTCTGTACTTATTTCATCCCCTATCATATGGTTATTGACAAAGCCATATCTCTCATCAATATTATCCATAGAGTCTATAGCAGCTTGACCTACATGGTCAGGCATTTTCTCTATATACTCCATGTCTTTCTTTGTCAATACATCATAGTAAGTATCAATAACCTTGCCTGGACTCCAATAATCTTCGAGGATTATCATATCTGCATCCTCAATCTTATTGCTATATCCCGACTTAAAGATTCTTACTTTGAGTGGATTTAGTCTTTCAATAGTAGGCTCACCTCCTACAATATCACATTGATAAATCTCTTCACCAACTGCCATTGCATCCATGAATCCCTGATTGAACATTAAAGGAATATTCAACTCCTTTACATAATGGTTAAGAAGGGCATTAGCCCTAATTTCCCTCATGTCCTGCCACTCATAGGTGTAGTAGTCATTTATCTTTTCAAGCTCTTGGTTAGCCTCCTCTTCTGATTGAGAAGTATTAGATACCCATTCTTGTAGCTTCTGTAGTAATTCTTGCTTCTTGTTATTCTCTATCTCTGTAATAGCATTAGGATTAGTAACTACTACCTTGAAGTCAAAGACTCTCTTGCTTTCCTCACCTCTAAGCACATTCAACTTACTATTCATAATAGGATAGTGTTGAATCCTATCAGGTATGAAACCTGCCTGTAGCTTCTCAGGATTCAGTATCATCTCAAGGTCACTCATGTGGAGTTTGCCATTAAGGAGGTCATAATTTATCTTCTTATGTATCACAGACTTCCTTACCAAACTATAATTGAAGAATGTTTTAGAATCAGCCCAATCAAGGTGCTTTTTTCTCCAAGCTTTATTCTTCTTAGTAAATGGAAGTTGCTGTGGGGGTAAATTTATCATTTCATATCCCATATTCTTCAATTTAATTACTGTGCAAAGGTAAGTAAAATCCTTGACCTATGCAAGTATATAAGTAATTTATTAACCATCAGTCTCCATTTTTACTAAATTTACTGCCTAAACCTAAAGTCATAGTTCCTCTTGAAGAATGGGTCATTACCATCATAGCTATTATTAGCCCTTTCCTGCTTTTCCTTACTAACATCCCCTTGGTATCTTATCATTCTATCTTCTCTTAGAAGCATCAGCATACCCATAGCAGATATTCTATCGAAGTTACCCTCAGAGTTGTAATTAATAAGCTCTTTTAGCAGTGCTCTGTTCCTTACAGTAAATAGTCTTGGAACCATTACCTCTTTCTCTTCTCCATCAATAGTTTGCATAATAGGAACTGGAGCTAATAGCCAGCTTCTCAATCTACTCCTTGCATAAGCATTAATGGCAGGAGAGGCATTAGTACCTTTTGACTTGTTACCATAGCCATCTTTCATCATCTGCTTTTCCTTTAAGAAATCAAGAACATCTGTAAGAAGATAGAGACTATTTCTTGTCGAGAAGTGAGAGAATAGACCTTTTTTATTGTACTCATAGTTCAGCCTGCCATTGTAGAATAGACAAAGCTTTCTACAAATCTCATAGTAATCATCAGCAAAAGGAGGTCTTCCAGTGTATTCAGCTACTATCCTATCTGTCCATAAATCCAGTACAAATATAGAACCTAAAGACATAGTATTTGATTCATCATCATCATAAGGGTCAGCACCTAATATATACCTATCATTGTATGGCTTACCTGTATTCCTATCAATCTCAGGTAACTGATATATTTCAATAGCACCTTCTATCTTATTATCCTTATGTGGAAAATCCCTAATAGGTGTAGCAGAGGTAGGTTTATACTCTACTTGACCATCTTTATTGAATACCAAATCACCTACATATACATCATCATATTCTGTAGGATTAGCATCCAATTGACCTATTCTTTCAGTCAAGTCAGCTACAGGAAACATATTTACACCTGTCTTAACAATAGCTTCAGCAGGAGTAATAGGAACCTCAGCAATAGTCTTAATAATAGTGTTAGGGTCAGTAGAATTATACTTTACCCTATACCTATTCATAAGAATTTCAATCAGAGCCTTAATAACATCAGATACACCATCCTCATTATAACATCCCTTTCTATTTACATAGCCAGGAAAGAAGAATACAAAGTAAGGTTTACCTTGGTTGTACTTATCAAATACATTAGGTAAAGCATACATATTATAACCTTTAGGGTTATACATAATTTCCTGAGCACCAGCAAAGTCTGATTCATTATCACCAGCAGTACCTAACATATAGATTTGTCCAAAGACAATATCACCTTCCTGTACTGAAGGTAAAAGCACATTATACAAATCAACTAATCTTGGGAATGTGTTGTGGGTAATAGTTAAATCACCAAGAACAAATAAATGGTTCTTATCTACTGTAAATCCATAATATTCATCTACTTTATATGGTTCTACTTTAAATGTGTAATCATTCCAGCATTTTCTAGTCTTAAAAGAACTATACTTAATACCTTTCTTCCTTTCTATTTTAGTAGGAATAATAGATAAATCACCACTAATTCTAAGTCTATAATGTAATATACCCTTCTTTTTACCTGTACCTATTCTAGAAGATAATGAACACCTAAGCCCATTAGATTCACACATAAACTTAATATCATCAAGTATATGTTTTTTATCATATCTTTGAGTTATTTCAAAGAAATTCTTTTTATTATTATAAGTACCATCAGTATCTATTAGCCCTGCAACTACTTGTAATTGTATTTCAGAGCTATTTATCTTATAATCTACTGGAATATGCTTATTATTAAATAAGTTTAAGTCATTAAATACCCTATTATAGATATGAGTTTTTTTACTTATATGGAATACCTTACATGTATTAGACTGTTTTAAATTTCTTATAGTACCTTCATAATTATTAGATAGCCAATTAAGTACTTCACTATCTTCATTAGCTATATCTAATCTAGTAGAATCCCCATCCCCTAACCATAATCCTAAGAAGTAAGGATTAATAATAACTGGTTTATTTTGAAATTCTAATACTGCTTTAGGAATATAATAACCTTTATCTAAGCTCTTAATTTTCATTAATTCAGGAGCAATTAAAGTATGCTCTGTATATATACCTTTATTCCAATTATATTTTTTAAAATATACTGGATGATGACTATTTACTATTTGATAATCACCATTTGATAAAGTTACTTTATATAACTGGTCAGTACCATTATATAACTCTTGAACTACTCTAGGAGTACTATCATCTCCCATTAATATGTCCCCTATTACAATATCTTCAACATTTTTTATAGACCCATCATACATTAATACCTTAGTACCTTTTATATGACATCCAAACTCTTCAATTAAAATCTTAGCAGCTCTCTTACCTCTCAACTTAGACTCATCATCCTTAGATGATACTCCAAGTACTGTATTCTGAGTACCTCTTTCAATATCCAACTCTACATCCTTATACCCCATTATCCATGTCATTTCCTGTAAAGAGTTCTTTAATCTCTTTCTTGGAAACTGGGTATTGGTTGCACAGAAGTTAGCCATATCTACAAACTTGTTAAGGACACCATCCTTAGTAAGATACTCCTTCTGATAGGCAGTTACTATACCCTTTACCTTTTCATGTGCTTCCTCATTCTCACCTACCACAAAGATATGGTTAAGTATAGATGCAAGACTATATGACTTACCTTTACCTCTGGAAGCAAGTTCAGCCATGTGCTGACCTCCCTCAAAGTTATTGTATAAACCACCATTTGATGCTTGGTCTAAGCAATGGAACCTCCAATAGATACCTTCCCAACATTCAGGTAGTGCCTCTACTCTATCAGCTCTCTTGGACTTTCTCTTCTTACCATTCTTATCCTTATACTCTCTAATCTTAGAGAGCATCATAGGAGAATAGTTAAGGAACCAATACATATATCCTGTAACCCATTCTCCATCACTTTCCCTTACATAACCATCCCAGATTCTTCTTCTTTCCTCTCTTACCCACTTACCATATTCACTATTAGGATTGGCATTAGGTCTAAGGCTAGTAAATGTACCATACTTCTCATAATGTATAGCAGATGGTCTGAAGTAATCCATATCCTCTAATATATGAGGATTAGCCAAGTCTACAATGATTCTACCCCTATCATCCCTTGGTCTATCCTTAGCATATTCTCTTGTAGGGCTTATCAATCTCTTGACAAACTCTACATTATTTATAATATCAAATAACTGGTCCTGAACTTCCTGAGGAAGGCTATTAACCAATTCCTCAGTTAGCTCAGTTTGAAACCTATTCATCTTAGGAAATGTATTTCCACCTATATTCATGTGATTTTCCTCCATTTTTACAAGCATGACTAATTCCAGAAGCATTGACTCCTAAAGTTTTACTTACTTCTGTAATAGAGTACCATTCTTTTATAACTTCCCCATTGATTGATAATTGTACAACTCTTCTCCTATGTATTAAAGATTTCTTTTCTTTCACCCAGTCTTTATTTTGAGCAATAGATAGCTTCCTTTTATGCTCCTCAGATAGTAATCTTCCTTTTGCAGACTCAGACATTCTTTGTTTAGTAATATCTGATAAAGTAGGCTGATTTCCTCCACTCTTTAGATTATATCCATTTGGTGTTAGAGTGTTGTATTTACTTATAAATTCTATTTCAAGTTTATTAAGCAAATCATTAGTGGAAACATTCCTATCTTCACTATACAAGATAGTTACCATCATATTTTCCCATCCATATTTTAGTATGGCATGGTATATTCCCTGCTGTTCTGAGCATAGTAAATTCTTATATTTATTAAGTCTTTCTTTCAAATTCAGGCTTCTTCCTATATAGGATTTACCAGACGGAGAGGTAATCATGTAAATTCCACATTTATTCATTGGTATTTTCTGAAACTCCATTATATTCTCCCTTTACAACCTGTTCATAGAAATTAGAGCCTATCCAATTGAATATCAGCCTACTAAGTTCTACACTCATCCTTCTTATCATAACCTCTTCCTGACCATCAAGGACTTTTGCAGTCTCCTTTACTGTTATTACTCTATACTTCTTGCCACCTTTTACAAACCATATCACAGACTCATATTCCTTATATGCTTTGAATGTTTGATGTGGCTTTACAGTCCTCTGAAGTACAAGATGTCCAGTAGTCTTTATCTTGAGTACATCTCTCTTATCTTCAATAGACCTGTTAAGTCCTTCTATAATATCTTCTGCTTTCATACCTTAAATGTTTAGCCCATCTTCCATTATTGTCTTCTCACCTTGACCTCTCATCCTGCCAGCTACCATAGACTCCTTGGCCATAGCTTTTTCAGCATCATCCAAATCCTTCACAAGTGATGGAACTTGTTTGATAGTAGCTGTAATTGTATTCAGTGTATATATAGGCTTACCCTTGTCATCTGTTTGTGTAAGGTCTATGTCTCTCAACAGTTTCCTTAATTTATCAACTGCATATCTTGTGTCTTCAAGAAGAAGTGCAGAAGTAGGTTTGAAACTATTATAAAATTCCATAGCAGTCAGTACTATTTTGTCAGGTTCCCATTTCTCAGGTAATCCTTCTCCTTCTTTAATAGCTTGCTTTCTCTGTTTCCCATCAGTAAGATACTGATAATCACTTCTTGGGTCACAGAAGAAATAGATAAAGCCTAATTCCATCATAGCCTTATCCTTATTGACTGTTCTATCTCTTTGCCATATCTGTTTGAAGGGCTTCAATAGTAAAGCCTCAGGCTCAATTACCATTTTATATCCTTCGTACTTAAATAACCTAATCACTTTTCTTTCCCTCTAAATAGTTTAACAACTTACGAATAAATGTCCAAGAGCCAAATTACAACTATGGCATAATACCCCTCTAAACTTTCCTGTAGTATGGTCATGGTCTATACATAAATTTGATATAGACCCACATACTTCACACTTATCAGGAAGTGAATCAAACTGTTCAGGAGTTAGACCATACCTGCTCATTTTAGCAATCTGACTTTTAGTATATTTAGTTTGGCCTTTCTCTAATTGGTCAGGTCCTCTAAATTTACCCCCATCAATATTTAGTCTTTTTCTTTGATAGTTCCTACTGTACTCTTTTAGATGCTCTCTATTCTCCTTATCCTGCTTATATTTATTCATGTACTCAATATGCTGCTTATTTATATGTTCTCTTTTAAGTTTCCTATAATTAAGCATGTATTTCCTTTCACATTCTTTACAAATATAGTAAGGTTTGCCATTTTTATTCTTAAAGCAAGATAAATCAAGTTCCCTGCCACAACCATTACATACTTTGGTACTCATAACTAAAATAAAAGAAAAAGAGCCTGTCAGGTTTAATCTTCCCAACAGGCTCTCCTATAATTATACAATCAGCTTTTTCTCTTCTGGCTTAATCAAGGTTGAAGGAGTTGAGTCTGGAACCTCTTCATATTCCTCAATTATGAAGTCAATATCTCTATCCTGAAGTAGGAGACATTGCTTACCATCCATCTCAATCACATCAAAGTTATACTTTACTACAGGATTGTCAGTAACTACACCATCCTTGAGTGTGCCTGCCTGATGCTGCTTGACAGCAAATCTTGTAGGGTTTACACAAACCAAATCCCCAACTTTAATATCTCTTACTAAACTACCAATTGCAAGTACAGTCTGATATTCCTTTAGTCCACCTTGTTGCCTGGTTACATCAAGCAATCCTCCAGATGTTCTTACATCCTTCTCATACTTATCCATTGTAGTGATAAGTGCAGTGAACATGGGTCTTATCTTTTTAGCTTTTAGCATTTTCTCTTAATCTTTTAATGTATTTGAATTTCTTTTTAACACCCACCATCCTGTCAAATGTACAAGTCAATTTGCCTAATGATGGAATATTGAAATTTGTTCTTAGTTTAGCAAATTCCTCTTCACTAATATCATCCTTTAATGGTAAGGACTGTATAGTTTGTTTTATGAACTTCCAATAAGATTTGTAGGCTGTGCCTACCACTTCAAGTGGTATACCCATCTCTTGTGAGACCTTACCAATTATATCAGGATAATTCATTTCAATTCAAAAAGTAACAGTAGTTGGAAAGTACCAGTCTCTTCATCAATGTTTGGGATAAATCTTGGGTTTATCTTACCATCAACTATGACTTTATTCTTTCTCAGTTTTCCCATAATCACTTGGAAGTGAGGAAGAGTAATATTGCACTCTTCCCTTACCTTCCTTTTAGTATCTTCACTCATTGTAACCTTATCAAGAATGTCATTATCCTTAATAACTTTACTGAGTACATATCTTTGCTTTACGAGGCTTGTGATTACATCAATCTCTCTATCAGTTAATTTATGAAAAGGCTCTAAGAACTCAAACCAATATCTAAAGAACTTACCATTTAATGAAGTAGGAATCCTGATGATGTTATTTGCTTTCTTAACCATCTTTATATTTCCATTTATATCCTCCAGCAGAAATTCTTTCTCCTCTACAGCAGGTAGCAATATTTCTATGAGAAATTCCAGTTTGTTTTGATGCTTGAGATGTAGAATAGTATTCAGCTATAGGTTCATTGAATATAGTAAGTTGAATAACTCTTTTTCCCAAAGCTTTAGATATTCTTTCATTTCTGCTACCATAGTTATTGTTATCTTTTGAAGATAACATTTCAAGATTTTCTATTCTGTTGTCAGTTTTAACTTCATTCTTATGATTCACTTGTAAATCATCAGAATAGTCAGGTAGGAAAGATTTAGCTACTAACCTGTGTATAGTAGGTGTTTTAATATTTCTCTTATCCTGAAGAACTACTTTTAAGTAGCCATCTTCAGTAAGTGCAGGTTTTAATATTCTGATACACCTAACTCTACCAAGATTGGATACTTGATATAATCCATTATATCCTTCTATATCTTTCCACTCTTCCTTCATTATAATTACTCTTCAGGTTTATCCTCTGTCTCCTCCTCAGTCTCAGGAACTGTTATTAGGTCTTCAATCTCAGCTACACACTTAGCCACAAATTCCTCATTAAAGGCATGTGCATTCTCTACTACCTTAAACAGGTAATCAAGTCTCTTGAACATATTAACCATGTTAGCCTCCTGCAATTTTGCATACAGTTGCTTTGCTTGGTTGCTCAACTGATGAGCAATGTTTTCAAGTTGCTCATAAGACATCTTTTCAGGTCTTGCAGCCTCAGGAGTAGTCTGCATTTCTACTTTTGCTTTTTTGTTCTCTTCCATTTTATTATTTATTAAAAAGGTTTACCATGCTTCTTTTTATACATCTCCCTCCAAGATTCTATATCTGTAGAATCTGTGTCAGTACATCCACATTCATCACAGTAGTCCACCTTGTCATTAAGAACCATGACTTTTAATGAGAGACAATTCTTACAATAGACCACTGGGACTGCATCATAATATTCTTTAGGATGCTCTTCTCTGGTATTGTTTAAGTTGCCCATAAATCTTCTTCTTTAACTCATTAGTACTTCTACTGTGTACCCCTTTCCTTTTGCCTGTATTAGCTCTATTATTGAAAGGTCTTCTTGGCATTACAATACCCTCAGCAGTCACATGCCCTCTTCTCATAGCTCTTCTAATTGACTTAAATCTATGAACTCCATCATAGGTAATCAAGTGTAGAACTATGATACCTTTTGAGATATAATCCTCAAACTCTTCTTGACTCATCAGGTCTCTTTCAATTTTCTTCTGCTCTTCCATATTTCACAATGTTATGTTATTACTTGTAGTACACTAACACAAATTGACCATTTTCCTTCAGAAGGGAAACAATGTCTTCTCTTTTTATTTCCTCTTCATTAGCAGTTCTTACAATCTCCCTAATTGTATTAGCTGCCATTGCAGCCATAATTTGGTGAACTACACCAGTTTCAGAAACCTCCTTAGTTCTTACCATTTTATTCTTTTCAATTTCCTCCATATCTTAACTAAAATTAGTTATGGGGGAAGGACTCGAACCTCCAACCTCAAGGTTATGAGCCTTGCTAGCTGCCATTTGCTATCACCCCATGATATAATAGAGCAGGTAAAGGGAATTGAACCCTCATTTCCAGTTTGGAAGACTGGCATTCTGACCATTGAACTATACCTGCAAAATAGAGCTGGTAATAGGACTCGAACCCACAACATTCTGACTACAAAACAGTTACTCTACCAATTGAGTTATACCAGCATTAAGTACCCCTGATAGGAGTTGAACCTACATGGATATTTCTACCCGAGGGATTTTAAGTCCCTTGTGTCTAACCTATTTCACCACAGGGGCATCATTGTCAATAAGGTCTAATATCACATAGCTCAAACAGATATTTATATTTATTGATATTCTGTATGAAAGTCTCACATTCTGAAACTATACCCTTATATACAGTCTCCTGTGGTATCTTATCATAGAATACTACAGTAGCACCTCTTACTTCATTTATGAAATCTATAGCATTAAGAGTATCACTTGGAGTACCTTTTATAACATTAGGTTGCATTCTCCCAAGTATTCCCATATATCCTTCTGCAAGACCATCCTGATAGTCTGACAATATATCAAGGAACTCATCAAGATATACATGGATATTCTTCTTAGGTGCTGCCCAATGCAAGTTTTTACACTTTGTTTTCCACCCTTCAAGTCTATTCAAGAAGCTAATAAAGAACTCAGAAGGATTCATATTAGGGTCTTCTTGTCTCATTGTTTCAAGTGGTGTCAATAACATATCATCACCATACATAAGCTTTATTGTTTATTTGATAATGCAAAGGTAAGTATTTTACTTGGAATATGCAAATAAAATACTAATTATTTTTAATTATTTCGTACCCCCTGCAAGACTCGAACTTGCAATGCCGAAGCAACTGGTTCTAAGCCAGCCGTGTCTACCAAATTCCACCAAGAGGGCATTATAAGTACTCCTGAAGAGATTTGAACTCTTACTCTATTTCAAGCTCTTGCTTTTGAGGCAAGTGTGTCTACCAATTCCACCACAGGAGTATATAGTGGGTACTCAAAGAATCGAACTTTGTTCTAAGGATTTTCAGTCCTCCGCAATGTAACCATACCTGCCCAGCACCCATAATGACTTATTTGTGTCTCTACCCACATCACCTTCCATAAGTCAAGGACAAAGATTTCTATTGAAGTGGGAGTAAAAGGACTCGAACCTATTGTGTTTCTAATGTGCCAGATTTACAGTCTGGTGCCCATCCACCATCTGAGCAGTACTCCCATATATATATTTATTACTCACTCCAACATCAAAGGAACTATATTCCAACTGGAATAGTTCCTGTAGGTGTCCAAGCATAAGTCTTAGCAGCTTGTCTAAAGTATGCCTTAGCACCTCTCTTAATTAATGAAATAACCTTTCTCATAACATTAAAATTTGGAGTTAATAATATGTTATGTTCCCCCATAAGGAGTCGAACCTTACTCTCAGGATTAAAAGTCCAGAGCATCCACCATCAATGCTTTGGGGGAATATTTGCCAAGGTTGAGGTTGTGCTCCCACAAGGACTTGAACCTTGAGTCCACAGTTTAAGAGACTGTTGCTTTAACCAATTCAGCTATAGGAGCTTATTAAGACTTGGAGGTGGGATTTGAACCCACGAATCAACAGATTTGCAGTCTGTGCCATTAGCCACTCTGGTACTCCAAGATAGTACTCACAAAGGGACTTGAACCCCTGACCTTGAATGTATAAGATTCCTGCTCTGACCAACTGAGCTATGTGAGTATATTGGGGTGTTAGATAGGATTTGAACCCATACCCTCCTGATTCACAGTCAGGACTTCTAACCAATTAAAATACTAACACAGTGCTGATGGAAAGACTCGAACTTTCAACTACTGCCTTATGAGAGCAGTCTTCTACCATTGAAGTACATCAACTATTACTCTTCTTGACCAATGTTGGGATGGTGAGAATTGAACTCACCTGTAACCAACTACTCTTTCAACTGCTTATCAGACAGAGGAGATACATCCCAATATGCTGAGAAGGAATGACTCGAACACTCATCTTTCAGATTTGGAGTCTGAGGTTTTACCATTAAACTACTTCCCAATTACTTAGTTGCAGGTAGTGGATTTGCACCACTGGTCTCCCCATTATGAGTGGGGCAAGATTACTACTTCTCCAACCTGCTAAAACATCAAATCATTGATTACTTCTCCTTATTGCACTCAGAGAACTTTCAGAAATGATGGCATCAAGTATTGCAAGCTACTTGACTGAACTTCTTGCAAAAATTCTTTCTTTTACACAGATACAAGACCTGCGTGTATTTCTTTATGACAATTAGAACATACTAATATGCACTTATCTAACTCTTCTTTTACTTTCTCAAAGCTTCTTGTATATCCTTTAGCAGATATACCAAAATCTTTTTGGCTGGAATCTAAATGATGAAACTCTAAGGCTCCTATATATTTATCATACCCACATATACAACATTTATTTCCTTTATACTGTACCACCATCTCCTTAATCTTATCTCTTCTTCTCTGTACAGCTTCTACTCTACACTTCTTACATCTCCATCTATTTGATGAGTCTAATACATGTAAAGATTCTCCGTGTTTATTACAATATCTAATCTCTTCCATAGCGGGGGTAGAAAGAATCGAACTTTCATCTCTTGATTAACAGTCAAGTGCATAGACCTTCCAGCTACACCCCCATTATGTTGCTCCTATTAGAATCGAACTAATGACCTTTTCCTTGTAAGGGAACTATTCTAAACCACTGAACTAAGGAGCATTGATAGGGCAGTTTCTTTAACCTCTAACTGCCCAAAAGAGGGTTCAAGCAAAAGCTCAACATTATGAAAACATGAAAACATAGTGTGGAGAATGAGGGACTTGAACCCTGAACTCCTCCTTGCAAGGGAGGTGTGTTAGCCAATTACACCACAAACCCCATTAGTATAGTAGACAGGACTTGAACCTGCATCCTCTGCATCCCAAATGCAGTGCCCCACCAATTAGGCTACTACTATATATTGCGGAGAGCAGTGTACTTGAAACACATACCATTACTGGTACAATCTGTTTAGCAGACAGTCCCTAAGACCTCTTAGGTTTACTCTCCATACTTTCCTTCACCAATATGTCAAAGAACACCTATTATTGCGGAGAGATGAGGTCCCGACCCCCAAGCATTTTACTGCTCAATCTGTTTTCAAGACAGTTCCCAGTCCCACTGAGTTACCTCTCCATTGCCTATCCTACCTCTGTAGGATAGGACTTTAGTAGATTGAAGTTGGATTAGCAGGATGTGGGAGAATTGAACTCCAATCTCCTGATTGACAGTCAGGCACATTAACCACTATGCTACACACCCTAAATTGTAGAGCTATTGGGAATTGAACCCAAATTTCTGCCTTGAGAGGGCAGTTACCTAACCATTAGTAGATAGCTCCATTTATTTGTATTGGGTATGGGACTCGAACCCATAATCTCCACATTGAAAGTGTGGTGACTTAACCACTTCGTCTAACCCAACATTTAGTACCCTCTATAGGAATCGAACCTATATTCTAAGTTTAGAAGACTCATGTACTATCCATTGTACTAAGAGGGCATCTTCTCTATTACTATTGTTACCCCAATAAGACTTGAACTTATGTTACAGGAGCCAAAATCCCGTGTAATAACCAACTATACTATGGGGCAATAAAAAAGGAATGTTACCTTAAAACAACTGGTTAAAGTAACATTCTTTATGTGGAAATTCCCTAAAACCAATTTTCCTTAATTGCACTGCAAAGGTAAGTAAAATATTTGAATTGTGCAAGCTCTTCTCCAATTATTTTCAATTCAAGTATCATTTTCTTGTCTTGAAGGAGTAAAGTTAGGCTTGATTTTAGGTCTTATCTATATTCTTTCAAGTAATTCTTATATACATAGAGCAAGTATATTCTGTGGAAACTACCATAACCATTTAATAGAATCCTTAATGTAATTACCTATCCTCTTCATTATTGGATATAGTAATATCCCTGAAGCTTTGTTATGGCCTCATAAGAGTTATTTCTAACCTCCTCTTTAACTACTAACTTCATTAGACCCGTTCTTGATTATACCCCTATAGCATGATTCCCTGTGCCTTTTCTCAGATGGATGCGCTCATGCAATCTAACTTATATAGTAGCAATTTTAGTAGTATTGGGGACAACCTCCTCTCTATGTAAGGTGAGAGTACTAACCCAACTTCTGACCCATTACTTTTTAACCTCATGGGTGATAGGTTAATCAACATCAGTAACCTCTACTAGGATGCAAAGATAGATAAAAGTTTTGATATATGCAAATATATAAATGAAAAATTTATAGGAAAAATAATTTTCTCTTTTTTTTTACTGCTTTTCTCCACCTTTCTAATTAGTATAGGGGTGATTTTGACCCCCCCCTATCCACTTTCTAATTTTTTTTTTCCTAATTTTTTTTTTCTGTGATATTTTTATGAGTGGTGGTTACACCAACCACACCCTCCCTATCCCCTATCCCCTATACCTTTTCTGTGATACCCCTATTATACTTCTATTATACCCCTATTATACTTCTATTATACTTCTATGAGTTGGGAATACACCTCC
>ENA-OPBF01001017-OPBF01001017.1-human-gut-metagenome-genome-assembly--contig:-NODE-1017-length-19739-cov-2.103079_pt1 | contig 19739 bp, 10 predicted proteins | sample MGYA00241067_ERZ501450 | MGnify/ENA primary metagenome ERZ501450 (study PRJEB25962, sample SAMEA2042516) | human gut metagenome | biome: human gut; feature: human-associated habitat; material: faeces... | reverse complement strand
GCTGCAGAAGCAGCACCGGCGGACGCAGCAGTGACAGCGGAAACACAACCGGAAATCGCAATGCAGGCAGCTGATGAAGACGCAGCTGGAACGGCACTGCCCAATGGTGTTGATCCACTGACATTGGACGGTCTGGTTCAGCTGAATGACGGCAACTGGTACTACATGCAAAACTGCAGGGTGAGTGGTGCTGCCAATAAAACGGTAAAACCGGCATGTGGCAGCTGGTGGTATGTAGGTGGTTGCAGAGTAGATTTTTCTTATACCGGATTTGGCAGGAATGGCGCTGATAATTGGTATGTTCAGAATGGTCAGGTACAGTTCGGTTATACCGGAATTGTGACTGCAAAGGATGAAACGAATCGTACTTACGTTTGCTATGTGACAAATGGACGATTGGACACAGACTATACCGGATTAGCCTATGGAACCGTAGACGGTGTGGAGGGATGGTATAACTTCCATGACGGATATAACTTCCATGAAGGGTATTTGAACAAAGGCAAAGAGCTGGTGGAATATAATGGCGCATGGTGGTATGTCAGTGATGAGAGAAAGGTCGACTTCTCCTATACCGGAATCGCCTACAATGAAGCCGGTGGCTGGTATGTCAGAAACGGACAGGTCGATTTTTCATATAACGGAATACTTGAGTACGAGGTGATTGACGGACCTTTTGTAATACCATATCAATATCATTTTGTAAATGGAAAGTTGAATGAAGGGCTGACTGGTTTATATTATACAACCGTAAATGGAAAAACAAACTGGTATGGATTTCAGAATGGTGCCATTGCAACTTTTGAGGAATACGAAGATTCTTATGGTACCTTATTTTTGAATGAAAGTGGCTGGTGGTATGTCGATCCCATTCACGGAACGGTTGATTTCAGTTATACCGGATTGGGAAAAACTGTGTTTCCGGGAGATGATCGGTATCATTACTGGTATGTGAAGAACGGACGGATAGACTTTAACTATAACGGATTTCTTGAATTGTACGGGGGTGTGTATTATGTGAAAAATGGTCAGGTAGATGAAACCGTCAATGGTGTATATCAGTATACGGTAAACGGAAAAACAGCCTGGCATGGTTTATGGAGAGGTAAAAAGGCTTATAACGAAGTGTTAATGAATCCAAACGATGGCAGCTGGTGGTATGTCAGAGATGGACTGGTTGATTTCAGTTATACCGGAATGGGAACCCGGCATGATTGGACAGGGGATACATCTGACACCTGGTATATCAGAAACGGACAGGTCGATTTCTCTTATTCCGGCTGTGTGGCAGCTGATGGAAATACCCGTTACTTGCGAAGATATTACCTGGTCGAAAATGGCAGATTACGGAAGGAAGTTTCCGGTTTGGTGCAGGCGACTGTCGAAGGAGTAAATGGATGGTGGAAGATTGATCAAGGAGTTATTACCGTTCAAAGCGGTGGCAGTGAGACATTTCTGGTATACTATAATGGCGACTGGTGGTATGTGTTGAACAGCGGACAAGTTGATTTTTCCTTTACAGGCTTGAAAGGGTATAATGGAGAAACCTGGTATGTGGAAAATGGCCGTGTAAACTTTGACAAGACAGGATTTGTAAACCTGAGTGGGGATACCACCACGAGATATACCTATATTCAGAATGGCCATCCGCTTCCTTATGGTTTCTCGGGACTGTTCTATGCAGAATTAGATGGAAAAACTACATGGTGGCAGATAGAAGAGGGCCATTGTGATTATTATGGTGGTCCTGAACCGTCACATTATGAGAGACCAGAGAGCTTTGCAGCAAATGAAGAAGGTCTGTGGGCTACGAATAATAGTCAAATCTCTTACGGCATAACGGGTGTGTATAAAACAATAGGTAGAATTGGTTATAGTAGTAGCTATTCTATTGAGGTAGAGTATACATATAATGTTGTAAACGGACTGGTAACAGAGATGCAGGCGGTGATTCTGTAAGCTGCAGGAAAGCAGCGGTATTACTAATGGGAAAACTGTAACGGGCATTCTTGAAAGTATTATTCCAGAGCAGTTTTAGAAAAGGAGAGAAAGAAGGATATGAAAAAACGAATGACAAAAGTCCTTGCACTGGGGATGATGGCAGCTATGCTGATCAGTGCACCACTGTCCGCAATGGCTGCAGAAGCAGCACCGGCGGACGCAGCAGCGACAGCGGAAACACAGCCGGAAATGGCAATGCAGGCAGCAGAGGGAGAAGCAGCTGTAACGGCACTGACCAACGGTGTTGATCCAATGACATTGGACGGCCTGGTTCAGCTCAATGACGGTAACTGGTACTATATGGAAGATGGTCGGCTGAGTTCTAACGCAAGCAAAACGGTAAAACCGGCATGCGGAAGCTGGTGGTATGTATCCGGATGGAAAATTGATTTTTCTTTTACCGGATTTGGCAAAAATGGGGATGATCTGTGGTATGTAAAAGACGGTCAGGTACAGTTTGGCTATACCGGCGTTGCAACCGGATCGAATCAATATGGAAATACGTCTACTTATTATGTAACAAATGGCCGGGTAGACAAAAGCTTTTGTGGATTAGCCTATGGAAGCTACAACGGTGAGGAAGGCTGGATCAATTTCTGTGACGGAAAACCGAAATATTCCTATGAGAGCTTGATGGAGTATAATGGTGCATGGTGGAAAATGTCCGGTTATATGATAGATTTTGACTATACCGGAGCTGCATCCAATGAATCAGGTACATGGTATGTCAGAAACGGTCAGGTTGATTTCGGTTATACCGGTGTGATTGAAGGAAAAAAAGGAAGCAGATCGTACCAGTATTATTTTATTAATGGAAAGGCAAACGAAAATCTGACCGGCGTGTTTTATACAAAGGTAAACGGAGCAGAAGGCTGGTACGGATTCTATAAAGGGGAACTGGCAACATCGGATGACTACTACGAAGCGCCGGGCAGAGTGCTGTCAAATGTAAGCGGCTGGTGGTATATCAATCCGAAAACCGGACTGGTAGATTTTAATTATAACGGATTGGGTATCACGGAGGATGACGACTGGTACCATTACTGGTATGTGGAAAATGGACAGATCAATTTCAATTTTAACGGACTTTATAATTATCACACCAGATACTATGGAGACATTCTGTGCTGCATCACAAATGGTCAGGTGGATCCGAATGTCAATGGTGTGTACCAGCTCACAGTAAATGGACAGACAAACTGGTATGGATTCTTTCAGGGAATGCAGACAGAGGACGAAGTGTTGATGAATCCGTATGACGGCAGCTGGTGGTATACCGGAGATGACGGACTGGTTGATTTCTCCTATACCGGCATTGCTGAAAGATATGATCAAAATGGAGACAAATTTGATAGCTGGTATGTCAGAAACGGTCAGGTAGATTTTTCCAGTAATGGATGGGTAAAGATAAATAATCATTATGTATATGTCCGGAACGGAATGCTGCAGAGTGATCTGAACGGACTGGTACAGGCTACCATTGACGGGAAAGACGGCTGGTGGGAAGTAGATCATGGTACCCTCTTTGACAATACGAATTATTACTACACACTGTGCTATTATGGCGGCAGCTGGTGGGCGGTATATAACAGTCAGGTAGATTTTTCCTACACTGGTTTTGTGGAACATGATGGTACAAGATGGTATGTGGAAAATGGTCGTGTAAACTTCGATAAGACAGGTTTTGTCAATACAGAGGAAGCAGATACTTATGCATATGTGCAGAACGGTCAGTATAATAAAACTTTCTATGGAGCAATCTATGCGGAATTGAATGGAAAGAACAGCTGGTGGCAGGTAAAGGATGGAAACTGTGTGCATTCTGCGAATGCGGCATGGAATGGAAAACCGGACAGCTTTGCAGCTAATGAAAATGGCCTGTGGGCAATTGTGAATGGCGAGGTTGCTTTTGATGTGACCGGTGAATATTCATATGGAACATATTATTCTGTTTCCGGAGAGGATTCAATATATGTAAGCTATATTTACCAGGTAGAGAATGGTCTGGTAACATCTATGCAGGCAACTGTTTTAGATCGTTAAATAAATGGTTGCAGAAAACGCAGCATACAAACAGGGAGAGAGGTGGAAAATACATATGAAAAAACGATTTGCAAAAACAGTGGCGCTGGTGGTGGCGGCGGCCCTGACAGCAGGAGCACCGGGATCGGTCATGGCAGTCAGAAACGGTGGCTGTGCAGGAAGTGTCAGCACCGGAACTGTCTCAGGGTACCGATCCGATGACGTTACATGGAATGCAGCAGCTCAACGACGGTAACTGGTACTATATGGAACATGGAAAAGTGTCTGACAAAGCAAACGGTACATTGCAGCCGGTTGGGGATGAGTGGCTGTATGTGGGCAGGTACCGTGTGGACAATTCCTACACCGGTCTGTGTGCCAACGAAGCAGGAACCTGGTATGTTGCGAAAGGGAAAGTACAATTTGATCATACCGGTGTGGTCAGTCAGAGAGAGAACGACAGGACGAACTGGTACTATGTGACAGATGGTAAGGTGGATACCGGTGTGAACGGACTTTGCTATGTGTCGATCAATGGCACTGAGGGCTGGTATAATTTTAAGGACGGCATGGTGACCGGGGCATATCATCAGCTGGTGGAGTACAATGGTTCCTGGTGGTACATCGGGGAAGGTGGCGAGGTTGATTTTTCCTATACCGGTGTGTGTCAGAATAGTGCAGGAACCTGGTATGTGAAAAACGGGCAGGTAGATTTCGGATTTTCCGGTGTGCTGGAAGGAAAAAGTGAGAACTTCCATAAACCGTACAAATATTATTTTGTAAATGGAAAAACGTATGAACGTGTGCATGGTGTCTATTACACAACGGTAAATGGTATATCCGGCTGGTATGGATTTTACAAAGGAGAGCTGGCGACGACAGCACCGTATGGAGTAGCAAATCTGCTGCCAAATGAAGCCGGCTGGTGGTGCATTGACAGCTTGACCGGTCAGGTAGATTTTTCCAAAAACGGTTTCGAGTTTGTGCGGGAAGAAAACGGAACCGGACATCTGTGGTATGTCAGAGACGGCCAGGTAGATTTCAGCCGCAACGGTGCGTATATTTATCCAGATCATGTTATACCCGCCGAAAAATATTGCTGGCTCGTGGGCGGTCAGATAGATCAGACATGCTCCGGTGTATATTATCTGAATCTGGATGGAACAGAAGGCTGGTATGGATTTTTAGAAGGACAACAGATTACTTATACCTTGCTTCCAAATCCGGATGACGGCAGCTGGTGGTATGTGGGTGGAAACGGACAGGTAGATTTTTCCTATACAGGTATCTTTCGGGCAAAGGATCATAGCTACCACCTGGCAGAAGATGCGTGGTATGTGCGAAATGGTCAGGTGGATTTCTCTTACACCGGTCTGGTATATGAGAATGAGAAATGTTATCTGGTTCAGGATGGCCGTGTTCAGAAAGAAAATAATAGTCTTGCGTATCTGACTCTGAATGGAGAGACTGCATGGTGGCAGGTGACAGACGGCTATATTTGCACCGAGAATGACAAAAATTATGACGAAGAAACACTGGTGTACTACGATGGAAGCTGGTGGTATGTGAAAAACCACAAAGTAGATTTCTCTTATAATGGATTCGTGGATTACAAGGGTACGCTGTGGTATGTGAAAAATGGCAGATACAGCTATGAAACGACAGGATTTGTAATGGCGGATGGATATTCCTGCTATTATGTTACAAACGGACGATTTGATAATTCTTACGAAGACGTTGTGTATGGCAGCATTGATGGTGAAACTGCCTGGTGGATGATTAACAACGGACGCTGCGCTTACTGGAAAATGGAAGAAACACATGCGGAACCGGACAGTTTTGCAGCGAATACAAACGGTTTGTGGGCATGCAATGACGGCAGGGTGAATTTTGACCTGAACGGTCCTTATACCGGCACAGTGCCTTATAATGTGGAAAAAAACCAGAGGGTGATGATCCAGTATCACTATCAGATGGAAAATGGTCAGGTGACAGGACTTCAGGTTGAGGTAGTGTAAATTTTTGCCAGAAAAGAACAGATGGTCGATAAATAATTAAAAAAAGGATTAAAAAACACGCAGGAATGATGAATTTTGTCTTGTTCTGTCTGTGGAATGCCGCTATAATAAAAGTAATTGAGCAAAAAAGGACAGATTTATTGATCTGGCCAGAACATAGGAAAGAAAGATGAGGTTTTAAATGAAAAGATTTGCGGCAATGTGTTTGATTGCATCCATGATAGCTTCCATGGGCAGTGTGACAGGATATGCAGCAGAAGCTGATGGAGCAGGGCAGACAGCGGTTTATCAGACAGCAGGTTCTGCTTCCGATGAGACCGAAGTGTTGGATGTATCGACAGCAACGTATCCATCTGACTGGGATCCGGAGGATCCGCTGAACGGAAGGGCATATCGACAGCAGCAGGAACAGGAAAACTTGGGGACATCCGATGAAGCGGCTTACCGTTCTTCGGCCGGTGAGCTGGCACGAAGCAGCAGCAACGTGACGACAAGCTGGCCGAAGTATAACGGTGGAACGACGGCATACATACATAATTCTGAAAATGTAACAGGTAAAAATGTCATTGCGGGAATTGATGTATCCTATCATCAGGGAAGTATTGACTGGAATAAAGTTAAAGCATCCGGGGTACAATTCGTGATCCTGCGTGCAGGATACCGCGCTTACGGTTCCGGAAGTATGGCACAGGACAGCAGATTTGCAGAATACTACAAAGGTGCAAAAAATGTCGGATTAAAAGTCGGCGCATATTTTTATTCCCAGGCAACGACACCGCAGGAGGCAGTAGAAGAAGCGAATAAGACACTGAGCATTATCAACGGATGCAGTTTTGAAATGCCGGTCGCATTTGATTACGAATATGCCAATGATAAGTATGGCAACTGTGTTGGAAGACTGTACAATGCGAACCTGAGTAAAGCACAGAAGACAGCGTGTGCGAGGGCTTACTGTGATACCATCCGGGCAGCCGGTTATTCGACCATGATCTATGCAAATGCAGGATGGTGTGAGAAGGAGTTGAATACTGCCGCATTGCGGAAGGATTACCAGATCTGGATGGCACGTTATAATACCTATACTTACAAAGAGAGCAAAGACAAGGGACAGCGTTATGGCGGTCAGATTGATTTCTGGCAGTGCAGTGACAATGCAAAAATTAACGGTATCAATACAGCGGTAGATTTTGACTATTGGTATCAGCCTGCATCCGGCAGCATCGTTTACGACCAGAGTCTGCAGAGATGGGTGTATGCTATTGACGGTGTGATCCAGTATCAGGCTTGTGGACTTGCATCCAACGAACATGGCTGGTTCCGTGTGGATAATGGATTTGTAAATTTTGATTTCAACGGTTTATGTTCCAATGAAAACGGCTGGTGGTACCTGACCGGAGGAAAGATCGATTTTGATTACAACGGACTTGCATCCAATGAATATGGATGGTGGCAGATCCACGGAGGAAAGGTTGATTTCGATTATAACGGTCTGACGGCCAATGAAAATGGCTGGTGGCGACTTGCCGGTGGAAAAATTGATTTTGACTACAACGGTTTTGCATCCAATGAAAATGGAAACTGGAGAGTCATCGGTGGAAAGATTGATTTCAACCGTACCGGTGTGGATTTTGACGGTGCATCCTGGTGGCGTGTGGAAGGCGGAAAAGTCAATACAAATTATAACGGAATTGCCCAGAATGAGTATGGTTGGTGGTATATCCGTCATGGAAAAGTAGTGTTTGATTTTACCGGCTGGACAAAAGTCGGCAGTGGCAGATATTATGTACATAACGGCTGCGTAAACCGATAAGGGCAGAACGCAAAGCATGGAACAATCCGTGTAATCGAGATTTGGATGTTTTGACACCCAAATCATAATATAAAAAGTGTCTCTCTGAGAAATTCAGGGAGACATTTTTGGATTCCGATGTTATACTTTTCTGGAGCAGTGAGATGAAAGAATGAATTTGATCAGTAGAGTTATTGACCAAGAAGCCCACTTCAAAATCAGTGATTTAAGTGGTAGGATATGTCACAATCTTGCGGTTCAAAGAATCTAAGTGTACATAAAAGTGAAATGGGGGATAAAAGAAGAATGATACTCAGAAAAAAAACGAGGCAATTACTGCGAGGCATCATAGTGCTTCTTATGGCAACGGGGCTGGCAGGTACCGCTGTGGAAGCTGATGCATCACAGAGCAGCTTTCAGGTAGAAACCACAGCCGGCGATGTGAGTGGCGCTGTGGGAGATGTGGTGGAAATTCCTGTGAAGATCAGCACAAAACAGGCACTGCGTGGATTTTCCGGAAAATTAAGTGGCAATTATGATGAAAATATACTGGAGTTTCAGGGACTGGACACGAAGGAACTTCCGGCGGATGCCATGGTATCTTCTTCAGGAGGTAATTTTTCTTATCTGAGCAGTTCCGGAGAGCATACATTTTCAACTGCATCTTATGGATTGAAATTTAAAATCCTGCAGGCGAGTGAAGAGCCGGTGACCGTCACAATCCAGGATCTGTATTATACAGACGGCAATGCAAGCAGTGAGAAAGTCTCCCTGACAGCAGCTGTCCGTGTGAATGGGACAGGCAATGGAGCAGCAGGAAGTGGCAGTGCTGCAAATGAATTAGTATCCAATGTGGGAGCAGATTCCGGAAATCATGGAGGAGCGACAGGAGATTCTGCACATCCGGGAACAGAGGGCAGCAACGCAGCCGGGACGGATTCCGCAGAAGAGAAGGCACAAAAAGGTGGCGAACGTGCAGAGAGCGGGAATGATGTGGCTGCAATCAGTATGGACCCGGAGGACAGCGTAAGTGGTCCGGCGAATGCCAGTTCCGATACCGGTGCCGATGATACCGGAAAAATGGTCAGAGGAAAAGGAACAACAAAAAATGGTTCCGCGCCAGTGGCGGTATTCGTCATTGTTGTGGTGGCAGCGGCAGTGGTTGGTATTACGGCCGGTGTGAAAATCTCCAAAAAACGGAAATAAAAACAGCATATCTTTGGACAGAAAAATGGATGTCTCCCGGGATTGGATGCCAGGGAGACATATTTTTGTGAAAAAACACGATTTTTAGCAGAATATGCATGAATATGCATGAAAAATGTTCAAATTATGATTGGAAACTAAGGTTATGCTTTACGAACCAGAGAAAAAATGTTACAATTCTGTTAAATACAGGAAAAAACAATTAGAAGATTTCAGGAAGGAAATAGCAGTATGAATACAACATTGGTTATTATGGCGGCAGGCATTGGCTCCAGATTCGGCGGTGGTGTGAAACAGCTGACTCCGGTTGGGCCGAATGGCGAGATTATTATTGATTATTCCATTCATGATGCACTGGAAGCAGGATTTAATAAAATCGTGTTTATCATCCGTAAAGATATCGAGAAAGATTTCAGAGAAGTGATCGGAGACCGTATCGAGAAAATTTGTGATGTGGAATATGTATTCCAGTCTCTGGATGATCTCCCGGAAGGATTTGAGAAACCGGCAGACCGCACAAAACCGTGGGGAACCGGTCAGGCAGTAAGATGCTGCAAAGGTGTGGTAAATGAGCCGTTTGCAGTGATCAATGCAGATGACTATTATGGAAAAGAAGCATTTGTAAAAGTGCATGATTATCTGGTAAACTGCGGCAATACCAAATATCAGTATTGCATGGCAGGATTTATTCTGGACAACACGCTCAGCGATAACGGAACCGTTACCCGTGGTGTATGTCAGGTCGATGATGAGGAGATGCTTCAGAAGATCGTTGAGACCAGCGGCATTGCCCGTGATACAGACGGTATTGTAAAAGATGAAAATGGCAGCGAGATTCCGGAAGGAACGCATGTATCTATGAATATGTGGGGCGTGACACCGGAGTTTCTTGATGTACTTGACAAAGGATTCGCAGAGTTTCTGGCAAATGTGGAGCCGGGCAACATCAAAGCAGAGTATCTGCTTCCGACCATCATCGGCGATATGCTTGCAAATGGTGAAGTAACGGTCAAAGTTCTGGAGACACAGGACAAGTGGTTTGGTGTAACCTATCAGGAAGACCGACAGACGGTAGTAGATGCATTTGCACAGCTGATCGCAGACGGCGTATATAAGACACCGCTGTTTTAAGCAATATAAAATGAAAAAAGAGAACTTCTGATCTTGGAAAACTGAGATTGGAGGTTCTTTTTCTTTTTGACAGGAAATTACATCGAATTTCTTGTCAAATAGAAAAAAATATTAAGAATTTTGTGTCAGAATGATTGATGTTGAAGCAATGGGTGTGCTATGATAAGAATAAATTCAAGTCGAACGCACGTGAGACTTGGTGCGTGATTCCGGTCAGCGAAAGCTGACATATTCTTCTCAGAATCACTGCACATCTAAAATTGCATAGGGAGCATATTACAACTGCGGAATGATAGAAATACAATCTAGGAAGTCCGGTCAGAATCCGGCACGGTTTATCTCCGCTGTAATAAGGACGAAAGTTGTCGATACCACTGGGAAACCGGGAAGGGACAATGAGTAGGTTGGAACTTTAAGTCAGAATACAGGCAGTTGCAGCTCAGTAGATAAATGTCCGAAAGCATATCGGGGGTTTATTTTTGTTCCTCAAAAAACGGATACAATCCGCAGGAAAGCGGTTTATATAGATAGTAAACAACAAATACTCGGAATCTTTAGAACTACAATGGGGGAGAAGGTTTTGGGGAGCCTACAGGAAAAAGGAGAAGAAAATGAAAAAACACAGCAAAAAAATTGTGTCGCTGATGCTTGCTCTGCTGATGGTGTTCAGTCTGTTACCGATGTCATCCATATCAGCACTGGCAGCAGGCAGCAACAGTCCTGTCGCAGTACAGGCGGATGATACAGTGACAGCAGCACCGGCACCGGTCTTTTATTCAGTCCTGACAGATCTCAGTCGTCAGTCGGCTACTTATTATGCCGATGACTCGGACAAAGTAGGTCAGCTGCGCGTACAGTTGAAGTACAATCCATCTGATTACAACAAGAATACATTGGCGATTTTATGGCAGGTGTCCGATGACGGAAGTACATTTACCGATGCTGAAGGCGCAGGAACTACAATGAGTGCCCCACTGGTCAGCACTTATGTACCGAAGGTCACGGTTGGTCAGACAAAGTATTATCGGGCTATTATAACAAACAAAGGTTTGCAGGAAAATATGACGCCAACAGTAGTTACTACTGCAATTGCCAAAATTTGTTATAAAACAGGAACACGTCCGCGCGTGGAGATTGACAAGGCAATGCTTCGTCAGTCGGATGGTACTTTAGTATCGGATGATTCATTAAGTAAAGTGACATTATGGGGTGTAAATGGTACTCTGCCGAAACGGATTACCAATATCGGATCATTTAGCGGCAACCTTGCGCAGATGCGGGATACGAACTGGGATACGGATACCTACCTGTTTCGTGGCTGGCAGATAGGTGACCGGTTTTTTGATGGAACCTGCCCGGAAACGGCTGCTGTTGCGGCTGGACCGAACGAAGTAAGTGCACTGAAAGGTTTTCTGACCGTGGCAGATTCTGACTGGCATTTTAAAATGTATCAGTCTCCATATCAGAATCGAAATACCTATTATCTGAATTATGAAGGTACGACATCACAGGATGGGGCATTGAAAGTATGCCATATTACACCTGTTTTTGAAAAAATGCCAGCGGTGGTTTACCAACTCAGTCTGGTTCAGACGACTGGTGGAACAGTCAGCCAGGTACGTGACGGAGGAGAGACACATACGCTGATCGCAGAAGCAGCATCCCTGTATAAGTTTGTGCGCTGGGAGCAGTCCGGTGATGGTGGCGAGACATGGATACCGGTCGAAGGTGATTCCAAGCTCCAGGTAACGCTTGATAAGGATATGACATATCGTGCGATTTTTGAAAGTCCTTACAAGATTGAAAACATGCAGGTGGCTGAATATGCATTACCATCTTCCGGGAACAACTGGTATGTGAATATGGCAGTAAATCTGGCAGATTCACTGCCAAGCAATATGAAAGTAACGTTCCATATCTATGATGGCGAATCAATAAGCGAAGAACATTTGCTTGGTGAATATAAAACAAGTTTTGCTCTGGTGAAGAAAGAGCAGACTCTTAAAGCAAAAGCACAGAAACGTCCGTCCGGTGATACGGATAAAATACTGGTGGTAGCAGAGACAGAAACGGGTGATACGGCACAGGCTGAATATCAGTTGAAAGGAACATTGGATGCAACAGCATCGAATGTTTCTGTAGATACCATTGAGAGTGCATTTCTGGAAAAAGAACCTGCAGAGGTTCAGACATCTGTGAGTGGAAATCCGGAAGTGAAGAGTGTATTCTGGTCCAGTGCAAATGTGAGTGTTATTCCGACACTGGGAACGGACATGAATACCTGTGCGATCAATGAAAGTACAGGTTTGATTACTTACAATGTGTTTAGTTCAAACAGACCAATTACTTTTACAGCAAAAGCCGGAGACGGAAGAATTGCGGATGTCGAAATTACTTTTAAAGGCGGAATGGCTTCTAAAATCAGCGAGAAAGTCGTAAAAGTACTGGAAGGCGAAAGCAAAGAATATCAGGCAGTCAATACATCTCCGATTCTGAGTGTCAGCAGCCAGAAAGTAAGCGTAAAATCATCCGATGAGAGTATTTTTACCGCTGAGATCCTTACCCGCGCCGGCAGTCAGTTCCAACCGAAGGATATCGTGGATAAGATCAAGATCAACGGTGTGAGCAAAGGTAAGGCAACTCTGACAATCGATACCAATGGTAAAACAGTAGAGTATCCGGTTGTGATCCAAAATACGACAGACGCAGTAAAAGAAGTAACGTTATCCGATACAGAAACAAATCTGATTCAGGGAGACAGCAAGACGCTGCAGGCAGATGTGACACCGGAAACTGCTGTGACGACATTGAACTGGAGCAGTTCCGCACCGGATATTGTCAGTGTGAAAGATGGCAGGATCACAGGTCTGAAAGCGGGCAATGCAGTGATTACCGTTACTGCAACAGATGCACTGGGTAACCGTGTGGAAGCTTCCTGCGAAGTAACCGTCACAGAGCAGCCATACAATGTGGAAGTCTATGTACCAAAGGGAATCCTGGCAGCAAACGGACTGAAATTTGCTCCATCCGCAGGTCTCGATAAAGCAGGACATGACATCTTTGATACGGAACAGGTGATCGCAGACGTCAGTGCAGATACAGAACTTTACAATGCATACGACGTTTATACCATGACACTGTATCCGGGCACGTATTCCTACCGTGCAGTCAGCGCAGAGGGCAGAAGCCTGGGCGGCGGAGCATTCACCTTTCCGGACAGTCAGACAAGCACTGTGGATGGACGCACCGTTCGTGTATTTCTGCGCCAGACCGAAGTATCCCTGACCAATGAATTTGACGGACAGAAAGCAGAAGCAACAGATTTTTCCGTACAGCTGAAAAATGATGTGAGTACTGCAACCATGGGTGATTCCTATGTGAATGCAGATGGATATACCGTATATCCGACGCTGCTGAGTGCAAATAAGAACCTTTCCTATTATCTGGCTGCAATTCCGTCAGATGCGTATGTAAAAGCGCATAACGTGATGGCATCCAGAACACAGGGGGTAGCAGTCACAAAAGATACTTCCATACTGTCTCTGACAGAAGAACTGAAGACAGGCGCACTGACGATCAATGCCCCGGCAGACGCAGAGGTAGCAATCTGTGAGCAGATGACGGATGGACAGATCGCAGTGTACAAAGCAGACAGCACTGCTGCACAGGAGGACGGAACCGTCGATTCTGTTTTCCATGTGGCAATGACCAGCAAAATGTACTACCATGTCAGCGGAGCTTCTTATGTCACATATAACGGAACGACGGTAGACGGAGCTGATTCCAGGATCGTAGTCAGCACAGCGATGCTGAAGCCGTCCGGCAATACCAAGACAACGCTGGATCGCAACACTGCTTCCAACGGCGGCGCGAATATGGCAGACCTGTATCTGAATGTTAATGCACAGGGGTATCTGAAACTGGAGGAAGGCAATACCTTCAAATTAAATGCAAAACGTAACTGGTGGGGCAGTAATGTCACATGGGTATTGGATAAAGACTACCGTCTGATCGAGCCTGATTTCCATTATCAGGTTGTCGGCCTGGATGGAAGGACAAGCAGCGATGTCATTACCGTAGGTAATGATGGAACCGTAAAAGCAGTAGGAAATGGAACAGCTATCGTACTTGTTACCTATGACTCGATGACATTGAACTATCACGATGATGTAAAATATTCCTACGACAACTATGATCCGAACGGTTTCTATGGTGCAATCTGGCCAGAGAACACCGGTGTATTCGTCGTTTCCGTAGGTTCCGGAGACAGTGGAATCACCACAGGTATGACACTGAACAAAGATCTGAATCAGGGCAAGAGCAGCAAACAGGCAGGCGATGCACTGGATGCGGAACTGGATCCGATCTACTTTACCGGAAAGACAGGTACTTATACCTTTACACCGGAGACAGAAGATGTCAGTGTATCCGTTGCAAATCCGGCCATCGGAAATGATGCATTAAGCTTCAGCGGATTCAAGGCACTGGCAGCAGAGAAAGACGGCAGCTACAATGTTCCACTGACAAATGGCCGTAACATCGTAAAATTGGAAAAAGACGGAAAAGCGGAGTATCAGGTGATTACCGCAAAACACGTAACCGTAAAAGTAAACGGACAGGATCTGGATCAGGCAGTAGTCGCACCGGGTGAAAAAGTATCCGTCACATTTGATACGCTGTTCAATCCGGTAACACGTATGAGGCTGTATAATACAGATGCAGCAGCGATCTACAATGAAATCAGCGGTCTGGAAGGAAAGAAAGCAGGAAATCTGCGTGGGTCTTATGGATATTACTTCTTTGGATCCACAGGTTACAAACAGACGGTTGAGAATTTCGTAGAGGCAGGAACAGATTCTTCCGGATACAATAACCCGATCGTAACAGTAAAAGATGCACTGATTGTTCCGGAAGACTATTCTGCAGAACACTTTGTGCTTTCCAAAGGAACTTTTAACGTAGCAGGATTCGGCGGCGATTACGGTGCGCATCGAGCTATGGTCAAGACATGGGAGAATCTGTCTCCGAATACAAGTGCGTACATGGGACAGCTTCCGGATATCTCCATTCCGGTAGGAACTCTGCAGAGTATCGAAGTAACCGCACAGCCGACCAAGACTTCCTACTATGTAGGCGAGAAATTCGATGCTTCCGGCATGAAAGTAACCGCAACCTACAAAGGCAGCGAAGGAAACTTTACAAAAGAAATCAGCAATTACAGCTTTGCGAAAGAAGCATTTGCAACATCCGGAAAACAGAACGTGACCATCAGTTACACACTGGGTGGCGTAACAAAGACGGCGGATGTATCCGTAGATGTCAAAGACGTAGTTCTGGAAAAACTCGAAGTCGTTACACCGCCTGTAAAGACAAGTTACCGCATCGGTGAGAAATTTGATGCAACAGGTATGGTAGTGACAGCTTCCTACAACGACGGAAGTGTTCGTGAGATCACAGACTACAAAGTAACACCGGATACCATTGCAGCAGACACCGATCATGTACTGGTTACTTACGGCGGCAAAGCAGCTTCCGTAGCAGTTACGGTAAATAAGGTAGCTTCTATCGCGGTGACAAAAGCACCGAACAAGACAGAGTACGAAGAAGGTAACCTGTTCAACCCGACCGGAATGGTAGTAACTGTTACTTATCAGGATGGCAGCACAGAAGAAACCACAGCGTACAGTTACGCACCGAAGAGCAGACTGACCAAAGAGGATAAAGCCGTTACCATCACCTATACCGGTAAAGATGCAGTGGCAGACCTGGCAGCAACAACGGTGGAAATCTCCGTAAAAGATAAACAAGAGGAGACAGCAGCTCATATTACAGCTTATGTATCTTACAGTGATAAGGGTATTTTTGTATCCGGTTCAGAAGGAACGTTACTGTGGAATGCACCGGTCACTGTATACGACAGAGACGGCGATGGACAGTACACTATGAGTGATGTATTCCGCGCATTACATGAGGAATACTATTACGGTGGTGCAGATGGCTATGCAGATACCGACAGTGGATGGATAACCCGTTTCTGGGGTGTCAACACAGGTATGGTATCTTATGTGCTGAACCATGCATGGGTATACGGTACACAGACCGCAGTAAATGATGGCGATCAGCTGGGACTCTTTGTATATGCAAATACGATAGAATATTCCGATCTGTACACATGGTTTGATGAAACAACATACAAAACCGATGTTAACGCAGAGAACAGCTTTACCGTAAACGGTCTCAGCGTTATGAACAGCGGTCCGGACAGCCCGGTCACAGCAGCTCCGGCTAATGCAACCGTTACTGTTTATGATGAAAATGGAAACGTAGCAGAAGCACTTGGAACTAAGACAGATGAGCACGGACAGTTCAAAGTAACCTTCCCGAAAGACGGTAAATACACGATCGAAGTAAGCGGAACCTGTACTTATACCTGCTCCGGATACGGTGGAAGCGGTATGAATACATACAAAGATGCAACCGTAGTACCGACCCGCTGCACCGTTCTTGTAGGAACAGCCCGCGGAACACTGGGAGACATCAACGATGACGGAGTCATTGATCTGACAGATGCAGCTCAGCTTCTGGATAAAGTGACAGCCGGTGAGAAAGTCGATACTTACCTTGGCGACATCAATGGTGACGGAACCGTAGATCTGATGGACGTTGCAGATCTGATGGATCGTATTACAGAAGCATAAGAAATAAGTACAGATACTGTTTGAACGCAGAATAAGCAATCCCCCTCTTCAAGTGTGTAGAGCACTAAGCGGTGGGTAAGGGGGATGCTTATGTCAGTGGGAGTTAAAAGCTCCCACTGACAGGTCGCAAAGCGACTGCGTTCATGAGCAAGTAGCGAAAGCGGATTGCGAATGTCCGCTTTACAAAGGCAGTAAGCTGAAAAAAAAGAGAACTTCTGATTTTATGAAAGTAAGATCAGAAGTTCTTTTTTTGGGCAAAAATAGGAGTTTTAAAGTTTTTACTCTATTTCGGTAATAACACCTAATTCAAGCAGTGCCATACCAACAAGAGAAAGTAACGAAAACACATCATCTGCCTTGTATTTTTGTTGTTGATAATCATATACATCCAATAATGTTTGTGCCAGATTATCCAGATCATAAGACGAAATACCAAATGTTTCCAAGCCATTATCCATTTCATTTATAGAATGAATCAAACGTTTTTCTGCTTCTTCTGTGTCCTCTGAAAAGACGAAATCAACGGTTTTTAAATGTATATCCGTTTTATCTGCATCATTTTCTGAACATAGTTCATTTGTAAGTGCGACTTTTGCTTCCTGTCCAAGTTTGAATGCCATTTTAACGGTGTCGTCTTTCATACAGGATAAAAGATAACTTTCTATCGCCGGATAACTCAATAATAGCTGTCCCTGATCTCCGTTATCAGTACCATAAGGATCTGTATATTTTTTGACATATTTTCCTCTTAATTCATTCCGTTTATAGCTAAGTACATCTCTGTCATACAGATAAAAAATCGGACAGTCTTCAGGTTTGATATGAAATTCTTCCCGCAATCTGCAAAACAGTTCATCCATCGCATCTTCTGTTAACTGCGTCAACTGATTTTTTGGAAGATTCAACGCAAATACACGAAATTGCGGATGTTGTCCATGGGCGATAAATTCTTCGCTTCCCCGCCTTAATTCCTGGACTTCATATCCAAGGATGTCTGCAAATATCTTTTTTAATAATCGTAATTCTGTTCCGCCCGTTTCAGGTCGTCCACCCTCAACAACAAAAATCACGTTACCAATATTTTTCATCTTATCAATTTTATATTTCTTCATATGTCGGTAAACCCTCAAACATACCTCCCAGATACATCTTCTCCAGATTTTGTGCTTCTCTGGGCTTGAATTTTGAAACTCGTGTCACCTTACTTCCAGATATATTCTGGAAAGTAACCAAATCAATCTGATCTGGACGAAATACTGAATTTGAAACCAGATTTGTATCATGTGAAGTAATAAAAATCTGCGAATCTTTTGCATTTTCCATAAAGAATCGAATAATTTTTTCTGCTAATTTATTGTGAAGACTATTTCCAAATTCATCAATAATCAGCATTCCGGTATGTTCTATTACCCTGATCAAATTCGGGAGTAAATCGGCAAACACCTGATTTCCCTGTGATTCAAGAGCAAGAACGTTTGGAACAGGATAACTTTTCCTTTTTAGAAAAACTGCCTTTTTCCCAGAACCAAGGGAAACTTTCAATCCTGCACCTTCACTTTCAGAACCATATTCCACAAAGAAATCATAATTGAATGAATCAAGATATTTATTGATCTTTTCAACACCATATTCTTCTGCATATTTGGTTATTGTCTTTCCTGTTCTCACATCCCAATTATATTCATCCACAATATAAGAATTTTGTAAAAAATCCATGAGTTTTCTTAATGTAGGTTCCTGTGGAAAACGTCCTGTATTGAATGATGCAGTTCTCAGAAATAAAGTTTCACTGTCAATCTGATCGTCTATTGTAACCTTATGACCGATTCGTAATTCCCCTGTGCTACCCGCTCTTTTTAGTACCGTAATATCATCTATTTTCAAATTTTCCGAAATACTATTTGTCTGAATGTTATATTCTGTCATGTATTCGACTTTTTTGTTATCAAATACAAATTCATACTCTGCTGTAATAATAGGATTATTGGAAAAAAGGCAACGATAATTTTGGAAAGCCGCTCCCTCTCCTTTTATCATTTTCACAATGAAAGAAAGCCCTTTTAGGGCATTTGATTTTCCTGATGCATTTGGGCCAATAAATAATGCACCTTTTAGGAATTCATTTTCATATACATTTGTTTTGCCAAGAATTGAATATTTAGATGCGGTAAAATCTATTTCTGTTCTTTCTTTGAATGAAAGAAAATTTGTAAGATACATTTTTGTCAGCATAGCATTTTCCTCCTTGTTATCCATTTTAAACACGATTTTTATATACGTCAATATTTTGTGCAAATATTTTGCTCTTATTCTGTAATTATTTTACACTTTGTAAAATCTGGCAGTTACTGATAAATATAAAACTTTGCACTTGCGCAAGTTCGTATGTATTTTAAAAACTCAACAATAACTGGCGAAAAATGAATACTTTAGCATGAACTGCAAATACTTTTCCGGAAAACAGGAAAATCTGAAAAAGGAGATGAGGGAATATGGCACAACAGATGGGACGACAGAGCCTGCAGTTTGAAAACCCACCCTGGATCATCAGTAGTGGCTGTATCGCAGGCACAAAAGAAGGTGAAGGACCCATCGGTCATGAGATCGATCTGATCGGTGAAGATGACAACTTTGGCTGTGATATCTGGGAAGAGGCGGAGAGTACCCTGCAGAAAGAAGCATTGACGCTGGCACTGGGAAAAGCCGGTCTGAGGGCAGATGAGCTGCGGTATCTGTTCGCCGGAGATCTGCTGGGGCAGTCTATGGCGACATCCTTTGGATTGCAGCCTTTTGAAATACCGTTGTTTGGCCTGTACGGAGCATGTTCAACCGCCGGGGAAGCACTGGCACTGGCGGCAATGACAGTGGCGGCAG